>Ga0172375_10000246_pt1 | contig 84937 bp, 82 predicted proteins | sample LakKiv1m_FD_114537 | JGI IMG/M metagenome (GOLD analysis project Ga0172375, IMG submission 114537) | Freshwater microbial communities from Kabuno Bay, South-Kivu, Congo - kab_092012_11.1m | ecosystem: Environmental > Aquatic > Freshwater > Lake | place: Democratic Republic of the Congo... | reverse complement strand
TGGAGTACAGCTTCCTTCGCCGTTGCAGGTGTCATAACGGTAAGTTGCGTCATCATTTCCCGGCATGGCATAGATGTACCGGCTTCCGTCATAAATCAAAACGCTTCCATAATCGAATTTTTTGCGCATAGTCATTTTCCTCATTAGCCGACCTTCCTAAATTATCGCTGGTTTTTGAAAATTTAATAAACCGGCGTGACAATATAGGCCAAGGTATTCTGGTAAGTGCCTGCCGCCTGCGCCGCGTCCACCGTGAGCCGGAAGCCGACATAAGATCGGTCATCGGAAACCGGGCCGGTGCTGGACATGATGGTTTGGGCCGTTTCCGAGGCGCCCGCGTCCGCGATCGTCTTGAAATAGGTGTCTGCGTCATCACAGCCGTTGGTTCCCCAGCCCGCATCGGCCGTGGCTGAAGCGTCTCCATAGGTTGCCTGATCGTCCATGCACAACGCGAATCCGTTGTTGTTGGCCGTCGCCCAATCGCCTTCAGCTGAATCGGTACAAGCGCCATCGCAAGTTCCGTCCGCAATCTGGTTTGCTCCGCTCGTCAGCTGGTCATTTTCCTGGATAGTCATGGCGTAGCCCGCCCCGGCATTGGTAGCCACCCGCACGTCCTGGCATCCATCATAGAAAGTATCGGCGTTGGCATTTCCAAAAGGAACGGTCGAGGCGGTAGTCGTCACTTCATTGGGAGCGCCTGCGTTGTCGTAGTTGGGACAAGCGGCCGGCGCCAACCCATTGATTGACGAGGTCAGTGTTTCCGCAACACTCACGGAAACCGTCACTCCTTGAAATATGGCAAAGGAAATCACACCTGAATCGGTGGCTCCAGTAGAACAATCCGCATTGGTATATGTCGAGACGTGGCCGTAGTAGGTTCCGGTGTTTGAGGAATTGGTGATGCCCGCCAGCGCAAAAGAATAGTTGGATCCGCCGGCTTCTCCAGTCGCGTAAGTCAGCTTGAGCGTTCCATTGGCTGTAGCGTCCAGCGTCCAGTTAGCCGGCGTCCAACCGCTCCATCCGCTGCCAGCCTTGGAGGCGCCAGTTGTGGTCATACCGGTCGGCACTCCCGCTCCCGAATCAGTAGGGGAAGTGCTGAATATGGCCTGGATGCATCTTACCGTTGTTCCGGAGTGATCGCCCTCGAAGTCGTAAGTAACGCTAGTTTGAGAAGCATTGGCGTTAGAAAGGGTCATTTGGCGATTGGCAATCGAAGCGGCCTGTCCGCGAGGAATAAAAAAGCTTAGACTGGCAATGAGAATTGCTGCCAGAAAAATTATGCTCATTTTTTTTCCGCTTTGTTTTATTCTAGTGGACATATTTTTTGTTTTTGCTTGCCCCGTTAGAAACTCAGGCTAAATATTAAACCTCGCAGGAATTACTCGATGATGCAATCCAACGTGGTCCCGTAATTTGCGGGACAGAGGATTTCTAATGGGGTAAAATTATTTTAAAATTTAGTTTGTCCCGCGCCAAAACCTACTGTGCCTAAATGCGAAGATTAGCTTCACAATTAATTTTGGCTATGACTATTCTTCTATTTATGTAAATTATATCAGTTTTTGGTTTTTTGCGCAAATCAGGAAGCGCGCAGAAATATTCACAGCAAAAGAATATTCTACATTTTAAAGTTTGGCCAGAGCAGTGTAGGTGATTATATTGGAATATTGGCCGGCTTTCTGGCTAGCGGCCGTATCCACTTTATAGCCGATCGTTGTCACATCCCCCGCACTGGAAAATCCGGTTTTCGCGTGAAACAAAGTTGCGGTTTCCGGAAAGAAGGCATATTTATAGTTAGGATTAGTTCCCCATTTGGCGTCCACGCCTGTTCCAGATTTAATGGTGAAACCGAGTCCCACGCCCGTCCAAAGGCAAGGCGTGGCAATGTCACAAGAATAATCAGGAATGGTTGTTGTCGCGTCCGTATGCTTCATATTGTTGTCTTCGCTGACTTTCAGATCATAACCGCCCCAGGAATCTGTGGTGACGGTTATTGTTGATTCTCCCGTAACCGGCGTGCCTGGCGTGATGGTCCCGAGATTAACCGTGTTGGAATCGACAGTCAGGTTAAGGGCGGTGTTGATCATGTACCAAAATCCGGCTTTGTCCTTGTAGCTTTCGCTTGATCCGACGCCAATTATCGGTTCGCCGATGGTATCAGTTAGATTGAAATTTTCCGAACTTCCCGCGTCTCCTCCGACCCCGATCACATCCGCGTTGATTTTGTAATTTTCGCTGGAGGCCGCCCGGCCGCTTTTTGGCAAGATCAAAAAAATACTCGCGAAAATCAGGCACAGAACTAGATGCAGTGGGTTTTTCATAGCTTCAGATTAGCGAACTAATTTTTACCCAGCTGAATGACGACATCCGCGCTCTTTTCTTCAGCCGAAGCAGCTTCTTTTACTTCAGTGGTAATCTTTTTTTCTTTTAGCAAAAGACTGCTTATCGCCTGGGCCTTTTCCTTAAATTTTTCTTCCTTATAAAAAACGTAGCTCTTGGCCAAAGCCGAATCCTGCCCATTACCCGCTTCATTTTTCGTATAACCCTGGCTGACCAAAAAATCTTTGATTCGTCCAGCGGTGCCGGCCGCGGCTCCGACATTCAAAACCTTAACGGCAATCTCCGCCGGCTTCAATTCCTCCGGCGGAATAACTTCCACCACAACTTTTTCTTCGTCGGAATTATCCTGGGCCGGCTCCTCGACCGGAATGACAACTGGTTTGGAAGCTTCCTCCGAAACCACCTTTAGTTTTTTCTCTGACCAAAGCCAATACCCGCCGCCCAAAAGAGCGACCAAAAGGACAATGCCCAAACTTGAAAAAAGTATTTTTCTTCCCACGGTTGTTTTTTCTTCGACATATTCCGGTTTTTCCTGTCCGCTTTTTTCGCCAACCTCTTTTTTTCTTCCGAAACTGGCGATGAAAGCTTTCTGCTTTTTTATTTTATCTTCATAAATCTCTTCCTTGCTGACCGTTGCCGCCTTAATGTTTCTTTTTTCTCCGGGAAGCGCTATGTCTTCGATTATTTTCTCGCCCTGATAAAACTCTGCGCTTCCGATTTCATCCGTTAAGGCAGGTTTTGGATTTCCCCCGGAACTCATCGCTTCATCATCCGGATTATTATTGATATCAATATTATTTTTGCTTGCCATTTTTTTATTTTAATCTTTTTCATCTTTATTATACAATTTCCCGCCCAATTTGCCAAAGCTGTCATTTTAATGATAACTTACTATTATATGGGCAAACAAAGAATTTTTTCCGGCATTCAGCCGAGCGGTAATCTGCACTTGGGCAATTACCTGGGCGCCATCAAAAATTGGGTCAAACTGCAAAACGAGTATGACTCCATTTTTTGCGTGGTTGATCTCCACGCCATTACCGTTCCGCAAGATCCGGAAGAGCTCAAGAAAAAAACTATTGAAGTAGCGAAAATTTACCTGGCCGCCGGCATTGATCCGCAAAAATCGGCGATTTTTATCCAATCCCATGTTCCTGAGCACGCGGAATTGTGTTGGATTCTGAATACCTTGGCTAAAATTTCTGAGATGGAAAGAATGACCCAATTCAAGGATAAGTCGGCCAAAAACAAAGAGGGTGTCGGCATGGGGCTTTTTGATTATCCGGTGCTTATGGCAGCGGACATTTTGCTCTATGATACTCAGGTTGTTCCGGTCGGCGAAGACCAATTGCAACATATTGAGATTACGCGAACTTTAGCCAATCGTTTCAACAAAAAATTCGGCGAGACTTTTGTAATTCCTGAACCTTTTATTACAAAGGAGGGCATGAGAATAATGGGCCTGGATGATCCGTCCAAAAAAATGTCGAAATCGGCCGAGTCAAAATACAATTACATCGCGCTCACTGACAGCGAAGAAACCGTCCGCCGGAAAATCAAAAAGGCTGTAACTGACAGCGGGACAGAAATAAAATACGAAGACAGTAAGCCCGCGCTCAAAAATTTGATCAATATTTACTCGCTTCTGTCCGACAAAAAACCAGAAGAAATTGAAAAAGAATATGTCGACAAGGGTTACGCCGATTTTAAAGACGGCTTGGCGGAAGCAATTATAAATTTTCTAAAACCTTTCCAGCAAAAATACAATGCGCTAACAGATGAAGAAGTTTTGAAGATTTTAAGAGAAGGCGCGGAAAAAGTCCGTCCGCTGGCTAGGAAAAAATTGGAGGAAGTGAAAAGAAAAATCGGGTTTGTTTTATAATACTTTTGATAATTTTTGTTGAAAATCGCCGAGATTGTCGGTGTTTTTTAACTTCAAAGTCTGTGCTATTATTTCAATATATAACAACCTAAATAAATATATGCTGGACAAAGAAGCTCTTTATGAAAAAGCCCGAGAAGGGATATTGTCTGTTAATTTAAACGATAAATATAAAAATTCAGCCCTGGAGAACCTCGCGTCCTGGATTAGACAGGAAGAATTCTCGGATTATTTGCCACAAATCGCCTACTGGATTGAAAATCAAAAATGGAATCTTCTAATCGATTCTTTTTTTCAGATCATCCCTTTTGGCACTGGTGGACGCAGAGGGCTGGTCGGAATCGGCACCAATAGAATCAACAAGTGGACCATTCAAAACTCCGCGCAGGGGCACTCCCAATATTTGCTCAAAAAACACCCGGACGCCAAGGAGCGAGGCATCGTCATAACTTATGGAGTCCGAGTTTTTCTTGATGGCCACGACTACGATCCCGCGACGCCCAATCCCGTCCTTGGATTGACGGCAAAGGAACTGGCCTTTGTCGCGGCTGAAGTATATACCGCTAATGGAATAAGAGTACATATCGCCGAAGATTACAAAGCTACCCCGGAGCTTTCCTTTATGATACGGCACCTGAAAGCGATCGGGGGCGCCATGATAGACGCCAGCCACAATGCTCCCACTGACTGCGGTAAAAAAATATACGACTCCAAGGGCGGCCAATTGATCCCGCCCTTTGATCAGGAGCTAACCGATGAAGTTACAAAAAATGTGGCAGAAGTTGCCACAATTCCCTTTAAAGAAGCTGAAAAAGAGGGCCTGATAAGATTTATCTCTCGCTCGGAAAGTGAAAGTTATTATGCAGCAGTCGCAGATTTGTCTCTTTCCAAAGCAAGAGAGTTGAAAATAGTTTACGCGCCACTCCATGGTCCGGGTCTAAATTCCGTTTATCCTATTTTGCGCAAGGCAGGGTTTGAAGTGACACTTGATCCTCTTACATCAAATTTGAGCGGAAAATTTGAAAATGTTAAATTTAACATTCCCAATCCTGAAGTCGAACAATCTTTTGAGAATTCTTTACCATTCGCGGTTCAGGAAGAAGCTGACATTATTCTAAGCACCGATCCGGATGCGGATAGAATTGGAATAATAGCAAAAAGTGGAGATTCTTGGAAATATTTTACGGGCAATGAGATCGGCATCATGCTGACTGGTTTTGTCATAGAAAAACAGAAAAAACAAAATGGCATAATTATAAAAACAGAAGCAACATCTGGTCTTATAGAAAAAATTGCTAAAGAAAATAATGTGACCTGCATCGGTAACCTGCTGGTTGGATTTAAATACATCGGGGAAGAAATGAACAAACTGGAAGACGCAGGAAGGATAAATGACTTCTTACTAGGCTGCGAAGAGAGTCATGGATATATAGCGGGAAATTATGCCCGGGATAAGGACGCAGCCATTGCCGCCCTTTGGCTCGCGGAACTTGCGGCGGAACAAAAGACCAGAGATAAAACATTGGCTGATTACTTGAATGATATCTATTGCCATTACGGATATTTTAAAAACTATTTGACGGAGATACGTATTCCTGGAGCCGATGGCTTGGAAAAAATACAGAAAATCCAAGGCTATCTCAGAAATCAGGCTCCGAAAAATTTTGGTGCATACACAGTCATCTCAACGCATGACCATTTTAGCGGAGAGTCGTTTCTGAGTGAAACTGATAAAAGCTCCCGCGATGTTCTCGTTTTTCATCTGGAAACACCCACCAAGCAAAACGTTAAGATAACCGCAAGGCCTTCGGGAACTGAACCAAAAATAAAATTTTATTTCGAAATCAGCACCGAGCCGTGTAAAAATGATGAGCTTTCTTTAGTGATTGAGCAATCCGACATCCTATGCAAAGCGATTGAGAAAGAATTTCTCAATTATTGCTATAAGATAATCGGGGTGGATTTCCCTGACCGAGGATACTTGCTTTTTTGGCAGCTTCCTTTAAATAAAAAATTGCAATATTTTGAAATAGAAGATAAGCTTTCGGAACTTGATAAGATAGATAATTTGGAAGAAAAAAGGAACCAGTTAGCTTCCCTACTAAGCTTTTTAGGAAGTGATCCGATTGAGAAGATTGATAACGCCTTCCGGGCAAGATTTGGAAAATCAGTAAGAGAACACTTGAATATATGAGTTTAAAAATCGGTATCGTCGGTCTGCCGAACGTTGGCAAAAGCACGCTTTTCAAGGCGCTGACCCGGGTTCCGGTCGACATCAACAATTATCCTTTCTGCACTATTGAACCCAACGTCGGCATTGTGAAAGTGCCGGATTTACGCTTGGAAAAATTAGCAACCATGTCTCGGTCGGCCAAAGTCATTCCGGCTGTTGTTGAATTCGTGGACATCGCCGGCTTGGTAAAGGGCGCGTCGCTGGGCGAAGGCTTGGGCAATAAATTTCTGTCCAATATCCGCGAAACAGACGCCATCGTCCAGGTGGTCCGCGTGTTTGAAAATTCCACTATTACTCATGTCCATAGTAAAATAGATCCTGAGCATGACATTGAAATAATCAACATGGAACTGATTCTGGCCGACTTGGAAACCATCCAAAAAACTCTGGTACGCTTGGAAAAAGAAGTGCGCGGCAATAAAAAAGGAGGAGCCGAACAGTTGGTGGCTGTGAAAAAAATCAAGGAAACTTTGGAAGCCGGAAAACTGGCCAATGAAACCCCTCTCGATCTGGAAGAAGAAAATACGAAACAAATTGTGCGGGAAATTTCTCTTTTGACGATGAAGCCGTTTTTGTTTGTTTATAATGTTTCTGACATCAACGCAAAGCTATCTGATGATTTAGAGAAAAGAAATCATGTTAAATTAGATATCAAAATAGAAGAAGAATTGATTGAAATGTCTCTGCCAGAAGCGGCGGAAATGGGCATTAAATCTAATATGGATTCTTTAATAATTGCGGCTTACAAATTACTGGGCCTTATAACGTTTCTCACCACCGGCGAAGATGAAACCCGCGCCTGGACCATCAAAAAAGGCTGGGTGGTGCCACTGGCCGGCACAGCTATTCATGGTGATTTCAAGGAAAAATTCGTCCGCGCCGAAGTCATTCAGTGGGACAAGCTTCTGGAGGCCGGCTCCTGGGGAAAAGCGCGCGAACTCGGCACGCTTCGAACAGAGGGCAAGGAATATGTGGTTCAAGATGGGGATGTAATAGAGTTTAAAATCTAGCCTTGACGCATACCTAATAGGCTGCTAAACTATATTCAACCTAGAAAGTCCATGATTCTGTCGCCTAGCTTTCGCTGGGATAACAGAATATAAATCCGCAAGGAGGCCTGCCCGCAGTGCTTGAGCACAGCGAAAGCAGGCGGGGCTTCCTTGGGGATGTTTTTAATCCTATAACCCAAAACCTGAAACCTAGAACCCAAAAGCGAAAAGTTGCGGGTTATGGGCTACAGGCTGCAAGAATCATGCGATACGAACTATTCTATCTAGTAGCCGGATCAAAAGAGAGCGGACTTTCTAAAATCAAGGAGGAAGTCAAGAAAATTGTCACTGAAGAAGGCGGAGCTTTTGAGGAGAAAGAAACTACTGAAAAAAGACGGCTGGCTTACAAAATAAAGCACGAAGCTTTCGGTTTTTATAGCGCCCTTAGGTTCAATTTGGAAGACAAAGACCGCTTTAGAGCGATCAACAAAAGAATCAACCTTTACCCGGAAGTGCTGCGCTTCATCATCAGCCGGGCGGACGAATTGCCGGAGCTTAAGAGCCGGGAAGAAAGAATAGCAGCCAGCGAGCAAGCAGTCCGCAAAGAAAGACAAGCGGAAATTAAAAAAATTGTCCCGGAAACCAAAAAGGAATCTAAACCGGCGATGAAGGAAGATATCGATAAAAAACTTGAAGAAATTTTAAACATTTAACAGCTTATTGGCTTGGGCTATTAGCTTCTCAGAGGTTAACTAAGAAGCTAAAAAGCTAAAACCTAAAAGCTAAAAATTATGAACGTCAACAAAGTGGTTTTGGTCGGACGCCTCACCCGAGATCCAGAAATAAGAAACACGGCTTCCGGACAATCAGTTGCCACGCTAAGCATCGCCACCAATCGATTTTGGAAAGACAAAAACGGGCAAAGACAGGAAAAAACATCCTTCCACAATATAGTACTTTGGGGCCGCCTGGCGGAAATTGCCGGCCAATATCTGACCAAAGGCCAGGAAGCTTATATCGAAGGCCGCCTGGAAAGCCGCAAATACGTTGCAAAGGACGGGACCAACCGCTATGTCACTGAAGTAGTAGCGGAAAATATGCAGCTCGGATCCAAGCCTCAAGGAGGAGGCTCATTTTCTCCTAAAAGCTCCGCGCCAGCCGCTAACACAGAAGCTGCTGAAGAAATACCGACCATTAATTTGGATGAAGAACCGGATGAAGTAAAAATCGAAGATGTTCCATTTTAAACTTTGAAACACGATAAAAAAAATGAATTATAAAAACAACAACATCGCCAAGCCCGAAAAAAAGTCCTGTTTTTTTTGCGAAGAAAAAATGGACAAGGTTGATTTCAAGGACGCTTATCTCATAAGGAGATTCATGAACTCACAAGGAAAAATCTACCCGCCAAAGAGACATGGGACCTGTTCTCGGCACCAAAGAACGCTTTCTAACGCGATAAAAAAAGCCCGCGTCATGGCCCTGGTTCCATTTGTAGCTAAATAAATCAAGAAGCGTGAAATAATGAAACGCGTAAGAAGCCGGGTATGAGTTTTTTATATTACATTTTTTACGCAATATAAATATATGTTGAACATGGCCGACATTAAATCGGGAAAAAATATCGTTTGGGAAGAAATTCCCTACGTGGTTCTTTATCACGAACATTCCAAGACCGGTCGGGCTGGCGCGGTTTTGCGCACCCGTCTTAAGAATCTGCTGACGGGAAACATTTTGGAAAAAACTTTCCAAGGCTCGGAAAAAGTTTATGAAGCTGATATCGCCAAGTCTAAAGCCCAATATTTGTATAAAGAAAACCAGGGGTTTGCTTTTATGGATATGGAATCTTACGAACAGTTCACCCTTTCTGCCGAAAGTTTAGGTTTGGCTGTAAACTATTTGATCGAAGGAACGGAAGTGACAGTGCTTAATTACAATGGAAATGCCATCAACATAGAACTGCCCATCAAGATGAAATTGAAAGTCGTCGAAGCCCCTCCCGGCGTCAAAGGCAATACGGTTTCCACCGGCGGCAAAATGGTAACTTTGGAAACTGGTCTTAAAATTTCCACTCCGCTTTTCGTGAACGAGGGAGACGAGATAATCGTCAATACTGAAAAGGGAGAATATGTCAGCCGAGCATAGATATTTGCTAAAATATTCTATTTTAGATAAAATATAATCAGTTTTTTGGTGAGGCGGTTGGAGATACGGCCGAACTGCCTCTGCGCTCGAGTCGCGAAAGGTCCCCTGGTGGACAGAAAGGAGTAGATGCTTATGAATGCGTCGTTCGCAGTCCTCGCCGCATAGCGGATCCCACGGGATGTACGGCCCGGCCCCGCCGCAAGAGTGAACTCAACTCTTCGGCGGGGTTTCTTTTTTTATCAAAAAACAACTTCGTTCCGCACATAGCGAATGTGCGTAGGCAAATTCCAGCGGACGAGCGCAAAAAGCTCCGCACCAATCCCCGAAGGGGCTAGGAGCTTTAGCGAGGAAGCGGAAAGAATTTGCCCCAGCACGAGCCGGTGCGGCAGTTTCTTTCTTTCCGCTTTCTTTGCTGCCAAAGAAAGCGGAAACGCTGGTGTCACAAATTTAAAAACCCCGTGAGGGGTTTTTAATAAGATTTGTATTTACCCCCACACCAACTTTTACAAAACAACTTCTTTAGATCAATTTTACAAAGAGATTTAATCGCTTTATAGCTTACGGATTGCGTCGTAAAAGTTGGCGTGGGGGTTTATTTTTAGAAAAGTCCAAAGTTGCTCAAGAAAGTGATGGTGAGCAGCGGCATCAGCGCCACTAGGATTTCCATCCCGGCTTGTTCAGCCTTTTGGAGTTCCTCCTTCCTTTTCTGGCACTCCGGACAACCGTCGTCCTCGTGCTTGACTTCCTCATCCATATTTTTGTTTTCCCGCTATTTTGGCGGGTAATTAAAAATTAATAAAAGAAAAAAGCGGGGAATCACCCGCTCCTTTACTTTGTATAATCATTATACACTATTTTCGCTTCAGAGTCAAGACTGCGCCGCCAATTCTTCTGCTTCACCAACCTTTTGGTAAATTTCGGCAGAAATTTCTTTCATCAACTTTGGATCTTTTTTTAATGCATCTTTTGCCGTTTCTCGGCCCACCCCCAATTTTATTTCATGGAACATGTATGAGTTTCCTTTTTTTTCAATCACTTCATATTTAACTCCGGTGTCCAATAAATCGCCCGAGGCGGAAATTCCTTCATTATACATTATGTCAAATTCGGTCGTCCGGAACGGCGGAGCAACTTTATTTTTCACAATCTTAACTTTCACTCGATTGCCGACAATATCTTCGCCTTTCTTGATCTGCGCTGAACGCCTGACTTCAATTCTCACCGACGAATAAAATTTCAACGCGTTGCCGCCGGTGGTCGTTTCAGGATTGCCAAACATTATTCCGATCTTCATCCGAATTTGATTGATGAAAATAACCGTGCAATTGGATTTGGCGACAATGGCGGTCAGCTTCCGCAAAGCTTGAGACATAAGTCTTGCTTGCCGCCCCATGTGCTGGTCTCCCATCTCGCCCTCTATTTCGGCTTTTGGAACGAGCGCCGCGACAGAATCAACGACGATCAAATTGATCGCTCCTGAGCTGACCAGGGTTTCCACTATATCCAAAGCTTGTTCTCCATTGTCCGGTTGTGATATCAAAAGATCGTTTATCGCCACGCCGATTTTTTTGGCATATTCAGGATCCAAAGCGTGCTCCGCATCAATGAAAGCGGCCGTGCCCTTGGCTTTTTGAGCATTGGCAATGACATGAAGGGTCAATGTTGTTTTGCCGGACGACTCCGGACCGTAGACTTCCACCACCCTGCCTCTCGGAATCCCTCCGATTCCCAAGGCAATGTCCAAGGAAATAGAACCAGTGGGAATCGACTCCACATCCACCCTTTTGACTTCTCCCAGTTTCATTATGACTCCCTCTCCGAACCGCTCTTTGATTTGTTCAACCACCAGGTCGGTGGAACTGCTATTTTTTTCTTTCATACTTGCGTAATGAATTAATTATGATGATAGTATATCACTAAAAACATCTCCTGTCTAGTTGGTCTTGTCTGGAGAAAATGTCACCCCTCTCACCGGACCGCCACTTTCCCCCAGCACCGATTCATCTTTGCCATTTAATCTGACGAAAGTTTCATTATCTTTTGTCGAGCTTATAGAAATCTTTTCATCAGCCTTGAAACTCTGAGTTGATCCGGTTAGCATCGTTCCGCTAAAAACCAGATTGCCGTCTGCCTCCACGGAAAGCCGGACTGGACCGGGATCCACCCTGATTTCAATTTAAACTCCTTGGCTTTGCGCGGATTGATTGGCGCTTTGTTCTTCAGTTACTTTGTCTTCTTCCTTCTGATAGCTTGACTGGACAGTCAGGGATTCAACCGCTTCTTTTCCAAATTTATTGACGGATTTTATGTTGATAAAATTATTCCCCGACTGCAAAGTAATATTCTCTCTGAATTTTCCGTCATCATTGACCAATATCAGCTGTCCGTTGATATAAAGTTTGGCATCCTTATCCGTCACCCCTTCTACGATAGTTGAGTTTCCGGAAACAGAAGTGTCTTTATCGGGACTGGAAATCACCAACCGAGGCGCGCTGGCAAAGGATCCTAATTCCTTATAGAGATAAAAAAAACCGCTAAAAGTAACTACCGTGATCACACTTATGACAATTATTTTTGGGGTCAGGGCAAAGGAGTGCGTCTTGAAAGGCGCCGGCACCTGATGCCTCCTATCGTTTTCTTCTCTTTTTTCCATGTTTCTTTTTATTTCCCTTTCTTTTTCGTAAAGCCGAATGAGAACATTAGCATCAACCGCTAAAAAATCGGCGTAATTCTTGAGGAATCCGCGCACATAAACATCTACCGGCAATTTATGATATTGATCCGCCTCCAGATATTCCAGATACTTTATTTGAATGCGGGTATGCTTGGAAACTTCGCTAAGGCTTATTCGCCTTTCACTTCTAAGCTTCTTGAGCTTTTCGCCCAGAGTCAAGGTTCCGATGCTTTTTTTTATAAATCCATTCACCCCATTAGAATTTTACAATACCACTATTAGAGCAGTCTTATAAAAAAATTTATAATTATATCTATTCCCCCGATCATCAACACATTAAAATTTTAACGGGCTCATAAATCAGTTTAAAATGAAAAAATCAAAATACAAAATTTTGGTATTCACGACACTGCAAATCATCCTTAGAAATTCATCCCACAGCAATGTAATATTTTTGAATTTTGATTTTTGTTTTTTTATATTTGCCACTTATCCCTCTTCTGCTGATCCTGCCCAGGGTCTTCATAATTAGGCTCCCCCGAAGATTTAGAAGCATAAACTTCTCTTGGTTTGGCTCCGTCGGCCGGACCGATTATGCCTTTATCTTCCAGCATGTCCAGAATCCTGGCCGCTTTCGGATAGCCGATCTTCAGCCTGCGCTGAAGGTAAGTGGCCGATGCCTTTCCGGAACGAATAACTTCTTCCTTGGCCTGTTCATATATATCTCCATCCCCTTCGTTTTCATCTTCCGTCTCTTTTATATCTTCCGGGGAAGCGCCGTTGATATCCTGGGTCATTTCCTCACCGGTTTTTTCTTCATACCTCTTCTTCTGTTCTAGTATGAATTTGACCACGTTCTTGATTTCATTTTCAGTGATGAGCGGGCCCTGCACCCTTTTCGGTTTGGGAGAATTGGATTCAACATAAAGCATATCTCCGTTTCCCAGAAGCTTTTCGGCTCCCGCGATGTCCAGAATGGTTCTGGAGTCCACTTGAGTCGGCACTTGAAAAGCGATGCGGGTGGTGATGTTTGATTTGATAAGACCGGTTATTATTTTTACCTCCGGCCGCTGGGTGGAAACGATAAGATGAATTCCGACTGCCCGAGCCAATTGCGCCAACCTTACGATAGCACCTTCCACTTCTTTGCCGTGGCTCACCATAAGTTCGGCGACTTCGTCAATGACAATGACAATGTATGGCATTTTGCTTATTTCTTCTTCCACTACTTCTCCGGTCTCCAGATCGGAATATCTTCTTTTTTCCCCGGCTTCCACTTTTTGGTTAAATGAAATGATGTCTTTGGATGAAAGATCCTGCATCAAGCGGTATCTTCTCTCCATTTCCGAAACAGCCCACTTTAAAACGCTGAAAGCTTTTTTATTTTCCACTATCACGTCCGCCAGAAGATGAGGTATTTTATTAAACAAATAGAGTTCAACTCGTTTGGGATCAACCATAATGAATTTCAGATCCTTGGGAGAATTCTGATACAACAACGCGACGATGATTGAATTGACAGCCACCGATTTTCCGGCTCCGGTCGCTCCGGCAATCATTAGATGAGGCATTTTCCCCAAATTTCCCAAAACATAACTTCCACTCACGTCCTTGCCGATCGCCAAAGTAAGATTGGATTTTCTTCCCAGAAATTCTTTGGCTTCAAGGATTTCGCGCAACTTGACGTCGGCCGGCTTTCTGTTGGGAATTTCTATGCCAACCCACGGTTTACCGGGAATCGGCGCTTCAATTCTGATTGAGCGGGCGGAAAGCGCCAGCGCCAGATCGTTCTGCAGAGCCAAAACCCGAGAAAGTTTTATTCCAAAAGCGGGACGAAAAGTGTATTGGGAAACGGTCGGACCAACCGTCGTATCGCCAATCTCGCCTTCGATACCGAAATGTTTGAAGGTCCTGAGCAGCACTTCTTCGTTCTTTTTTCGATCCCCCGGATCGGCAACGGTTTTAGACGGTTCCAAAAGATCTGTTGGAGGAAGCTGCCAGTCGCCGTTATCCGGTTTTAAAAAGCTTTCAGCCGTGTTGCGTCTGGATTTTCTGATTTTTTTCTTCAATGAATCAACTCCGCTGGAAAGGGTGTCGAAAAGTTTCTGATCCACGTAGCGGTCAGCGCCTTCCACAAATTCTATTTTTTTAATATTGCCGTCAATTTCTTGCTCGGCAACATGAGCCTCCTCGGTTGCCTCGCCTTTCTCCTCTTCAATATAATCCGGCACGGCCTCCTTTTCCGCCAAAAGCACTTCAGCTTTTTTCATTTCTTCCCTTTCCTTCCATTTATGAAAAATACTGACAAGGGAAAAATCAAAAGAAATTACAATTCCCATCAAAAATAAAGCCAAGATAACTACAAGCCCGCCGGGTTTTTCCAGATATTTGACCGCCCCATAAGCCACCGCGTATCCCAAGTATCCCCCGCCGGAACCGGCCGCCGCGACATTTTTCATTTCATTTACGTTGTAAAGCCAATGAAAAAATCCGGACAAAGCCACAAGCGCCGTTAAAAGTCCCACTAGCTTGGATACATAAAAGGAAGTTTCTTTTCGGAGAAGCAACACGATTCCGGCCGCAGTCAGAAAAATCGGAAAAATAAATTTTGTCCAACCAATAAGAATGCCGGTCATCTTATCCAAAGTTTCACCAACCACTCCGGCTTTTCCGATAAAACCAAACAGGATCAATAGCGCCAGAGCAAAAAGCGCGATGGCTGCAACGCTTCTTTTGATATCGCCGCCAATGTTGAAATTTAATTTTTCTCCGGTTTCATGTTCTTTCGAATCATTCGAATTTTTATTTTTTTTCCCCATTTTACTTAACTTTAAAAATCACTAAGGATAAAATTACGATCACGATACAAACGAACCTGATTTTCTTTTGATATGCCTTGAATTCTTTATACGAGAAAGTAACGCTTTGGGAACCCTGGATTTGAAAAATCAGAGGAAAAGCGTTTCCGGATCCGCTAATCAGAATAATGATATACTTGCTAATTCCGAGAAGGATTTTGTAAAAATTCAACTTCAAAGCCGACGAACCTGACAGGTTCATCTTATCGATTTCAGACCTCAAATGACTATACAACTTGTTCATTTTTTTTTGCTTTGACGTGCTTCTTCACTATTTCCGCCAACTGCGTGGGAGTGATATCTGCCTTGACCACATATTCCTTGGCTCCCAGGCGCATGGCTTCTGCCTTATCCGCTTCGCTAAAAAGATTGGTGTGCATAATGACCGGCAAATCGCTGTTTTTCTGATTTTCTCGCATTTTTTTAAGACAAAAAACCCGTCTCCGTCCGGCATAACGATATCCAAAATCACTAAATTCGGTTCGTTTTCTTCCACCAACTGAAGGCACTCCTTCCCGCTTTTAGCCACCCCGACGCTAAAGCCCAGGCGCGTCAAGGCTTCATCATAAAGAGAACTTAGCATTTCATCGTCTTCCGCCAAAACTATCCTGATTGCATTTTTATCTTCCATATTAGTTATATAATAGCACAAAAACACTTGAGTTTGAAAATAAAAAAATCCTCCGCTTAAGCGGAGGATTTAGATATTGTTATTTATTTCTTGAATCCGGTGCCGGCCGGGATGAGTTTCCCCAGAATCACATTTTCTTTGAGTCCGCGTAGCTGATCCTCTTTGGCTTCCACCGCCGCGTTTATGAGTATCCTGGCTGTTTCTTGAAAGGAGGCAGCTGACAAAAAGCTTTCCGTGGAAAGAGCCACTTTCGTTATTCCGAGAAGCAACTTGTCTCCGGTGGCCTGTTTTTTCCCATTCGCTTCAGCTTTTCTGTTCACTTCCTCAAATTCGTCCTTTTCCACGACATCGCCAACGAGCAAATCCGTATCGCCCGGATCAGTCGTAACCATCCGGCTGAACATCTGCCGAATAATTATTTCAATATGCTTATCATTGATGCCTTCTCCTTGCGAAGCGTAAATTTCCTGAATTTCTTTCGTAATGTACCGATGGACCTCTTCCCAGCCCATCGTTTTATAAAGATTCTTCAGATCAATATTTCCTTCGTTAAGCTTTGAGCCTTTTCCAATGAGATCTCCTTTGGAAACTTTAAGCGTGCTGCCAGCCGGAACTTCATATTCGACTGTTTTTTTGTTTTTATCGTCCGTTTCTATCCGAATAACAATCGTCTTGTCAGCATTTTCAATTTCCAGAACCTTGCCACTGACTTCGGTAATCACCGATTCGCCTTTTGGCGGCCTGGCTTCAAACAATTCCACGACTCGGGGAAGACCCTGGGTGATGTCCGAGCCGGCTACGCCTCCGACATGGAAAGTACGCATAGTCAGCTGGGTCCCCGGTTCTCCGATGGCCTGGGCCGCGACAATTCCAACCGCTTGACCAATCTGCACTAGATCGCCTCTGCCCAAATCAACGCCATAGCATTTTTGGCAAATTCCCCGGAGAGTTTTGCAAGTTATGGACGATCTGATTTTGGCTTTTTCAATCCCCAGTTTCTCGATTTGCGCGCCCTGTTCTTTGGAAACTAAATTTCCCTTTTTAACCACTGCTTCATTTGTTTTGGGATCAATGATGTCCTCAGTCAGAACCCGACCGACGATCCGAGTATAAAAATTTTGTCCGATACGATCCGAATCTTCCTTGTAGATATAAACTCCGGTTTTGTCCTTGCAATCTTCCTCCTGGATAATCACGTCTTGGGAAACATCAACCAGCCTTCTGGTCAGATAACCGGCTGTCGCGGTTCGAAGCGCCGTGTCCGCCATGCCTTTTCTGGCACCGTGAGTCGAAATAAAATATTCCAAAACATTCAATCCTTCTTTGAAACAGCTTTTGATCGGCAATTCAATTGTTTCGCCGGTCGGTCCAGCCATGAGCCCTTTCATGCCAGCCATCTGCACCACGACTGCTTCAGAACCTCTGGCTTTTGAATAGACCATTGAATAAACCGGACCTTCTTTGTCAATGGATTCCCTGACCGCGTCGGTAATTTTGTTTTTTGAATCGTTCCATATTTCGATAACCTGGCTCTTTCTTTCTTCTTCAGTCAGGAGTCCAGCATTATATTGTTTTTTAACCACTTCTATTCGCGCCTCAGATGCGGCAAGTATATCCTTCTTTTCGGCCGGCACTTGCAAGTCGCCCATTCCCCAGCTGATTCCCGATTTGGTCACCGACTCAAATCCCAGGTTTTTTATCTTGTCGACAAAAATAGCGGTTTTCTCCAGCCCGGAAACTTGGATAACCTTAGCCACCAAAGATTTCAATTCTTTCTTGGTCATTTCCTCATTTATGAATTTCAATTCATCCGGAATAATTTCATTTAGTTTTATCCTGCCGACTGACGTTTCCAGAAGAGTTCCCTTGAAATAAATTTTTATCTTTGCCCGGATATCAACATGTCCAAGCTCATAAGCCAAAATCGCTTCATCGATCGATGAAAAATATTTGCCTTCTCCTTTGGCGCCTTTCACCAAGTGGGTAATGTAGTAACAGCCCAGAACCATGTCGAGTGTCGGAGTGGTAATTGGTTCGCCGCTGGCTGGCTTCAGCAGGTTTCTGGTGCTCAGCATCAGATTTTCACATTCCCAGCGCGCCTTATCGGTCAATGGAACGTGAGCCGCCATTTGGTCTCCGTCAAAGTCAGCGTTAAAAGCCGAACAAACCATCGGATGAACCTGAATGGCCTTGCCTTCGATCAACACCGGGTGGAAAGCTTGAATACTCAATCGGTGAAGTGTCGGGGCGCGATTTAACATCACATAATGATGAGAAATAATCTCATCCAAAATTTCATACGATTTTTCATGTTCCGCCTCCACCATTTTCCCGGCGTTCCGGACATTATAGGCCAACTCTCTTTCAATCAATTTATTGATGATAAATGGCTTGAAAAGTTCCAGCGCCATCTTTTTGGGAATGCCGCACTGATGCAATTTCAATTTTGGCCCAACCACGATAACGCTTCGGCCTGAATAATCCACGCGCTTGCCAAGAAGGTTCTGCCGGAATCGCCCTTGCTTTCCTTTGAGCGTATCAGCCAGAGATCGGAGCGGCCTTCTTTGACCGGTCGACGCTGTCACGCTCACTTGTCCGCGACGGGCGCTGTTGTCAAAAAGAGCGTCTACCGCCTCTTGAAGCATTCTTTTTTCATTACGAGTAATGACTTCCGGAGCGCCAATTTCGAGCAACCGCTTTAACCGGTTGTTTCGGTTGATAATCCGCCGGTAAAGATCGTTGAGATCGGAAGTCGCGAACCGCCCTCCATCCAGAGCCACCATCGGACGCAAATCCGGCGGAATAACTGGAATGATCATTGGCAGCATCCATTCAAGGCTTAGGCCCGCGTTGATGAAACCCTGCAAAAGTTTTATTTTCTTGAAAACTTTTTTTGTATCGGTCACCCCTTCTTCGGTCAAATCCTTTTTCAGCTTTTTTATTTCATCTTTCAAGTTTATATTTTCCAGAATTTTTCGGACCGCTTCCGCTCCGATCCCGGCTTTAAAAACTTGGCCGTAACGGGAAGATAAATTGAAATATTCCAATTCTGAAATAATTTTCAGCTTGGAAAGGCCTCGAAGTTCTTCTCTGGCTGTCTTGTAGATATTTTTCAGTTCTTCCAGCTTTTTTTCTTTGGACTGCGCGTCCAGTTTGAAAATCTCCTTCTGTTTTGCTTTAAGCTCCTGCTCTAACTGGGTCAGGGCTCGCGTTCTTTCATTTTCATCCACATCCAAAATTATGTAGCTGGAAAAATATATTACCTTTTCCAATTCCTGAGGACTCATGTCCAAAGCCAATCCTATTTTTGAAGGAACGCCGCGAAGAAACCAAATGTGGGAAACCGGAACTGCCAGCTGGATATGTCCCATCCTTTCACGCCGGACACTTGATCTAGTCACCTCGACTCCGCATTTATCACAGACGATTCCTTTGTATCTGATTCTTTTGTACTTACCACAATAACATTCCCAATCCTTGGAAGGACCAAAGATTTTTTCGTCAAACAGACCGTCCTTTTCATAACGCTGGGTCCGATAGTTGATCGTTTCCGGCTTAGTGACTTCTCCGAACGACCACTCCAAAATTTCCTCCGGACTGGCCAGTTTTATTTTTACTCCGGTAAAGTCGCTGACTTTGGTGATAGACTCCATAATTTATGTAAAATTTATTTGCTTTAATCGCGAATCTTTTAGGCTTGAACCACGTCCTCGTTTTCTCCTTCTCCGGCTTCGGTCTCGTTCTCTTTCTTTACTCCAATTAGATCAACTCCCAAGCCAAGACCTTTTAGTTCATTCACCAAAACATTGAAAGAGGTCGGGACATTCGGGCTTCTTATCAGTTCGCCTTTGATGATCGATTCGTAGGCCTTGGACCGGCCCATCACATCATCTGATTTTATGGTCAGCATTTCCTGAAGCGTATACGCCGCTCCATAGCCTTCCAGCGCCCAGACTTCCATTTCTCCAAATCTCTGTCCGCCAAATTGGGCCTTGCCTCCAAGCGGCTGCTGCGTGATCAGGGAATATGGACCGATGGAACGCATGTGTATTTTGTCGTCCACCAAATGATGAAGTTTCATGACATACATGACGCCCACCGTCGATTTATTTTCAAAGTATTCTCCGGTCCGGCCGTTCACCAATCTTATTTTTCCGTCTTCCGGCAGTTCCGCCTTTTTTAGTTCCGCCCGGATCTGTTCCTCAGTGACTCCTTCCAAGGCCGGCGTCGCCGCTTTATAACCCAACCGCAAAGCCGCCCAGCCCAAGTGAGTCTCCAGAATTTGTCCGATATTCATACGGCTAGCTACGCCCAACGGATTCAAAATCATGTCAACCGGTGATCCGTCCGGAAGATAAGGCATATCTTCCACCGGGGCTACCCGGGAAATAACGCCTTTGTTTCCGTGCCGGCCGGCCAATTTGTCACCGACTGATATTTTTTTGAGTTGCGCCACCGAAACTTGTATCTGTTGAATGACTCCGGTGGACAGTTTGTCTCCCTGCTCGCGAGAAAATATTTTTATATCAACCACTTTTCCGTATTCTCCGTGCGGAAGGTAGAGCGATGAATCCTTAACGTCTCTGGATTTCTCTCCAAAAATGGCGCGCAGCAATCTTTCTTCCGAAGTCAGATCGCCTTCTCCCTTAGGGGAAATTTTTCCGGTCAAGATGTCTCCGGATTTGACTTCCGCTCCGATGCGAATGATTCCGGTTTCATCCAAATTTTTCAGCCTTTCTTCTCCGATATTTGGGATATCGCGAGTCACCATTTCCGGACCCAGCTTGGTATCGCGCACATCAATGGAAAAATCTTCGATGTGAATCGAACTATATCGGTCATCTTGAACTAGCCGTTCGGAAATTATAATGGCATCTTCATAATTAGAGCCTTCCCAAGGAATGAAAGCCACCAATACATTTTGGCCCAAGGATAACTCTCCATGATCCGTTGATGCTCCGTCAGCCAAAAGCTGTCCCTTTTTTACCATCTCTCCTTTCTTCACTCGCGGGATTTGATTCATTGCGGTGAACGCGTTTGATTTTGCGAAACTTTGGAGATGATATTCTCTTTTATGATACGGCTTCTTGGCTCCGACGGGAGTTTGTTCTTTGACAATAATTTGATCGCTGTCCACATCAACCACTTCGCCGGCAAAACGGGCAATCACGACTTGCCCAGAATCGGCAGCTGCCTTGTCCTCGATTCCGGTTCCGACCAATGGAGCCTGCGGCTTCACGCATGATACGGCTTGCCGCTGCATATTTGATCCCATCAGCGCCCGGTTCGCATCGTTATGCTCCAAGAAAGGAATAAGCGAAGTAGCCACGGAAATCATCTGCTTCGCGGAAACATCCATATAATCAATTTTTTCAGCTTCAATTTCCGCCGCGTTTCCTTTGACTCTGGCCTCCACGATTGACTCTATAATATTGCTGTCTTCGTCCAATCCCACTCCGACATGGGCGATATTCTTCCGATCTTCCCGAGCCGCGTTGACATATTCAATTTCCTTGCTTACCCACGGTTTTATTTTGATAGTTTTATATTTTTTATTTTTAGAAATTTTCTTGGCCGCCTCAGCGTCAATTTTTGTCCCGGCTTTTATTCCTTCTAGGTCTTCCCGCAAAATCCTGTGCAAAAGATTTTCTTCCTTATTTTCAATTTCTTTATACACTTTCAGATACGGGGTTTCCAAAAATCCATATTCATTGACTTTGGCATAGGTGGCCAGGTGGCCGACCAACCCGATGTTCGGACCTTCTGGAGTTTCTACCGGACAAATACGGCCATAATGCGAATGATGAACATCCCGGACTTCAAACCCGGCTCTTTCCCTGGTTAGCCCGCCCGGGCCCATCGCTGACAACCGTCGTTTGTGTTCAAGCTCGGCCAGCGGATTTACCTGATCCATAAATTGAGACAATTGAGAGCTGGCAAAAAATTCTTTGATCGCGGCGGCAATCGGACGCGAGTTGATGAGTTGTCCGGGAACCACCGTTTCCAGCTCGCAGGTGCTCATCCGATCTTTGACGTTCCGAACCATTCTCGCCAGCCCCACCCGTAATTTATTCTGAACCAATTCTCCGACTGCTCTGACCCTTCGATTTCCTAAATGATCGATATCATCGGCCTGAGCGTTTTTGTCATTATTGAGTTTAATGATTTCCTTAATAATGGACACCAGATCTTCGCGGCGCAGCACCCGGTATTCTTCCGTATGGGGAAAGTCAACGTCCAAACGTTGATTCAGCCGGTAGCGGCCGACATCGCCAAAATCATAACGCTCAAAATTGAAAAACATGGCGTTGATCATTTGTTTCGCATTATCTTCCGTCGCTAAATCGCCGGGCCGGATTCTTTTATAAACTTCTTTATAGCCCTCACCCTGATTTTTGGAGGAGTCCTTGGCAATTGTTTCTTCTAAAAATCTTGTTTCCGCGGTGTCGACATCCTTGAAAAGATCGAGAAGCTCCTTGTCAGTGGAAAATCCAAACGCCCGAAGCAATGCCGTTAAGGGCACCTTCCTTTTACGATCTATTTTCACCGAAAGAGCGCCTTCAAAATCCGTGTCGATTTCAAGCCAGGCCCCGCGGTTCGGAATGATCTTCGCGCCAAAAAGCTTCTTGCCTTTCTGATAGTTCATCGTGAAAAAAACGCCCGGACTCCGGATTAGCTGACTTACCACGACGCGTTCAACGCCGTTGATAATGAAGGTTCCTCGATCCGTCATGATTGGGAAATCGCCTAGATAAATTTCCTGCTCTTTTATTTCGCCGGTTTTTTTGATGATCAGTTTGACCTTGCAGCGCAGCGGCGCTTCGAAAGATATGTTCTTGTTTTTTGCGGTTACTTCGTCGTATTTCGGTTCATCCAAATAGTAGTCCTCAAAAAATAATTCCAGATCCTTGCCGGTAAAATCAGTGATAGGGTTTATTTCGTTCAACAGCTCGCTCAGGCCTTTTTCCAAAAAATGCGCATAGGAATTTAACTGCGTTTCGATAAGATTCGGCAGCGAGACCATCGACATCTCCTTAAAGAACTTTCTTTTGGATAATGAAGACTCTGAATTAAAGGTATCTTTAACCTTTAATTCTTTTTGAACTTTAAGCATACAAACAATACTCATTCCTTACTTATTTCGCTGAGTTTCTTAGAAATAAGCGATGACGAATGAGATTATGATAAGATTATTTAATTCAAGTGTATTTTAACCCCCTTGACAAACATAGAGCTAGTATACATGAACTATAAATTATTGCAAGTATTAGATTTAATTTCCGGGAAAAAATTCGTTTCTCTGTGGTAATTTTTAGTATTTTGCTTTATTTGAGGCTTTTTTTTGTTTTTTCCGGCTTTTTCCTTCTTTGAGGCATTATTCTTCTCCCGAAGTTATCCACAGTCTAGTCATTTTTTTTCGCCCAATTAAAGGAATCGACTACTGATTTGGCAATTCGAAAAGTTGTATAAGAATCATCCATGTCTGCCTTAAGTTTCATCTTTTCAATATCGCCTGATTCAAGATTATTTTTTTTCAAGAGTTTGTCAACGCTCGGCAGAAGTTTCTCGGCTAAATTTCGCTCTTCCGGAAAAACGATTTGGTCCTGAATATTTCTTTTATTTTTGAGAAAGATGCTAACAACGTTTTTTTCTATTTCAATTTCTACGTTCATTTATAAATTTAAATGGATTATCTCCCCCGAAAAATTTTTGCTAAATTCGGCTTTCAAATATTAACGTTCCACTAGTTGATCTGAGCCACTATTTCCAACGGGAGATTTTTGCAATCGCCTAAACACCGCCAAGATCAGACTCGATAAATATATGAAAACCAACAGAAAAGAAGCAAAAAGGAAGGCGCTACCGACATAAAAATTTTTCATGTCGGTTCCGTTCGTGTATCCATGAACAACCACGAAAACAAACGCGAGAGGATTCAGAAAATGAAGCACTCGCCAAAATTTATGATTTAGATGCCTTTTCAAATATGAAGTAACTGTCAGTATGGCCATCAGATAAAACGCAATGATGCCCAGCGCCAAATATTCCGGCTTGACCAGTGTTGTCTTTGACGCAAACGGAAGAAACACGTCTTTCAGATGAAAGCCGAGCTTCGGATCAAAAATCAGCACGGTGCCGTGGAAAAGCGCCCAAAAAACCGCCGTGGCTGCCGTGAAACAATGAAAGTCAAAACTATATATCGGTTCGATGATTTTTTTGAGAATTGGATTCCTGATAGATAATCCCAAAAAAACAGTCAGCCAAAGAAAAATGAAACCGAGTATGCCAGCTACCCGAGCTGAGTACCAGATCCAAGGAGCGTCCGGATTTATCCCGCTGAAAATTTCTTTTTGCCTTGAAGTCCCCGGATCATTCGGATCAAGCGGATTGGAACCGCTTAAAACCTCGGCTCCGTCCAAAAGGCCATCGCCGTCCGTATCCGGTTTTCCGGGGTCAGTGCCATAAATTTGCGTCTCTCCTTTATCCGTCAGGCCGTCCAGGTCGCTGTCGACAATCACTTCTCCTTTATAATCAACTTTCGAGTCTTCGCGGGAAATGTCTTGGGCTTTCACTCTAAAAATGGCAAAAAACAAAAACAAAAAAATGCTCAATCCCATCAAGCCTCTGTATGTTTTTTTTATTCGCATTTAAATAGAGTTAATGGATTAGTTTTTATTTTATTTGATCCGGACTAAGGGCGCTGTTCATATCGGTCATCAATTCCGTTTAGATTATCATCCTTGACTATGAAATATTCATTGATGGTCGGATGCGGATCTTCGTCATCATACAGCCCGTCGCCATCTGAGTCATGACGGGTGATTGTGTCGGTTTTAGTCGTAACGGTGTCGCTTAATTTTTTATAAACCGTGATGTATTCAGTTTTTTTCTTTGTATTGCTGCTCGGATTAGTATCAATTACTTTCACCGGTGCCTGCTGAATATCCTCGCTTTCATACTCAGTCTCATCATCGGCCAACGCGTTTTTTATATATCCATAATTCAAGACGGTTAAAATAGCCAGCGAAAATATTACGATAAGACCGACTATCATTGATTTTCTCGCTAATTTTAAATTTTCCATTTTTTTTGTTTTATTTTAAGAAGTTTTGGTTTTTTTGCCGGAGGAGGAAGAAGACGATGTAGAAGTTTTTTTAGTTGTCACTGGAACAATTTCTTTGACGACTTTGCCTGGAATAACCGTTTGGGTGGTCACTTTTTGCTCGACATCAGAGGCCGGCGAGTTAGCCACTTCGCTTAATATTTTTTCCCGGGTGGCACTGACCATGTCCTGATTGTCCAAGATATTATCCAGCTTTCCCGATTCTAAATCGATTTTTATGCTCGCCAGTTTTTTGTTGGTGTCTTCGATTTTTATGCCCAATATAAGAATGGCGCCCAAAAGGAAACTGGAAAGGCTGATTAAAAATTTTTCAAATTTATTTTGCATTGCCATAGTTTTGTTTTTTTTACTTTTTAACTGCCGCATATTGTACCATTTGCTCTTTTTTCCGTCCAGCCAGGGCCAGCAAGTTTTTCTGTCATCTTATAATATCCTTTTGTAAAGCCGCTTTTTAAGCTTCTATTTAAATACAAGTCTTAGTTTATTTTATTCCAGTCAAAATTCCAGGGATCATCTTTCCGCCCGGGGGCTATTTGATTGTGCCCGAGAACATATTTGATTTTGTATTTTCCCCTGAGATAATCCAGGAGCTGATTTAGAGAATCATACTGTTTGGCGGTAAAATTGCTTTTTTTGGTATTCATAATCTCAATTCCGATGGAAAAATTGTTGACACCAGTCCGCCCGTCCGGTGTCTGGCTTTCCCCGGCATGATACGCGATGTTTTTATCCTCAACCAGACGATATATTTTACCGTCCCGATCAATGAGATAATGCGGAGAGACGCCGTAGCTTTTGTATTCCTGAATTAAGCCGTTTAGATCATACGGATCATCGCCGATGGCATCATAGGAAGAATGGATAATAATTGTATCGATTTTCCGCCCAGAAAATGACTGAAATCCTTTCGCCATGAGTTTTTCAATAATTTCCAGTTCTGCGGGTGAATTATTTTTGGTCTCTTTTGGCGTTTCGACCGGCACTAGTTCTTTTTTTGTTTCCGGATCGGATTTCCTTTCAGTCTGGTCTGGTTCATTGCCCAGATCGAAAGTATCCGTTGAGTTGTCATCCGCTAAAATATCGTCAGCTGAGACATCGGTATCTATGGTTATTTCCTTTTTCTCCACTTTTAAAAAATAACCCCGAGTAAAATAGATTCCGAAAACAACAACTATCAAGAATGTAGCAATGCTGATTTTAAAAATAATATTTTTATTCATGTTCTTTTTCTATAATAATATATAATCAGGAAACTTCCCATAATTTATAGAAAATGCTTTTGAGCATTTCTACGATGTATTGATCTTCAATAAGAACGACCAATGGCGCCTTGGGCTGCCAGATTATAACCTTATTGGCAAATAATTGGAAAGAGGTCGAAAAAGGCCAAAGACCTTTGAGAATTTTGGTTTCTCGCAGTTCTTCTTTATCCCTACTTTTAAACTGCGTGGAAAGCTCGCTTGGTAAAAGCAGGGTCTTGATTATAATATTTTTTTTGACTCTCTTTTTGATCCATTCATTTTCTGCCGCCATTGAGATAAATTTTACGAAATCTTCCGCTGAGCCGAAATATTGGATCTCCTTTTTTTCTTGTTCTAATATCTCGTTAAAAATTTTCAGGTATTGTTCCCGGCCCTGCAACACCTTGATCTTGGTGGCCGATTCTTCCTGATGATAGAGAGTCAGCAAATCAGGCAAGGATGAAACTAATCCATGATCCAATTGTGACATTCTTTCCCTTTTTTCTCTTAATTTTTCTAGCACTACTGCCGGCGACTCAACCATGAATGTCCGGGCATACTTGCTTTTTTCGGAGAACTTAACCAAACCATGTGCTTCCAGACCTCGGATGACTTTATAAACATTGGGCCGGGAAATGCCCATGTTTTTAGCAATAGCAGAAAGGTTGCTGGGACCTAAAAATAGAGAAACGACATATAAGTTAATTTCCATTTCCGCCAGGCCCAGTTCTTTGAGGGAATTGTAAAGGCTTTTTTTCAGGGCATCTTGGTCCATAGGGGCTTATTTACGAGATTACCTATAATTATATGTATACTTAATATATACATATAATATATATTGGCTTTATTTTGAAGTCAATAATTGACAAAAGTGTTTTAATTTGATATAATTCAATGTTAAGCTGAAAAATCTAGCAAGTACCTTAAAATCCTATCGCAAGAAAGGAGGGGGAAATGGAAATCATTTTTACAGTTATTATGCTTGGATTTGTTTTGATGCTTTTGGAGGCTCCTAAGATTTGGAAGAAATCGTTTAAGCTCAACAAAGAAACGATGGAAAGGACAGATAATTTAAAAAAGCAGATTGAGGAGCTAAAAAATGCCGCGAGTAATCTTTCTAAAGAAGTTGGGCGGTTTAAAGGGTAGGCTTCCCGGGGCAAAGACATCGATCTTTGCTCCTTTTTTATTATTACACACAAAACTCACAGGGACCCTTGGTAATACCGGCTGATTTAAAGACATACTATTTCCTCAGTATTCCAAGTTGCTCTAGGAACGGAACTTTATCTGGAGCAATTTCTACTGATTCGCTTATGCCTCCCGGTCCAGAAAATATGAGAGTCTTATCTGATATATACAATTCTGGTTCAGACTGGCTCTCTCGATTATTGTTAACTAGAATATCTACTCCTTCCATTGGGCTATCTGCCTCAAATTTTTTTACTGAAATCAAAGTTTCGGGCCCAAGTTCGGCTAATTTTTTCAACGAATCTTTTATTGAGCGAAATCCAACCCTTCCATCCCGCAGCAGACGATTAGCAAATCTTTTGTATGCAGGTGAAGCAACATATGCCCGAATATCCGGTTTTTGTCCTACCGTTTCATCTTCGATGGTTTGAAGCCCCTCTATGATTATGACTTTGGCAGGGACAAGCCTTCCCACGCGCTCGCCTTTCCGAAGTTTATTTATAGTTTCGTGCAATTTTTTCAGATCGAGTTTATCGCTATTGGGCAGATAAAAATCGTCTGTGCTAACCACTGTCGCATTGATACCATCTTGTTCTGTCATTGCCTGGCACAGTTCATTTGCAAGCGATGTCTTGCCTGATGCTGTTTTACCTGACAGCGAAACAAGGATCCCTTCCTTTTTGGTAAGGATTTTTTTTATTCTATCTCTAAGCAGATGGATTCCCTCTTCAAAATTATCTGCTCGGTCATAATTTATATTGCCAGCAACCTCTTGGTTTTCCAGATCAATTGATGTTCTGACTTGCTTGATTTGCCGCTCGTCTTTTACTTTTCCGCTCTGAATTTCCTCAGTTAACAGATGCGGATCTATTGACGGGTCAAGTCTGCCTTGAGTAGGCTGAGCTTCTTTCTTTTTAATATCATCCTCTTCAATTTTTAGTCTCTCTGGATTCATGTTTGTATAATTATACAATATACTTTTTTTCATTCTATTTTGCAAAATACGGTAAGAAACTCAAACCGTAAATAATGAGCAGATGAGCCGGATAGAAAAAGTAAAAAAAATATTTATTCAATCTGATTTTCGCGAGATCCCTTGGATAATACAAAACCAGCGCCACTCCAAGCAAGCTTAAAGACTGAATAAAACCATATAAATAAACTCCGGCTGCGGCAAGGACTGATTGGAAAAAAATCGCCTTTTCTTTCTGCGGAAAAACATAAAAACCTAGTATCATAAGTACCCCATAAAATGAATAGTCCAAAGGAAACAGCCCGGAAAACAAAACAATAGCAATGGTTGAAATATATCTTTTTTTTCTGAAACAATCGATAGCGAAAAGACCGATCAGCAAGGTAAAAAAAATATTGAGATTATTCAGGCGAGTTGCCAAAAAATAGGGCAGCTGGGTGGCTGCCGCGAAAAAACCGAGGCGTGTTGCATATCTCTTCCGGCTGGACGTATAGACATAGCCTTCAGCCAGATACCAGGCAAAAATCGGGAAGGCCAAGCGGCCAATGACCCGCAAAAAAATTACTTGAGGATAAAGAATGAGGCCAACGTGGTCAATAGCCATCGTAACGATGCCGATTATTTTTAGCACGTCATTCCGACCGTTGCCTGCTTCAATATTTTTGCTTTTGTTTATCATTTCACATCAAGAATAACATACAAAAAGATAAAACAAAAAACAACGATTGAGTTGTCTTGAGCGGGTAACGAGAATCGAACTCGTATCTCAACCTTGGGAAGGTCGCGTTCTGCCACTGAACCATACCCGCTTGTAGTATAATTAAAGTGTAACAAGCTCTGATGAAAAATCAAGAAACTATTGACTTTGATGTTGTATAAAGATACTATTCATTAGCATTCAAAAAACGGGGCGTTGTGTAATGGTAGCGCGCTTGGTTTGGGACCAAGTAGTCCGAGTTCGAGTCTCGGCGCCCCGACACAAGATTGATTTACAATTTACGATTTTCAATTTAAAATAAGATTGCTTTAAGCGGGCTCGCCCGCTTAAAGCATAGAGTAGGCGGGTGTCGTATAATGGTAATACCTCAGCTTTCCAAGCTGAAGCCAGGGGTCCGATTCCCCTCACCCGCTCATAAAAAGAAAGGCTTCCATTTTTGGAAGTTTTTCTTTTTTATAAAGGGAGTCGAACGGGCAGCAGTGAGACAAGTCGCCTCGATTCAGTCGAGCGCCGACAAATATGAATGAACATTTGGCGCTGCCCAAGACAAGCAGTTCGTCGCGAACAACGCGGAATTCCCCTCACCCGTTCCGTCTTTGATAGACGATGATTTTCATATCCTGATCAAAAAGCTTCCATAATAAAACCCTCGGCTAAACCGGGGGGTTTTATTACTATCTCTTAAGACCTGCTAGCATAATTTCCGCCCGAGGCGGATCAGCCTTGGGCTGAAAAAGATATATTTTAATTAACGGACCGCTTCTTTCAGAGCTTTCCCGGCGGTAAATTTTGGAACCTTCATTGCTGGAATTTGCAATTTTTCTTTCGTCTGCGGATTAATGCCTTCTCTTGCCGCGCGGCTGGAAACTTTAAAAGTTCCGAAACCGGTTAAAGTAACTTTGCTGCCGCCTTGCAGAGATTTAGTGATGGATTCCACCATTGTATCGATGACGGCTTCAACGTCCTTTTTGGAAAGGTCAAGTTTGGTCGATATCTCCACGACCAAAGCGTCTTTGTTGACATGCGCTGCCATAATATCACCGCCTTTCTAAATTATTTACGAAATTATGAATTTTTACGAATATACGAAACTATTCCTGCTTAAGCGTCTATATTATTTTACAACTTTTACCTTAAATAAAGCAAATATGGGTTATCCCCAACAAAAAATTTGTATATTTGTAAGCAATTAGTACTTTCGTAACCTACTTGGCAAATTCTGTCGCCCGCGTTTCCCTGATAACATTTACCTTTATTTCTCCGGGATATTTCAGCTCTTTTTCTATTTTATCGGCAATCGCACGGGCTAGTTTTATCGCTCCGAGATCATCAATCTTTTCCGGTTTGACAAAAACCCTAATTTCCCGGCCGGCCTGGATAGCATAGGTTTTTTCCACCTCTTCAAACGAATTAGCGACATCTTCCAGTTCGCCGAGCCGTTTCAAATAATTTTCCAAAGTGTCTTTGCGAGCTCCCGGCCTTGATGCCGAAATGGCATCCGCCGCGGAAATTATCATTGATTCCTTTGAATCAAATGGATAATCCTCGTGATGCGGTTTCATCGCGTCAATGATCGTCTTGTCAACGTTGAATTTTTGGAGAATCTTTATTCCGATCTCGACATGTGTTCCTTGAACCTCGTGGTCCACCGCTTTGCCGATATCATGCAGAAGTCCGGCCTTTTTGGCTAAGTTAACATCCGCTCCCAATTCAGCGGCCAGCGCTCCCGAAAGATGAGCGACTTCCAGGGAATGAAGTAGCGCGTTTTGTCCATAGCTAGTCCGGTAACGAAGTCTGCCCAAAACCTGGATGAGTTTCGGATCAAGTCCCGCCACGCCTACGTCATAAGCGGCCGCCTCACCGGCTTCTTTAACTTTATTGCTGATTTCTTTCTTGGCATATTCAACCGCTTCTTCAATTTTGGTCGGATGAATTCTTCCGTCCGCCACCAATTTTTCAATGGCAATTTTGGCAATCTCTCTCCGGATCGGATCAAAGCCGGAAATGACGATGGCTTCAGGCGTATCATCAACGATAATTTCTATTCCGGTAAGTTTCTCCAGCGCTTTGATGTTCCGGCCCTCTCTTCCGATTATTCTCCCCTTTACTTCATCTGAGGTTATGTTTACGGTGCTTGTGGTGATATCGGCTGAATGAGAGCTGGCATACTTTTGAATGGCTTGAGTCATGATATCTTTGGCTCTCTTGTCTAATTCTTCCTGTCCGGATGTCTCCAAAGTCCTGATTCGCTTGGCAATCAAATCCCGGCTTTCTTCCTCCGTCAGCTGCAGTAGCACTTTTTTGGCTTCTTCTTTGGAAAATCCGGCTATTTTTTCCAGGCGTTTAAGCTCCTGTTTCCTGGCTTCCTCCGCTTCTTTCCTGATTTGTCTTATCTCATCGGCCTTTTTCATGAGCAAAGTCCGCCCACGTTCAACTTCATCTGTTTTTTTGTCCAGAAGTTCTTCTCTTTTGCCAAGACGTTCTTCCTGGCGCATTATTTGATTTTCCCGCTCTTGTTCTTTTTTCTTGGCCTCTTCCAGTATATTAACTGCTTTGCTTTTTGACTCGATTACTATTTCTTGCGCGTTTTTCTCCGCCTCTTCCAGTATCTTGGAGGCTTTTCCTTCCGCCGTGCTAAGCTGCTTTTTGGCGATAGTTTGCCTGGCATAGTATCCGAGGACTGACCCGACGGTCAGGCTTAAAAATCCAACTACTAGGGCTGTCATGCTTGTGGCTTCCATAATATTTTTCACTATTCAATTGATAATTCATCATGTTTTTTACTCCAATCAATTAATCAATCAAATCAATTTAACAAATTATGATAATTTTATCCTTTTAAGATGGTATTACAATTAAAACTTCTTGTCAAAGAAATTCCCAAGTGATATTATTAGCCTTATGTGACGTTATTTTCAGCAATTTTTAAACAATAAAAAACTAGTGGAATTTTATGTATAGACCTGTTGTTCTGGTAGTGCTTGACGGTTGGGGAATTGGCAGAGGAACGAAAGGCAACGCTCTGGCCAAAGCCAAATTGCCGACCATTGAAAAATTAAACAGCTTTTATCCTCATACGTCTCTCCAGGCTTCGGGAATTTCAGTCGGACTGCCCTGGGAAGAAGCAGGCAATTCGGAAGTGGGACACATAACTCTCGGCGCCGGAAAGGTTATCTATCAAAGCCTCCCGAGAATTACCATGGATATCCAAAGCGGAGAGTTTTTCAAACAAAAAACTTTTCTCGAGGCCATTGAACATGCCCGTGAAAATAATTCCGCTTTGCATTTTATAGGACTGGTCGGAAAGGGAGGCGTACATTCCCAGATCGATCATTTGTATGCTCTTTTGGAATTGGCCCGAAACCAAAAAGTAGGAAAGCTTTTTATCCATGTCTTCACGGATGGACGGGATTCCGCCCCGAACTCGGGAATCGATTCGCTTAAAGAACTGCAACAGAAACTGGCTTTCTATGGAGTCGGAAAAATAGCTTCGGTTTCGGGCAGATATTTCGCGATGGACCGAAACAACAATTGGGACCGGATTCAAAAGGCCTATGAAGCGATGACTGGAAAAAAGGAGGGGAGCATTTCCGATCCCATAAGCTACCTCAGCGAGTCTTATGCGAATAAGATCTATGATGAATTCATCGAGCCGGCCGCGGTTTTTGAATTTGGCACCCCGGTCGGCCCGATCAAAGACAACGACTCGATTATTTTTTTCAATTTTCGGGAAGATCGCGCTCGGCAAATGACCAAAGCTTTTGTATTGCCGGATTTTAACGGCTTTAAAAGAATGCCGCTCAAGAATATCGCCTTCGTCACTATGGTCCAATATGAAGCGGGCTTGCCGGTAGCGGTAGCCTTCCCGCCGATCAGCGTGGACTTTCCTTTGGGAAAAATTATCAGCGACAATTCAATGAAACAGCTTCGGATTTCAGAGACCGAGAAATTCGCTCACGTCACCTATTTTTTTAACGGAGGATCGGAAGATGCCTATCCTGGCGAAGAAAGAACGATTGTTCCTTCACTAGCTGTCGATAATTTCGCCGACGCTCCGCAGATGAAGGCCGAAGAGATAACCGACAAAGTCATTTTGGCGGTCAATGAAGCCAGATACGATTTTATCTTGATGAATTACGCCAACGCCGATATTGTCGGCCATACCGGTTTGGAAGAAGCGACTATGAAAGCCGCCGAAGTCATCGACGCCTGTCTAGGCCGTCTGATCCCGGCAGTTCTGCTGGAAGGCGGATGTCTCCTGATAACCGCGGACCACGGCAATGCGGAGGAGCTGAAAAATAATTTGACCGGTGAAACTAACACGGAACATTCCGTTAATCCGGTTCCTCTTTGGTTCATAACCAGCGAAAACCACAAGGATAACAAGCCGAATCGCGTTCCGGGAGAAGTGCCAGTTGAAGGACTGCTTAGCGATGTCGCTCCGACGGTTTTGGAACTTTTGGGATTAGAAAAATCAAAAGAAATGACTGGTGAGAGCTTGCTGCCGCTTTTGAAATAATTTGAATAAATTAGAATTTTAAAAAATCTCCCCGAGTACTCGGGGAGATTTTTTTGTTTCCTAAAGCGCCGCGAAAACTGAATTTATTTTATAATCTTATCCACAATGCCATAGGCTTTGGCTTCTTCCGCGCTCATGAAATAGTCCCGTTCGGCGTCTTTTTCCACCCGTTCAACTGATTTTCCAGTGTGTTTAGCCAAAATTTCATTGAGTCTTTTCTTGACGTTCAGAATGTGCTTGGCATGAATATCGATATCGGTAGCCTGACCTTGGGCGCCGCCCATAACTTGGTGGATAAGGATTTCGCCGTTCGGCAAAACCATTCTTTTGTTTTTAGCACCGGCCGCGAGAATCAGCGCGGCTCCGGAAGCCGCCATGCCGATACAAATCGTGGACACATCGGCTTTCACGTATTGCATCGTATCATAAATGGCCAACGCGGACGTGACTTGTCCGCCGGGAGAATTGACGTAAAGCTTTATATCCTCCTTGCTGTTTTGTGAATCCAAAAAAAGAAGCTGGGCGATTATGCTATTGGCAACGATATCATCAATCGGCCCGCCCAAAAAAATTATGCGGTCTTTCAAAAGCCGCGAATAAATGTCATAGGCCCGCTCGCCATAGCTGGTTTTTTCAATGACCGTTGGTATCAGATATTGGTTGACCGTCTTATCGCTTTTCATGCTTTAATAAATTTTAAATTTTTACATCTTTTCGAACATCTGGAAAACTTTTTCATTTTCCAGCACGCCTTTTGTATAGTTATACAATCTTTCCATATCAATATTCTTGGCAAGCTCTTTGGTGTTTTTGTAATATTGCAACGTCTTGTTCATCTCCTCCTCGATTTCCTTTGAAGGCACAACCACTTTTTCCTCTGTTACAATCTTTTGAAGAGCCATAGCCGACTTCACTCTTTTTACGGCATTTGGTTCCCAATCCTTCTCTAATTCATCCTTCCTTTTTTTGATCTGCCCTAGATATTGATCCAGATTCATTCCCATTGAACTGATTTGATGTTCAAACTCATGCATCATCTTGTGAATCTCTTCGTGAATCAGGATTTCCGGAATATCTGCTTTTGTATTTTCGATTATTTTTTCAACATATTCATTCCTTTTGCGTTCACTCATTCTGTGAGTTTCTTCATGTTCCATTCCCGCGCGCATATTTTTTTTCAGCGCCTCCAAATTTTCAAAGTTTCCCAGCGACTTGGCAAATTCATCATCAATCTCAGGAACTTGCCGTTCCTGGACCAAATTTACCTTCACTTTGAACGTGGCTTTTTGGCCTTTCAGATCTTTTTTGTGGTAATCTGCGGGAAAACTGAGTTCGAATTCCTTTTCTTGCCCTTCTTTCAGACCAACTAGATTATCTTCAAATCCGGGTATGAAAACTTCCTTACCAATTACCACCGGATGGTTCTTGCTCTGTCCATTTTCGATCGGCACTCCATTCACTAAAACCGTAAAATCCACCTCAACACTGTCATTCTTCTCTGCCCCGCGTCTCACCGTGACCAGTTTAACCCGACTGTTGGCCAGTTTTTCCAGCTCCAGTTGCAAATCTTCATCACTTATTGAAACTTGTTTAGCCGCATATTCCTTGTTAATTTTTTCGACCGCCTTTTTATAGTTTTCGTCCACATTGATCTCCGGCATGACCGCGGCCCGGGCAACATATTCCAAGTTCTTGCCTTCGGAAACGGTTTTCAGTTCAATTTCAGGACTCCCGATCACTTCCAGTTTTTCCTTGGTCACATAATCAACGTAACTTTTTTGGACCGCCATTTCCGCCGCTCCATTAAGAAGTGTAGCTTTCCCCACTTTTTGTTCCACCATTTTTCTCGGCGCTTTGCCGGGACGAAATCCCGGAATTTTTATATCCCGAGAGGCTTCTTCGGCCGCGGCATCCAGATACTTTTCCCAAACGGACCACAAAACAGTGACCGGAAATTCTATTCTTGATTTGGATAATTTTTTTACCATTTAATTGATTTGGCCTAAAAAATTTTAGACTATAAGCCCGGCAATGAGCAATGCCACAATATTTATAATCTTGATCATTGGATTGATGGCCGGCCCGGCTGTGTCTTTATATGGATCGCCGACTGTGTCTCCCGTAACCGCCGCCTGATGAGCGAATGTTCCCTTACCGCCGGAATTGCCTTCTTCAATAAATTTTTTGGCATTATCCCACGCGCCGCCGCCGCTCGTCATGGAAATCGCGATGAAAATTCCAGTGATGATTGTGCCGACTAGAAGACCACCGAGTGCCTGAGGCCCGAGAATAAATCCAACCAGGATCGGCGCCAGCACCGGAATGGCCGCCGGCAAAATCATTTCTTTGATCGCCGCCTTGGTGACTATATCCACGCTCGTCGCATAATCCGGCTTAGCCGTTCCTTCCATGATACCTTTGATCTCCCGGAATTGCCGGCGCACCTCAGTAACAACCGCGCCGGCCGCCTTGGAAACAGCCCGCATGCTGATGGAAGCAAACAGATAGGGCAGCATGCCTCCGATAAGGAGTCCGACTATGACATAAACATTATCCAGACTGAACACGATAGTTTGGCCGCCCTTTTCGGCAAGCTCCTGGACATAAGACGCGAAAAGAACAATGGCGGCAAGCCCCGCTGAAGCAATGGCGTAACCTTTGGTAACCGCTTTAGTCGTGTTGCCAACGGCATCCAATGCGTCGGTCACTTCCCGTATTTCTTTCCCCAAAGAAGACATTTCGGCAATGCCGCCAGCGTTATCCGTGATTGGTCCAAAAGCGTCAATCGCCACAATGATCCCGGCCATGGAAAGCATGCTCATCGCGGCCACGGCTACTCCGTACAGTCCGACTAACCAGTATGAAGCCAGAATGCCGGCCACTATGATAACAATCGGCAGCGCTGTCGCTTCCATGCCCATGGCTAGTCCCATGATTACATTGGTGCCGTGCCCGGTTTCCGAGGCCTTGGCAATTGCTTGAACCGGCCGGTATTTTTTTGAAGTATAATATTCGGTGATGATGACCATGCCGGCCGTAATCAAAATTCCAATAACCGCCGCCGCGTAGATACTGCTAAAAGCATAAATTTTGTTAGCGCCCATCAACAATTTTGTAACGGGATAAAAAGCTGCCAGCGAGATAACGGAAGCCGCGATCAATCCTTTGTAAAGCGCGCCCATAATATTTTTTTTACCACCCAGCCTTACAAAATAAATTCCAAGTATCGAAGCAACGATTGAAACCGCGCCGATGGCCAGCGGATAGACGATGGCAGCTGGAAATTTGCCGAAAGTAAGCGCACCCAAAATCATGGCCGCGATTGCCGTCACTGCGTAAGTTTCAAAAAGGTCCGCCGCCATGCCGGCGCAATCTCCGACATTATCTCCGACATTATCCGCGATGACCGCGGGATTTCGCGGATCGTCTTCCGGAATTCCCGCTTCCACTTTGCCGACCAGGTCCGCGCCCACATCAGCCGCTTTAGTGAAAATTCCGCCGCCAACCCGGGCAAACACACTGATCAAACTGCCACCGAATCCTACTCCAATAAGCGCCTTGATATCGCCGGTAAGAGCATAAAATCCGGCTACTACCAAGAGTCCAAGGCCAACTACCAAAAGGCCGGTAACCGCGCCGCCTTTAAAGGCCACATCCAATGCTTTTTCCAGACTCCCTTTGGCTGCTTCCGCCGTCCGAACATTGGCGCGCACCGACACATTCATTCCAATGTATCCGGCCAAAGCCGAAGCGCCGGCTCCGATTAAAAATCCCAGGCTCGTATTCAATCCAAAAGCAAAATAAAGAATTATAAAAACAAAAGCCGCCACATAGCCGACTGTCCGATATTGACGATCAAGAAATGCTTTGGCACCCTCCCGAATAGCGCTGGCAATTTCCACCATCTTACCTTCTCCTTCGGACATGTTATTGACTTTCCAAATCAGATACAACGCGAAAATTATTGAGACAATCGCTGCCAAAACGGAATACATTTCTACAGACATAATTTTTTAAGATTAATTATTACAAAAATTTAATTAGCTATTCGGCTGGCGCTTCTTCGGCGGCTGGCTGATCTTCTTTATCGGCAGTTTTTTTCCCGCCTGCAACGCTTTGCTTGGCATTGCGGGCAGGCTTCCTGCTTTTTTTCTTCGGAGCTTCTTCCTTTTTTTCCGATTCAACATCAGAAACAACCGCTTCCTTTGTTTCAGCGTCCTTGGTTTCTTCAGAAACTTCGGCCGGCTCTTCTCCTTCCTCTGGCTTAGCGCCTTCCGTCTCGGCCTTGGCGCCGATAATGTCGATTTTCCAGCCGGTCAGTTTGGCCGCCAAACGGACATTCTGGCCTTTTTTTCCGATCGCTAAAGACAGTTGGTCTTCCGGTACCAGAACTTCCGCCTCTTTTTTCGCCTCCTTGACATTGACCCGAAGGACTTTGGCCGGGCTCAGCGCCGCCGCGATGAATTTAGCCACATCATCATTCCAAAGAATAATATCTATTTTTTCTCCGCCAAGTTCATCAATGACCGCCTGTACCCGGGTGCCTTTTTGCCCGACGCATGACCCGATCGGATCAATGCCTTCTTCGGTCGAAGCCACGGCCAACTTGGTTCTTTCCCCGGCCTCCCGGGCAATGGCCTTGATCTCCACCGTTCCGGCGAAAATCTCCGGCACTTCCAATTCAAAAAGCTTCTGCACCATTTGCGGATGGATGCGGCTGAGCGTTATGCCGGGACCTTTGGATCCGGCCTCGACTTTCGCGATAAAAACCTTTATTCTTTGACCCATTCGATAGCTTTCCCGGTCAACCTGTTCGGAAGGAAAAAGCACCCCAATGGATTTTCCAAGATCAATGAAAACATTGCGACCTTCAATCCGCTGCACCACTCCGCTGATCACTTCTCCCTCTTTGTCTTTATACTCGTCATACATGGAATCTCTCTCAGCTTCCCGAATTCTTTGGATTATCACCTGCTTGGCAGTTTGTGCCGCTACTCGGCCATAATCGCTTTTGGTTTCCAACTCCAACTCAATGATATCTCCGATTTGGGCATCGTCTTTCAGTTTGACCGCTTCTTCCACGGTAAAATCTCTTTCCGGATTGTAACGAGGCAGTCTTTCCTCGCTTTCAATAGCTTCCGCTCCGGGAATTTCTTTTTTCGTTTTTGCGTTTTCCACGAATTCAGGCCGCTCTTTTTTTTCTTTTTCATCCACCGGCTCTTCCTCCACGAATTCCCGCGTTGTTTCGTCCACCACTTCTTTCACCAAAAAAAACTTGGTGTCGCCGGTTTTCTCGCTGAATTCCGCGCGTATGTTCTGTCCTTTTTTGCCGTAATCTTTTTTGTAAGCGGCGGCCAGCGCTGCTTCAATCGTTTCAATCACCCGTTCTTTGGAAATGCCTTTTTCCTCGCAAAGCGCCGCAATCGCGCTGCCGAAATCACCCAGTCCTCCCGCTTGGGTTTCGTCGCTAATTTTTTTTCTTCTTGCCATGCAATTTTTGTCCGCGAGCGGAGCGAGTAGCTACAAAAATTAGCATCCCGCACCAATTCGCTAAACTAATATTATTTTTTAACGTAACTAAGCCGCAGGCGATTCCGTGGGTAAAGTTTTATGCTAAAGCAAACTTTATTCGGAATTGGTGCTGGGATAGCCACTCCTCGTTCTATTTTTTATTAAAAAAGTCCGCGTAGCCGCGAACTAAAATCAGGATCTTCTTGCTTAATAATACTAGCAGGCGGCTTGATTTATGTCAAATGGCGATGAAAATTAATTGGCCAAAAGTTTTTAGCTATTGCTTGCTTTTTGGCTTATTAAAAGCACTTCTATGCCTATTCCCGCAATAATTGACTTTTCCCTTGTTTTATGCTAGTATTTAACGTTATCAGGCAACTGATAACTTGGCTCATTGGAGCCTCCTGTCCCTTGTCAATTTAACCATTCAAATACAAATTCCCTATATGGGAAAGGAGGCTGCGATGAGTACGAGTGAAAAAAAAGATCCCGTTGGAGGTGTGTCTCAAAAGATGGAGAAGATTGATCGCTGGATCACAACCCTGACCGCAATCCCGGTTTTCGGTTTCATTGTGAAAAAAGTTTTCGACAAAGTGACCGAGAAAGGCGCGGAGAAGTTGGGCAAGAAAGTCGAAAAGGTTCTCGGCATTGATGTCGATGAGTCCGGTAAGGGTTTCGGCGACGAAATCCTTTTCCGGGAAGCGCTCCGCCAGGAAACATTTCCTGTCCAGAAACAGATCGAAGATTTCCGACTCTGGCTCCGCGAGAAAGATGCACGAGAAAAAACCAAGAAAGCCGAGGGTTTTGTTCTTGGGGTCGCCAAGGCAGTCAAGGCTTTCGAGAAGCAGCTCAAGAAAGTGCATGCTTCCGGCGGAGGAAAAACAGGACGTCCCATGGACAAAATCGAGACTTCTTCAGTGGAATATGACCATTCATGGACCAAAAACTTTTTTGCAAGATTGATCGCGCAAGGAAGCAATCAAGAGATGGAAAAGTTTGTTTTCCTGGAAGAGAACTTCCAATCTCTAATTACTAAGGATAAGCAGCCGCTGCATATCATGGAAAAGCTCGGCGCGGTCACAGAAAAAATCGAACCTGAACTTTCAAAAATGGCGGTCCAGGTTACTGCACTCAACAACAAAATCGCCGGAAGGCCTTACAAGGGCTTCTGGAAAGAACTTTGGAGGGGATGACCATGATGGACCTGATAAACGCACTGCTGGGATTTAATGCTGCAATCATCAACCGCGGGCGTGTCGCTTGGATACGCGTAGTTATCCGCTCGATCATCGTGCTCCTGATTCTGCTCCTAATTGGTTCAATCACAAACTACCTGGGCTGGAAGGGATTAAGCCTGTTTAGCGCATTTGCGCTGGGCATCGCCGGCATCGCTTTGGCTCTCCGGCCGGAAGGATTTGTCTACGCAACGGAACTGGGAATTCTTTCGGGAATCGCCAGCCAGTCCGAGACTGTCCGACAGGATGTCAGAAGCTTCCTGGAGCTTTATGCCCGGACAGCCGCCAAACTGCTGTTCTGGATTTCCGGGATATTTTTCATTCTGGGGACAATTTCCATCGAGGAGAATCCCTGGGCAGTTCTGGGAATCCTGGCTGCAGTGATTGTCATTTGCAGCTATGTAATAGGATACAATCCAAAACTGGTAATTGCCCGGCGAGTTGTTTATGGCTACACATGTTTAATGCTCGTCATGCTGATTTTTTCACTGATTCCCCGCCATTCGTTCATTCGATGGGTGGGGATTGACGTGAAGGGATTTTTCGCCTCGACCGAAGCCGAGATCGGCGTAAGCCGGGTCGAAAAAGCCGAGCAGGAAAGAATCGAAGAGGCACGGAAAACCTTCCTTGGAGGAATCGAACGGAAGGTTCGGCGGAACGGCTTGAGATCCTTGTCAAAGGAGGACCTCGAGCTTTACCAAAAGCTCGAGAAGGAAAGAGACGAGCGCTCTCTTTCAAAAAAGGTTTCCTCCTTCTTCGAACAGAAGAAAGCGGAAGCTAAAGGCGCTCCGCCGCCGACACCTCTGCCGCCGGTGCCGGACCGGATAGCGGTGCTGCCGGCTGCGCCAGTTCCGCCGCCAACTCCGCCGGTCGCAGTTCCCAAGCAAATTCGGGCTCCCGAATGGGAACTCTGCGAGGAAGTGCCGGATCCGTATGGACCCGGCCCCACGAAAACCAGGGAGAAGTGCATGCCGGTAAGGGTGCACTTCACACCTAGTTACAACCAAGTCGTGATTGTCTTGAAAGAAACCGCGGAAACCATCTACGAAGGCTTCCAGAAAGACGAGGAAAAGGGAGTCTTCGAGGGCCACTGGATGATGCAGGGCCACGGATGGGACGGGAACTATGGAATGTTCCATATGCAGTTTGACACGCGGGACCAAAAGTGGGAATATGCCCGCGGCTGGCGGAAGTTCTCCAACCATGAAAAGCGCCAGTTGACTCTCAAGCGGCTCGTGATGTTTAATCATGACCGCGAGTAATAAAACGCCGAGGAACCCATCGCGGATCCTCGGCGTCTTTTTTTTGGTCGAAATTAAAAGATGGTGGAATTTCCTCTAAGGGCAGCATCGATCGCTTGGATTATAACAAATCCGGAAAGCGCCACAATCACTCCAATAACAGAATAAGTCATGTTTCGCTTGGCAGTTTCAACGATCTTTTCGCTACCGGAGGCGGTTATATATTGGAATCCAGAAATTACAAAACCGATGATAGCGATGATGCCGACCAATCCCAACATCCAATTCAGCACGTTCTTTACGATACCCGGCACTCCTCCGACCGGGGCAGGCAAGCCGGTTGAAGCGGCTGTCGGAATACAAATAGTCGCGGAGGCTCCGCCCTCGCATTCTTGAGCGCTGACTGCGCTTAGTAAAAAAAAGAGTGCTGAAAAAAGCACAGCCGAGAAAATTGCCAGAAAAATTGTGTTTTTGTTTTGTCCCATTTTTGAAAAATTAAGGATTAAAACATATTGTTCCATCCTCCCAGCGCGTAGTTGACTGCTTGTATTATAACCACTCCAGAAATTCCGACGATAACGCCGATGATTGAATAAGTCATAGCTTTTTTGGCGTTTTCGATCTGAGATTCCTGGCCGGCCGATGTTAGATACAAAAAACCGGAAATTATAAATCCGATGACGCCGATAACGCCAAAAAGTCCCAGCATCCAGCGTAAAATATTCACAACGATCATCCAAATTGATCCCTGGGGAAGACCATAGTTGCTGATACTATTCGTGGTCCATTGGCCGTGCGCCAAAAGAGGAAGAGTCAAGAAAAGAACCGCGACTGCATTTAATATTTTTTTGTTTTTTGTCATTTTTTTATCGCCATCTCCGCGGCTACCAAATTAATTTTAACGCTTTTATTATAACACAAAAAATTTTGACTGACAAAACAAAAACGGCCCGCGAATGGCGGGTCGTTTTTAAAATAATCAATCTCTAAACAATTTAGAAACTTGATCCGGCGTTTAACATTCCTCCGGCGGCCTGTAGTATAACGACGCCAACAATCGCAACGATTACACCAATAATCGAATAAGTCATGGCTTTCTTGGCCGTGGCAATTCTGTCCTCATCTCCAGCGGCAGTAAGATATAAGATGCCCGCGATGGCAAACCCGATAACGCCGACGATTCCGACCAAGCCGAGCAACCACCTCATTATGTTCTGAACAATTCCAAAAACAGATCCTTGAGGAAGTCCCGTTCCTCCTCCCGCATCAGTTTGAAAACGTCCAGAATTGGCTAACACCAAAGCAGGCAAGGCCAATGTGGCGGCGATAGCAGCTGATGCTGCGTATTTGATTCTGTTTCTCATATAACACCTCCCATCTGTTTTTGTTTTTATTTACCCCGTTAGAAATATCCGCGATCTTTTTTCGACGCATCTGAAGCGCCAAACTTGATGTCCGAACATTTCTAACGGGGCTTGTTATCCAAAAAAATCTTAGGCTCCGAGCAAATTCATAATCTGTTTCACCAAAAGCAGCGCGGCCAGAGAAATAACGATGCCGATGATCGAATAGGTTACGATTGATTTCCCTTTATCGATCCTTTTTTCATCTCCATAAGCCGTAAGGTAAAATGTGCCGCCTGATACTAATCCTATTATACCAATAACGCCGACGATTGACAACAGAAATCTCAGAACATTGAAGGCGATTTGTTGGACTGTCAACGCGTTGTTCACCAGGCTCTGGGCATTGGTCCCTCCGGTTCCCCCGAGAATGGATAGCAGTTCTTTGAGAAAGGTCGGCGCGGCAATCGCGATAGCCAATCCGATCATTGAAGCGCCAATCGTACCCTTAGCTCGGGTAATCATCTTTTCGTTTCCAGCCGACATCATATACATCAAACCGCCAATTATCAAGAAAATGATAGCCACAACGGCGATCCAGCTGCGGATGCTGGCCAAAATGCCGCCCAGAAGATCGATTACGCTTGTATAGTTAAGCGGGTTGGTGAAGGTGGCGGCTTGAGCCGCTGACACTGTCAAAAAAACCATAAACAAAGCGGGCAATAAAAGTGATAATTTTTTATTTTTCATGGAATGTTTTAGTTAGTTTTTAACTGACTTATGGACCTCCACCGGCACCCGGAGCATATACACAGCTTCCGGCATTTCAGAAATTATCCGCCGCGGGGCAATGCGGGTTCCTCCACCGGACCCGCTGGCTGCTCTAACAACTTTAAGGAGCGGCGTTTGGAGATCCTTGCAGCGCGTTGGACGTAGTGTTGCAATTAAACGTATACCAATTCGTGGCTCCTACTCCTAAGTTGTCTTGGGCGGAAAGTATCGTGAGAGCAGTGTTGACAATCATCCAGGCTCCGGCCACTACCGCGAATCCGATGAGGCATGCTCTCATGAAGTCCTTGGCCTTGGTGATCATCGCTTCGTTCCCCGTAGAGACTATATACATCACTCCGGAAATAAAAACTCCGACCAAGGCGAAGGTGAGCACCCAATACAGTCCATACTGAATCAAATTATGAAAGCCAATGATAAAATGACAAAGAGTGCAGGGATCATTCTGTCCGCCGCAAGGAACAATCTTGGAAGAGGTCGGCGTTCCGCCGACAACATCCGCAAAAGTTATTATGGGAGAGAGAAAAACAAGCAGAGTAATCGCCAAAAATGTTATTTTCCAAAAAATTGTTTTTTTGTTTTTCATGGATTTTTTTATTTTTATTTCATAAGTTGCGACACTTTGGCCGAGCCGGCAGTAATTGCCTCTTGCGCCGACAATTGTCCGCCGACCACCTGTTCGATCATGTTCGCTAAAATGCCTTCGATAGCCAGCGCGTCGGCTTGATACCAGCTTTTGGCGATCAAATTCTGCCGGGCAAAAACTCCAAACTTGGTGTCATTTTTCTGGGTCTCGATCAAGTCGCGCCTAGCAGCCGGCTTAAATGTCTTTTCCATGTATTTTTTCGCCACATCATAGCTTGGATCAGCATCTTTAGCTGGCGTGGGCGCCGAAGAAGCGGCAGCTGAACCAATATTTGCTTCCGGCTTGGTCGTCATATAGGAGATCAGCTTCCAGGCTTCGCGTGTTCTTATCTCATTGCTTACGGGAGCCGATTGCGGCTGTCCGCTATTTTGCGGAGCGGCGCTTGTTGGCTTGTTTTTGGCCACGACAAATCCCCAGTAGTTGGCATAGCTCACCGGCGGCTTTCCGGCAATTTGCGGAAGCGGAGCCACATCAAAATTCAGCTTGGGCGATTTATTGAGAATCGCGTCTCTTTGCCAGGAATAATTAAACATCATGCCAAGCCGGTTTTCGCTGAAAGCATCCAGAGAATAGTGCGCTCTAGAGTCCCATGAGTGATTGGCGGAGGTGGTTTTGGCAAAACTAGTGTAGAATTCCAAAGCGTTTTTCCCTGGAGAATCAGGCTTGTTGTCCGGTCCGGATATCGAAGTGGCTGCTTCAAAAGTGGCTCGAGTTCTTTTTGCGTCAACCATTTCCGTTCCGTTCTGCAGCATCAGAAAAGCCAATATGTCAGTGGCTCGGTTTATGTTGCTGGCCGTGCCTAAAGCCGCTCCGGAACGCGTTATCTGTCCAGTTCCGTCGATTTTTGTCATCTTTTCCGAATCCGCGATAAAAGTGTCCCAATCTTCTGGCGGAGCGGTTATGCCCGCTTCGTTAAATAAATCCTTGTTGTAGTAAAGTGCCAGGGAATCGACGCTGAGCGGCAAAGCAAAAACTTTTCCTTCCTCCACAAAATCCGAGAGTACCACATCGACAAAATTATTCCTGACTTTTTGTTCATTGACCACATCGACAGGCGCTTCGGAAATTTTGTCTTTATAGGTCGGCAACCAGGCGTTGTGGATCAAAAATATATCCGGTCCCTGTCCTGAAGCCAGAGCATCCAGAATATCTTCTTTATATCTTGCGACGTCAAGAGTCTGCTTTTTATAGTTGACCTGCGTTACGGCCGGATTCAGTTTAACATAATTGGCAAAAGCCTCGAAAAAAACATCCGCATCATCAAAACCCCAAACTTCCAAGGTGAGATGGTATTGCGGTCCAGCCGGTTTTGACGAACTGCATCCGGAAAAAAACAAAGAGACTAGTATCAAAAAAGAAGCTGCAATTATCCTGTTTTTCCCTTTTCGCATTTATTTTTATTTTACAAGTATTAATCCGTAATGGAAATTCCCGACATCTATCTCGCGTTCGATTCCCAATTCGCTTTTGCGAACTATGTCTTTTATCTCTTCGACGGACATTCTGATCCCAACATCCGGGCCGATGGAAGTGTCTCCTTTTTTCCATTCTATCAAAAGTATTTTTCCTCCGGGCTTGAGAACTCTTTTTGCTTCTTCCATGATCTGATTTTTGTTTTTATTCTGAAATAGCATGTCTTTCAGGACCACCCAGTCAATGCTTTCCGGTTCAAGCTTTGAGCCGTTTTTATTTTCCAAATTAACTCTTTTGGTCAGCACATTGGCAACTCCTTGAGTTTTGGCCTGGCTTTCCACCACCTCCAATTTATCGGTTAGAATGTCCAGAGCATAAACAATTCCCTTGCCGCCGATTTGCCGCGCGATGGGCAAAGAAAAATATCCGGTACCGCACCCGAAATCCGCCACGACAATTCCCATAGGGAGATTGAGCAGTCCGACAATCGCTTCCGGATCGATGAATTTTTCTCCGGAGGTAAAGTCAGAATCATAGCCTGTGCCTGAGTTATTATTAGACAAGACCATAGTAAAAATTTAGAATTATTATGATTATATTTTATAATAAAAACAATGATTCGACAATAGGTCTGCGTTGACTTTCGTCACGGTGAAAAATATCGGATTGCCGTTGTCTATTCAAAGAAAACTGTTTCTCAATTTTCACCAATTGTGTTTTGAATTTATTTGCATTTTGTAAATCCCTAAGAGGCAAATGTGTTACAATAGATAAGCTATAGATTAAATGAAAAATCTTTTGGAAAAACTCAACCCGGCGCAAAAAGAAGCTGTTCAAAGCACGGACGGACCAGTTCTTATCATCGCCGGAGCCGGATCCGGCAAGACCAAGGCGCTGACTCACCGCGTGGCTTATCTGATAAAAGAAGAGGGGATCAATCCAAAAAACATCCTGGCTGTAACCTTTACCAACAAAGCCGCTTCAGAAATGAAAACACGAATCATGGATCTTTTGGAAAGTAATCGGGAAAAAGTTCTCCCGACTCTCGGCACCTTCCACTCGGTTTGCGGAAGAATTCTCAGAACAGAAATCGATAAATTGGGCTACAAAAAAAACTTTTCCATTCTGGACTCGCAGGATCAGCTGGCTCTGGCCAAAAAAGTCACCAAGGAAATGGGAATCAATCCTGATCAGTTCAACCCGTCCTCGCTTATGGACTCGGTTTCACGGGCGAAAAATGAATTGATTGATGAGGAAGTTTTCGCCGAACGGGTGAGCGGTTATTTTGAAGAAATTGTTTCTAAATTTTATGCCGAATATCAAAAACGGCTAAAAACTCAGTCGGCCGTGGACTTTGATGATATGATCATGCTCACGGTGAAGATTTTCAAAAACTTTCCGGAAACATTGGAAAAATACCGGAACATATTTCGCTATATAATGGTTGATGAATACCAGGATACCAATCACGCACAATATATTTTGGTAAAATTGTTGGCGGAAAAATACCGGAACATTTGCGTTGTCGGTGACGACTGGCAAGGAATCTATTCTTGGCGGGGAGCTAACATACAAAATATCCTTGATTTTGAAAAAGATTATCCGGAAGCCAAAATAATAAAGTTAGAGCAAAACTACCGTTCCACCCAAACTATCCTGGACGCGGCTTATGGAGTAATCTCCAAAAATATCAACCGAAAAGACAAAAAAATCTGGACTGAAAATAAGGAAGGCCACTTGCTGACATCTTACGAAGCGCCGGATGAAAAAGCCGAAGCCGATTTCATTGTCTCTGAAATAAAAAAATTTAGGAGACAACCGGGCTTCCGGTTGAACGATTTCGTAGTTCTTTACCGAACCAACGCCCAATCCAGAATCATCGAGGAATCGATGCTGAAAGCTTCTCTGCCGTATCGGATCATCGGCGGAGTAAGATTTTACCAAAGAAAAGAGATCAAGGATATTTTGGCCTATTTGCGCCTGATTCAGAATTTTACCGACGAAATCTCGCTCGAAAGAATCATCAACGAACCCAGAAGAGGAATCGGTCCGATCAGTTTTAAGAAATGGCTTGAGACCGGCCGGAAGACGCTCTCCAATCCAATTGAGGCCGCGATTAAAATGGATGATGAATCAGGCCTGAACCCGGGAAAAATCGACACGATAAAAAAGTTTTCCGATCTGATAATCAGAGCGAGAGAAAAAATGGGAAAAACTGATTTGATTTCCTTGATGGAATTTATTTTCCGAGAGTCCGGCTATGAAAAATATCTTCTGGATGGAACAGATATCGGGCAAACCCGATATGAAAACCTGCGCGAACTTTTGACGGTAGCCAAAAAATATGAAAGCTGCAACGGCGAAGAGGGCTTGCAGATGTTTTTGGAAGAGGCAGCGCTTATCGCGGACACGGACAACATCGATCAAAGTTCCGAAGCCGTCCATCTTATGACTCTTCATAGCGCCAAAGGGCTTGAATTCAGAATCGTTTTTATCGCCGGTATGGAAGAAGGGATTCTTCCGCATTCAAGAAGCATGCTCAACCAAGAAGAGATGGAGGAGGAACGGCGCCTTATGTATGTCGGGGTTACCCGCGCTAAAGAAAAAGTCTACTTGCTTTTTACCCGGGAAAGAAACATCTTCGGTTCAGTTCAAATGAACCCACCGTCTAGATTTATTGAAAATATCCCCGAACACCTGATTGAAAATCACCGAGAGAAAGATTCCCGCGAAGAGACATATTTCAAGTCTCGAGCCAAAAAAGAAACTGCCCATGATTTCCGGGACGGCGAGCGAGTGGAACATGAAGTCTTTGGATCCGGACTGATAATTTCATCCAAAGGAGATGAACTGACAATAGCTTTTTCCAAGGCCGGCCTAAAAAAACTCAGTGCTTCCCTTGCGCCGCTAAAGAAAATAAAATAAAAAAAACTCCGCTTAAGCGGAGTTTTTTGAACATCTAGTTATAAATAAATCCCTTGATAAACCGACTGCTGGCAGCCAAAGTGCGGTAAGATTTTTTTGCAAATCCGGCATAATTCATCTCAGAAACGGTAAATTGGCTTCCTTTGACGCTTTCCACGATCGCAACGTGACCCCACCATGATTCCGCGCTGACCATGACGGCTCCCGGTTTTGGAACTTTGCCGGTTGCGTAACCATAAGATTTAGCTTTATACAGCCAGGTGCCTGCGTTTCCGGACCACGGAATATCCCTCTTTTGCGCCACATACCAAGTGCAGTATCCATAAGGAAACCGATGCCCGCTTCCATCGGCAAATGCGAGTCTTTTCCCTACGGCAGAAAAAGATTCATAAGGCCGGGCAGCTATGCCGGTGCTAGGAGCAGCGGGAGCAGCCGGACGAATAATTTCTTTCTCTCCGTCTGGCACGATAATTTCTTGTCCTTCCTGCAATTCTCCGTTGGCCGGTAGTCCGTTAAAAGCGATTATCTTGTCCCTATCGGCTTTGTATTTTTTCGCGATGTCATCAAGATTGTCACCTTTTTTAATCGTATAAGCCAAGCCGTCGGCCGGCAAAATGAATATCTTGTCCCCTGGCATTATCGAATTGATGTCATTGATCTCATTAGCCCAGAGTATCGTGTTTATGGAAAGATTATTTTTAGCCGCGATAGAACTGATAGTGTCCCCATTTTGGACCTCATATATATTTACTCCGCCGTCCTCTTCCGGATCTTTCTTGACCGGACTGTTGGCCGAAACCAACGCCTGACCCTGAAAATTTATAGGCGCCTCCTCCTCTTTTCCTTTCAGTTCCGGATCAGGAGCCAGACTGGCTTCGGACAGCTCGACCATGGCCAGATTGCTTTTTTGCTGATTGGCTTGAACCGACATTTTGTTTTCAAGCGGATTGCTATAATTATCTTCAGTTCCGAAATAGCCAAACAAAAAACCACTGGTTTCTTTTCCGGCGGCAAAATTAGTAACTGAGACCAGAATGGCGCTCGAGATTACCACGATTAGCGCCGAATAGCTCCTGAAGATATGGAGCATTTTTATAGTCCGGCGCTCTTTTATGAACCTGATTATTCTTTTCTGCGCTGATTGAATCCTTTCAATCAACTTCCTTAGGTTTGCACTTCCTAATAAACTTTGGAGTAGCTTGATAATTAGTTTACTGATGGGTGGTTGCCTTTCTTATTGGTTTTAGCTTAAGAGCAATCAAAATTCAGGCGCTCATCAGACCAAAACCCTAATTTTTATACGCTTGTAATGCTAGCCCTGAACCGGCTAGCTGTCAAACGATAAAATGTCGTTTTTTAAAATATTGGCTTATTTAAGGCAAACATTCACTTGACCAAGGCTCTCAGAGCACCATGGATGACTGTTATTTTCTTTTTGATATTTATGGTGTACCATAAAAATAGATTAATGTCGTAAAATATTAAAAATGGATTTGCCAACCCTCAAAAATAATTTTTTGGAATATCTAGAGATTGAAAAAGGCCGCTCGCGCAAAACCACGGAAAATTATGATCACTACCTTGGCCGGTTTTTGGCTTGGTCCAAAATCAGCCATCCAAAAGAAATAACCGACGATCTGATCAGCCGTTATAGAGTCTACCTCAACCGCTTCCAGGATACGGCCGGAAAAAATCTCAAAAAAACCACGCAAAGCTACTATATAATCGCACTGCGCAGTTTCTTGAAATACATGGCTAAGAAAAATATCGCCACCCTCCAGGCGGAAAAAGTGGAGATCGGAAAAACTCCCAAAAAGGAAGTGGAATTTTTGCGCGCGGACGAAGTGGAAAGGATTTTAGAAGCTGCCGATGGCTCAGATCCAAAAGCGCTTCGCGATCGGGCCATCCTCGAGCTTCTTTTTTCTTCAGGACTGCGCGTTTCGGAACTTACCAATCTTAACCGCGACAAGATTGATTTGAAAAATCAAGAATTTTCCGTGCGGGGCAAAGGCGACAAGATCAGGGTAGTTTTCATTTCCGATACGGCCAAGCAGGCCCTTGAAAGATATCTGGAAAAGCGGATGGATGTTGATCCGGCAGTGTTTGTGAGAGACACAAAGTCTTTGGAAAAATTCCAGCCCAAGACTAGCCGGCCTAGGGCCGGTTCGTTTTCAATTGACCAAAAAAATGATCTTCGCCTGACTCCTCGCAGCATCCAAAGGATTGTCAAATATTACGCGGCTAAAGCCGGAATAATCAAAGACGTCCATCCGCATACGCTCCGCCATTCCTTTGCCACGGACCTCCTCATCAACGGCGCGGATATTCGCAGCGTCCAATCAATGCTCGGCCATTCGTCCATCACCACCACGCAGATATACACGCATGTCACCAACGCCCAGCTAAAAGAAGTGCATAAGGCTTTTCATGGAAAACGGAAAAAATAACAATGAAGTTTAAATTATTGACTGATTGATTTCTTTGAAATAATATGAATTATAAGTCTTGGGCGTGTAGCTCAGTTGGTTAGAGCGCTTCCTTGACATGGAAGAGGTTTCAGAGGTTCGAGTCCTCTCACGCCCACCAAGGGACTGTAGCTCAGTGGTCAGAGCGGACGACTCATAATCGTTTGGTCGCTGGTTCAAATCCAGCCAGTCCCACCAAATTGGTTTTTCCATTCTGAAGTTGTTGATTTATCTGGAATATAACCGACAATTTAGCGGTTCCAAATCTTTTGTTTCCAACATAGGTTAAACCCTCTGGAAATATAAGTTTTTGGAACCTTTTTTTGCCTTCAATCCCCAAGTCAAACCACTGCCTGGGTAAGTTATTGATAAAATGCTTGGCATATTCAATCGTGGCTTCCAACTCAAACATATCAATTTTGGAATCATTTTTTGCTAATTCCACCATTTCAATTTCTCTTTTTGTTTTCTCTAGTGTTTCCTTAAACTCTTCATCTGGAAGCACCCCTTTTGTATTTTTCTCAATTAAACTAGCTTTGTATTTTCTTAATGATTCAAGCTGCTTTTCATATCTTAAATAATCAGCATTAACTTTTTCGTATTTTGTTTTCCATACCTTCATTACAGCATTTTCAAATTTTTGCAAAAATTCTTTCTTAGGCGTTATTTCTGTCAAAATATCCATAAACGCTTCCTCAAGTTTTGTTTTAGTAACACCTTTATTTTTACCTTGGCACAATGACTTAGTGCAATGGTAATAAGCATATTTGCCTCCATTTCCTTCTGACCAGCTTCCAGTATAGGCATTGTTGCAACCATTACATTTCACAAATTGTGTTAAGGGAAAGTCTGGGTTTAATAACTTTTTTGTTATATTTTTTCCTTTGCTTTTTCTTGCTAAAATTTCTTGCACTTTTGCAAATTCTGCTTCAGTTATCATTGGTTGATGCAACCCCTTATACTCATTGTGTTCAAAAAATGGACTTACTAGAGTTCCACAATAAAACTTATTTTGTAAAATATGGGTAAGTATTTGGGGATATAATTTTACTGTGTTCATAGATTCACTCTTTACTCTTCTAGCTACCTCTGTTATTGAATAATTCCCTGATAAGTATAATTTAAAAGCCCTTTGAATGTGTGGAAACTTATCCAAGTCTGGAATGTCTGGCAACATCTTTTTTTCTTTGGCACCAAGTTTCTTTGGAATTTTATATCCAATTGGTGGCTTTCTGCACCAAATACCTTCCTTTAGTTTTTCTTCCATTCCCTTGATACATCTCTCTCTTCTAAGGTCATTATCATATTCATTAAAAACTGATAAAATTCCTTCTTGCAGCTTTCCTGATAGCGAATCATCTATTGGCTCCATTACAGACTTTACTGTTATTCCCAATCCAGCGAGTTCTTTTCTCAGCCATAAGTGGTCTGCTTGATTTCTGGCAAATCTATCAAATTTATAAACTATGAGATGTGTTATTCTGCCTTTGTTTTGTCTTGCATATTCTAATAATTTTTTTAATTCTGTTCTGTCTAAAACTTTTGCACTTTCTCCTTCTTCAACAAAGATTCTATCCAATTCTATTCCCTCTCTTTGGCAAAGAGCAAGGCAGCCCTCTTTTTGAGTGCCTAAGCTAGTTCCTTCAACCTGTTCTTTTGAAGAAACTCTTGTATAAACCAACCCTACAAATTGTCTTTTTTCTTTTTGCTTATGCATTTCCTTAAATATTTCCCATTTTTATGTCTTTCCAGTAACCAACAAAGTCGCTATTATTTTTCTTAAAATCGCTTAGCCATAGATTAAACTCGTCTAAACGTTTATTTTGAATTATTTTTTGATTCGCTAATTCAATCATCAGCATAGAAAACATTTCCAATCTAACAATTAACCAAAATTGTTCATTTACACTAGACTCATCTTTTTTCATCAATGAAAATACTGCACCGTGAACATAATCCGAAAGTGTTCTATACGCCTCATAGAAGTTTTCCTTTGTCGTCATCTTAAAAATACTTCTAGTTATTGGCGAACAATCTATAAAAAACTGATTGATAATTATTTCTTTATTTGGAAACAGGAGGCTATTTTTCTTCATAAATTCCTTGGACAATATCATTGGATTTGAAGGAATGTTAAGGTGTTTAATCAAATCGCTATCCTGTGCTAACTCTTCTTGGTATTGTCTAGTAAGTTCTGCAGATTCATCCGATAATTTATTCTCTCCAAACTGTATATATTTTGCTAATGTAAATAAATGACTACTAATAACTAAAATTGCTTGACGCTCATTCGTTTGATTTACTAAATACAGAAGGTCTGTATATATTTCCATAAAAACTCTGAGCAGGGGAACATAGTATTGAAAATTTCTCTTTTCATCATTTTCAATTTTTTCTAAAAGAAAAGTGGCAAAATCAAAAAAATTTTCTATATAAAACTTTTGATAATTCAAAAAAATTGCTCTCTGGAGGTCTTCTTTATCATCAGGTAATTGAATTTTCCCTAGATTATCAATATCTGAAGGGATTTTTTTACCAAGAGCAATAATTTTTTCAAGCAAATTGATTTGATTTTTTATTATTTGATTCATTTTTTTTCTTTAGCTTTCCCTTCTTTATATCTTCAATTTGTTTGTCTGTTGAAATATCTGCTAATTCTAATAAATCTCTATCAGCTTCTTCAGATAAAGCATCAACAGGTTTAATTGTTTTCATTATTTTTGTTTTAACCCTTTATATTTAAACGCTCTTCTGAAACCCTTATCTTCAGCCTCCTTAACTGTTTGACAATAAAACTCTCCTTTATTTGTTTCTATTTTCACGTTGTCATATTGTTGGTCAAATGGTAAGTGATATATTTTTGTGCCATTTACTCTTGAGATGTTACATTTTATGCAAGCATAATTATTTTCCATTTTAAAATTTTCTTTAAGTTCTATTCCCAATTCTGTTCCGAATCTTTTAGCTAAATCAGATAGCTTGGTTGCAGAATAAAAAATTGCTTTAACGTTTTTATCTTTGTTCTCGTCTTTATATTGAAAAACTGTTCCAAAAAACTGAAAAATATGTTTCTCATAGATAGTCTTGAATTGCGACCAGTTTTTACATTGAATGACAATAATTTCGTTGCCCTTATGGCATATTAAATCACGTCCCAAATCCTCATAGCCTTTAAATATTCCGACATAATCAACATCATATCCCATCATTTCATAAAGGTATCCCACGTATCTTTCATAAATTCTTCCTATTAACCACTTTGATTTTTTTCTTTTCCAGTAGCGTTCAAGTGCTAGTTGATTTCTTTCTATTGAGGAAAGTTTTCTAAATTCCTCTTTTGTAACAAATTTTGTAGTTTCGTCTTCAAGTTCAGATTGACTATAATCTGCCATAAAATATTGGTCTTCCTCAGAAATATCAGCAACTTCTTCTTTCAAGTCCGCTAACTCTGGAAAAATGGATTCGTAATATTCAACTAAATATTTGTATATTCTTTTTTCTTTTTCCGCCTCTCTTCTTTTCTGAGAATATAACTTTACAATTTCGCTAGCTTGTATGGCTGGTGTTTTTTTATATCTTAAAAAATCAATAATTTGCTGGTCTTGCAATTTAAAAAATTCGTCATAAGCATCTGCTAGCCAAGGAAAACCCACCTGACGTTCTTTCGCTAATCTAACTATGATATCTTTTTGTTTTTTAATTTCTTTTTTTCTTTCCTCATATTGACCCTCTAAGGCATCAAAGATTTCTTTACTTTGAGCAAATTGACTTAAAATATTTTGTAATTCACTTTTGAATTGGTCGTAGTAACTCATTTTAATATTTTAATATTTTTATTAGGTCATCTATAAACTCTTTTTTATAGCTACTTCTTATCCTTTTTTTAACAGATGATTCAATTTTTCTAACATCTTTTGTATATCTGCAATTTGGATAATTCGTGCATCCATAAAAATATCCAAACCTTCCCTTGACTAATCGTAAAATTCCATTATGACAACGAGGACATCTCTTTGAGAGTTCTGATTGTATTTTATCCTGAATCCTGTTTGAAATTATCGTGTCTGAATCTTCTTCTGTTTTAGTTAATGAAAATATCTTTGATAGTCTTCTCTCATAATTTTTAATTTGTGACTCATATCCAGCAACATCAGGTATTTCTTGTATAACTTTATTTTTTGCATCTTCTTTTAATTTTTCAGCAATTGTTATAATTAGCCAATAAATTCCGTAGGCAACTGCTATATAAAAAATAATCGTAAATAAATCCATAAAAGTTTTTATGACCTCTTAGCCTTGTCCAAAAAAAATTCAAATTCTTTTTTTTCAATTCTAAATTCTTTTCCCAACTTATGTGCTTTAATTTTTCCAGCGTTAATATAGCGATAAATTGTCATAATATTTACCCTTAAAATATCAGCTAATTCTTGAGCTGTATAGAATTCTTTTTGTTGCATCTGGTTTTCTTAGTTGATTTTATTATACTTTACAATTCTTTACATAGCAAATTTTGCTTAAAATTAAAAACCAGCGTTTTATTTCTGGTTTTAATCTTTGCAAATTGCTATTTTCTATTCCGCATCCATAACCTTATAAACCCCACCTAGCATAGCTTGTTGTTTCTGAACATCAAGTATCGTTCTTAATATTCCTAATGCCGCACTCGTGTTATCAGCTTTTATATAGCTTTGCCACAGTTTCATTTCAAGTTCTCTGCACTTTTCCAGCAATTCTATCCTTATCTCGTTCCAATCTATGTTTTGAGATGCCCTCCAGCGTGCTTGAATTGCTCTTACATACTGTGTTGCCATTGAATATGAGCAATTAGCCTCTTTTGCGATTAAACTCGTTCTCATACACCCCTGTGCCATTTTAGCTTCTATCTTTGCTAAAACCTCCTCCCTTTCCTCAAGAGTTAGTTTTTTATTTGTGTCCTCCATTTTTTAGTCATAGCTTTCATAATTCAATGTCTTGCAGCAAGACTATTTGCCTTAATAAAGCCAATTATTCATTATTTTGGCTCTTTAATCTTTCCTCTTTGCCTTTATTATTTCTAGCCCCTTTTATTGTTCTAATCCTATTGCTCAGCTACTTTGCTTCATACAAAGCCTGTTTTAACTATTGCTATTTTACGCATAATTTGGTTGAATAGATAAAGAAGTCTGAAAATCAGCCAATTCCCTAAAGAAAGCTAGTATTTGGTTCCAATACAAACATACTAAGTCCACAAACTAAAAAAGGCTTTCTGGCCTTTTTTGTTTTTATTAAATTTAATTTCCCGCCACCGGGTCAGTCGCGTGAGCAGGGATGATCTCTTCGACTTTTTCCGCTTCGGATTCTTCCTTTATTTTTGGAGTGGCAATTTCCTGGAAAAACAAAAGCCAGACAGCGTGGGTAAAAACCTGATATATTGATCCGCCGAAAATCAATACGAAGAATATGACGATCAATCCCACTAATGCCGTTATTAAGATCCCAACCTGCTTGGCCAGAAAAAACAGCAATGTCCCAATCAGGAAAAATATGATGCCGACCGGTATCAAAAACAGCACAGCGGCGATCATCACCAGCGTTCCGACAATCAAAAAAACCAGGCTGATAACCAAACTCGACATAATATTTTTTCGTAAAAGCGCATAAGCATTTTCCAGCGACTCGCCGATGGGCAAGTCGGCAAGAATGGCATAGAAGTACGCGTAAATCCTTATGAAACTCACCAAGAACAGAACCGGAATAAAAATAACCAAAGCCAAAAATGACAACACTCCTCCCAACAAATAAGCTTTGTTATAGAATAAAAACCCAATTGGTATCATAAAAACTATCAAAGTGGCCAGGATGAACACGACAGAAAACGCTCCAATTAAAAATACTTTCCAGAAATATTTTTTCCCCGCTTGGAAGCCGCTTTTAAAGCCGAGCTTCTTGTTTTCGGTGGCACTTTTCAACGATTTGATCAATCCTCCTTTGGCGATAATTCCCAAAATCGTAAAGACAATCCAGAGCAACAGAAAAGCGGCTAAGAGAAAAATTATCAGTTCTTTGTGATTTGCCGTGAAGTCAAGCACTTCTTGCCCCTGAATATTTTTTTCTTTTGGCCATGCCTGAAAAAAATTTCCGCAAGTGGATGCAAGTAAAATGAAGAGGCCGAACCACCATAGATATTTGTTGCGCCAGGTGATGAAAGCGGCTTTTTTGATGATTTCCAAATAATTTATCCCCGAATCTGACATATAATTAAACGCCTTACTCGTTTATTATCTCTTCGGGATTTTTTATCCCGACCAACGCGTTGAACTCGTCTTGCTCAAGTGTTTCCTTTTCTAGAAGCAGTGCGACCAGTTTATCCAGAATTTCTTTTTTCTCGACTAGAATTTTTTCCGTAACTTTATAAGCGTCTTCTACGAATTTGGAAACTTGTTTGTCTATATCTTCGGCTGTTTTTTCTGAATAATTTCTTTCTTCCTGAATTTCTTTTCCTAGAAATATCAATTCATCCTTGTTGCCGAAGGTTCTCGGACCCAACTCGCTCATACCGTAACGGGTAATGAGATTCCTGGCTAGAGTGGTCGCTCTTTCCAGATCATTGGAAGCGCCAGTTGTCACGTCGTTAAAGGCTAGCTGTTCACTGACATAGCCGGCTAGGAGAACCGACAGTTCATCCACAAAATAACTCTTGGAGCGCAGACGCAAATCTTTAGCCGGAGCACTAAGAGTGTAGCCGCCGGCATGGCCGCGCGAAATAATCGAAATTTTTTGCACCGGATCGGCATTTTTAAGATTGGACGCGACTAAAGCATGTCCCGCCTCATGATAGGAGATTATTTGCTTTTCTTTTTCATCAATCCGGCGGCTTCTTCTTTCCGGACCGAGGATCACTTTTTCTATTGATTCAGTCAGCTCGTTCATGCTTATACTCTTTTTTCCTCTTCTCACCGCGAGAATTGCCGCCTCATTCAAGAGATTTGCCAAATCCGCCCCGGAAAACCCGGATGTTCTGATCGCTATTTTTCGTATATCCACGCCAGAATCCAGTGGTTTTTCTTTCGAATGAATTCCAAGAATAGCCACTCTTTCCTCGATATCCGGAAGATCCATCATTACTCTCCGGTCAAATCTTCCGGGCCGGAGCAGTGCCGGATCCAAAACATCAGGCCGATTGGTGGCCGCCATCACGATAACATTAGTAGTCGTATCAAAACCGTCCATCTCCACCAAAATCTGATTTAGGGTCTGCTCCCTTTCATCATGCCCGCCGCCAAGGCCAGCTCCGCGATGTCTTCCGACTGCGTCTATTTCATCGATAAAAACTATGGCCGGAGCATTCTTTTTGGCCTGCTTGAAAAGATCGCGCACCCGCGAGGCTCCCACGCCGACAAACATCTCCACGAATTCCGACCCGGAAATATTCAGAAACGGAACATTGGCCTCTCCGGCCACCGCTTTTGCCATTAGTGTTTTTCCAACTCCAGGCGGGCCAAGCAGCAGAACGCCCTTTGGAATTTTCGCTCCTAGTTTCAGAAATTTATTCGGACTTTTCAGAAACTCAACGATTTCTTCCAATTCCTCTTTGGCCTCTTTGGCTCCCGCCACATCCTGAAAGGTCACTCTTTTCTTCTTGTCTTTCGGGTCGATCATTCTGGCGCGCGATGTTCCGAAAGAAAGCGCCTGGGTGTTTCCCCTTTGAGCCTGGCGCATCATAAACCAGATGAAGGCGCCAATGATTATGAACGGAAGGATGAAGGGTAGAAACGTCCCGAGCCAGAAATTCAAAGATGATTCGCTTTTAATTTCGATGTTGACATCATTCAGCTTGGCCGCGTCCACTCCGTAGTTTTTCAAAGTTTCGGTCAGGCCTGCCTCTTTTTCTTTGACTGTTTTTTCTATTTTCCCATCACTGAGCGTCACCGTCAGATTATCCGCTTCTACGGCTATCTGTTTGACCTGATCCTGATTGACTTGAGCTACCAGCGTTCCCAATGACACGTTTTCTGTTTTGGGCGCCGGGGCACTGTATAAAGTTAGTATCCCCGCAATTACCAAAAAAAACAAAATAAAGAGACCGATATTTTTTGCCAGATTTTTCATAAGATTTTTATATATTAGAACTTTTTCGATTATTAAAAATTGTCTAAAGTAACTCTATCACCCTTCCTGACCACTTTCAACCCTTTAAATGTTACGATCTGATTTTTCCCTTTAGTGCTTTTTAGGGCTTTGAGTATCTCCGCAATATGAGATGCTTCAATGTCCTTTTTGTCGGACTTTTTTTGGGAAATCATTTCAAACAGAACCCTTCTTTGCAGAGCGGGGTGCAGTTTTAGAATTTTCTTTACCGACAGCGGCTGATCAGCCTTATGCGCGCGAGCGGATAATTTCTGGATCAGCGCGTGATCTTCGGCAATAGAGCCGACTGCCTCAAAAATTGTTTTTTTGATTTGCGGATTGAAATTTTTTTCCAGGTATGGAATAAGTTTATTGCGAATTTTGTTTCTGAAAAACAGGCTGGCTTTGTTTGTTTTATCCGTTCGATAGTTTATTTTCTCTTTCTTGAGATACTCTAAAATTTCCGCGCGGGTGATTCCCAAAAACGGCCGTATAATTTTTCCTGTTTTATATTGCATGGCGGACAATCCTTTGAGTCCCGCGCCTCTCAACACCCGCATCAAAAATGTTTCCACCTGGTCATCCGCGTTGTGCGCCACCGCGATGGCGTCGAAATTATTTTTCGCTCTCACGCGCTCGAAAAAATCATAGCGAATCAGACGCAATTCATTCTCTGAATGAATTTTTTTTACCCCCCTCTCTTTTGGCAAAGAGAGGGCCGGTGAGAGTTTGAAAAACGGCAACTTATATTCTTTTGCCAAAGTTCTTACGAATTCTTCATCCCGCTCGCTGTCGGCTCCGCGCAGGCCATAATTGACGTGCGCGATGATTAACTGCAAATCATATTTCAAAACGAGTTTTGATAAAACGTCTAAGAGGCAAACTGAATCCGGACCGCCGGAAACGCCCAAGACAATCTTCGCCTTTCTCTTCCAAAGATCATTTTGATGTGTGGTGTTTTGAATTTTTTTGATCAAATTAGACATTTTTCTTTATGATTTCCGCTGCTTTTTTAATGGTCTCCTCCAGCCGTCCTTCTTCATTGACGATTTTATAGTCATATATATGTTCGTGTTTCAGCCACTCCTTGGTGTATTCCATTCTTTCATTAACGTATTCTTCGCTGACATTGTCCCGCCGCATAATGCGTTGCTTCAAAATTTCCAGCGACGGCGGCGCGATGTAGATCGATTTGATTTCCGGAAAAATTTTTTTCGCCGTCATCACTCCCTTATACTCAATTTTCCAGGTGCCGATTTTTCCGCAGTTCTGGACTCTTTCCAGTTCGCTTTTCGTTACGCCGTAAAAATTATCATTATATTCCTGAGCATATTCGGCCAGTTCGTCATTTTTAATTTTTTTCTTGAATTCCTCCCGGCTGATGAAATAATACGGCTTGCCTTCCGCTTCTCCAGAACGCATGGACCGGGTTGTCGTGGTTATGATTCTTTCAATCGGAAAATATTTTTCCAAACCCCTGATGACGGAATCTTCTCCGGCGCCGGATGGTCCGGAAATTATGAATATTTTCGACTTTTGACTTAGCATATGCTTTATTATACGATTTTAACTGGAGAACCCTATAATCCCAAGTGAAAGGAGTGGACAATGTCTCACGACAAGCCGACTCCTCATCTTTCGCGCAAAGTTTGCTACACGATTTTGTCACTGGACTATGAAACAATGTCGGATAACATGTTAGAAAATGACGAGGTTCGGCTGGCATATTACGCGAACGGGATGTTTTTCTTGGTATTTCATGCGTACGGGATTCTTGAAGGGAGCTTGGTGCTGCCCGCAACAGATTTCCCCGAGGAAAATTTTTTGGAAAGACCGGGAAACGCATGAATATCTTGCTCTCTGGAGCCGGAAAGATTCTTTTCTGGCTCCTTTTCTATTCCTAAATGCGTTTTTTTACTTTATACTATTTATAGCAAATAAATCCGTAAATTGGAATTTTTTATGAAACCTGATAATTTCAACTTGCTACCTGATAAAAAACAAAGCAAGCAAGATCCGAAAACTGAACCTGGACCAGAAAAACAGATTGAAAATGTTCTTGACGCAATTGATAATATTAAACTAGAAGCTGAGTCAGAAAATGATCTGATCCAGCTTAAATTGCTAGAGCAAAGAAAAAATTTCGTAAAAGCGAAAATCGGCTTGCTATTTGAAAAAATAAACCTCTATCTGAAAAGAGTTTCGGATCAGGAAAAATTGAAAATCGAAAGAGAATACTATGATCAGAAAACTTACTTGGATATGTTCAAGGAAGCGGATATGTCCCGAAGCGCGAGCCATAATGCACTTATCTCTGAGCTCCATTCCACAATAAGATTCATCGCTAATAATTTCGCGATCATTAATGACCAGTCGATAGAAAAATGGGAAGAGGATCAGGAAGAACGAGGAATCCCCATCTTAAGGGTAAAGAGAATCGCTTTTCCCAAGAATATCCTTTGTCCGGATAAAATAAATCTTCAAGATAGGGATCATATAGCCGCCTGGGCCGGCGATATTTATCGCTTCGCCGGAACCTTAAGAAAAGAGCCTCCATCCAAAAAATAGGACGAGGCTCTCTGCACCAAAAGACATGCTAATCTTTTGGTATTTTTCTGAGAAAATAGGCGGATATTGGAAGCACCACCTCCTTGTAAAGATCGTGGTTGGACAAACTTCTGACCAGCACACCCTCAACCGAGGTAATTCCAAGCTGCTCTAGCTCCTGACGGAACCTGCATAATTCCTGATCAATCGCGGGATCTTCTTTGATCTTTTCGATCATGTTTTTGAAGTTCACCTTTCGCACTTTGTCCGAAATTTCGCGTCCCAGCTCCGACAAAATCCGGAACTCGGGCTTTGTAGCCAGTTCCCGGATCAGGGTTTCGGCGGTCATGACTAATCTCCTTTTTTCCTTAGTGTAAGAACTTTTTTTCCTCTATTTAAAAGGAATACCATTCTAGCTCAAAATTAGATTTTTGTCAATAGCCCGAGGTAATGTCCACACACATTTGGCGGTTTTTCCAGAATAGCGGTATTCTGGCGTATGAGTATCAATATGCCAACAACAATTAAAGAAGAACGGTTAAGATGGGTGCTGCCTATCGCAAACAAAGAGGTAAAATTAAAAGATGTGACCAAGGTATTGGATAGAAAACGTAGCTCGACAAAAAAGTCCTCCGCATGGAGGACTTTTGCTTAGTTATCTATTCTTTTTCCTTTTTTTCTTTCTTTACTTTCTTCTTAGGGGCCGACTTTTCTTTTTTCGGTTTATCGGCTTTCTCTTTGGCCGGTTCTGGTTTTTTTTCTTCTTTTCTAGCTTCTCTCGCTTCATCTTTTTTCTCCTCTTCAGCTTTTTTTCCTAATTCCGGCTCCTCGGTTTTTTCTTCCTTGCCCGCTTTGATAGGCGAATCACCTTTGGTAGCTTTTTTCGCTGCTTTTTTGTCTACCAGCGCCAAGCCCATCCGGTGCTCCTTGGATTCGATAGAAAGAATTTTCCAATCGTATTCTCCTCCGACCTTGATCAATTCATCCATATTTTTCCCGGGAAAAAGTTCCGCCATTTCGCTCACATGAGCCAGCCCGTGAATGTCTTTATCCAAATATACAAACGCGCCGAAGTGATTTATTTTATGAACTATTCCTTTGAAAATTTCACCGACTTTATATTTCTCCTCCGCCACACTCCAAGGATCCTTTTCCAAAGCCCGGAGCGACAAAGATATCTTATTGTCGTCTATTCCGATGATTTTGGCCTTGACTTTGTTTCCGACTTTCACGATATCGCGCGGATTCTCAATAAGTTGCCAGGCTAATTCAGAAATATGGACCAAGCCTTCCAGTTTTTCTTCGTCCGTTGCTTTCCCTTCTGAACCAGGAGAAAAGAATTTGATAAAAGCTCCGAAGTCCACCACGCCGCTTATTTCTCCTTCGACCACGTCGCCAACTTTGAGATTGGAAATGACTTCCCGGTCCTTTTCTTTTTGCGCGGCTTTTTCGCTGACAATCAATTTTTCGCTCAACCGGTCCACGTCCATTATCCGCACCTCGATTTCATGTCCGACCAATTTTTTCAATAGATTAAATATCTTATTTTTATCGCCATCCTCCACTCGAGGATAATTTTTGCTGGCCAACTGGGAAACCGGCAAAAAACCGGAGATTCCGTTAACCTCAACCAAGAGACCGCCCTTATTGGCGTTTGCCACTTTGGTGACGATTTTTTCCTGCGTGTCGCGCTTGCTTTCAAGATCCTCCCAGGCTTTTTCATATGAAGCCTCCCGAATGGAAAGCTCAATGAAGCCTTCATCATTTTCCAAATCCGTTACCGTGGCGGAAACTTTGTCGCCGGCTTTCAGTTTGCCCGTTCCCATTCCGTCTTTAATTTCTCTTCCCAAAACGATTCCCGTCCCAAATGGATCGATGTCTAAATAAAGGGCGTTGGATGATGTTTCAATGACCCGCCCCTCAACGACATCGCCGACATTGGGAAACTTAACTGCGTCTTCTTCCATAAGCTCTCCCATGACGGAAAGTTTTTCCTCCTCTTCTTCTTTGCCAGCCTGGTTTTTTTTCACGGATTTTTTCCGGACAGGTTTTTCTTCTTTTTCCGAAGCTGTTTCTTTTTCCGCCTCTTCGGTTTCGTGGCTGGAAATTTTGTCGATCTCTTTGGCTAATCGGTCTAAAATGCTCATTTGATTTAATATATAATTTGCGGCGGCATCCGGTCCGCGTTATTTATTAAGTGATGCCAGGAAAAACAAAAATAATTTCCTTTTGGGAAATTATTAAGAAATTTATTAAGGATTAAATTATCCTTATATTCTATTTTCTTAATAATTAACCTCTAAAGCATTATATATTGATATCCAAGTTCTGTCAATAATAATTTAAAAGCCCGGGAGGTCGGATGACCTGCCGGGCTTTCGCCTGGAGTTCCAACGGAGCTTTATGCTCGCACCCTCATATTTTTGACCGCGAACACTTTTCGACATCCATCGCAGTGACCGTCTCTTGCCGTGGCTTTCTCAATAAGACAGTTACTGCATCTTCCTTTTCTAGCCTCATTGCATTTGTTGCATATTCCTTTTTCGTCAGTAATCTCTTCCTTGTCGCATAGACAGCACTTGGTTGGAATGTCAAACAGCTCCGGTTGATGGTCCCTTAAATCGTTCTTCCAAAGTCCCCCCATCTCCTGCCTCCTCTGGGCCAGTTGCCCAATCTGTCTTACATTGAAGACACTTTCGCCAAAGAACTTAAAACCACCCTTCATTTGGGTGGCTGATTCTCGCAATCTGTTTATAACCTATCTCATTTTCAATCTATTTTTTGCCACCCAAATTTTTTCCCAAGCAGAATTCCACCTAGGAGAATACCTAGGAGCGAAATTATGATTTGAAATTTTTGAGTAGCTTGTTGCATGAGGAAATAATACAACACATTATTTTTCGCGTCAAACCGCTTTTTCGGTGAAAAAACCAAAAGCGGATTTCTCCGCTTTTTATGAATATACTATTTATTATGCTGCTTGCTTGTCTTTTGAAGAAAAGTAAAGTTCCCCCTTTCTTATTGATACATCAACATATTTACTAACCGCCCTCTTTAATTCTTCTACAAATACTGCATCATTTGACAAGGACCATCGCTCACCACCAACGGTTTGGCCATCATCTCTGAGTTTAAAATTAGCAATGTGGGCATATCCATTTTTTTTGTCCCGAGCAAATTCCTGCGCTTCTTTACTCAATTTCAATATCTCTCTTTGCGTTATTGCCTCATGAACATCTTTGTCATTAAGCATTTTTGCCGGAATAGTTTCATAACTTCCAGTTTGAATTACTGCCATTGCTAAATCTTTGTCTCCCATTAATTCAGGAGTTTTTCTTTCTATGTCGTAAAAATCGACCCGATGATAGTTCACCTTATCAGCTTTTTCATTTGGCTGAGCTTTCATGAGTTTTAAAATAAATTTCTTATTGTGTTGCAACTCTTTGGAAGCATGGCTAAAAGCCGCGCTTGGATTAACCTCAGCAACCTTTAACAAAAATGCTTCATCTGCCTTTACTTCTTCAGGCATAAAAGTCAGCCGAGTTCCTTCATAGCCCGGATGAGCCATAATTTCATCTATATATTTTTGGAACCTGTTCAGGTCTTCATTAGAATTTTCTTTTGTTTGTTCTGGATTTTCACCAACTCCATCCAATTGTCCCGTTTCAGTTTTTGCCCCCTGTATCCCTTCTAAAACTTTCGCCGCCGCTTCTGCATCTTCCGCCGCCTTCACTCTGGCGTCTTCCGCCAATTGCAACGCTGATTCCGCTGCCTTTTTTTGCTCAAAAGCTGCGTCTTCCGCTTTGGCTTCGTCAAACATTTTTCTTTCCGCATCTTCCGCCTTAGCCTCATCGTATATTTTTCTTTCCGCGTCTTCTGCTCCGGCTTCTTCCTGGGCTTTGTCTACCAAGGCTGCGTTTTCCGCCTTGGCCACTTGAAGTGCCTTGAATTCTTCCATAGTTAAATCCTCCACCGGTTTGGCTTTTATCGCGGCTAATTTATCTTCGTTTTCGATAAATTTTTTCTTGTCCTCTGATTGAGGCTGTTCCATACTTTTCATAATTTTATTTTTAGTGTTTAAAAAAAAAGAAAAAGACGGCATTTCACCCGTCTTTTATACTATTCTAAGATTAATTATAGCAGGTTTTTGCCCTTTTGTCCAGTTTTATTAGCTACCAAACACTCGACATGCGACAGGATAAATGCTAAACTTACTATGTTACTAAATGGACTTTTTCTATGCCCCGTAGTGAAGCTTTGATCACTTTCCGCAGGAAAGTTAAAAGTAAACCGGAGGCATTTGTATAATAAAACGGGGATATTCGAGCTTTAATGTTTATTCATTGTAAATATCAAAGTTCTACTATGGGGTATGATTATCAGTTATTACGGCCATTCCTGCTTCAAAATCACCACTAAACCGGCCGGACGCGGACAAGAGGATGTCACTATATTTCTGGACCCCTTTGACAAGAAACTGGGCTTGCGCCCGCCGCAAGGCCAGGCCGACTTGGTATTGGTAAGCCACGATCATTGGGACCATAATAATGTAGCAGCACTCAAGGGAGAGCCGGCCGTGATAAACATCCCCGGAGAATATTCGGTCAAAGGAATTTCCTTGGTCGGCATACCCTCTCTTCATCAGGAACCTAAGCCAGGCGAGGAAAAAATCATAAATACCATTTTCCTCTTGGAATCGGAAGACCTGCGGATCTGCCATTTGGGCGATCTCGGAACGGATCTCTCTGAAAAACAGCTGGAAGAAATCAATGGGGTGGACATCCTGATGATCCCCATCGGCGGAAATTACACCATCGACCATAAGAAAGCAGTGGAACTGATCAAAAAAATTGAACCAGCCATCGCCATCCCAATGCATTACAAGATAAACGGATCGACGGTTGATATCGCCGATGAAAAAAAATTCTGCAACGAAATCGGCAATTGCCCGAAAGAGCGGCCATCCAAGATCAATATAAAAAGAAAGGATCTGGAAGAAAAAAGAATGGAAGTGCTTCTCCTGGGCATTGACTAAAAAGCACGAATTATATGGGAATAATGGATAAAGTTGAAGAAATACGAAAAAAACCGGAAAACATTCGGCTGAGGTATGTTTGGTTTTTTGTCGCTCTTTCAATGATTTTCGTCATTATCCTTTGGATTTTTTCATTGCAAGCATCCAAGCAGGAAAGCCAATCGGCAAACTCAAAGGGCAATCCTTTTGATTCAGATATTCTCAATCAGTTCAGAGAGCAAAAAAAGGCGCTGGATGCTACCCAGCAAAATATGCAAAATTCATTATCTACCTTGGAAAATACAGCGCCAAGTTCCCCGCAAGCGGACAGCCAGAATAATCAAAACGTAACTAATCCAAGCAATGGCACCGGACAATAAAAAAATCACATCCAACATCGGCAAGATTGAACCTCAAGAACTGACCACTGAAATGCAACAGTCATATTTGGATTACGCGATGAGCGTGATTGTTTCGCGCGCCCTCCCAGATGTGCGCGACGGTTTGAAACCGGTTCACCGAAGAATTCTTTATTCCATGTGGAACACGGGGCTGCGCTCCAATGCCAAATTCAGAAAATCCGCCACCGTAGTCGGAGAGGTGTTGGGAAAATTTCATCCGCATGGCGACACGGCGGTTTATGATTCAATGGTGCGCTTGGCGCAGGATTTTTCCCTCCGCTATCCATTGATTCGCGGACAAGGCAACTTCGGCTCGATGGACGGGGATGGCGCCGCCGCCTACCGTTATACAGAAGCCAAGCTTTCCGCCATCGCGGAAGAAATGCTTTTCGATATTGATAAGGATACTGTTGATTTTGTCCCCAATTTTGACGGCCAGCACCAAGAGCCTTCCGTTTTGCCTTCCAATCTTCCTCAGCTGCTTTTAAACGGCAGCATGGGAATCGCGGTCGGCATGGCTACCAACATTCCGCCGCATAACTTGGGAGAATTGGTGGACGGCATATCCCATCTTATCGACAATCCGGATGCTTCAGTCGAAGACTTGTTTGAATTTATCCCCGGACCGGATTTTCCGACCGGTGGCATGATTTATAACAAAAAGGACATCCTGGAAGCCTACCGAAGCGGCCGGGGAAAAATTTTAACCCGCGCCAAAGCCGACATTGTGGAAAGCAAATCTGGTTCTTTTCAGATCGTTATCACGGAAATGACCTATGCCACCAACAAGGCTGCATTGATCGAAAAGCTGGCCGAATCCGTGCGCGACGGTAAAATTTTGGGCATTCGAGACATCCGGGACGAATCGGATCGGGACGGAATCCGCCTCGTGATTGATCTTAAAAAAGACGCCTATCCACAAAAAGTTCTCAACAAGCTTTACACCATGACCGATCTCCAGAAAAATTTTGGCGTTAATATGCTGGCGCTGGTGGACGGCATTGAACCGACCGTTTTGAATCTCAAGTCAATTTTGGAATATTACATTGACCACCGAAAAACGGTCATTACTCGCCGAACAAAATTCGATCTGGAAAAAGCCCGCGACCGCGCCCACATCCTGGAAGGACTGAAAAAGGCGCTGGACCACATCGACGCGGTGATTGAAACCATCAAAAAATCCGCCACCAAAGAAGTCGCCCACGCGAACTTGATAAAGAAATTCAAGCTTTCCGACAAACAATCAACAGCTATCTTGGAGATGCGGCTGCAGACTTTGGCCGGACTGGAGCGGAAAAAAATTGAAGACGAACTCAAGGAGAAACTGGCGCTGATTGCGGAACTGGAATCCATCCTGAAAAGCGAGAAAAAAATTCTCGGCATTATCAAAGACGATCTGCAAAGAGTCAAAGAAAAATTCGGCGATGCCCGGCGCACCCGCATAATTAAATCAGGTATTGGTGAATTCAAGCAGGAAGATCTCATTCCCAACGAAGAAGCAATCATCACCATCACCGAACAAGGCTACATCAAACGGATGGATCCTTCTGTTTATAAAGTTCAGAAAAGGGGAGGCAAGGGCGTCATCGGCGCCGTTACTAAAGAAGAAGATTCGATCAAAAAAGTAATGGGCATCATGACTCATGATGATCTTTTGTTTTTCTCCAACACCGGTAAAGTTTTTCAGACCAAGGCCTATGAAATTCCAGCTTCCTCCCGGGTGGCTAAAGGCCAGTCCATCGTCAATTTCCTCCAGCTTGGATCAAGTGAATCAGTAACCGCCGTCATACCCTTCAACAAAGACGATGATTATAAATATCTTGTGATGATGACCGAAATGGGAACAGTCAAAAAAACAGCGCTGGATGATTTTGGCCAGGTTCGCAGAAGCGGACTTATCGCCATCAACCTTCAAAAGGGAGACTCGCTCCGTTGGGTGGAGGCCACGGCCGGAGAAGACGAAGTCGTTGTGACAACCGCCAAAGGCCAGGCGATCCATTTCAAAGAAAGAGACGTCCGCCCGATGGGCCGGACCGCTACGGGAGTCCGCGGAATAAAACTGAAAAAAGACGACCGGGTAGTCGGCATGGATGTCGTTTTCAAAAATCAAAAGGGCAATCAGCTTCTGGTCATCACGGAAAACGGTTACGGAAAGAGAACTGATTTAAAACAATACAAAATTCAGAAACGAGGAGGATCGGGCATCAAAACGGCCAGCGTCACCGCCAAAACCGGCAGCGTGGTCGGCGCGCTGATTATTAACGTCGATGATATTGAAGTCGATCTGATTGTCACTTCTGAAAAGGCTCAGATTATCCGCCTCCCGCTCAAAGACATTTCCATTCTCGGCCGGGCGACGCAAGGCGTGCGGGTGATGCGGCCACAGGCAGGAGACAAGGTTAGCGCTATTACGGTTTTGTAAAAATGATTTTAAAAAATCCTCCAGTAGGGAGGATTTTTTTATTAAGAAAATTTTCAATTCAAAATTTTGAAAACAGGGGGAGATACATGTCATCCCTAATGTCAATATGCAACTCTTTACAGTCGATTTTATCGCAATACTCAATCGCCGCTTTTTCAATAACTGCTAATGGCTGCTGTTCATTTCCCTCGCCCATCATCAGCACCGCGGCCGCGGCCAAGCTGTCAGCCACATCCGTGCGGGAAACTTTGAATTTTCTCCCAAAAATATCAGGTTTTTTCCGATAATCTCTTATGCCGCGAAATCCAGCGTACCCAAGGGCAACTCCGGTTACTCCCGCGCGGAGCGGCATCGTCCGGCTGTCCGAAATAAGCACCCCGATGTTTTTAAGCCTGTATTTTTTCTTGAGATAATCTCTCAATTTGTGGGCTGACCTAAAACTGTCTTCCGGCAAAAGTATCAATTTTCCGTCCGCATTGGATTCATCGATTCCGGCTGACGCCATCACTGTTCCATCCTTGATGGTAAGCCAGACATATTTGGTCTTTATGGCTATTTCGCTTTCTGAACGAATAAGTTTTTCCTTGGCTTTAAGATTTTTAGCGATAGCTGTCCTTTTTTCAGATAACGCCACTATTTTTGAAGCGACCACAATCACCGAATTTTCCGGTATTTTTTTTAAGTTATGTGCGACAAAAACGGCAAGATTTTCACCTTCCTGAAAAATGCGAGTTTTAATTGTCTTAATAAACATAACCAAATAGATGGTGCCCAGGGCGAGACTCGAACTCGCATGGCATTGCTGCCGAGGGATTTTAAGTCCCTTGTGTCTACCAGTTCCACCACATGGGCATATCATTTTGAGGTCCGGAGCAGAATCGCACTGCTGTAGAGAGTTTTGCAGACTCTTGCCTAACTTCTCGGCCACCGGACCGTATTTTAATTATACAATTTTAATTGCTTTATAAAAACTATCAAGAACCGGCTCTCCGGTCAAGCAAAAAACACTCCGGCTGGAGTGTTTTTGTGCTTTGTCTTATCTAACCACTTCGGCCAGCAAGTTTTTCCGGCCGAAAGCGAAAGCTTCTTTCTTCGTTTCCACATAAATATCGAAGTGATTGCCTTTGATCGCTCCCCCACGATCTTCGCAAACATAGGTTCCCTGACCCTCGATATTGATCTTGGTTCCGAAAGGGAACACCGGAGGACAGGCTAGTGTTCTTTTTTCTTTGACTTTCACCCCGCTGGCCGTGATGCCATCTGACTTGCCGCATTCATCAGCCGCGGCAGTATACGCCGAAGCATTGATGATAAACTTATCTTTTGGAAGAACGGCTTTTTCCAGCTGGCTCTTGAAGCGCGCCAGAATTGCCTCTCTTTTTATTTCTTCCGGGCTTTTTACCGGCTCGTAGCCGGGAAAGTTTCGCGGAATATTTGTTTTGAGTTCATATCGGCTGTATGCCATGCCGTTGTTTATTGCTATATCGCTTTTTATTTGAAAATTTATTTGTGTTTCATCAGAGACCAATTTGGCTGCCATAGCCTGATCAGGAACGATTGTCGCGAAGAGTAATGGCAGCACCATTAGGATTCTAATGATACGCATTGAATGCTTTTAATTGTTAATGCCGGCTTAAATTAGGCCTTTTGGCACCGACCAAATAGTATAGCAGATTTGGAGCAATAAGTCAAAGGCTGGCCCATAATCTTGCTTTAAATAAAGCATTTTATTTTGTTGCTCGTCTAAATATTGCCCCAAACAAAGCAAAAACTCAAAAAAAGTCTTTCCACGGAAAGACTCTTTCAAATTTGAGCGGGTAACGGGAATTTCGCGTCACTTCGTTTCTTGCCCTGGGCAGCGCTGAATGCTCATCCGCATTCATCGGCGCTCGCCTGCGCCGAGACGGCTTATCTCGCTGCTGCCCGTTCGATTCCCGTTGCCATAAAAACAAAAAATCCTCATAAAGAGGATTTTTTGTTTTTTGAGCTGTTTTTATGCAGAAGCTCGAACTTTTTTTGAAAAGAATTTTTGATTTTCCGCTCGGGCGGGCAAAAAGGGAAAGGGTCTGGGAAAAGGAATTTTTGCCCGCCCTCGCTTTCCGATTCCGATTTTTCCGCCGCCGCCGAATTTCGTTTTTCGCTTTGCGAAAAGCGCCGCCTGGGTATGATAACAATCTATTTGATTTTTATTTTTTTGTCACCTGATATGAAATCACTATATGAAATAACTTCTTTATCCAATTTTGTGATTATCTTGCTCACTAAATAGTGAGACTGTGAAGCTAGTGTAATAAATTGATTATCAATGAAAAAAGTTTTCACACAAGAAAAATAATTCGATAAAATAAACTTTTTAGAGTACCATGGCCATTTATTTAATCTGTCCTCGTCTCCCATCAAAATATGTTGATTAAAAAGTGTTTCTGGCATAGCCGATTGAATAAGCAATAGACCCCTTTTTCCAAGACTTTTTGCCATTTCAGATCCCTTATCTTGAATGAGTGACGGTTGGACTCCATAAAAAACTCCAACACTTATCACATCGGATGCTGTTGGAAATTTAATTTTTTGACAATCTTGAAAACTAAAAATCAACTTCGTTTTATTATTGCCTGATATTTTTTTTAAATAGTTCCTCAAATGTTTTTTAAGATTTTGGCTTATTTCATTTATTACAACTTTTTTCGGATTATAATTTTTTAACACATATGCACTCATCTCACCGGTTCCGGCCCCGACATCGACAAAACAATCAATTTTTTTAAGAATATTGCATGCGGCTTCTAGCGCACATAGCATGCCTTTTTCTGGACCAACAAACATACCCCTGCTTTCTTTTAGGGCAAATTCAACATTAAACCTTGCTGCCATTTTCTCATAATAATAGAGGCTGTCCTTAGTAATGTTTACTATCTTTGTTCCTATAGGCTTTTTTTGATCCTTCTTGTACTTAAATTTTTCATTCTTTTTTAAATTAGCTGAACCCAATAGCGGGACAAATCCAACAGCGATATCGGAATATAATTTTATTCCTGATTTTTTGAGAATATTTTTCCAATCATTTCTCATTCTTCTATATCTTGGATAAACTTCATCTGAAAAATTTCCTTTACCAAACAAGTACTTGTTATTAAAACTTATATAGTAATTAACGCATGGTATTATCAGATTCTGAGATGAATAGGTTTTTACCATTGTACATCGCGAACTAAGTAGTTTTCCTCCCATGCTCTCAAAAAATTTCTTGGTTAATCTTTCTGCTTTAATTATTTTTTTTTGCTGCATGCCTTTAGTGAATTGAAAATAATAAATACGACATTCATTATTTTATAATTTCATAAATATAAGGATCATTTTTAGCACTTACTATTTTTACATCCCATTCACTACCAATTTTTTCCTTCATTGTTTTTAATAGGAAATCGGGATTATGATATCCTTCTAGCAATATTGAATACATAGTTGGGCCCAAAGAGCTTATTCCCAAAAAAGGAATTTTATTCCTTGAAAAATTTTTCATATCACAGCTAAATTCATCCCTTACCTCATACCTTTTTAACGGATCGAGTTGTTCACTGTTTCTTTTATATGGCAAACCATGCTCATCTGAAACTAAAATATATTTGCAACTATCCAATCTTTTCCACTTATAAACCAACATGTCATCCAGAGATTTCATGACCTTTGCCAATGCTTTTCTGTTTAATTCCAATTCAATTTTTTTAGTTCCAAATCTTATAACATCAAACAGATTATTTATAAATTCAAAATAATTTTTATCCAATAAACTTGGGATTAGACCCATTAAAGTATTTGTACATATTGCCCCAACTTCAGTTAGCAAAACTGGTGTATTTTCTATAAAAAGACTGCTTTCATCTACCTCATTATCCACTAAGGGAGAAGTAGGTGTTATTAATAATATTTTCCAATTTTCTGGAAATTCATACCTACCAATTAGTGAAGGCGGGTGAGATGCATGATCGCCAAATGTTTTCTTATCTTCATTGATGCCCATTCTGTAGCCACCGTCAATAATTACCCCTCCATGCATAAACGAATAGTATCCTACTCCAGAAACCCCCGCTCTCTTATTGATCGAAGCTATATCTTTTAGAGCAATCTCTTTTCCATACAGCAATGATATGCCCTTGCCCACACCCAGTCCTAATTGTGTTCCGCTACCTAAGCCGATATGGCTCGGAAAGAATTTTTTTATTTCAATTTTAACTCCGGATAATAAGCCTAGATATTTTATAATACTTCGTGCAAAAATAATTGTTTTATTTACCAAATAATCATTGCCGCCAGATACAATAACTTTTTTATTATAAGAAAATTCCATTTCCAAAACTGGTTCGCTTAAAGCCACCCCTACACCACCACACCCCCTTCCGCCCGCCTGATTCATCTTGAGACTATTAAAATGCAACCTTGCGGATGTTTTTATAATAACCTTTTTAGAATCCATAATAGTCATTAGACATTGGCATGAGTTAATAAATTATACACTTCTTACATTTTCATTAACTAATTTTACAGCCCTATCCAAAGTAAATTTGATTTTATCCTGATTCAAATTTGGAGAAGCCTTGCCACCCAAGAGTCCGCAGGCAAGTTTATCTTCTTTTCCAAATGATACGAATTTTTTTACTTCAAATCCTGCGTCCTTAATTATCTTGTTAAGCTCCGTTAACTCTCTAACATTAATGGATTTATTACTGCCAATCAATCTACTAGGATTATACTCGCATAATATTATTCTATGATATTTAGGATTCAATAATTTGATTAGATTTCTGATTTCTTTTTTTGATACAGTTGTGAAAGGACCAGACTTGCTTAATATTGCTTTTTTAAACATTAAAAAATTTATAACAACTTTATCTCCTGAAACTTTTGAATACTCTTCCGAAGATAAAAGAACTTCTTTTAACGGATAACTTCGATTAATTGGCATGATTTGATCTCTATCATTAACGCTATGTATTGATAGATGCAGTAGTATTTTGGTATTTCCGTAATCCCCATTTTTTAAATCATTTGCTAATTTTTTTATAATATGTGGATTGCCACAAGTAGCAAAAATATGCCTGTATGTTTTTGTTCCTAATTTCTTGACTATAGCTTCCGTACCAATAATAGCCTCTTTCACTTTTTCATAGGAAAAAGTTGGCTCTCCCTGACCCATATAGGCAAACTCTCTTTTATTTTTGGATAAATCGCTCACCTCATCGTCTAACATCATAAATACATTTTGAAGTGCTATTTCTCTACTGCTCAACAATCTGATAAATGGAATAGTATTTCCAGTAACACAAAATTTGCATTGTTTGCCCTTTTTCGACAATAAGCATCCCAATGAAACTGAAGTGGTATACGCTCTTATGTTTTCATCTTTAGTTCCCTTGCCCAGTTTAGTTCTCCTTAAAAATGCACCGCTTTCAACATAATAGTCATTTCTACCATCAACTTCCCAACTATATCTAATACCTTCTTCGCCACACTTATTAATATATTTTCCACTAGGTTTGATATTTATTGTTTTTTTCATATAAATAAAATTTTTATTGATTAAAAACATTTTTTCTACAGGCATCCTCACAAGGTTGGCATCTATACCAATATCTATTTTTTAAAATATCTGAAATAACTAGGCTCAATTTCGGATTTTCATTTTTAATAGACTTCAAAACAGCTTCTATTCCTTTTTTAGGTAGACCTTTCCCCAATTCAGACGCTAATAACTTTTCCAATTTAGATTTAAATATTAGGGATTGTCCAGACTTAGAAAGTTTCGTAAGATAAACGGAATGATAACAGCCATGCCAATAGCCGTTAACTGTAAGCAGTAACGAATCTCCAATTAAGCATTTAAAATTTTCTGGTTTTTCTCCAATAAGGTATCCGCGCCCCTTGGTTGAATCTGACAACATTTTTGCTCTACCAGTAGCAGTAACCATTTTATTATTAATATTGATTCTTTTTTTTGCGTATTTTTTTATAAACTTTTTAAATAATGCACTGTCCTTCCTGTTTGAAGTCCATCGGACATTCAGCTCAAAATTATATTTTTTTCTTAGCATAATAAAAAAATCAACCAATCTAGATTTGCCATCTTTTTCAATAAAAATTTCCTTAAATTTCTTTTCTTTTTTCAACATTCCTTGATTATGAAAAATGTCCACACTAATATCATAAATATCGGCTTTTAACAATCCAAATAATGTTGGATTTTCAAAAAATTTTAGTCCATTTGTGTCTATTCTAATTTTTGAAGCTGGGAAGCTAACCCTGATTATTTTAATTATTGAAATTATGTCAGGATGAAGAATCGGTTCTCCACCAGAAATAATAAATTTATTTATCTTTTTGATTCCCGCTTTTTTCAAATCATTTAATCCTTTTTCAATTTGGGACAATGATAGCTTCTCTTTTGCCCCTGGAACGGAGCAAAAAAAACAATGCGGACAAAATTGATCACATTCTCTTATTACTTGAAACACTACCTGATTAACAATTGTTTTCATTTTTTACATTCTTGTGACATTTTTTACAATTACCACCGCAAAAGGCCCTGGTATCATCTTTCTTGCAAACATGGTGAAATTTCATATTTCTATTTGAAAAAAATATATAAAAAAGCGGGCATAGTCCCAAATCAATACCTTTTTGTTGAATTTTACAGTCTAGATACAGCTGCTCTTCCAAGGTAAGATCTTGGATTTCAGTTTTGAGAACATTAACCCTTTTGACAACTTCGGCAATCTTGTCAAACCTTTCTTTAAGAGATTCCATTTTTTTTAAATCATCAAAATAACCAAAGTCTTTAAAATCACGAAATATTTCATCTACCAGATGCATAGAGTTTAAATTAAAATGTTATTCAATAATTTTATCAATACTGACTTCAAGAGCTTTTGAAATTTTCTTGAGCGTATCAAGTGTTGGATTTTGATTTTTTCCAGCTTCAATTTTGATAATTGTGTTATTGGCAACATCAGCCAATCTTGCCAATTTTTCTTGTGATAATCCTTTTGATTCCCGTAATTTTCGGAGTGTTTTTTGAATATTTGACATACTGATATTGTAGTAGTAGAATTATAGTATTAGTGCTATTTCTTTTCAACTACTTTGATGCTAAACCAAAAATTAAAAATAGTAAATACAAAAGGGAGATATTTTGTGTTGTGTGCGCACGGGCGGGAGGGGCAAACACAACCACCTTTTTATTGGCGGCGCTTTTCGCAAAGCGAAAAACGAAATTCGGCGGCGGCGGAAAAATCGGAATCGGAAAGCGAGGGCGGGCAAAAATTCCTTTTCCCAGACCCTTTTCCTTTTTGCCCGCCCGAGCGAAAAATCAAAAATTCTTTTCAAAAATGGTTCGAGTTTCAGTATAAAAACAGCTCAAAAAACAAAAAATCCTCATAAAGAGGATTTTTTGTTTTTTGAGCGGGTAACGGGAATCGAACCCGTCTCTCGTCCTTGGCAAGGACGTATAATAGCCACTATACGATACCCGCAGCCATGCTACGCATGGAATTTCCAATTTTTAAATCTCAATTTCCAATTAAATAATTGATGGCACAGCATGAAATTTTCAGTCCGAATTTTATACCGCACCAATTCAAGTGCCGAGTCCCAGGATCGAACTGGGGACACAAGGATTTTCAGTCCTCTGCTCTACCACTGAGCTAACTCGGCAAAATTTTAGTGCTAGGGTCCTCTGCTCCCTGCCTGCCGGCAGGCAGGTACCGCTGAGCTACTTCGGCGTCGCCGCTTTACGGCTCCTTAAAACCTTGCGGTTTTAATATTTCCACTGCGGGAAAACTCCCGTTTTCCCGACCCCTTTCTCTGTGCGCGCTGAGGGACTCGAACCCCCAACCCCCTCGGTGTAAACGAGATGCTCTAGCCATTGAGCTAAGCGCGCAAAATATTTATGGAGGAAGGAGAGTCTTTGTCCTGCACCAAACTTTCAGGTGCGGATGAGAGGACTTGAACCTCCAAGGCCTTGCGGCCACAAGAACCTCAATCTTGCGCGTATACCAAATTCCGCCACATCCGCAATATTAATGATTTTAAATAAATTTTGGTGCAGGGTGAATATACCGATTCCACCGCATCCCAAAAAAATTTCTTTAGTAGTCTTTTTAAAAGAAATGGCGCGAGACGCGCTTACTGCCTGCCTACCGGCAGGCAGGCAGGAATTCCGCCATCCGACCATTCACCGTGCCTTTACATTTATGCGGTTACTTTGGAATCTTCCGGGCTGATCGCAGCTGTTTCATTTTCCGGTGTCGCCTCAGCCGCTGCTGGCTCTTCCTTTACGATAAATTCTGAAAGATCCTTGTATTTCATCCGGCTTTTTTTGGTCGTCAATCCTCTTAAATAGTAGAGCTTGCCGCGCCGCACTTTGGCTCGCTTTACCACTTCTATCTTTTCAATGTTTGAAGAAAGAATCGGTAATATCAATTCCACGCCCACCCCGCCGCTCACTTTTCTCACCGTAATCATCGGCGAAGAACTTTGATTACCCTTTATAGCAATGATTATGCCTTCAAAAATTTGGATCCGTTCCCTTTCTCCTTCTTTTATCTTTCGAAAAATTTTAACAACGTCTCCGGATTGCAATTCCTGAATGGTTTTGGTTTTTTGCGCCTTGTTGAATTCGATCATCTTTTTATTCATACGATTATTTTACTTTAAATTATTTTAAAACAAAAACGAATCCGCCATTGGATGTATGCTAAATTACAAATTTTTAGCTTTTTTATCTTACCCTTTTATTCCTTTTCAGTCAACCCCGTTCTAATTTCGCCGATACACCAATGGCGGCGCTGCGGGCGAATAGCCCGGCCCTATTCGGGCCAAGCGCCGGCGATTTTCTAGGCGATTACGATGAAATAAAATTCATTCTTAATTTAATTCTGGCGAAATTGGGACGGGGTCAACCCCGCCAGAAAAAGATTGAAGTCCTTGGGCAAAGGCGCCTGGAAGGAGTGTTCCTTCCCAAGCAAGCTAAAGCTTATCTTTTTTGCATGGAGCAGTTGGCGGTCAGTTTTGGTGCATTTTTTAAATTTTTTCAAATTGTATTTTTCATCTCCAACAATTGGATGGCCTAGCGCCCAAAGATGGATTCTGATCTGGTGAGTCCGACCGGTTTTTGGCCTGGCGACCACCACCGAATAATCTGCGTATTCTTTCAAAACTTCGTACTCCGTCATAGCCGATCGAATTTTTGTTTTGGTTCTTGCGCCGGCAATGGTTTGCTTTTTGTAGTTTTTAGAGCGAGCGAGCGGACATTCAATCACTCCTTTTTCATTTTTTAATTTTCCAAAAACGATGGCCAAATATTCTTTTTTTATTTCTCGGTTTTGAAATAGTTTTTTTAATTCATCAAAAGCAAACTGATTTCGCGCGACAACCATGACTCCGCTTGTGTCTCTATCCAGACGATGAACAATCCCGGGACGGAATTCTGAGTTCTTTGAACCGTCGTTTATATTTTCTATTTCTGGAAATTTAACCAGCAATCTATTGATGAGAGTGTCCTGCTCCGCTTTCACTGGATGAACTAGCAGTCCGGCAGCTTTGTTTACGACTATGATATTTTTATCGCTGTATATTATTTCCAGTTTTATTTTTTTATTTGGAACCGGTTTTTTGCTTTCCTTTTTTATGTTTGCCTTAATTTCATCATTTTTTTTGAGGACATAACTCGGCTTAATTTGTTTTTCATTTACCAGAACCTTGCCACTGTTTATATTCCTGATGATTTCACCGCGCGTCATGCCAGAAGAAAAAAGCTCCTTGACCAGGAACTTATCAATTCTTTGTTTTGAATTATTTTGATCAATAATTATTTTCATATGATGTGCCCAGGAGAGGACTCGAACCTCCAATCCCTTGCGAGAACCAGTTCCTAAGACTGGCGCGTATACCAATTCCGCCACCTGGGCATGTATTATATAGTATAAGCTATTTCCCGCGCTGGCAATAGTTATCCGAAAATTTTCTTCACCCTTTCTACTTCTTCCTTAAGCGGACCGGCGTTTCCATACTCTCCGTGATGGCGCAAATTTTTTCCGTAAGTTTCCTTTTTTTGGTCGAGATGGATATTCAAAATAAAATCGTTTCCTGCCATCTTTGCGTAAACATGAAAGCGCGGATACCCGGCACGGGCAAGAGATCGGACAAAACTCATTTCGCCTTTATTTTCTCCGTGCTGAAAAGCATAACCGGCTTGGCGCAAAACACTCGCTGCGTTTCCTTTGAAATTTTTAATCTCTATTTTCATATCGGTGGGGATAGAGAGACTCAAACGTCGCGGGCTCCTTAAAACCTTGCGGTTTTAATATTTCCACCGCGGGAAAACTCCCGTTTTCCCGACCCCTTTCCCGTTCAAAGAAAAAAAATTAATTCTTGTGGGGATAGAGAGACTCGAACTCTCACAGGATTGCTCCCACATGCACCTGAAGCATGCGTGTATACCAATTTCACCATATCCCCATGTTGTTTTGTCGGAGCACTGAGAATCGAACTCAGTCTACACGAACCCGAATCGTGCGTACTACCGGTATACTATGCTCCGAAACTCAAACAATCTCCTCAGTAACTTTTCTTAATAGCTCAATAACCTTTTTATTTTCTCTTAGCTTATCGATATATCCTATAATAGCATCGGTCTTTTTGGCAAGAGAGAGCTGTTTGGCAATGACCACTCGTATCGCTTTATTGTCCGGCTTTTTTTCAATATACTTGGCTAAAATTGCATACCATAAAGCAAAGGTTTCCCATGAAACGCCAATTCCGTTCTTTGTCGGTGGAGCATTATTAAAATAATGTACTAATTTTTCCCAATTATTGTTAGCGTCATATATAATTTCGTCTTCCAAAAACTTGGCTGACAATCGTCCGGTTCCTTCTGTGTCTGACAATTCGTAAAAATTATACTTATTGAGAATTTCCTCCCGCTTCATATCGCAATACAAATGGAATTTCCAGCCAGCCTGAAAGGCAGTCAAATTATCGAAGTTCAAGTCCAGTGGATCGAATTTCAGATGAGTGACCTCTCTTTGGACGCCATCATCAATCCGCCGGATGTCAGGAAAGCTACAGCCTAAAATAAACTCATCCTTGTTGATAGTCGACGGATATTTATCGAAATATTTTTTGGCGTAAATTATATGAGAAATTGGAGCGGCCATAGGATTATTTTATCAGCTTATGCTGTTCCAGACAATTTCAAACATGGAACGGTAAGTCGCGGCAATTTCACTGCTCTCTAAAATTACCGCCATCGGATCGTCTTTATAAGTAATGAGCGCCACATTGTTGCCAAAAATCATATTGTCGGTCGGCAATAAATAACCTTTATCCGCGATTTTTATCTGATGATTTTCAGTCGCATTCTTTTCCGCGAATTCGATGGACTTTGCGTCTGCCTGCAGAATCTCGCGCACATCTAATTTTTCTTTTTTGATTTTTTCCAAATATTTTTCTACTTGTTTATAGACCATGGGATTTATTGACGCAATGGAGCCATAGAACAAAATCGCTTTTTCTTTGAATATTTCATCGTAAAGTTTAACAATACTTTCCTCGCCCTGATAAAATTTCACTTTCGGCTTTTCTTTCTTTGAATTATAGATCGCCAAAAGTTCCGGCAGGCTCTGCTCGATAGTTTCTTCTTTGTCTCTTTGTTCTTCCAGGAGTTTCTGCGGCGATTCGGCCGTGTAGATGGCTTTTACCTTCCTGGGAATGAGCGTAACTAGTCCTTTTTTGCGCAGTTCTTCCAAAATTAAATAAGTGGTTGGCCTTTTGGTTCCGGCTCGAATGGAAATCGACGGAACCGAGCCACTGCCCATTTGCAAAAGAGCCAAATAGACTTTGGATTCTTTTTCGTGGAGACCCAAATATTGCAATACATTTTCTAATGCCATGTAACTTGTCATCCTGAACTTGTTTCAGGATCTAATTTTAGTATAAATTGTATAATTTATAATGTCAATAAAACTGACAATTTTTTTAATATTGGCTAATATAAAGGAAAATAATGCCATTTTATAGGGCATACTTATTGACATATTGGCCATTTGGCTGTATAATACCCTGTTAAGCTGAAAAGCCTAACAAGCTCCTTAAATCAAATAGCCGGCGGGCAAAAACGCAAGGAGAATAAGATGAACATTATTCTTTCCCCGGAACAAGTAGATTATGTGTTCGTCGTTGGAGCAGAAAACATGAGGATAGTGAAGAAGGATACAAAAGATGAGGATTTATTGCAATGGTTTTGCTTCCTCAATGGACACAGCTTCAGCCAGTTGGTCGCAGCCGCTAAACAGGCTTTGGAAAATATGGAGGAAAGTGCAAAAAAAGAAAAAGCGATCAACGCAATCAAGTATTGGGAAGAAAACAAGAAAAACTTTCTTCATGTCTTCCTGATGAAAGAGTAGCGCAAAAATAGAAGTCCAGGCAAGAAAGTTGATTCTAACTTTCTTGCCTCTCTAATTAGAATCATGATTACTCGTGGTTCTATCAGAGAAAGTTCTTTTAAATTAAATAGCCGGCGGGCAAAAACGCGGAGGTGGATGATGAAAAGCATTCTGATTTCGCTGATGGCTCTCTTCCTGATGGTGACGAATGCGTTTGCCGTTGACTTTACACTCACAACCAAGACACTCAGCCAGTATGTTGGTCCAAACGGAATCGTTCTTCGAGACAAGCCTGTCCAGCAGACCGACCTGTTCGTCTCACTACCCAAGAGCTTTTACGCCGATATCTGGGTTTCCCTCAGTGGAAAAAACGACCTCGGCAAGGAAGTAGACTATACTCTGGGCTGGAGCGGAGAAGTGAGTGGACTGCTTCTGGATGCGGGCGTAGTTTACTACGACTTAATCCAATTGTTCCAGTCGCGAGGCGACGCCGTGAATTTTTTCGGCAAAGTCTCCCGGGAAATTGCCATCAGTAAAAGTGTGAAGCTTACTCCCTATGCTAAGGCGGAGGTCATTATGCCTACCAACCGTGATTATTTGGAGGGTGGCACATTGGCTTACGCAGGCTCCAGTTTCAACTGGAACATGCCCCGGGGCTTCTCCCTTAACCAGGAAATCTATGTCCTCTTAGACTCTGGGACTTATGGGGTCGAGAGAGCATGGATCTCTAAGTATTCGGCGGGAATCAAAAAGCAACTGTCCAAAACAGTTGCCGTGGAACCGGGACTTTCCATTTTCGTCCCTCTCTCCAAGCCCACCGACCGGCAAAAGGAGACTCTCTTCTCCTTAAGTATAAGCAAATCCTTTTAACCCAAAACCAAACCTCAGGAGAAAGGAGGTCATATAAAAGGCAGGCGCCCATCGCGGTTCCTGCCTTTATTAATTTTCTGAATTTTACTGACTTATTGCACCGTCACGCTTCCGAAAAACTTTTGGCAATCTTGGCAGGAAATATCCATCAGCCGGCGGAAGAAGCCCTTGGTTATTCGGATATTTTTTGGCACCAATATCTGGCTGCAACAGTTATCCCGGCAAACAACGCAAGTGACTGTTCCTTTTTTCGAATTTTTCATGACGCCTTTTTTTAAAATTTTACAATCTGAATCCGAGCAATAAAATTTTCCCTGCCGGGGAAAATTCCGGCAACAACTAAACCTTTTTTCATAGATTGAGCATTGATTATCAATTAAAAAAGGGCAGGCTGCCGTCTGCCATCCTTTTTTATTTTTCCCGAATTTTTTCCTCAGCCAGCTTAAGTCGTCCATTCTGCTATTTTACCCAATGCTTACTTTTGATCTCCTTGTTGTCTTCTTCCTTTTTTTCTTCAATTTTAACTTTGGCCATTTTGCGCAGCTTTTCCAAATCTTCCTTGTCCAGTTCCCTCGCACGCCCAAGCAAAGTTTCTTTTTTATTTTTCGAAGCGTCTTCGATCACTTCCGAAAGCAGAACGTCCAAAATCGCTCCGATCTTGGGGCCGGGTTTAAGTTTCAATTCTTTCATTAGATCGCTGCCGTTTATTTTAAGCATCTTGACCGACACCGCGTCAGTGGAAACTTTTTCGATGACATACTCCAGGTGCCGCAATTTATACGGCTTGGCTTTGGGCACGCCCGAACCCAACCGGTCGGCAATCCGCACATCCATGAGATCCTTCATATTTTCCAGTCCGACTTTTTGAATGAGCCGGCGCACAGAGCTTTCCGTCACTTCATCCGGATTATAGTAGAACATGTGATTGTCGATCAGCAAAATAACTTTTTTTATAACTTCGTTGGAAAAATGAAGACGCTCCAAAATATTTTTAGCGACTCGCGCGCCGACGTGGTCATGATTGTAAAAAGTGGCAAATTCTCCTTCGCCCCTTTTGGTTTGCGGTTTGGCGATATCATGAAGAAGAGCCGCCAACCTCACTTCCAATTTTTGAGATGGGCAATATTTTAAAGACAGCAGGCTGTGCTTGTAGATGGTGTAGATATGGTGGCGATTTTGCCTGACACCCACTCCTTTTTCCAGTTCCGGAATGACAAAATCCAGCAGTCCCGTTTTATGAAGCATATCAATCCCTTCCGCCGGATTTTCAGACAAGATAATGCACGTTAATTCTTCCTTGATGCGCTCCTGGGCGATATGTTTCATTTGAAACGCGTACTTTTTGACTGCCACTAAAGTATTCTTTTCAATCGCAAATCCCAGTTCGGCATGAAACCGGACCGCCCGCATCATCCGGAGTGCGTCCTCGTCAAACCGTTCGTGCGGATTGCCGACCGTTCGGATGATTTTTTCTTTGATATTTCTTTGCCCGTTAAACAAGTCAACTATTTCAAAATTAGAAAAGCTTGGCTTTGAGGAATTGCGAGCTTTAGCTCGCAAGAGAAAAGCTGAGCTTTGGTTAATTATCCTTAGCGCTATCGCATTCATCGAAAAATCTCTCCGTCCCAAATCCTCTTCCAAAGTCTCGGCAAATTTCACCGCGTCCGGCCGCCGTTTGTCGGAATATTTTGATTCAATCCTAAAAGTTGTCACTTCAACTATGTCATATTCTCTATCTGGACCATTTGAAATAAATCTTGGAACCTTAACTCCAACGGTGCCAAAATCATTTTTATAAAAACTATCTGGGAAAATTTTTTGGATTTCTTCCGGCTTGGCGCTGGTCGTGATGTCCCAGTCCTTGGGAATGCGATCCATGATTAAATCGCGCACGCAACCGCCCACGATATATGGCTCAAAGCCATTGGCTTCTATTTTTTCCAAGACCTCAATTACTTCTTTTGGAATTTTTTTGATCATTGCGCTAGTGCCCCCAGGAGGAATCGAACCTTCATCTCATCCTTAGGACGGATTTGCTCTATCCATTGAGCTATGGGGGC
>Ga0172375_10000241_pt1 | contig 85827 bp, 92 predicted proteins | sample LakKiv1m_FD_114537 | JGI IMG/M metagenome (GOLD analysis project Ga0172375, IMG submission 114537) | Freshwater microbial communities from Kabuno Bay, South-Kivu, Congo - kab_092012_11.1m | ecosystem: Environmental > Aquatic > Freshwater > Lake | place: Democratic Republic of the Congo... | reverse complement strand
TTCTCCTGCCTTCACCTTAGCCAGAATCTCTGCTTTGACCTCATGGGCAACTCCTGCCATACGTACCTCCTTCAACACAATCATTGTACTTGAATTTATGTCTAGTTTAAGGGGTACGGGTCAATCCCTCTCCTTTCCTTGAAGTTGCGGTCAATCCCCAGAGCCCTTTTCTTTTAGGGAGTGAAGATAAGCCATTTGTTGAACAGGAGCGGATGGCCGAAAATTACGGAGCACATATTGAGTCACGATATCCTGGTTTAACCGCAATACTCTGTCCTGCTTCTACTTATGTAGACCTTATTTCTGTAAATTCAAATTCTCAAGGTAAACCGAGCATAGATTTTACCAAACAACAATTAGTAGTAAGGACCGCAACGATAGGGAGTGGAGAAAGAGGTGTAGATGTGGGTTTTTATCCAGACCTTTATGGTACATTTCCGATCCTTTATTCTCTGCGAGATTATCACGCACGAGATCGTGTAGTCCTTCCGTTAATCGTCCCTTCTGTTGCAGTAGGAATGAGAACATAAACACTTCTTTTATTCTTTGCTATAATACTATTGTATGAAAGCAATCATAGCAGCTGGGGGAAAAGGGACGAGGATGTATCCTCTGACGTTTACGACAAGTAAACAGTTGCTTCCTATCGCAAATAAACCTCTTATTTTATACCCCTTGGAAGACATTATCTCTCTTGGCATAAAAGACATTGCTCTTATTACCAATGATGCCTCAGCGTATGAGAAGTTGCTTGGGGACGGGAAAGGGTTTGGAGTCAAGATCACTTATATTGACCAACCGGAAGCGTTGGGACTGGCCCATGTTGTCAAAATTTCAGAGAAGTTTATTGGGGGGGATAGTTTTGTCTATCACCTAGGAGACAATATTTTTACCGCTGGCATCAAAAAACCGTTTGAACAATTTGTGAAAAGCAAGGCTGACGCGGTCCTTACGGTTATTGAACACAAGGAGAACTACAGACTTGGTGTCCCGTACTTTGATGAGAATGGGAAACTGGAAAAAATTGTCGAGAAGCCATCTAATCCGCCAAACAAATTTGGAATTCCTGGGGTATACATGTTTTCTCCCAAAGTATTCGAAGCGTTTAAAGGTCCGGATGCGATCAAGCCCTCCACAAGAGGGGAGCTTGAGATCGTGGACTTATATAACTATATGCTCGATAAAGGTTATTCTGTTGAAGTGGCTGAGCTTGAGGGAGAGTGGAGGGATCCGGGAAAATTTGATGATTCATTGGAAACCAATAAATTGATTTTAACTTTAAAAAAAGACTTGAAGATTGAGGGAGAGGTGGATAAGGATAGTACTGTCTCTGGAAACGTTGGATTGGGGAAAGGATCAAAGGTGATTAATAGTCAGATAGTGGGACCAGTTATTATCGGAGAACACGTGGAGATACGGAATAGCTACATTGGTCCGTATGCGTCTATTGGTAATGACTGCGAGATAGTGGGAGGGTGTATTGAGAACAGTATTCTTCTTGAAGACGTACATGTGACGGACGTGAAGGGGAAAATTGAAGCGTCAATGATAGGAAAACACACGGAAATTACCAAGAGAACAGAAACGAAAGATTCATACCGCTTGATGGTAGCTGACCACTGTCGCATTGATTTACCGGTTTAATTGTGTTTAGTTTTTTTTGAGTCTTGGTTATAGGAGAACTATGAATTTGTTGAAGCTACTTCATGAAGAAAATTATTAAAGAAGAGTTATTCAAAATCTAGGCGTGAGAAGGTTTACTTTTTTCTCTTCATTAATGATAAAATGAGATCATGACATCTTCCGAGAATATCCTTTCCGTTTCTCATTTAACTGTGGACATTGATGGTCACGTCATCCTCAAAGACGTGAGTTTTGATGTTAAAAGGGATTCGACAGTTGTCGTGTTAGGCCCAAACGGAGCAGGGAAAACTGTGCTTTTTAAAGCGATTATAGGTCTCATGCCATATAGCGGTCAGGTTACCTGGAAGACTGACGTTAAGATCGGATATGTTCCACAGAAAATTTCTTTTGAGAAAGATTTTCCTTTGACCGTGTTGGAGTTTATGCAGTTTAAGGAAAAGAGATTGGAAGAAATCCAGCACGCACTTAAAGAAGTTGGATTATGGAAAGAGTCTTCGGCTGATACCCACCGGGGTACGCGTTTGCTCCATACGAAAATCGGAGTACTCTCCGGAGGGGAACTCCAGCGGGTATTAATCGCTTTTGCGTTGTTGGGGACACCGAATATCCTTTTCTTTGATGAGCCAACGAGTGGCGTAGACATCACAGGAGAAGAGACGGTCTATACGCTCATGAGACGCCTTCAAAAACAGAAAGACCTGACGATTCTCTGTATTTCCCATGAGTTGGATATCGTCAACCAATACGCTGATGCCGTTCTCTGTTTGAATAAGGAGAAGATGTGTTTTGGAGCTCCGAAAAATATTATTAATGCAAATGCTCTTGAGTCTCTCTATGGAGAGAAGATTCATTTATACACCCATGGACACTAACATTCTTTTTCTCATTATCATTGGAGCTTTGGTTGGCGTGACGTCAGGGTACTTAGGATCATTTATGGTGTTAAAGAGGATGTCTCTTGTTGGGGATGCGTTGAGTCATGTTGCGCTTCCAGGTATGGCTATCGCTTTGACGTTTCACCAAGATCCGATGCTTGGTGCGTTTTTGGCGTTGACTTTGGCTGTCATCGGTATTTGGTATATAGGGGAAAAGACAAAGATTTATTCTGAGGCGTTGGTCGGTGTCTTTTTTACGGCAAGCTTGGCTCTTGGGCTTTTGGTAACTCCCGAACCGGAACTCTTGGAGGTACTATTTGGAAACTTGGAGAAGATCGGTCTCACAGACGGCATGATTACAGTCCTCTCTGCCTTCATTATCATCGTTGTTACCCGGTTGATTTCTGACAGGCTTTTATTGGGGGTTGTGAGCGAGGATTTGGCTCATTCGACGGGGATTAAAGTATCTATTATGAATTTAGTGTATCTCATACTCGTGGGTTTGGTCGTTGCATTGGGAGTGAAGTTTGTGGGGACGCTTCTTATGGGGGCTCTTGTCATAGTTCCTGCGGTAGCAGCCAAAAATATTGCACACGGCATTAGACAGTATCAGATTATTGCTTCTGTTTTGGGAATGTTGTCGGTGGTCATTGGAATAGTACTCAGCACATTTTTAGGAATTTCTTCTGGACCTACTGTAGTCCTCGTGAGCATTTTCTTTTTTATTGTGAGTTATATGTTGAAAAAGAAAAGTTGAATTTTGGTATTTAATATATGGCTACTTTTGGCTATATTTGGCTATAGTTGATTCATTACTGTAAGTATATTTAAATAACTTTAAAGCGTGAGCAGCTATTTCCATTCCATGATAAAATCACTTCATGAATCTCAAAATAGGTATAGTCGGTCTTCCAAACGCCGGAAAAAGCACATTATTTAATGCGCTTCTCAAAAAACAGGTGGCTGATGCTGCTGCGTATCCGTTTTGCACGATTGAACCAAATATTGGGGTAGTGTCTGTGCCGGATCTTCGACTCCTTCAACTCGCTGAAATTACAAAATCCGAGGAGAAAATGGAGAAACTTCCTCCTCTCATTCCGGCTGTTGTGGAGTTTGTTGATATTGCGGGGCTCGTCAAAGGTGCGTCACAAGGAGAGGGATTGGGGAATAAATTCCTATCGCACATTCGTGAAGTTGATATCATTTGCCACGTTGTTCGTGATTTTATCGATCCATCTGTAGTTCACGTAGAGGGAGAAATTAATCCGCTCCGTGATAGGGATATTATTGAGACGGAATTGATTCTTTCTGACCTTCAAACATTAGGCAAACAAGTTGAACCGTTTGGATATGAGGAACGGAAAATCCAACCAGGCAGATCCACAAAAGAGGACTTTGAGCGGTGGGATCTTATTGTCCGATTAAAGACTGAGTTGAATAACGGGAAGAATGCCCGGGAGGTGATAGTTGACGAGGAAGACCGATTAAAGGTGAATGATTTGCATCTTTTATCCATGAAGCCGGTTTTGTATGTTGTCAATGTCAATGAAGCGCAGATTCAAAGCGTTGGTCAGTCGTCGTTTTTTAAGGACAAGAATGAACTCATGATTTGCGCAAAGACGGAAAGCGAACTAGCTAGCCTCACGTCCGAGGAACAGAAAGATTATCTTTCTTCTTTGGGATTGACTGCATCCGGGCTTGACCGTTTAATTCAGAAAACATATGAGATGCTTGGCCTTATCTCATTTCTTACCTGTGGAGTGAAGGAAGTGCGAGCTTGGACAATTACAAACGGGACCAAAGCGCCCCAAGCTGCTGGGACAATTCACACGGATTTTGAGAGGAAATTCATTAAGGCCGATTGTGTGTCGTTTTCTGATTTTGTTGAGGCAAAAGGATGGAAAGGATCAAAAGAATTGGGGAAGGTGCGGCAGGAGGGGAAAGAGTATGTTATGCGGGATGGAGACGTTGTTGAGTTTAAAATTGGAGCATAGAGTATGAGTGAAAACGAAACACTTGTTGGACGGTGTGCATATTTGAGTTGGGAAGATGGTTTAACATGTCAAAATTATAATCCAAATACTGTTTCGGAGAGAACAAATTTCGATCCTAAAAAGGAAGAAGGACAATGCAAGGCATGTTCATATATTCCACTCCAAGTTGACTGCACTGGGTATAAGAAAATGAATCCGCGTACGCAAAAGAAGATTGAGACAAGAAGTAAGTTGCTGGAAAAAAGGTGGGAGGCGGCAGAATAGCTTGATTGTTGCCTGCATTTCCTGCTATAATCACTGTCATGCAAACGTACGAACTCATGCTTATTATGCGGCCGGATTACGAGGCAGCAGACGAGAAAAAGATGACGGGTCTTGTCGAGAAATTTGTCAAAGGTGCAACTATCTCATCCCTTTCGGTTTTGGGGAAAAAACACCTCTCATACCCCATAAAGAAATTTTCAGAAGGTATTTACGTTCTTGTTATGCTTTCAACTCCTCATTTGGATAGTGCTGCCATGGAAAAAGAGATGAAAATGGGAACAGACATTATTCGGTATTTGATAACTGCCAAATAATAGAGGATATTTGAGGAGGGAGGACATATGTCATCACGGAGTTTGAACAAAGTACAACTGATAGGGAATTTGACACGGGATCCGGAACTTCGGTATACGCCGACTGGGGCAGCAGTGTGTACGATTGGGCTAGCTACAAATCGGTCGTGGACGACTGATGCCGGAGAGCGGAAAGAAGAGACGGAATACCATAGAGTGGTAGCGTGGAACAAATTGGCAGAGCTTTGCAGTCAGTTACTTGCCAAAGGCAGAAAGATTTACGTTGAAGGCAGATTAAAAACAAATAGTTGGCAGGGGCAGGACGGAGCACAACGCTCAACGACAGAGGTTATCATCGAAGACATGATTATCCTCGACTCAAAACGTCCGGCAACTGGAGTGGTGTCAGAAGGAGAAGTGGGTACGACACCGCAGCCAGTATCGGGAGGGGTGTCTGCATCAGCTCAAACAGATGATGCACAGACTCCGAAAGCGGAACATACACAGCCGACAGGAGCTGAAGAAGTCAATCCTGATGATATACCGTTTTAAAAGAAAGAGGATTCTATATGGCACAAATGAAACGATTAAAGTTAAGGCCGGTAGCAAAGAATTGTCCGTTTTGCGCGGAGAAAAAAGATCCGGATTACAAGGAAGTGGCGACACTTGAGAAATATTTAAGTGAACGCGGCAAAATTTCCGGCAAAGCCAGGACAGGACTCTGCAGCAAACACCAGAGATACGTGACGCGCGAAATCAAGAAAGCACGGTTTTTGGCAATGCTCCCGTACGTCGTTCGAGCTTGAAAAAAAAGATACACTTCACAACTTCAGAGTGAGACAGTACAATAATGGAATGGGTAAACACCTCAAAAGCATCCGTGTAGCAGTTCTTGTAGTAGCTGCCGCAGTTCTCATTTCAGGAGTGAGCTACAAAATTGGCGTTACAGTCGGAGAAAAGAAAGCCAGCTCCGCTTCAACTGTCCGAATCTTAAGAAATACAGACGTACCTTCCTCGATATCAGTTGATTTTTCCCTGTTTTGGGACGTGTGGCAGAGGATCAATCTCTACTGGATTGATGCCTCAAAAATTGATACGCAGAAGCTCGTATGGGGCGCTATAACGGGGATGGTTAATGCTCTAGACGATCCGTATACGATATTCTTGCCGCCAAAAGAAAACAAGGAATTCAAGGAAGACATTGCCGGGTCATTCCAGGGAATCGGCGCTCAGCTTGGAACCAAGGATGAAAAAATCATCATTGTGGCGCCCCTCTCCGGGTCTCCTGCTGAAAAGGCTGGCATTAAGGCGATGGATTGGATCATGAAGGTTAATGGTGAAGATACGCTCCAGTGGACCGTGACACAGGCAGTGTCCAAAATCCGGGGATCAAAGGGGACAAAAGTGACGCTCACCATTCTCCACGAAAAATCTGATACACCAGTTGAAGTCACTATTATCCGCGATGAGATTATAGTTCCCTCTGTTGAGAGCTGGATAAAAACCGTGGGTGAGATTGATGAGGTGAAGGATGCAACAATATCAGCAACCCTCCGGGGGAACCCAGGGAAAGTTGCATATATTTATCTTTCCCGCTTTGGTGATAGGACAAATGAGGAATGGGACAGTGCAGTGAAGAAGGTAAATGCAGCTATTATTCGGGGAGAGGTGAAGGGATTAATTCTTGATTTACGGAATAATCCAGGCGGATACCTTGACGGATCAGTCTTTATCGCTGGAGAATTTTTGAAAGACGGTCGGATTGTCACGCAAACCAATAGCGATGGGACGAAACAGGATTATGACGTAGATAGGCACGGACTCCTCTATGACATTCCGTTGGTGGTTCTTATTAACAAAGGGAGTGCATCAGCTGCTGAAATTGTCGCTGGGGCTCTTAAAGACAGGAAACGCGCAACCATTGTCGGAGAAACGTCATTTGGAAAGGGATCAGTACAAACGCCGCAGGAATTGGATGGTGGCGCTGGAATTCATATCACGACCGGCAAATGGCTTCTTCCAAGCGGCAATTGGATAAATAAAATCGGTGTAGCGCCTGATATTGAGGTCAAAACCAACGGAGAAACGACTGATATTCAACTGGCAAAAGCCATTGAGGTACTTTTGAAATAGGGGAAAGGAATTATCCGATTTTTGCTTCGATGAGAGCTTCCGTAATCTTCTGCATTTTTCCATCCATCACGGCATCAATATTGTGGAATGACTTATTTATCCGGTGGTCTGTCACTCTATCTTGAGGGAAATTATACGTCCGAATTTTTTCTGCTCTCATGCCGCGTCCGATGACGCTTCTCTGTTCTGAGACTGCTTGTTCTCGCGCCATCATGTCACGTTCCCAGAGTTTTGCCCGAAGCATTGAGAGCGCCACTTGTCTATTTTGAAATTGATCGCGTTCAGTCTGACACTGGACGACGATTCCGGATGGTTTGTGGCGAAGGCGTACTGCTGAGGACACTTTATTGACGTTTTGTCCACCCTTCCCGCCTGAGCGATAAAATTCCCAGTCAAGGTCTTCATTTCGTATATATTGTTCGGTTTCCGGGATGTCAGGAAGGACGGCTACCGTTGCCGTTGAGGTGTGGATTCTTCCCTGGCGTTCTGTCGTTGGAACCCGTTGTACGCGATGAGTTCCAGCTTCATATTGGAGTTTGGTGAATGTATCAGTTCCTTTAATGCGGATCGTATTTTCCGAGAGTTCTTCTACCTTCCATCCGAGGATGTTGGCGTATCTGGTATACATGCGCATGAGGTCATGGGCCCAGATTTTTGCTTCGTCTCCACCAGGACCAGCACGAAATTCAAGAATTGCGATATTGGTATTCATGAGGGTAATTAGCGACCCATTAACATTTCTTTGAGTGACTTGGGATTTCGAAGTTGCGCTTCCTTCTCTTTTTGCTTTTTCTTTTTATCGGCTAGCACTTTGGCTGTTGTTTCTGCCGCTTTCTGTTTGGCTTGGAATTTTTCCACTCTTCCCATGGTGTCAATGAATTTCATTTCTCCCGTGAAAAAAGGATGGCATTTGGCGCAGATATCAACGCGGATCGTGGGCTTTGATGCTCCAACGGTGAATGTGTTTCCGCATGCGCAGGAAACAACTGCTTCTTCATACCATTTTGGTTGGATTTGTGTATTCATATGCTCTTTCCGACTTCCTATTTTACCACATTTTCTATTTTTCGCCAAAGGCGGTGAAGCGGGTGATAGTGGAGGCGGCGTTCAGCTATGTAAATGCCGAGAAAGATAAGCGCTCCTCCGACGATAAATGGGATGGTGATGGGCTCGTGGAGCATGAAATATGCAAGGACGGTTCCCGCTATCGGATCGACATAGGAAAAGAGGGACGCTTCAGAAGCTGCGATTTTCGAAAGACCCCAGCCATAACACATGTATGCGATCGTGCTTGAGAACACCGCTCCAAAAACAATGCCGGTTATTCCTTGTATGTTTAGGGAGGAGTAGAGGGTTGGATCCTTCCCGAATTCATAGGCGGCAAATGGGGCAAAGGTGACGGCTCCAATGATAAACGCCCAGTACATGAGGTTAATGGGATCATGCTCCTGAAAGAGTTTCCTTCCGACAAGCGTCCCAGCGGCTCCAGCAATTGTTGCCAAGACCAAGAAGATGTTGCCCAGGAAATTACCATCAAGACCGTTATAGTAGATTGGTTCAAGGACTATAGCAAGGATTCCCAAGGTTCCCACTGCCATGCCGATGATTTTTTTGGTTTTCAGTTTTTCATGGAGGAAAAAAGGAGCTGCCAAGAAAATCATGATCGGAGCGGCTGAAGCAATGACAGGCGCATTCATAGCCAGGGTAAGCTGCAACCCGAAAAAGAAAAAGATGATGTTCCCAACGATTCCGGTTTGTGCGTAGAGGAGGAGCGCAAGAAGTTCTTTTTTATCGTATCGTGGAAGTCTGATTTTACCCCTTAAATATACTGTCATAATTATTGACGCTAAGAAAAACCTGAGGAACGCAAGGGTAAACGGTGGAATGTTTCCCATTGACCACTTAAAGATGGGGGAAGCAAAACCCCAGATGACGTTGGCAATAATGAGCGCGAGGATGCCTTTTTGGACAGGGTTCATAGGTTATTGTTTGCTAATGAGTTGTTTGAGTGTATTGACGAGATCAGAAATTTGAATGGTTTCTGATGTTCGTTTGTTCATATTCTTGAGTTGAATTTTTTCTTTTTTTACTTCATCCGGTCCTTGGATAAGGACGTATGGGATTTGTTTTTGGTCAGCATATTTCAACTGCTTTTCCAGTTTATCAAAAGACGGGAAAATTTCAGCTGATATCCCAGCATCTCGTAACTGTTTGGCAGTTTCCAGGGAAAATGAAAGACATGTTTTATCAAATACCGTGACAAGGATAGTTGAAGATGATTTATTTTCTTTTTGTTTTACCGCTTTAAATGCCTCAACCGTTCGGTCAAAACCAATTGCCATTCCGACAGCTGGAATAGCTGTTCCGCCGAGTTGTTCTATGAGGTTGTCGTATCGTCCACCGCCGCAAACAGAACCTTCTTTAAATTCATTGAGTGTCACTTCAAAGATCATGCCGGTATAGTAGTCAAGGCCTCGAGCGAGAGCCGGAGAGAATTGGAGGGCCTCACCGGGTACACCGAGTTTTTGGGCGCACTTTATGATCTCTCGCAAATTGTCTGTCGGTTCAGCTTTAGCAATAGCAGATAAAATCTTTGATGCTTCGTTTTCGCTTACTCCTTTTTTGGTGAGTTCCTCAATAACTCCAGATTCTCCGATTTTTTCAAGTTTATCTATCGTTTGAATGATGGAATAGATGGATACAATTTCCGTTTCAAACGGTTTAATCGTCGACATGAGAACTGCTCTATCATTGAGTTTAATTCTCACATCGAAAAATCCAAGATTTTTGAAGGCTGTATATGTACAGCTTACAATTTCAGCATCAGCAAGAGGGGATGTGGAGCCGAAAATATCGATGTCACACTGGGTAAATTCACGGTACCTGCCCTTTTGTGGTTTTTCTGCCCGGAAGACGTTCTGCATTTGATAACGTCTGAAATATTTGGGGAGTATATTCTTATATTCAGACAATACTCGAGCTGTTGGGACTGTTTGGTCGTAGCGAAGCGCTACGTCCCTGTCTCCTTTGTCCTTGAAGCGGAAGATGAGTTTATCTGCTTCTTCTCCGTATTTACCAAGAAGGACGGATGCATACTCAATTGTCGGCGTCTCGAGCGGTTCAAAGCCAAAGAGTTCAAACGTTTTTTTTATGATTTGACCGACAGCATTCCGTTCCCGAGCTTCCTCCGGCAAGAAATCACGAAATCCTTTTGGTGTTTGTAATTGATTATTCATATATATTCCTTTCTTATCGTATCAAATTTACGTACATACATTCAATACAATATTTACTATATTTTTCAGGTATTCATTTCTTTTACTATGTTGGTAACACAGATGTTTTGTCCGGCAAACTCAGGATCAGGCTCATTTTTTCGTATAGCTTCAGCGATCGCTGCAGTTCTACAACCTCCTAAACATATTGGTTGATAGTCACAATTTTCAGCTGAACACATTCCTCGTAGATTTTTAGATAGATTTTCTGAAGTTCGTTTTGGTTTTTCAGGGCTATAGACGATCGTTCCGTCGTCAATGTATCCGATACGTTGATCGGGAAACGACATCGCCTGAAAACAAGTGACAATGTCTTTTGATCCGAGAACGACGCCCACGTATTGTCTGTTAATTGTGGGACACAAATATTCACTTTGCGGCCATCCTCCTCGAAGGCCCGAAAGACTCTTCCATGCATTCATTCCATAAAAATTTGGGCCAAATGATAAGCCGAATAACGATAGGTTTACCTTGTCTTTCCACAGGAGTCGCGTCGTATTTACATTTGTGAGAAACGTTACCATCCCGTCTTTCGTGAGAAAGAAATCATCAGGGAGATTTCTTGCTTTTCCGATGGGAAGGACACGGATGAAACGGATGTCTTTCACGCCGATGTTGACAAGTCGTTCGGTCGTTTCCTCGACATCATTTACATTTTTTTGAAATATCGGCATAAATACACTGACTGATATCCCTTGTTTGCCCGCCATGTCGATGCCTTTGAGTAGCCGCCCGTATGTATTGATGTCTTCTCCAGTATAGGTGGCGTACGAATCTTCGTTTCCGGGAACAGTAACGACAATACTTGTAATTCCAGATTGTTTTAGTACTTGTACGGTTTCTGGTCTATACAGGAGTTTTCCATTGGTAAGCGCCCGCGTTATTCCAGCTTCTTTATATCCGTCAAGAATACGGAGAGATACGGATGGTTCCCGCGGGTAATACGTGGGGTTTGGGTCTATGGCATAGAGCATTTTCAGAGTCTTTTTTATTTCCTCCCACGAGCGGTTGTCTACGTCTTCCATGTCCAGATTTTTTGGCAGGTCATAGAAGCATCCCGGACACGATTGATTGCATGCCGTAGGGACCAACAAATCTGCGTTTACAGAGTTGGCACGAGTCCGCATTTTTTGGGTTAACGCATCAATGGTCGATAATCCCGTAGCACGAAAAAGCTGCTCACGTGGTGAGCCAGGGTTGGTTACAAAAGTTGATAGTATTTCTTTATTCATATTTATCCTTTTTTAAATCATTTATATTTTTAATTTGCATATATCATCGGTTCCTTATGATATATGCAACGTATTATTTACCTTCCAGTTCTCTTTTATATACTTCCCACATCGACAATCCGGCTAGGTCAAGTAAGCTGCCAAACCATATATCAGTGTCTACTTTCCTTCGTTCATTTGCTTCTTTATTTTCCGGAACAGAAAGTAGTTCCTCATAATCCTCTATATATTGGTTTATTATTTCTTCTTTTTGTTCATTGGAATAATCACCATCGACCACCCACGTACCTTCTACTCTTGTGCCTGTTACATAACGAGCATTATTCGGATTGATCAATTGTTCTTCCTTTTCGAGATTTTGAATTGATGGGTTTGTCGCCATATCTATACTACTTCCAAACAGGCCTAATAATCCGCCCGCTAAAGCAGCTCCTCGTAATATTTCTTTTCCTTTCATAGGATATTCACCTCCTTTTTCATTCTGATTTGGGAAAAACGAATATATGTATCCCAAACGAATGGGAAAGGGGAGAAAATATTGTATTTTTAGTGGGTATTCTGACCTTACCTACGCGTTTGTCCTTTAGATTGCGTAGGAATGATGGAGGACACAAGAAGAAAGACCGGTCACAATGCCGGCTTCAGAAGAGGTATTAATCACAAAATTTCGTTTCATACAAGAGACTGATAATATCATGAGGTATTAGGGTCGTCAAGAATGAAGTTATGGTTCGATCGTGGGTTTGACAGTGGGCTTTGAGGTTGCCTCAACCGTTGGGCTTGGTTTTGGAATCGTACCCGACAGGTCAAAGAAGTTGGTAATGCGAAGAGCACTCACGCGGTTTTCTTTTTTGGCAACCGCAGTCCCCACGACATAGATAATGTCATTTGGTGTAAGCTTGGAAAATCCGCCTTTTTGTACGCCGTCTTTCCCTGCCCAGAGTGATGTTTTTGTGGCAGTTTCAAAGTCAATGATATATGTTTTCCCGTCAATTCCTTCGACTGTTATCGTGTAGTCAGCCTTTGTCACCTCAGTGATTTTTCCTGTTACCCGGACAAGAGTTTTGGGAGTTTGGATAACGATGAGTTTTGCCTTGAGAATATCAAGGTTTGTGTCATATTCTCCAAAGACGACGACCGGATCGTCTTTTGCAACGTCATCAATCGTAAGTTCTGTCCGTTTGCCTTTGAGCATTTGAACAACGGTAATTTCATCCATGAGTTCAATCTTGTATGTTTTTTTCTCGGTATCTATGGTGAGCGTCGATATGGTTTTTGTTTTTACGGTTCCTGCGATAGCTCTTTGTTGTTTTTGCTGGAGTTCAGCGGCTTTTGAAGCAATAGAGGAAACCCTGTCTTTAATGTCTTCAACTTTTTGATCTTTTGGTGTGGCGCTTGGAGCAGTTGTCGCTGAAGGCGAAGCAGTTGCCGCCATCACGGGAACTGTGAGGAAAAGTATAGAGAGAGAAAGAATGATTTATGATACGTGTTTCATAGTATTAGAGTTCTTCAGCTGTGTAATAGACAGTGACGGTTTTTGAGCTTTCTTTCTTGTCTTTGGAAATTGCTGTTACCGAGATCGTGTTCTGTCCTTCGACAAGCGTGATTTTACCGGCGTATTTTCCGTCGTCGGTAGCCAGAACGATGACGTCTTCAGTGTCTGAGCTGATGACGACTGTTGCCTCAGCGCTCGTGGCACCAGAGATGAGGATCTTTTCGTTTGTTTCAAGGGAATCTGAAAGCGGGCTATCAATTGATACGGAATGGGAGAGAGGAGTTTGATCTTTTAGCGTTTCAGTTGAGGGGGTAGGTGAGACGTTTGGTTTACCGAGTTGCGGAAAAGCAATAGTAGGAAGTTTAGGGAATTTTACATTTTTGAATAACGCTGGTCCAAAGAGAACGATCCCGGTGACGAGAAGTCCTACACCAAATCCTATGAGGGTAGCCAAAAATGCGTCTTTATTCATATTCGACGACTTTTAATTTCATTAAAAACGGACTATTAGTATACCAGATTTTCCTTTTTGTGGCAGTGTAATGATCTCTTTTTTTGGGGCAGTTTTACTCGTTGCTTAGAATACCTCAAACATGGTATAAAATGCAATACTATGGAAATTACATACCTTGGTCACTCTTCATTTAAACTTCGAGGAAAATCAGCTACAGTTATTACAGATCCTTTTGACGGAACGATGGTAGGATTCCCGTACCCCAAACATACTGCGGGAGACATTCTTCTCGTTTCCCATGATCACAAAGACCACAATAATGTTGGAGCTGTTGAGGGATCACCGTTTGTTGTCAGTGGTCCGGGAGAGTATGACATCAAAGGAGTGTCTGTTATCGGTATTCCATCGTTTCATGACAGCAAAAAAGGGAATGATCGGGGAGATAACACGATGTATCACATCGAAATGGATGGAATTAACATCGCGTTTTTAGGCGATCAGGGTTCAATTCCAACGACCCAGGAGTATGAAAAGCTTGATGGTGTAGACATTCTTATCCTTCCCGTTGGAGGAGACGTCACCATTACTCCCAAAGAAGCAAATGATATTATTGCTGAAGTTGAGCCAGCAATCGTTATTCCCATGCACTACAAAACCGCAAAACATAATCCAAAAGTGTTTGGTACTCTTTCTGATTTACCGACATTTTTAAAAGCGATTGATAAAGAGGGAATTTCACCTGTCTCAAAATTCTCTACCACCAAAGACAAGCTTCCGACAGAAACATACGTCGTTATTTTTGAATAATCCCAAAAAAAACCTGCAAAAAACAAATGGTTTATTTGGGACCTATGGTAAGATTTATGAATAACCCATCGATTCCTCCGCATGATGATCTCGCTGAACAATCTGTACTTGGTGCAATCCTTTTAGACAAAGATGCTGTCGTTGATGTAGCTGAATTTCTCCGTCCACAGCATTTCTACAACGAAAAATACGGAGATATTTTTAGCGCCATGCTTGTGTTGTTTGAAGCGCATGAGCCGATTGATACGGTGACGGTATCCTCAGAGCTCAAAAAGTTGGGAGCACTAAGTAAAGTTGGAGGTGCTTCGGCTCTCTCCGATCTCCTCGGTACGGTTCCCACGAGCGCTCACGCGGAAAAATACGGGCAAATTGTACGAGAACTTTACACCAAGCGCTTACTTCTTGAAGCTGCTTCAAATATCCATGAGCTTGCGATGCGCGATGAAGGAGAGGTTCAGGGAATTTTGGACGAAGCGGAAAAACAAATATTTGAAATATCGGAGCACGCAACAAAACGGGATTTTGTGCGCATTAAGGACGCCTTGTCTGCGTCATTTGACCGGCTGGACGAGCTGCATAAGCGCGCTGGGGGGCTCCGGGGAGTGCCGACCGGATTTACCGACCTTGATTTGAAACTTGCCGGTATGCAGGATGCAAACCTTATCATTCTCGCAGCTCGCCCCGGAACAGGAAAGACCGCAATGGTTCTTAATATTGCTCAGTACGTGGGAGTTCATGAAAAAATGCCGGTCGGGATCTTTTCTCTTGAAATGAGCAAAGAAGAGCTTGTGGATCGGTTACTCGTTTCCCAAGCGGACATTGATGCATGGAAGCTCAAGACCGGGCGATTGTCTGATGACGATTTTACCAAGTTGTCTGACGCCATGGGGGAGTTAGCTGAAGCGCCCCTCTTTATTGACGATACGCCTGGCATGAATATTCTGGAAATGCGCACCAAAGCACGTAGGCTCCAGATGGAGTATGGCGTGAAGCTCATCATCATCGACTATTTGCAGCTAGCTGATCCTGGGAGGCGGTATGACAGCAGGGTGCAGGAAGTGTCTGTTATATCCCAGAATTTTAAAAATCTTGCCCGGGAACTGCGTATTCCTGTCTTAGCCTGTTCGCAACTCTCGCGGGCTGTCGAGAATAGGGGAACAAGAGTACCGGAGTTGTCGGATTTGCGGGAGTCGGGATCAATTGAGCAGGACGCTGACGTCGTTATGTTTTTGTACCGAGAGGAAGCTGACCAGACTCAGTGGGGAGAGCAGATACCCACAAAGCTTCGTATTGCCAAGCATAGAAACGGCCCTTTGGCTGAAATCAACCTTATGTTTAAAGGTGACCGTATCCGTTTCTACTCCATGGAGACGCAGAAAACACCGACCGAGTAATTGCTCCATAGTATTATCACATAGTACAATACACCTATAGAATTTGCCGCGGTGGTGGAATTGGTAGACACGCAGGTCTCAAAAACCTGTGAGCCTCATACGCTCATGACGGTTCGAGTCCGTCCCGCGGCACAATGAAAGAAAAGTACTTTTAAAGAAGAATATGAAATTTCAAATCCAAACTCAACCAATAGAAAAAATATCAGCTGATGTTCTTGTGGTTTTTTCTCCTGATAGAGAGAGAGTAGTGAAAAAGTTTCCTCAAATTCAAAAGGATATTGATTGGTATTTTGAGTCTCCCGTTCACAAAAACGAAACGTTTCTTTTTTATACGAATGGAAAAATACTAGCCAAACAGGTAATGATTGTGGGCGTTTCAAAAACAGGATTTTCTGTTAGCGAGTTTATGGAGAGTGTTGCAAAAGCGACCCGGAGAATTCCCGAAAACAATTGTTCGTCTATAGCTGTCCTCGTGCCTTCTTTTTCAGGGTATTCCAAAAAATATATTGCCCAGGCTCTTACAGAAGCCATCTCCCTTGGTGCGTATGAGTTTTCTCACCATAAGTCAAAGAAAAAGGAAAACCATATTGGTGATGTGACGTTTCTTGTTTCTGAGAAAGAAAAACATGAGACTGAGGAAGGTGTGGAGTATGGAAAATTGACGAGTGAAGCGACAATTTTAGCCCGCAACCTTGTCAACGAACCGTCATCAGTGACGACTCCAACGTATCTTTCTCAAGTGGCGAGAGACATTGCTGCCTCAAGCAAAAAGATAACAGCAAAAATCCTTGATACTAAGGACATGAAAGAATTGGGAATGGGAGGAGTTCTTGGAGTATCCAAAGGCAGTGACGAGCCGCCCCGGTTTATCCGACTTTTGTATAAAGGGACATCCAAAAAAACAATAGTACTTGTTGGTAAAGGAATTACGTTTGATTCCGGCGGACTGTCTCTCAAATCAGGAGACGGTATGGAAACAATGAAGATTGATATGGCCGGAGCTGCGACTATCTTAGGCATTTTTTCTGTCATCGAAAGGTTACATCCGTTAGTATCTGTAGTTGGACTCATTGCGGCTTGTGAAAATATGCCTTCAGGAAAAGCGATAAAACCAGGGGACATTGTTGAAGCGTTAAACGGGAAAACAATTGAGGTCGTCAACACTGATGCTGAAGGAAGGATTATCTTGGCTGATGCTCTCTCGTATGCCGTGAAGTATGAGAAGCCCGACTCTATTATTGACCTCGCAACTCTCACGGGAGCATGTATGGTGGCGCTTGGCGAGGAGGTTGCTGGACTGTTTTCAAGCGACGAAGGGTTAACCAAGCGTCTTTTGGCTTCGGCAAAAACGACAGGAGAACTCCTGTGGGAACTTCCGTTGGTCGCCGAATACAAAGAATTAATTAAGGGCCGTGTCGGGGACATCAAAAATAGTGCTGGGAAAAAGTACGGCGGGGCAATAACGGCAGCCCTCTTTCTTCAGGAGTTTGTTTCTGAGAATATTCCATGGGCGCACATTGATATAGCAGGGCCAGTGTTTGAAGAAAAAGGAAAGGCTCTTGCTCCGTATGGCGGCACCGGGTATGGAGTGCGTATGCTTTGTGATTACCTTACCGCAGAATAAAGAGGAAAAAAACGACTGCGAGAGCTTGCGTTACTACCCCCAATGAAAAAGAAGTCTTCGTGTGGAATATGTTTTCATAGATGTGAATTGAATGGAGAGCGTTACCGATTGCTGTCATAAAGGAATTGTGTTTCCAGCGTTTTGCAATGTTTCCCACAAAAAACATATAGTATGGCGCTTCAACAAGATCCGGAAGAATGCCAAAGAAGAGGGAAAGAAGAAGTGGGAGAGGCGGGGTAGAGGGGGAGAAGATTATATAGGAAAGGGAGAGTCCGATAATCGTGTCTAGAATTGCTACCATTCCCGTCTGCCATTTAGGGCGTTGTGACCATTTTGTTCCAAAATCCCAGTGTGGGATAGAGTCCATGACGAAATGTGAGACGAGAGAGAGGGTGGGAGCGATAATGGGATCTGGAATTTTGGAGGCGATTGCTCCAGCGACCAATGTATGAGCAGTGATGAGCATATGGGTTCTAAGTATACCGTAAGCGGGGAGAAATTACCAAAAAAGTTCTTTTTATTGTTGGGAGACTGGTAAAAAGTACGGTGCTTGCGGTATACTCATTTTTATCGGGGGATTTATTGTTTTTGTATGAATTCGTATATACGCATGCAAATTCCAGAGACACCGCTCACCAAAGTATTGTCCCACAAACCATTTTTCTTCCTTTTTTTGGGGCAGGTCTTGTCCCAGTTAGCGACAAACATGGTATTGTTTCTTTTAGCGCTTTTAGTGTATGAAAAGACTGGGAGCAATACCGCTGTCTCAGGCTTATACATTGCCTATGGCATTCCATCCGTTGTGTTTGGGTTGGTTGCTGGGGCAATCGTTGATAAATTTGATAAACGGAAAATTATATTTTTGAGTAATATCCTTCGAGCTGTATTTGTGAGCCTTCTTCTCGTGACGAGTACGAATATTGTTTTCGTGTACCTTTTATTGTTCCTTAACGCCATGGTGAGCCAGTTTTTCGTTCCAGCTGAGGCAACCCTCATCCCGAAACTGACGCCCCCCAATCTTTTGGTTCCAGCCAATAGTCTTTTTTCTCTTGCCTACTATAGCAGTATGGCTGTGGGGTTTATCGCTGCTGGGCCGCTTTTAAAGCTTACCGGACCCTATTGGTCACTGGGGATATTGTCATTACTTTTTGTTATCGCTGCCTGGTCAAGCACACGATTACCGTTTGTCGATACGAAACTAAAAGTATTTGGGGACGTGAAATTTAATGACATACTTCCGCTTATAAAGCGGGTGATGCAGAGTTTGTTTGATGGGATCAAGTATATGGTAACATCGCCACAATTAGCTGACAGTGTGTTTCTTTTGACCGGAACACAGATCGTAATGGCCATGCTTGGGACATTGGGGCCTGGGTTTGCCGATAGGATGCTTGATATTGATGTCAGGGATGCATCAGTATTTATTATTGGCCCAGTGGTTCTTGGGATTTTAGTGGGAGCCATGTGGGTAGGGAATAAAGGAGTCAAGTATACGCCCTCACAGCTCATTCGTGTTGGCATTATCGGAGCCGGATTTTCTTTGGTAGCTGTTGCGTTGACGGTATTTTTACGTAGGTTTGGTACCATGGGTTTTCTTTTTGCCGATCACATCATTATCCCCATAATATTAGTCTTGTTTTTTACGTTGGGGGTATTTAATAGTTTATTAGATGTTCCAGCCAATAGCATGCTTCAGAAGGAAGCTGAGGGGGACATGCGGGGACGCGTCTATGGGATTTTGTCGACGTTTGTTGGTGGAGTGGGAATTCTACCTATTCTTGTTGGAGGGATTCTTGCTGACGTCTTTGGTGTGGGGAAGGTTATTTTTCTTTTAGGGTTAGTTATTATTTTGTACGGTGGCATTCGTTTACGGTATACTCATAAATAGGGAGTCACTCTTTTTTTTATGTTGCCAGTATTATTTTCCATAGGTCCCTTTCATGTATATAGTTTTTCAATATTTCTTATTCTTTCCTGGTTTATCTGGTCGTTTACCTATTGGAAATATATGCAGAAGGAGGGTATTGATGAGGAGTTTACCTTCGGCCTTATGTTTTGGGCAACCATCCTCGCATTTTTCGTCGGCCGTACGGTTTTTGTTCTGTCTCATTGGGCACTTTTTGCCGATACGCCGCTTCGTATTTTTACCATCTGGATCCAGCCTGGTATGTCTTTAGTTGGCGCTCTTGTTGGGGGGATCGGAGCCATACTTTTTTTGTCATACCAAAAAAAACTTCCTCGTTCTACCGCTCTTGACGGCGTTGTCAGAGGGTTTGCTTTAGCACTTCTTGTTGGACTCATTGGAGCACTTCTTGACGGATCCTCAGTTGGGATCCAAACAGGAGGGCCTATTGGCGTTCGGTATGTGGGATATGCAGAGTATCGCCATCCCATTCAATTGTATCTTTGGCTCTATGTTCTATCGAGTCTATTGTTTCTTCGCCTCATGCGAAAGAAGTTTCATCTTGAGAACCCGGGATTTTTTGGATTGTGGTTTCTTTTTCTTTTTACCATCGGTTCATTTTGTATTGAATTTGTGAGTGTTCGTAGTATATACTTTGCACATCTATCACTAGACCAATGGCTCTGTATCACGGTTTGGGCAGAAGCAGTTGGGATGCTCTATGTGAGAGGCGGTGGAAAAGAATTAGTAAGGAGGATTTATGACACCATTTCCCGTCGATTTGTTAGAAAACATACGAGTGAGTCTTGAAGAAGAAAAAAAACAACTCGTCAACCAAATGTCTGAGTTGTCTCTCCAGGATCCATTTGCCAATCCCGATAGGCTTACGGATAATGCCGCATCAGACACGGAAGCAAGCGAAGAATATGGTCATGATCGGGTCAATGCAATCCTCTCGGAATTAAAAGAGAAGCTCATTGATATTGATGACGCTTTGATGCGGGTTGGAGATGGGACGTATGGAACGTGTGAGAAATGCAAAAACATGATTGATACCGACAGGCTTTCTGTTATTCCCACAGCCCGATACTGCAATGCGTGTGAAAAAACAGTCAAACATACCCCAAAACGATAATGGATATACCAATTCTTTTTGAAGATGAGATGGTTCTTGTCGTCGATAAGCCGCCCGGGCTTGTCGTCAACCGTGCTGAAAGCGTGAAAGGGGAGACGGTCCAGGATTGGGTGGAGAAAAAGGATAAGGATTTTTTTGCGAAATGGAAAGGAGAAAATGAAGAGTTCTTCAACCGCTCCGGAGTTGTCCACAGGATTGATAAGGAAACGTCAGGTATTCTTGTTATTGCAAAGACGCCGGAAGCGTTTGTCGAACTCCAGCGGCAGTTTAAAGAGAGGATTGTCAAAAAAACGTATAGAGCGATCGTCCACGGGGATGTGGTACCAGAAGAAGGAGAAATTCGTGCTCCAGTCGGACGTCTTCCATGGAACAGGGAACACTTTGGGATTGTGCCAGGAGGAAAAGAAGCGATCACGAAATACAAAAAGCTTTCTATCGTGAAGAAGGAAGAACCTTTTAGTTTATTGGAGTTGTATCCGGAGACGGGAAGAACGCATCAAATTCGTGTACACCTGAAATACATTAATCACCCGATCCTTGGGGACTACCTGTATGCAGGACGAAAAGTCGGGAGAGACGATAGGGTTTGGGTCCCGCGTGTGATGCTTCATGCGTACAAAATTGAGTTTCTTCATCCCTCTTCAGGAAACCATATTGCAATAGAAGCGCCGATACCGGATGATATGAAAAGGATCATGGAAGTGTGAGATCGTTTTTATGGATAGCCAGTCAATTTCTCTTATTATTACATTTCTTTTGTTGTTCTCCGCGGCTCTGGGGGGAGGGTTTGTTGCTCACCGGTTAAAGCTTCCTCTTATTGTTGGTTACATCTTTGGAGGATTTATCCTCGGGAATCTTTTCCCAAAAATTCTTGATACGTCCTTTATTTCCAATGTTTCAGATGTCGGGGTCATTTTACTCATGTTTACCGTCGGATTGGAGTTTTCATTTTCCCGGATGCGGTCTGTCATGAAGATGGTTTTCTGGGGGGCTTTGGCTGAGATTATTCTTGTTGCACTTTTTTCATATAGCATTGGCGTTATTCTGGGGCTTTCCCCCTTGCCCGCTTTATTTTTTAGTGTCGCCGCTGCTTTATCTTCAACAGCCATTGTTGTTAAATCTTTGTCTGAGCGGGGAGAACTTGAGACAGTCCCCGGAACCGCATTGACGGGATGGCTTGTTATCCAGGATTTGACGGTCGTCCCCATTATGATCATTCTTCCTGTCCTCGTGTCACTATTTGTGGGAGGCACAATGAGTGTTTCAGAAACATTTCTTCAGATTGGGTTGGGTATTGGGAAATCTATCGTTGCTATTGGAGCGATTCTTTTTTTAGGGCGGGTGGGGATTCCAAAAATCTTAGGGCGCATTGCAACATTGGGAGTGCGGGAAGTATTTGTCATTACTACCGTTGGCATAGTCTTTATTTCCGGCGTTATTTTTTATGCGCTCAATCTCTCAGCAGCTCTTGGAGCATTTATCGCTGGACTATTGATTGCAGAAACGAGCCAGAACCACGCCATATTTGCTGAAATCAGACCCTTGAGGGACTTATTTGTCGTTGTATTTTTTGTGTCCCTTGGTATGAGTTTACCTTTTGCATCAGTTTTAGCGTCGTGGCAATTTATTCTTCTCTTTACCGTTCTTACCCTTCTTACGAAGTCCTTTATTTCCTATGGTGTAGCGAGGTTTTTAGGGTTTCACCGAAAGACCGCTTTTACTGTCACCATTGGTCTTCTTTCCATTTCCGAATTTGCCTTTATTTTGGCCAAGGAGGGGATGACCCTCAATGTGCTTGATCAGTACCACTATGCATCGATCGTTGCGATAGCATTTCTTTCCATCATTGTTGGAGCGCCTCTTTTTGCCAAAGCAAACCATCTCTATTATGACCTCAATAGTCTCTTCATGAAGAAAGTCCCCAAACATTTGCCGTACAAAAAAGAACACCAGTATCCTGATACCGGCTTGAAGCTACAAGACCATGTCGTGATTTGTGGGTATGGGAGGGTTGGGAAGTATATTGGAAGAGCGCTTGAAATGGCAAACATTCCGTTTGTCGTTATTGAATACAACCAGTATATCGTGAGGCATTTACGGAACAAAGGAATTCAGGTGGTTTATGGTGATCCAGCCGAACGGGATGTTCTGGATTATGCGCAGGTTGATAAGGCACGGATTGTTGTTGTAGCTATTCCAGACAGACACACGCAGGAGATGGTGATAGCAAACGTACAGACACTGAACAAGACCTGCAAGATTATCTGCAGGACGCATCATGAGGAAGATCAGATTGCGCTTCGGATGCTTGGAGTCTCGACGATCGTCCAACCTGAGTTTGAAGCAGCTCTAACGATAACAAGCAAGCTCCTGTCTACATTTGGAGTTCCTGATGAGGATATTTCAGGAAAAATCAGTCGCCTCAAGATTGAACACGGGATGGGATAAAGTTATCTTTTTATTAATCTGTTGGGGGAGATGTCAGTAGTTATTCCTTTTTCATCTTTAACAATGACTCTATCAGGATGAGCGTGTCCAGGACCTTCGACTGTAAAAGCTTTTGGCTTCCAATTTTCTTCAAGGTCATAGTTCATTTTTCCATCACTCCAAATATGTCGTCTTCCATCTGCAGCAAGTTTTCCAGTATCTTTAAGGTTTGCTTGCCAGTTATTTAATATAAAAAAGCTCATATTTTATAGGTTATAATATAACAATAGCCATATAATAGATCCAAAATATCCTGGTGTCAATATGGTTGTTTTATAGCGCTAAATTCAATTTTTACATACGAATACAATGGCATGATAGAATTAGTTTCTATGAGTGGAAAAGGAAGTAACTTTCGTTTTAAAAAATTAAATGGGGATATTGTAACTCAAGCTCGGATAGGTGTTATCCACACTCCTCATGGTGATATTGAAACTCCAGCATTTGTACCGGTTGGGACGCAAGCAACTGTCAAAACTCTAACTCCCGAGGAGATTGCGTCAGTTGGTACCAGATTATTCTTCGTTAATACCTATCACATGTATCTTCGGCCTGGTATTGCTGTTGTAAAAGCCGCTGGCGGTCTTCATTCTTTTATGGGATGGGATGGACCCATCATTACCGATAGCGGTGGGTTTCAGGTGTTCTCTCTTGGGAGAAGGAAATTTGTCCGGAAAAATGAAGATGGGAAAGAGGAGACATCACTTGTGTCAATTTCAGAAGACGGAGTGGAATTTCAATCACACTGGGATGGCAGTAAACACCTCTTTACCCCTGAACGGTCAATGCAATACCAATGGAATTTGGGATCAGATATTCACATTGCTTTTGATGACTGTACGCCATACGGGGTATCCAAAAAAGATGCGGAAGCTTCCATGGAACGGACACATCGGTGGGCAGAACGAAGCCTCCGGGAACACAAAAAATTATCATCTTTGAAAGGAAAACCGTATCAGGCGCTCTATGGCTCAATACAAGGAAGCGTGTTTGAGGATCTTCGTATTAAGTCTACAAAGTATATTACCTCTCTTGATTTTGATGGGATAGCTATAGGCGGGGTAGCGGTTGGAGAAAGCAAAGTTGAAATGAAAAAGGTGCTTGATTGGGTGACACCTCTTCTTCCTTCCGATAAACCACGCCATTTATTGGGGGTAGGGGAATTGGATGATATATATGAGTTGATTGCAGCTGGCATGGACACATTTGACTGCGTCCAACCCACACGGCTTGCGCGGATGGGGATAGTCTATGTTCACTCGGGATCAAAAAACCAAAATCCCAATTGCGTGATCGACCTAACCAAAGCTCAGTTTGGGGAAGATTTTACTCCGATAGAGAAGGGGTGCACATGCTACACATGTACGCATTTTACCCGTGCATATATCCATCATTTATTCCATGTCCGTGAGCTTTTAGCGTATAGGCTAGCTACCATACACAATATTTTCTATGTAAATAGACTCGTCTTTTTAATTCGCGAGTCGATCAAAGACGGAAGCTTTGGGAAACGATATGCTTCTTTTATTAAAGGGAGAAGTTGAGTTACACTAGAAGGTAGCATATGGTTCCTGCCAAATACAAACCAAAACCGGGTAAAAATCGTTTTTATATTCTCCTTTTTGTTGGTATTCTTTTATTTCTTTGGTTTTCGTTGTCGTATATTCTTTCCCGTTTTTCAAATCCGGATGCATTCCGTGTGGGGATAGCTATTCTTTCTCAACCGGTTCTCGTTATTTCGTGGAGCCCACGAAACAATACGCTTGTTGCTATGCGGCTCCCGGGAGACGCTCGTGTCCATGTGGCGTATGGATATGGGATGTATTCGATTTCTTCTCTGTCTGATTTAGACCGCGTTGAAAATAAACACGGTCAACTCGTGACGAAAACACTTGAAGACCTTGTTGGGTTTCCAATTCAATACTATGTCAGGGAAAAACAGGAAGGATCGGTGTTAGATGATTCGGATAGGCTCTCAGTGCAGTCATTCTTTTCTTTGCCTTCATTGTTCCGTATGGTTCAAGGCCACATTGAAACCAATATCCCTTTCTTTTCGTTTCTCCATTTCTATCGGGCTTTTGGAAATATTCCAACGTCAGCCCTTACCTCGTATGATTTTGTCAAAAGAAATGTTGTAGCACCTTTGACGCTTCCCGATGGGTCAGAGGATGTTGTTATTGATACGTCAAAATTAGATATTTTTTTGGGGAATGTTTTAGAAGACGAGAGACTGAGGAAAGAGAATTTCAGGATTGAGATAGTCAACGCTACCCTAAGAGAGGGGCTGGCTCAACATGTTGCGAGGATTCTCGACAAGAGTGGGCTTCAAATCGTATCTTTAGGAAATAGTGATACTCCATTGGATACCTGCCGCATACAAGGACATAGAGCGGTCAAGGATTCGTTGACTGTACGGTTTATCGAATACGCATTAGGAAAATGTTTGTTTGAAGAGAATGACGACACATCAATAGATGCAACAATTACTGTCGGGGATGCGTGGGCCAAGCGGTATTAATCTTCTTTTTCTTCCTCATCGCCGGTTTCTTTTATGTTTGGTTTACTATCCTTGTCAGGTGCTTCCCGCGTTGAAGGGTTGTAGTTAATGGAGCTCGTGAATGATGGTTGGTTGACGAATTTTTTACCGCGTTTCAATTCTCTGATAAAAAGCGAGACGCACGCTTTTGAAACGTGTTTGACGTAGAGGGAATATTCATTTCCTCCTTCCATGAATTTAGTCAGTTTAAAGGAAAGGTCATCGGGGAGTGCCCCAATGTATACCCCGTGTGTATCGCGAATGTCAATGCCGTGCTTCTTAACTTTAAAGACGACTTCCTGGCCGCATGTGAGGGTTGAGAGAACCGCTGATTGGGCAACGTTGAGGCAATCAATGACTTTTGTTTTTCCGGGTTCTTCCAAAAACAAAAGGGGACTGATGTGTGATGTTTTTCCGTCTGATTTTAAGTGTTTCTTTACAAGGGGAGTCAACTTTTTGACGTTATTAAGGGCAATCCTATTGTATGTATCCAGTTTGAGGACTTTGTCAAAATACAGTTTTGCGTCTTTAAATTTTCCCATCTGGAAAAAAGCATATCCGATGCGGTTAAGAGCCTCTATGTGATGTGGATTCTCTTTGAGGATGTCTTTGTTGAGGGCGACAGCCTCATCCCAATGTTGCTGAAGTGCTTCACGGATGGCGGCGTCTTCTTTGGCGCTGTCAATCATGAAAGCAAGCATATCGTTTTTCCTTGAGAAATGTCAAGGTAGAAGATACAATAATGGTCATGTCAGGTCATTCAAAGTGGTCAAAGGTCAAACATCAAAAAGCTGTGACTGATGCAGTGAAATCATCTTCGTTCACTCGAGCTTCGAGGGGGATAACAATGGCGGTCAAGGAAGGCGGTGGCATTACAGACCCCGCTCAAAATTTCCATTTACGGTTGGCGATAGAAAAAGCGCGAAGTGTCAACATGCCGAAAGAAAATATTGAGCGGGCGATAGAAAAAGCAAAAGGGGAAGGGATAGCGTATGAATCAGTTGTTTATGAGGGGTATGGACCGTTTGGGGTAGCAATGTACATTGAAGGAGCAACAGACAATGTGAATAGAACAGTGTCTTTGGTCAAACAAGCACTTGATCACGCTGGCGGATCAATGGCGTCTCCCGGAGCTGTATCGTATCTTTTTAAAAAGCGGGGGGTTCTCGTTATTCCCAAACGATATTCATTTGATGCGCTTATGGAAATTGCGCTTTCGGCGGGCGCTGACGACATCGTCGAGAAAGACGAGTGTTTTGAGGTGTATACAGATCCGCGGAGTTTGTCTTCTGTAAAGGCTGCGTGTGAGAAAAAGGTAATAGTTGTAGAAGAAGCGACAGTTGGTATGGATCCTGTGTCGACAATACCATTAGACAATGAGAAATATAGAGCGATTGAGGCTCTCGTTGAACAATTAGAGTCTTTCGATGACATACAAAATGTCTATACAAACGCTGATATACTACAATAACACTATATGAAGGAATTATTTCCTCGAATACGGATATTTGTTAAAGGCGTCCTTCGAAGGGTGAAGAAACGGTTATCGTTTTCCAAACGGGAACAGTGTGTTGTCGCAACGATAGTATGTACGAGCATCCTTCTCCTCACACAAAACGTCGCTTCTGATTACCGGTATGTTTTTGTATTATTTCTTTCGTTCTGCACGGCAGTGTCAGCAATTCTTTGTCTTCGGGAGGATTTGAAAGGGATAGAGTGGTTGACGCTTCTTATTCTTCCGACGTTTTATTCCGCAGCTGTTGCTATGTTTTATTTTCTCCTGCCTGTCCGGTGGCTCACGCGTATTCCCGTTGCTATTCTTTATGCTGTTGGGTTATACGCTGTGCTTCTTACTGAAAACATTTATAACGTTGCCGCAAACCGGACAATTGCGCTTCTCCGGGCAGCCCATTCCGTCGGGTTTCTCATTACCTTTGTGACGTATTTTCTCTCGCTTCAAATCGTGTTTGCCTTTACCTTTGATCCGTTTCTCAATACACTCTGTGTTGCACTTTTAAGTTTTTTGTTTGTGTTTCAGTCATTGTGGTCCATGGAACTGGAAACAAAAGCGAGTAGGAGAGTGTGGATTATTTCAATTATTCTGACTATTGTCCTCTTGGAGATGACATGGATCGTATCATTCTGGCCGGTAGCCTCCATGATGCGCGCGCTCTTTATTGCCTCAATATACTACAGTCTTGTCGGGATGTCCCAGCAGTATGTTGTCGAGAAGATGTACAAAAAAACAGTTATGGAATTTATGATTGTGTGTGTTGTTGTTGCTGTAATTTTCTTTTTAACAACACAATTTCGTACTGGATAAAAAGATTTTTATGAAGAAAAGGGAAGTAGGGAAGAGGAAAGCATGATATAGTTTGATATGGTAGGTATAATGAGCCTATAGTATTTGTGGAATGATGTGGATAATATCTTTCACGGAATCTGACAAGAGCATTTCACAGCCTCATTTTACCCATGACTATGTGTATAGAGAGAGGATAATTAGCTTCAATATCCTCTGTTTGGAGCAATAGTATGCGCTATTCTATCTTCGATCTGAAGAGTATTACTCATACTTTCCTGCTTACAAAATTAGAGCTTTGTATTGTTCTATCGTGCTAAAAGTGTATACATTTTGACTCTCTCTTCTCTCGATATTTAGCTTCAAAAATATCAATTTAGCGCATTATGGCAATCTAAATACGACGTTACCCTAGTATAGCAATAGTGCTCTTCGAGTGAGAATTTAGCCTCGAAAATGCTTGTTTAGCGCGTAAATACGCTCTAAACTACACTCTATTTTGAAGCTAATTAGCCTCAAAAATATGTGCTTATCCCTCCAGAGGAGAGTGTACCGGCTGCTTCAGAAGTGTTGAAATAGCGCGTAATATCGCGCTATATCTTCTATCAAACAATATTCAAAATTCAAATAAATTAGCCTCAGAAATTATTGAATAGAGCGTAACAATGCGCTAAATATGTAATTCATATAAAACCCGAACAACGTGTTTGCTTGCACCACTTGAAGAGTGCATGAGTTGATGTAATACATCTTGTACATGAGTCTTGAGAGTATGCTAAATACTCTCATAAGCTTTAGGGAACTCTTTATCAGAGAGGAGTGTCCTTTCTCCTCTTTATAGAAGAGCTTATTTCCTAAGGTTTCTCTTAAGGTGGACGAACTAAGAAAATGAGTACTTTATACCTCTAGGGAACGATTGTATATGATGTCGTACAATAATACTTTTACGACATCTAGAATTGGATTACTTCCGGGGGACCGTTTTTCCCCCTCGCCAAATTTTTTCTCGATTTTCTTCATTTTTTCTTTTCAATATATTTATTTTGACTTCCCTTTTTTCTCTATTTTCATTGGGGTTTTCTCTCTATGGCCTTCCGTATACAAACCCGAACGTCAACCTGTGCCCGACTTAGCCTCAGTTTAGCTTCATTTTAGCTTCAAATTAGCTTCAATTTAAGGCTATATGTATGTTGAGAGTTGACAGGATGTATGGTAAATAGCCAAAAAGAGTGTCGTTTTGCTCTATATCTTTATTGGTGTGTTTATGCCCGCCGAACATATATAGCTCTTGACCTACAAAAAGCCGTCCTAGGGCATTACAGAGGCTCTAAATTGAAGCTAAATTTGGGGGTCTATTGTATGGGTCTGACACCAGCATCAGCGAGAATTTTGGAGGCCAACCGGAAGTTTTTCGGGTGGTCGTTTTGTGGTTCGACCAAGGCATAAACGTCGTTTCGATTTTGAAAGAGTTTGAGGAGTTCAGTCATGTGTTTTGTATTTGGAATTGCTTTATCTGTATCCATCAATGGATTATCCAGTTGGTCATGGAAATCCGAGCCGTTATATGGCGGGACAATAAATCCTAAGTGCAGGAGTTTTGTTGACTGTACAAGGGATTTAGACGTTTCAAATAACGTATCCCAGGCAAAATTTGGGTCTTCGGTAATGGAAAGCGCTACAGTATGGCCAAAATCATTGGCAACATACGCTCCGGAGCGTATACACGGCTCATAAGTAGATAGAGGAAGCGGATATGAAGGAATTGGGTTTTGTCTCCCGAGTACCGGATCCTTTGACCAATCGGAATATATCGTCTGTGGGATTGTTTCAATCGTAAGAATGACGTTTCTGTCTTTGGCGTATTGCGACAAAAGACCGATGTTATGCACGAATGTTTCCTGACACGTTTGGAGATCAGCCGGTTCCGTTAAGACATTTGCTTTCTCGTTATAAAGATCCATGGTGATTTTTGTCCGCGTACCCAAGTGAATATTGACATAAATGCAGTTATGACGGCCCGCAATATCAATCGTGTCTTGCATGAGCTGGAAGGATTCTTGGTTGAGGGTTTTGTCAGGATACGTTATATTGGCCTCACATCCGTCTTTTGTGATGCCCCAGAAGTGCAGTCCCGCGGGTGTTTTGTTTTCCTTTAGAAAGTCAAAGAGATTGTTGTACTGTCCACTTCTTCGTACATCAAACCATACTTCCACAAAATCCGGATGTACGTCTTTTATATTTTCAATGGAAGCTGGTTCAAATCCGACCTTTAATCCAAGGTTCATAAGAGATCAAGTATATCAGGTTTTTGGGGATGGAAGGAATATTTTAAAGGAATCACAAAGATATGCCATGAGCATATGTTTTGTGATAATTAAAGATTGATTCCTTGACACGTCTCCCCTGTCGCACAATAATGATTGTAACGCCATGTCATTATTTACTCTTGTCAATGATTTTCTCGAACACTTGGAAATTGAGCGTAATGTCTCAAAGTTAACAGTCCGCAACTACAAACACTATCTTCTCCGGTTTTTAGACTTCCTTTCGGGATCCTCCCCTTCTACCCCGCAGGAAGAGCGCGAGAAAAAATGGAAAGAACTTTCCGAAAAATCCATTACCAAAGAACAAATCCGACAGTACAGGCTATTTCTCTCCCGGCACGTTGATGCGTCAGACATGACGCTTAAACGCGTGACCCAGAATTACCACCTCATCGCTCTCCGGTCGTTTCTTAAGTACTGTTTGAAAAAGCGTGATGTTGCTGTTATTTCTCCGGAAACAATCGATTTACCCAAAAGCGACAGCAGGTCCTTGAAAGTCCTCAACCGTGAACAGGTTGAGAGGCTCTTAAACCAACCAGAAATTGGTTCTCCAGAAGGACTCCGGGATAAAGCAATTTTGGAAATGCTTTTTTCAACAGGACTTCGGGTATCAGAGCTCGTGTCATTAAACCGCGAGCAGGTTAACCTTGACCGCAAGGAGTTTGGGGTAATTGGAAAAGGCCGTCGGGTTCGCCTCGTTTTTCTTTCTGACACATGTACTGATTGGGTTAAGCGGTATTTAGATACGCGGGAAGATCATTTAAAACCTGTCTTTATCCGCTACAGCGGCAAAAAGCCGGACAGTCGTGATATGACCGGAGACAGTATCAGGTTAACTGCACGGAGCATTCAGCGGCTGGTCGAAAAGTATGTTGCAAAGGCACGGTTGCCGGTGAAGATCACGCCTCACGGGTTGCGGCATAGTTTTGCAACAGACTTACTTTCGGCTGGTGCTGACATTCGGTCAATCCAGGAAATGTTAGGGCATAAAAATATCGCTACAACGCAGATTTATACGCACGTCACCAACCCCCAACTCCGGCGCGTCCATAAAGAGTTCCATAGGAAATAAAATGGAATGCACGTCAACCCCCCCCCACAAAAAAGGTTATGGAGTGAATATTTTGGAAGAAGAAATTTTAAATTTCGGTAAGTGTTTCGGATCTTGAGCCAAAACCAGCATGAGTTGCGGCTGCCAATGACGGACAAATTTAAATTGTTGTTCTTTTCCGTTTACTTTTCTCCGTTGGAGATCATAGTCCATCCAACGACTTCGGAATTCCTGCCAATGGTATGATTTTTTCATGCCCCATCCGCTTTCAAAAACGATAATTTTGTTTTGACTTGCTGAGTATGAAAAAACTGTCGTCCAGTGACCCGAGTCTTCGTGCGGTTCTTTTTCTTCCGTCAATTCTGAGAGGTAACTAACAATGACTGCGCGTGGTTTTTTAGGGTGGTGTTTGAGAGCACTTTGAATGTGTTTAAGTGTTCCGTATTCAACAGCCAAAACACTCAATCCCAGTTTATTTGCCGCCTCAATCATGTGTTTGGTTGAAGTGCCATTTTTATTCGTTTTACAAAGGGTTATGAGGGATGCGAGCGATTTCCTCTGACCGAATATTTCAAGGGCAACTTTGAGGGATGCTGGTCCGCAGGTATAGTCATCCGGCTGTTCAATTGGTGTTACGTGTGATCTGCCCATATAGGAGTCTTTTGTCCGGTAGGAGTGGGCAAAAGTACAATGTATTCTACTCCGTGGTAACCCTGTCTTCAAGATGATCTTTTAGCCTCAAAATTGGTGTTTTAAGGCTATCTCAGTTCATATGAGAGGGTGACGGTGACCTCAATTTCTGAGGTTCCCGGTTCTACCTGAGTTGATTCTCCTGCTCCAGCCATATCGACTTTTGCAAGCATTGGCCGAATTGCATTATCGCCCGTAAATGACTCCTGGTAGTTTATTATGGAACCGAGTTTAAATCCTGCGATATTTGCAGCGTTTTCCGCTTTTGCCTTTGCATCAGCAACAGCCAGTTTTCGTGCTTCATTCTGGTATGTTGTTGTGTCATCTACACTAAAGGAAACGCCGCCTATGGTGTTGGCGCCTGCTTGAGTGACCGTATCAAGGACTGTGTTGGCTTTTTCTGTTTCGCGTATTTTTACTTGAATGGAGGTTGATGCAGAATATCCTTTAATTGATTGTCTTCCGTTGGCATAATCGTATGTTGGATTGACGGAATATCGAGTAGTTTTAATATCTTTTTCATCAATGCCAAGTTTTTTCACTGCTTCAGTTACGGCATTGATTTTTTTATTCATCGCAGCTTGCACGTCTTTGGCTGTTGATCCGGATTCTTGAACTCCGGCGTTGATTGAAGCAATATTTGGGGTTGCTGTTACCTTCCCCGTACCAGAGACAGAAAACGTATCGGTTTTTGAGGTGACAATGCTCGTGACTGCAAATGGAATAGGCCCCACGAGTTTAGTGTATGCAAAAAGGGCAACAAAAAAGACAATGATAGAGACAAGGATGTTTTTCATATAGATTTAGTATAACAAAAAAAGAGGATAGACAATATTACTCAATTTATATCGGACAATGTTCCTTGTTATTCGTACACCAAAACACCCCTCTCTTTTCCAGTCTCGAAGGACATTGGATACCTTCGGGGAGTACATGCGTTTTGCATAAAGGATTTCTTATTGTGGGTTTTATTTCTGTAGAATCATTTAGCGCTTCAACTTCTGTTGGACGGTGTTTTCCATGATCTGTTCTTTCTCCACCAGGATTTCGTTGTAATGAACTTACTCCTTGGACATGAATGTACGGCGTGTGGCTTCTCGGCATAAATATTTCTCGAGGAAAGTATACATCTGACGATTCAGAATTGGCAACGTATCTCGATTATTTCATTGCCGCTTTGACGAGATTTTCCATAAGGCAGGCAACATTTATTGGTCCTACCCCTCCCGGGGTTGGAGTGTAATATGAGGCAATAGAAGCGATAGACGGTTCGTCATAGTCTCCATGGAGTTTTTCATCCTGCCCTCGATGGATTCCTACGGATATTAATATTACACCCCTTTGTATTTCATCTGACAATACTGTGTTTGGTTTTCCGACGCAACTAATGATGATATCGGCCTGTTTTAACAGTTCTTTTCGTTCTTCGGGTTTGGTTTCGGAGTGGATGACAGAAAGAGAGTATCCATTCACAAGAAAATAACATGCAATTGGTTTTCCTGCTGTTTCACCTCTCCCGATGACAACAATGTGTTTCTTTTTTAATTCTATGTTTGGAATACTTTCAAGAATGTGTGTTATTGCCTTTGCAACTGGGACATCAAATGGTGACCCGGGGACAAAGCCGTCGACGTCTTTTTCTGGATTGATGCTATTAAGGAGCGTTTCATCTTGAATGTGCTTTGGTATAGGTCGTTGGATGATTATGCCATGAATTTTGGGGTCAGTATTGAGTTCTATTATTTTTTCTTGAATTTCATGTTTTGTGACAGTCTGCCCATATCGGATGATGTGTAGATCTGCGCCGATTTTTTGGGCAGTTTTTTCTTTTTGTTTGACATACGACTCTGAGGAAGGGTCATTCCCAATGAGGATTACAGCCAATATGGGAGTGACCCCTTTTTCTTTTTGGTGTGTCACATCGCCTGAAAGGTGGGTGAGGATTTTTTCTGCAATTTCTTTGCCATCGATAATCATAGAGCTTTATTTTTCTTTGTATTAATTTTCATTGTAATTTCTGGAAGCGCAATTGCTGCAATTATGAGTATTAAGCCAACGGACAGAGATAATGTTAATGGTTCGTGATAGACAATTGTCCCCACGGCCGTAGCAAACACTATCTCGGTTAACATGACGATACTTCCGAGTTGGGCACCAAGTTTTGAAAACCCATAAATAACAAGTGGGCCGGTGCCTACGAAAAAAAGGCTATAAAGGAAATTTGCTCCCCATAAAAGAGAGAAGGTCGGATACGACCATTGCTCTTTAAGGAACACCGATATGACAAATCCGATAAAGAAGCTCATGATACAGTCAAAAAAAGTCAATTGCGTGACAGAATATGATTTATCTACTTTATGCGCAACAATATTCCATATTGCTGTCGTAAATCCGGCTAATACAGCACATAATAGCGGTATTAATTCAATATTCGAGACATTAAGTGAATACATAGTTGAAAGACCAATTCCGGCTAAAAGGAGTGACAGCCATTTTATTGGTGTCATCTTTTCGTTAAATAATATTCTACCGAGAAGATATCCACCGACTGTAGAGGAGCCATAAAAGATTAAATATGTGGTTCCTACCGGTAAAGCAAAGATAGCAATATAATAACTGATAAATGCTATTGAGCCTGCTATAGTGCGTAAACTGATCCATCCAAAATCATGCCAAGAATGAATTTTTAGCGCTTCTCTTTTTATCAAAATTGGAATAAGTATGATTACTGCGGCTAGAAGATTTCTAGTCCAATTTTGAAAAAATAACGGTAATTGGTATCCGACAATGCGAGCAGGGATTACAAAAAAACCATACATGAGGGTGGCGCTAATGAGGCTGAAAAATCCCAATATATTTGGATTCATGAAGGTATTATATCTTTTTTGAAGTATTTTAGCCCGTGGAAAAATTCTTATTTTGTCAGACACGTAGCAGCAGCGATGGTATCAGTTTTATCTGCAAACCGCATGAGGATAACGCCTGATGTGGCTCTTCCAAGACGTGGGATGGAGTTGATGGGAAGTTTGACAACCTGCCCTTTGACTGATGTGATGATGACGGCTTCCGTATCAGCTGGGACGAGTTGGGATACGGTTACTTTTCCGGTTTTTTCTTTGACTTCAGCCACTTTTACTCCCTGCCCACCTCGTTTTTGTTTAGGGAAGTCAGACACTGCAGTTTTTTTGCCAATCCCCTTCTCCATGATCGTGAGGAAGTCTGATTTTTTGGATGTGGCGTTAATGATATCCATGGAAACCAGGTGATCGGTGTTTTTAAGAAGCACTCCCCTTACCCCCATCGTATCTCTTGCTGTCGGACGGACTTCGTTTTCACGGAAACGGATGGATTTTCCGTCGTAGGTGACAAGGAGAATGTCGTCCTCACCGCTTGTTAGTTTTGCCCAGACGAGCTCATCTCCCGGCTCGAGTTTAATGGCAACAAGCCCGTTCCGTCTGATCGTTTCATATTCAGATAGTTTTGTTTTTTTGACGACACCCTTTTTGGTAGCCATGAGAATGTAGTCGATGTTTTGTTCTTTCTGTTCCGCGCGTTTTAAGCTGTATGTGAGGACTGAGGTTACTTTTTCAGATGACTCGATATTAATGACATTAACGACAGCTTGTCCTTTAGATTGCCTACTTGCTTCAGGCAAATCCCACACACGCACTTGGTATACTTTTCCTTTGTCGGTAAAGAAGAGGAGGTTGTCATGGGTTTTGGCGCTAATGACCATATCAATAGCATCTTCTTCTTTTGTCGTCATGCCGATGACGCCTTTTCCGCCGCGTTCCTGCATTTTAAATGACGTTTTTGGTACCCGCTTTACATACCCGGAGCTGCTCATCGTGATGATCGTATCTTCGTTGGGAATGAGCTGTTCTTCGGAGAATTCTCCGACTTTACTTTTGAAAACGCGTGTTTTTCTGTTGTCTCCGTACTTTTCCTTGAGTTTGATGATTTCGTCTTTTATGACGGTAAAGATTTTTTCCTGGTGATCGAGGAGGTCTTTGAGGTATGCGATCGTTTCCCGGATCATTGCCAGTTCATCTTCGATTTTTTGGCGTTCCAATGCAGCAAGACGACGGAGTTGCATATCAAGAATTGCCAGTGTCTGGATTTCAGAAAGCTTAAAACGCGCCATTAATTTTGTTTTGGCTTCATCGGCGTCTTTACTTTTCTTGATAATCGAGATAACTTCGTCAATGTGGTCGACGGCAATTTTCAATCCTTCGAGAATGTGTTCACGTTTTTGTGCTTCTTTTAGTTCAAATTCACTCCGCCTCCGGATGACCATTTGCCTGTGTTTCAAATATTCCTCAAGGATTAATTTGAGCGTACATGTTTGAGGAGTGTTGTCGACAAGCGCCACAACATTGGCAGGGAATGAGATCTGAAGGTCAGTGTGCTTGTACAGGTTATTGAGGACCTGTTTTGGGTGAGCATCCCGTTTGAGTTCCACATAGATGCGGATTCCATGGCGGTCTGATTCGTCACGCAAATCTGAAATTCCTTCGAGCTGTTTGTCTTTGACAAGGTCAGCGATTTTTTTGATGAGGTTTGCTTTATTGACCTGATATGGAATTTCTGTAATGGAGATAGCGGATTTCCCCTGCCCAATGTCTTCGATTTCCGCTTTTCCACGGACAACGATTTTTCCTTTTCCTGTGCTATATGCGGCTTTAATTTGTTCTATGTCATAAATTGCTCCAGCCGTCGGGAAGTCCGGTCCCTGAATGAATTGCATCAGTTCCTCAAGCGTCACGTCAAAGGAAAATGTTGGCGGGTTGCCATCTTTTGATTTTTGGATTGTGATTTTTTTAATCATGTAGACGAGAGCATCTACCACTTCCGAGAGATTATGCGGCGGGATTTTTGTCGCCATTCCAACAGCAATTCCCTCTGATCCCATAAGGAGGAGGTTTGGGAGTTTTGCTGGAAGGTACAATGGTTCGTCAATAGTCCCATCAAAATTCGGAGTAAAGTCGACGGTGTCTTTTTCAATATCGACAAGCATTTCCTGGGAAATTGCAGCGAGTCTACATTCTGTATACCGCATGGCGGCCGGAGGATCGCCGTCAATTGAACCGAAGTTTCCCTGCCCGTCAACAAGCTGGTACCGCATGGAAAAATCCTGGGCAAGCCGGACGAGTGCTTCGTAGACTGACGCATCTCCGTGTGGATGGTATTTTCCTAATACTTCTCCTACAACAGAGGCACTTTTTTTATATCGGCTCGTGTGGTGCAATCCTATCTGATGCATGGCGTAAAGGATGCGCCTGTGGACAGGTTTCAAGCCGTCTTTGACGTCCGGAAGGGCACGCGCGACGATGACTGACATTGCATAGTCGAGGTACGACTTCTGCATCTCAGCGACGATTTCAGATTGATTGACTTTCCCGATGTTCATGAGTTATTTACTTTCCAATGTACATGATGACAAAGGGGGCGACGAGTAGTGCCACGATTTGTACGATCTTCATCATTGGATTGAGTGCTGGGCCTGCTGTATCTTTTAATGGATCCCCGACTGTGTCTCCAACAACCGCTGCTTTATGCGTGTCAGATCCCTTGCCACCGAAATTGCCGTCTTCGACGAATTTCTTGGCATTATCCCACGCTCCTCCGGTGTTACACATAAAGAGTGCAAGCATGAGTCCGACAACGACTACCCCGCCCAAGAATCCTCCTAATGCTTCAGCGCCCAAAAGTCCGGCAAAAACCGGCATGAGGACGACGATCGCTGCTGGGATGACGAGTTCGCGTTGTGCTGCTTTTGTCACGATTTCAACAGCCTTTGAGTAATCAGGCAATCGTTTTCCTTCCATGATGCCTTTGATTTCCCGGAACTGTCTTCGGACTTCTTCGACAACTTCAAACGCAGCTCTCCCCACGGAATTAATGAGCCGTGAGCTGAAAAGGTATGGGAGGGCGCCTCCTAAAAGTACTCCAACGAATACTTTAGGATTGGCAATATCAATTGTTGAGAGCCCCGTTGCTTCAAAGTATGTTGCAAAGAGTGAGCAAGCAGCAACAGCGGCTGACCCAACGGCAAACCCTTTAGTGAGGGCTTTTGTTGTGTTGCCTACTGCGTCCAGGTTTCCAGTGACGACCGGTGCTTTTCCTTTGAGTCCTGCCATTTCCACCATTCCTTGGGCGTTATCGGAAATTGGACCAAAGGTGTCGAGAGCCATAATGATACCGGTCGTTGCAAGCATTCCCATGCCGACAAGGGAAATGCCATAGAACCCAAGGATTAAATATCCGGAGTATATTGCTGCTGCGACAATGAGGACTGAATAGAATGTCGATTCCATTCCGTATCCCAAACCAGCGATGATGTTTGTTCCTGCGCCTGTTTTTGATGCTTTTGCAATACCAACGACAGGTTTTTCTCCCGGTCCGGTGTAGTATTTTGTAAGAAACAATACCGCCATCATGGCAACAATTCCAGCAACAGCCGCGTATCCCGCGCGTGGTTCCTGCAAGAGGTATACTGCAAGCCCCATGAATATGACAACAGCCGCAATAGCAGACACTGCAAATCCACGGATCAATGGTTTAATCGGATCTTCAGAATCATTTTTGGCTTTGACGAAAAATGATCCTAAGATTGACGTCAGTATTGCTCCGGACCGAGCCAGAAGCGGAAATACGACGCCTTTGAGGCCAAAAAGTGCGCCACCCAATATCATGGCGGCAACAATTGTAAGAGCGTATGACTCAAACACATCGGCAGCCATTCCAGCGCAATCTCCGACGTTGTCCCCTACGTTATCAGCTATAACCGCTGGATTTCTTGGGTCATCTTCGGGGATTCCTTTTTCCACTTTTCCTACGAGGTCAGCGCCGACGTCAGCGGCTTTGGTGAATATTCCTCCACCAACCCGCATAAAAAGCGCCAAAAGCGCAGCTCCAAATCCGTACCCCACAAGGACGGTTGTCGCTTGTTTTGCTACCATTTCAGCGCCCTGTCCGATGAATGAGAAATATGCCCACATATATATAATGGATACGCCGAGAAGTCCTAATCCCACGACAAGCATTCCATTGACAGTACCAGCTCCGAACGCGGTCTTGAGGGCAGGATTAAGGCCTTTGAGGGCATTATTTGCTGTTCTTACGTTTGCTTTAACAGCAATCCACATACCGAAGTATCCAATGATGGCGGAAAACACTGCTCCCAAAAGAAACGTTGATGCGATACCGATCCCTAACGTGAGAGCAAGAACAATAGCGATGACAATCATGATAGGGAGTACGATCTTGAATTGGCGGGAAAGATATGCCATTGCCCCGTCAGCGACAGCTTTGGCTATTTGATTAAGTTTTTCGTTTTTCACTTCTTCCTTTACGATTTTTTTAGTCAGGAAAAAGCCGTATACAAGAGCGATAAGAGATGTTGCGGGAGCAGTAAAAAGAGCAATGAGTTGAATGTCCATATATGTTCCTCCTTCAATAATTTCTTCAATAATTTCTTTCTGGCAGAGAGAGTGAATGTTTATTATACCTATTTATTTGAAAACTATCAAAAACAATTATTCCTTTCTTTTTGAATTTTTTCTGACGTTTTTTTAGATATCCAAAGTTGCGGATTTTGCATGCGTTTGGATAAAGCGTTTGCGTGAACTGACTTCTTCGCCCATGAGCATGGTAAATACCTGATCAGCAGCGGCCGCGTCGTCAATACGAATTTGCCGCAGGATTCGATTAGATGGATTCATGGTTGTTTCCCAGAGTTGTTCCGGGTTCATCTCTCCTAATCCTTTATATCGTTGAATTGTCGGCGCGCCTTTTATTTCGCTCTTATGCTCTTTGAGGACACTATCACGTTCCTCATCAGAGTATGCATACCATGCATTCTTTCCTGAGACTATTTTATAGAGAGGCGGTTGGGCGCTATAGAGATGTCCATTTTCAATGACATACGGAAGGTGCCGGTAAAAGAACGTGAGAAGAAGAGTCATGATGTGTTCTCCGTCAACGTCAGCATCAGTCATCATAATGATCCGGTGATAACGGAGTTTTTCAGTGTTGAGGCTATCTGAAATTCCCATGCCCAAGGCTATTACAAGGGCTTTGAGTTCTTCATATTCAATGATTTTATCAAGCCGTGCCCTTTCGGTATTGAGGATTTTTCCCCTGAGGGGAAGGATTGCTTGGAATTTTCTGTCTCTTCCCTGTTTTGCGCTTCCACCTGCTGAGTCTCCCTCAACGATAAACAGTTCCGAGGTTGTTGCATCGCGTGATTGGCAGTCAGCGAGTTTTCCCGGGAGTGATGCGCCATCAAGAGCGCCTTTTCTAATAATGGCGTCTTTTGCGGCTTTTGCAGCAAGCCGGGCTTTTGCGGCTAAATATACTTTTTCAAGAATTGCTTTGGCGTCACTTGGATTTTCTTCAAAATATGTCTCCAGGCCTTCTTTGACTGCAGATTGCACAAATGGCTGAATTTCGGCATTCCCTAGTTTTCCTTTGGTTTGACCTTCAAACTGGAGGTATTGAGACGGCATTTTCAAAAATACAACAGCAGTCAACCCTTCCCGCGTGTCATCCCCAAGGAGGCTGTCATCACCGTTTTTCGTAGCGCCGATTTTTTTGGCGTAGTCATTGATCGCCCGTGTTAAGGCCATCCGGAAACCAGTGAGGTGTGTTCCGCCTTCAGGAGTTGGAATGACGTTCACAAACGATTCGACGGTTTCAGAAAAACTGTCATTATATTGGAGCGCAACTTCGATGGTGTTTTCGCCATTATCGCTTATTTTTGTGATGTAAATTGGTGGGTGGAGTTGCTCCTTGTTTCTGTTTAATGCTTTGACAAGGGATACGATTCCCCCTTCAAAGTAGTATGTCGCCGTTTCTCCGGTTCGTTTATCTTCGAGGTTGAATGCAATTCTTGCGACAAGATATGCCCTATCCCGCACCTGTTTTTTTACCGTTTCAAAATTGAGGTCTGTTCCTTCTTTAAAAATTTCCGGATCCGGGTAAAAGGTGGTAATTGTTCCGGAGTCAGGAGCTTTTCCTGTCATTTTCACCGGAGCGACTGGTTTTCCCCGTTTATATTCCTGTTCATATTTTTTCCCGTCACGGTGGACTTCGACAATCATGTGCGTCGAGAGAGCGTTGACGACTGATGCTCCAACGCCATGAAGACCGCCGGATACTTTGTATGCTTTTCCTTCAAATTTTCCTCCGGCATGGAGTTTGGTCATGACGATTTCGAGAGCCGAGGTATTGTATTTGGCAACTTTATCGACAGGTATTCCCCGTCCGTCATCCCGCACTGTTGCGCTGCCGTCCTTATTAATTGCAACCCACACGGTTGAGGCATACCCGGCAAGGGCCTCGTCAATGCAGTTGTCGATGATTTCATTCAAGCAGTGGTGAACGCCAGCGAGGGAGGTAGTCCCAATGTACATTGCCGGACGTTTTCTAACTGGTTCCAGGCCTTCCAAAACAACGATTTGTTCACTGGTATATGATGAGGATTTGCTCATAAACGAAAAAACGAGCTTGTTCCAAACCAAGCTCACTTTATATGATTATTGTACATGGTTAGTATGCGCTTGTCTAGTCAAAAATGTGAAAAAACACGTCATCCATGACGAGTTTGTAGTTCACATTTGCTGTTAATTGCTCTCGTGCTTCCAAAAGTTTTTTTATTCTTTCACTTTCTTTTTTTGATGGGTTTTTTTCAAGACGTGATTGGAGTGTTTGGAGCATTTTATTGATCCAAATGAGTGCATCAGGACGTGACGTGAATGTCGTATCGGTAAAAGCCACACATGTTCCCGGATTTTTTTTACTGTCACACGGAAAATCCATGAGCGCTTCTTTTTCTCGTTTCTCTGACAGGTGAATGAAGGTCATTCTTGAGAGAATTGTCGGAAGAAGAGTATTTGGGACGCCGGTTTCCACAAGTATTTTTACTTTTTTGGGAGGTTCTTCGAGTGTTTTGAGGAGTGCATGTTGCGATGGGAGGGTTAACGTATCCGCGTTTCGGATAATACCCACGAGATGCGGAGAAGCTTGCGGAGAGAATGTGAGACGACGTTCAAATGCACGGACCTCACTGATACCGATGTCTTTTTCTTTTTCAAGAGGGAGAAGCTCCACTTCGTCATATGGTTTAATGTGCCACTCGGAGAGGAGATCTTGGATTTTTTTATTCCGTGTTTCTTTTGTTCCACCGGTTATGAGAAAGGAATGCATCGCTTGCAATATATCACAAAAAATCGAATAATGAATAGAGATAGAGAGTATCTTTTTTTAATATCCAGTCATTCATGATACTTCTCTATTTATATTGAATATATTATATGCCTGCCACAAAAACATTACTTGACTCACTTGTTACTCTAGGGATTATTTCAAAGGACGTTGGGGATACTATAGCTAAAGACTCAATTAATACCGGAGAGTCTGTTGAGGAGATATTGGTCCGCAAGAAAATTGTTACAGAGGAGGACCTCGCCAAAGGGAAAGCAAACATGTATGACATTCCTTTTGTGACGCTTACCTCAATGGCGTTTTCTCCTGATGTCGTCAATATGCTCCCTGAGGCCGTTGCGCGGCGCTACACTATCCTTCCGTTTTTGTTTGACGAAAAAAATAACACCTTGTCTGTTGCCATGGTTGATCCATTGGATTTTCAGGTGATCCAATTTTTGGAACAGAAAACCGGCAAATCCATTCTTCCCAATATGGCTCTTAAAGACGATATTGAGACGGCGATTAATAACGTCTATACGCAAACTATTGGAGCAGACGTTTCAGCAGCCCTCAAAGAGACAGCACCAACGGAAGTCAAGACCTATGAAGCCGGAAAACTCGGTGAAGTCATTCGGGAAGCTCCTATTGCTCAAATCGTGTCAGCAATCTTAGAGCAAGCGATGAGAATTAGGGCTTCAGACGTCCATATTGAGCCACAGGATCAGGATACGAGAGTACGGTATCGGGTTGACGGGATTTTGACTGAACGCTTGATGCTCCCCCAGCGACTTCATGACGCAGTTGTATCGCGTATTAAAATTTTGGCTGATTTAAAAATTGATGAACGGCGTATTCCTCAGGACGGACGATTTAATTTTAAAATGGGAGACCAGGAGGTTGACCTCCGCGTGTCGACTCTTCCGACTGTCCATGGTGAGAAAATCGTCATGCGGCTTCTCCGGAAATCCGGCGGCGTTCCTTCTCTTCCAGAGTTAGGACTTCGCGGATTGGCGCTCAAGAATTTAGAAACGACGATAGCTCGGCCTCACGGTATCATTCTTGTGACCGGGCCTACTGGCTCCGGAAAAACGACAACATTATATTCGGTTCTTACAAAACTGAATAATGCCCGGGTGAATATCCTTACCCTCGAAGATCCGGTTGAGTATCAGATTGCGGGCGTCAATCAAGTCCAGATTAATCCCCAGGCGGGTTTGACGTTTGCTACAGGTCTCCGGTCATTCTTGCGGCAAGACCCGAATATTATTCTTGTCGGAGAAATTCGGGATAAAGAAACAACTGAGTTAGCGGTTCAGGCTGCCCTCACCGGCCACTTGGTGTTTTCTACGCTCCACACGAATAACGCCGCTGGAGCTATCCCCCGGCTTATTGACCTCGGCGCTGAACCATTTCTTATAGTGTCGGCATTAAATGCTGTCGTAGGACAAAGGATTGCACGCAAAATTTGTCCGACATGCAAGGAAGAGTTCACTCCGGAAGAAGCAGTTGTCAAAGATATCCGTGAGGTTTTAGGAAATCTTATACAAGCAGATAAAGAGATAAAGTTATACCGCGGGAAAGGGACGTTATCTGATGGGTCTGTGTGTCAAACGTGTCAGGGTTTAGGGTATTTTGACCGCATTGGTATTTTTGAAGCATTTGTCGTTTCAGATGTTATAGCCAAACTTACCCTGTCCCGGGCGCCAATGCATGACATTGAGGAACAAGCAAAAAAAGAAGGTATGATTACCATGAAACAGGATGGGTATATAAAAGCACTTGAAGGCACGACGACTTTAGAAGAAGTGTTGCGTGTTGCACAGGATTAGGAAAACCTGTCATAGTTATATATATGAATATACAAGAGTTACTTACAGAAGTTGGAAGGCGGGACGCCTCTGACCTTCATTTAATTACCGGATACCCTCCGATGCTCCGTATTTATGGGAAATTGACGCCTGTTGAGAATACCAAGGCATTGACGCCTGATGTGGTAGAGGCTCTCATGTTTGAGATGCTAAAACCAGAGCAAAAAGAAATTTTTCTCTCAAACAAAGAGTTTGATTTCTCCTTTACCTCGGCAATCGGCAGGTTCCGCGTCAACATTTATTACCAAAAAGGGAGTGTAGCTGGAGCGTTCCGGTTAATTCCCCATAAAATACGGACGATTGAAGAGTTAGGACTTCCACCGGTCCTTTATGATTTTACAAAACTCCGTCAGGGATTTGTCCTCCTTACAGGCCCTACCGGAGAAGGAAAATCAACGACCCTTGCGGCAATGATAGAACACATCAATCAAACACGAGGAACCCACATCGTGACCATCGAGGACCCGATTGAATACGTCTACTCTCCCGGAATGTCCATTATTTCCCAGAGAGAGATGCACGGAGATACCCATTCGTGGTCTGTCGCTTTACGAAGCGTCCTTCGGGAAGACCCAGATGTCGTTCTTGTGGGAGAGATGCGCGATTATGAAACAATTGCAGCTGCTTTGACTATCGCTGAAACTGGACACTTGGTGTTTGCTACCCTTCACACCAATTCCGCGTCCCAGACAGTTGATCGTATCGTTGACGTTTTTCCTGAAAACCAACAAGGCCAAGTACGGCAACAATTAGCAAATATGCTTGAAGGCATCGTATCTCAACGGTTGGTTCCAGCGATTTCCGGCGGTCGAGTTGCGGTCTGTGAGATTATGACAGGCACTCCTGCGGTTCGATCGATAATTCGGGACGGGAAAACGAACCAATTGGATAACGTCATGTTGACGTCAGCAGAGTTTAATATGATGACCATGGAAATGGCTCTTGCAAAAGCAGTCAACGAAGGGAAAATCCGTGTGGACATTGCTTCTTCGTATGCACTCCGGCCGGAAGATTTAGGAAAAATGTTAAAGCGGATTTAACGATAGTATTCTTTTTTATTGGGGAACCTGTATGGCAATATTTCGCTACAAAGCTCTCACAAATGACGGAAAAGCTTCAACAGGATTGGTTGAAGCGCCATCTGAGGATCAGGCTGCAAAAATTCTCAAAGAAAAACAACTGTTTGTTGTGTCTCTTGCTGCATCAAGTAATACCGCTGTCGCTGAGACGATGTCCAAATTCCGGAAAGTCGGTTTTGGAGAGGTCGTCAATTTTACAAGACAATTGTCGACCATGGTTGTTGCTGGCCTCACACTTCCCGAGTGTTTGAGGATCCTCCGGACACAGACGACCAATCCCCTTTTTGCAAAAAATTTGGAAGCAATAGAACACCATATTACAAGCGGAGGAAACTTGGCCGATGCTTTGGCAAAATATCCTGATCTATTTTCCCAGATTTATATTGCATTGGTGCGTGCAGGAGAAGCGTCAGGAATGTTGGATAAGGTGCTTGTCAGGCTTGCCGATACGCTTGAGGCAGAACGGGAATTCCGGGGGAAAGTTATCGGAGCTCTTATTTATCCAGCGATAATCGTTGTCGGTATGATCGTTGTTGTTATCATCATGATGATTGTCGTCATGCCGAAACTCTCTGATCTTTACCGGGATTTTAACCTTTCTCTTCCGATGACGACGCAAATTCTTATTAGTATATCCAACTTTACCGTGAAGTTTTGGTGGCTTGTCTTGGCTCTTGTTGTTGGAGGAGTGTTTGGGTTTCGCGCGTGGAGGAAAACTGAATCAGGAGAGTTTATCACTGATGCGATTCTTTTGAAACTTCCGGTTTTTGGAAACCTGCAAAAAAAGGTCATCCTTGTTGAGTTTACTCGGACGCTCTCCATGTTAATTTCTTCAGGGATTCATATTCTTGATGCATTACGGATTCTCAAGAATTCAATGGGAAATGTGCTGTACAGGAATGATGTAGACGAGATAGCCAAAAAAATTGAAAAAGGATTTCCTATCGGTGATTCATTTGCCCAATACAAGGAATTCCCTCCTGTCGTGTCGCAAATGATGAAGGTCGGTGAGGAAACAGGGAAACTTGATGATACGCTTCTCAAATTATCCGTCTATTTTCAGGTGGAGTCGGAAGCCATGATCAAAGGATTAACGACAGCTATTGAGCCGATCATTATGGTGATTTTAGGAGTTGGAGTTGGGTTTATTGTTATTTCCGTTATCACTCCAATTTACAATCTCACTGCACAATTTAAGTGAGGGGCTACTTGACTCGTTCTGATTTTATCCGTACAGTAGGTATAGAAGGAAAAATTGTATAAATTATTGTGGTAATTTATTAAAATTAGGGAAGTATTTTAAAGGAGGTGATAACAATGAGAAAGACATATTCAAAGAAAGGATTCACACTCGTTGAGCTTCTTATCGTTATCGCTCTTTTAGGAGCTCTTGCGATTGGTCTTATTGGTGCATTAGATCCGTTTGAACAATTGAAAAAAGGTCAGGATACTGGGGTTCGTGACTTAGTCAACCAAGTCCAAACTGCAGTTCTCCGGTACTATGCAACGACCAATGCTATGCCGTGGACTGACCAGACTGCATCGTTTACTTCAACAGCTATGACAACCGCAGCACTGACTACAGCTATTGTAAACATGATCACAGCTGGAGAGGTGAAGTCGAATTTCAGCGAGATTTACAAAAACTCACTTGCAAACGTGTGGGTATCATACGTTCCGATGACACAAACATCGTCTGTAGAGGTTCGTGTCTGTTATCAACCAGGATCAAAATCATTCCAGGTTGATCCAGCGACGAAATATGATAGAGCTGGAGTAGAGAATACAAATACGTCTGGAGCATCTGCATGCAAAAGCAAGGATGCAGCTGGAATACAGTGTCATTGGTGTGTACAATAATGTATTGTGAAACAAGAGTATAACCATAAACCGCGACAGAAAACTGCCGCGGTTTTTGTATTTCCTAGCATCATTAGTTTTTTGTTTTTAATTCTTTACATCTATTTTCAGATGTCTGGTCTTTATGGAGGTGATGCAGGAGATTTTGTTACCACATCATTCCTTTGGGGTATCCCCCACCCTCCAGGATATCCACTGTATACATTTCTTTCTGGTCTAGTGATGCGAATAGTTCCTTTTGGGTCTGTTGCGTGGCGGGCGTGTTTTTTGTCTTCAATCCCTTCGGCTTTAGCACTCTTTTTTTTGTGGCGCATGTGTTACCGATTGTCAAAATCCACATGTGCTTCAACACTCGTTGTTTTTTTGTATGGGCTTATTGGACCGGTGTTTGTTAACGCCGTGACTCAGGAAGTATTTGGGTTATTCTCTTTTTTGTCTATCGTATTTCTTGAGCGGTATACGGCCTGGTTTCTCGAAGGAAAAATGAGAGAGGTATTGTTTCTTTCTTTTTGGGCAGGACTGTCTCTTACTCACCATACTCTCATTCTTCTTTATGTTGCGCCAGCGGTTTTCTATGGTTTTTTCCTTTTTCCCGATCGACGGAAAATGATATTACGGCAATGGTGGCTCATGCTTCTGTTGTTTTTCCTTGGTTTTCTTCCGTATGTCTATGCGCCGATCGTATCGCATTTTGGAACGATATTTGATCATGAACATGCCTCTACTCTCTCCGGGTTTTTCCGTCTCGTTACGAGAGCGACATACGGGTCATTTAGGGCTGTCGCAAACAGGACGCCAAGTCTTCTTGACAGGCTTCTCAATGTTTATACATTTTTTCAGTTTACCCTCAAAGGGTTTACTTTCTTTGGAGTCTTTTTTATTGGTGTAGGTTTATATTCATTCCGGAAAAGTATCCGGTATGTGTATGATTTTTTGACAATCGTTTTATTTTGTTGGATCTTTTACTTTTTTTATGCTGGTTTTCCGCTCCTCATCAATTACCAAGTTGGGACGCTTGAACGGTTTTTTATTGTCCCCTTTCAAATCCTTGTTGTTTTTTATGCTTGCGGAATACAGGTTGTTCTTGAAAAGCTACAATCCATAAAGAAAAAGAATACCGTTTACTTTTTTTATGCTGGCGTTGGAGTTCTTGTCGGGATATGTATCCTTTTTAATATTCCCCAATGGAAAAAGAATTTCCAGGCATATCAATTTTTGAAGACCGACCAGAGCATGGAACACTTGGGAGAAAATATGGCAAAAAGTGTTCCAGAGAACAGTATTCTCTTTGTTTTTGAGGATACAAGCGCATTCTCCATGTATTACTATTACTTTGTCCTTCAAAAGCGTCAGGACATTCATTTTGTATTTGTGAGGTGGCTTGGGTTTCCCCGGTACAGGGAATTAATAGCCAAACGATATCCCGATTTAGTCATCCCTTCTCATGATGAGGATATAGATTATGGTATTGCTGTAGCGCAGTTTTTAAATGATAATTTGGAGAAATTCCCTATCGTCAGCGACACGGATACGGATTTATTTGAAGGGATATGGGTCCCCCATGGTTTAGTGTTTATATACTTTCCAAAAAGTGACGATTCTATCCCCCCTGATGCTACAACAACGCAAAATCTGAACTTGTGGGAACAGTTTAGACTACCCAATGAACTTATTCGGTATCAAAAGGAATTAGTGATGCTCTCTGACGTCACACGTGTGTATGGCCAACACTTGGCAATTGTTGTTCGGGAGTTAGCCAAAAATGATGCACCTCTTGAACAAATGCGGGAGACAATGGAAAAATCATTGTCTTTGGAAATTAATGTTGTCCCTGAGGCGTATCTCTACCCCATAGTTCTTTTGTATGAAAAGGAACGTTGTTCTGAGGCCAAGGAATTGCTCTCCATGATCTACCAAAAATGGGGAGATGAAAAACCGATTCTCAAGCAATACTATCTTATGAAACAGAAATGCCAGGGAGACGCGGATATTGATAAGAAGGCGGAGAAATATTCAACGCTATATCCAGAGCCTGTCGATTTTTTTTCGAAAGAGGAAAAGAATACCTATTAAAAGTATTCCAAAGGTGGTTACGTATGCGCCATACAGAAGAGACGTTGGAGCGTATGTGAGCCTCACTTCGTGTTTTCCTTTTGGGATAACGACACCCATGAATCGTATATTTGTCTCCAGTATTGGCGCTGGTTTCCCGTCTATTGTTGCCGTCCATCCGGGATAGAATGAGTTGGCGATGACAAGAAGACTCTGTGGGACAGTTGTTTCCGTTACCACTTTTATCTCTGTGTCTTTCCAAGACACTGTTGTAGCTATATTTTCAAGTGTGTCATTTTCAGTATCAGGAAAGAGCAGTGAATTGACGAGCGCTGTCCTTGATGGCTCAAATGTTGGCTTGGAAAGAACAGTGATTGCATCGTTTAATGTGTGAACTATTTCCAAACGATCAGCGATATATATGGAATCATTAGATGAAGGGATGTCATAGAGATAGATGTTAGTTGTTCCATCGGATATTGTTTGTTCTAAAGGGAAATTATTATCTGAATTAATTGGATACCCTGATACAATTTTTGATACCGAAGAGAGTGAGAGGTATTTTTGTGCGCTTGCGCTTGTCGTCGCAACCGTTTCACTTGAGACATCTATCCCCTCTTTCATCACGCTGTCTGCGTATGCATAATTTTTTATTGTTCGAATAACATACGGATCAAACGTACGAATTCCCCAGAAGACATTCGTATGTGGCCGGAGTGCATTTTTAAAGATGGTGTATTTTTCTGGGTGGAGCCATCCTTCTGTGGTAAAGATGTGTCTATGGTTCATTGAGGGTGAGAGACGATATGCTGCTTCTCCTTTCGATATAGAAGAATTTATATCAGGAGCTTCATGGACTGATGAAATTGTTTGAGTATCATGATACGTAAGCCAGAGAGGGACAAGACTTACGCAATTCAAACATAGAAGAAAAAAAATGGAAAAACGGATTAGTCTTATTTTTGTTGTTGAGAGGAGTCTTGTTGCAACGATAGCACATATTGAAACAAGAGCAAAACTTACGAAAATTACAAATCGTGCCGGTACGCGGAACATGGATAATGGGGGGAAATCAAAAAGAAAATAGAATGGCGAGAATTTCCCTAACATGAGAATAGTTCCAACGAGAATAAGAATGAGAAAAGGGAGTATTTTTTTACGGATAGAGACAATGACGCATGAGAGGATGAGAGTTACGAGTGGAAGAATTCCTACATATCCGTTAGTTTCCCAAAATAGTGTTCCAGCATCTGTTGATTGGTTAAAATATGATCCGTCTTTCGGGCTTCCGAGGATAAACGGAGAGAGAAACGTGAGGAAGCTTTTAAGAGGGAACGAGAAGTATGTTGAGAATTCATTCGAGCTTTGTGCCTCAAGTATTTGTGTGAAGTATTCTATATTTGGAATGAGTTGTATGCCTGACAAAAGAAGCACTAAAACGAGAGCGAGAAGGAAGAGAAATACGATTTTTCCTTTGGACTTTTCTTTGTAACATACACACAGTGCATAAGTGAGGGCGGCAATACCAGTGATGACAACCGACTGGTAAAATCCAGTACAAAATTGTTGAGACATGAGAAACGCGAGAAATATACTGTATTTTAATTTGATCTTCTTACATAGTTCATGCGTTGCAGCAAGTATCCATGGGAAAAAACTAAATGCTTGGATAACGATAATGTGTTGCTCATGGAAAAGGAAAAATCCGGAAAGCGCAAAAGTGATACCGGAAATTAACGCGATGATAAACGAGATACCGATAAGAGAAAGCCATATGTACATACCGAATGCTGTCAGGAAAAAGGTAAGGATCCTTGATATGGTAAACGCAGAAAATGCAGATGGAGCGACAGAATAAATAATTCTATCCTGAAGGAAAAAAATGCCAGCTACTCCTTCTCCCAACATTGGATGACCCATACCGATGTCTTTAGACCATAATGGTTGTTCATGTGTATGAAGTTTTTGCCATAACCAATATTTTGGCGCATATGATCCTTGTATTGCATCATTCAATTCAAACTCCGGTGTTGAAAGAATGCGTTCTGTCGGAATGAAATAGTGGAGATGGAGAAGAATGGAGAAACAGAATATTATTAAGAGAGCAACAAACCACTGTTTTATCTGTATCCCTTTCATATTTTACTCATTATAATGGATATAATGCTACTTCTGAAATTTTTTCTCTTTATTATCGGTTCTGCAGTCGGTTCTTTTCTCCATGTTGTTGCTTTGAGGTTAAACAAAAACGAGACAATTGTATGGGGACGGTCACACTGTGATTATTGTTCTCATACGTTATCATGGTACGAACTCATTCCCCTCTTCTCTTTTCTTTTCCAAAGAGGGGTAACCAGGTGTTGCCACAGGAAATTATCTTTTCAACATGTATTTGTCGAAGGTATCACAGGAATCGGTTTTGTATTGATAGGGTCTTCTTTTTTAGGGAGAGATCTTCAACTATGTTCTGTCCTTTTTGAATGTATCCCATCATTTATTCTCTTAAGTGTATTTATTATTATCTTTCTTTCTGATTTTAAGTATCAAACAATTCCTATGAATGTTGTGTATATCGGTATTGGAGCAGCGATTATTAGGGTATTGGCTTTTCTTTTTGCCAATTGTTCTATCTCTTATGGAGTACAAGAGTGTATTTTAATCATGAGGCCATATCTCCTTTCGTCAGTTATAGGATTTCTCTTTTTTTACCTTATTTGGTTATTTTCAAAAGGAAAAGCTATGGGAGACGGAGATGCGCCGTTAGTATTTCTCATTGGGTTAGTTGGAGGTTATCCAAAAACACTCATTGCTTTATATGTAGCGTTCTTGACGGGTGCAATCGTGGGTGTCATACTAATTTTAAGGAAGGGAAAGACGCTTAAAAGTCAGATAGCGTTTGGTCCGTTTCTTATTTTTGGTTTAGCAATTTCTCTGCTCTTTGGAGAGCACATTATTGCTTTGTGGCAGTATTTGCAATAAGGAATATTTATGAAAGCACTTCGATTCCATCGCGGTTTTACCCTTATGGAGCTCCTTGTTGTCATCGGTATTATTGCAATTCTCGTTTCCATTTCATTCTTTTCTTATTCAACAGCACAGAAAAGTTCCCGTGACCAGCGGAGGAAAGAGGATCTCTCATTTCTCCAACACGCGTTTGAACAGTATTACACTGACAATGTTTCAGCATATTCAGCAACGTGTGACCCCGGAACGGTGTATCTTCCATCCGGAGCGCCGGATGATCCAAAAACCGGTGACCCATACTCCATGGTGTGCACGACTTCAACGTATTGTATTTGCGCTGGTTTGGAGTCGGCTGTCGGAAACGCATCAACAGATTGCAGCGGTGTAGAAGGAAATTATTTTTGTGTGTACAACACACAATAAAGGAGATGTATATGATAAAAAGAAAAAACGGATTTACCCTCATGGAACTTCTTATTTCCATTTCCATTATTGCGATTCTTATTGTCGTCGGTATCGTGTCATATACGAGCATCAACAAGAATTCAAGGGACGCAAAAAGGCGGAGTGATTTAGAGCAGATCCGTTCGGCATTGGAAATGTATAAAGCAGACAATGGGTATTACCCATCTGTTGGTAGTGGTGAATGGATTGATGCTACGACAGCAAACCTTCAAGCGACACTTGTTGATAGCGGATACATTGCTTCTATTCCAACCGATCCGAAAGCTGATACGTACAAAATCCTTATGACAAGTCCCCAAGGGTCAAACTATTATGGGTATTGTCTCTCAGCCAAGCTTGAAGGCTTAAGTGAAGCCTCCTCAACATGCGGGTCATCTGTGACGCTCTATGGAGCATATAATTACGGCTTACGAAATCCATGAAACGTGGCTTCACATTCATTGAGCTTATTGTTGTCATCGGTATCATTCTTGTTATAACCGGTGTCGTTGTCGTCAATTACAATTCCTACAATGACCGCCAACGTGTTGTTCAGTCAATAGCAAACTTGAAATCCGATCTTCGATTTGCCCAAACCCAAGCGCAAGGTGGGAAACGCCCGACAAGTAACCCCTGTGATGATTTTGTGGGATACAGTGTTACTCTCAATACCGGTTCGTACACCATTTCCCCGTCGTGTTTGGATACAGTTGATGGGAATCCATATACGTATACAGAAAGCCTGACGAGGTCGTTTATGCCCGGTGTATCGATGACTGTTCCGTCTTCCATCCCCTATCAATTCCTCTATTACCCGTTAACGCGGGGAACATCTTTAACTGATATTTTGACTGTGACGCTTGAGAATATCTCAGGGTATGAAAAGTCAGTGACAGTCAGTACCTCGGGAATAGTAAGTGAATAAGGAATGTTTATTATTTTTAATTTATGAAAAAGAAATGTGGTCAATCATTAATTGAAGCGGTGGTGGCTGTTGCTATCGTCCTCATGCTTGTGACGGGTTTAATTGTAGCGACAACCTCAGCTTTAAAATACGGGCAACAGAGTAAGCTCAGGAGTACAGCTCTGGCGTACGCCAAAGAAGGGATTGAGGCCGTGCGGACCCAACGGGATGCAAGTTGGACATCATTTGCTCTTCATAGTGGCATGTATTGTTTGTCCAAAGACTTGGTGTTTACTCAAGTTGATCCTTGTCCGTATGCTCTAGATTCGATTTTTTCTCGGTCAGTTACGTACTCATGGGATGCCGGAAATTCTCGGATGGGGATTGTCGTAAAAGTTTCGTGGGTTGAACAAAACCAAGTGCGCAGTGTCACCTTGACGTCGTATCTTACCAATTGGAGGGGCACATGAAACAAAAGAAAAACGGATTTACGTTACTAGAGCTTTTAGTCGTTGCAGGAATTTTATCAATTATTTCTGTCGTCATTGCCCAGGTCTTTTTTACGACCATGCGGTCTAACACAAAATCAGAGGTCCTCAAAGACGTCAAACAGAATGGTGACTATGCTGCCGACGTCATGGTGCGGCTTATTCAAAATGCTACGTCGGTAAGCGCAACATGTAGTGAAATTGGTGAGGATCCGACACCCGTCTCCTCTCTCGTTCTCTATGACCGGGCGAACAACACAACAACATTTTCGTGTGTCGAAGATAGTGGGATCTACCGGGTTGCATCAGTCTCAGCATCACAGACCGTATACCTTACAAACAGTAATGTGACACTAGCCACAAGCGAAGGGGTTTCCGAATGTTCGACGTCTACGCTTGGATTTTCGTGCAGATCTGTTGGGGGTATCCCATCTTCCATTCTTATTTCTTTTCGTTTACAACAAAAAGGAACCGCACAATCTGTCGCTGAACAGGGATCGGTTTCATTTCAAACAAGCGCATCAGTACGGAATAACTATTAAGTTGTATGGCTTGTGATGGCAAAGTTTTGAAAAAGTACTTATAATAAAATTAGTCTCTTATATTTTTTTAGTGAAGAGAATAATTGTATGAAAAAAGGACAGACGCTTCTCATTGTCATGTTGGTTTTGACGATTGCCGTCACCGTTGCTTTATCCCTTATTGGAAGAGCAACAACTGACGTAGCGATGACAACGCAAATTGAAGAATCCGCGCGGGCGTTCAATGCAGCTGAGGCTGGTATTGAAGAAGCACTTCTAAAAGGGACAGGAACTAATGGTCAGATCGTTACTCTTGCCTCTGATACAAATACAAAATATAAAACTGATATTGTGACAGTTGGTGGAACAGAGTCTGTATACCGCATGCCCAATAGGATTGAAGCCGGTGATGTTGCTACAGTGTTTCTTGTTGCTCACGATGATAATGACAACCTCATCGAAGATAGTGCTGATGGCGGAAGATACACAGGAGGCACTATTGACGTGTGTTGGGAACACGGGACAGTAACTCCGGCTGTTGAAGTAGCGGTCGTGTATGCTGTATCCGGAGCTTACTATGTTACACGAAATGCATATGATCCAGATAGCTCCCGCATCGCAACGACCGATACAGGGTCGAATTTTTCGAGTGTTACGGGATCCTCGACCAATGGATGTGGTGTTGAGAATTATTACGGGCAGACAATCACCCTTCCAAGTGGCGCTGGTGTTGTTCCTCTCTTTTTACGTATTCGGCCGTATTTTTCCCCATCAACATTTGCGGTGTTACCGTCCAGCAGCGCTTTACCTGAACAAGGGACAGAGATCGTGTCAGAAGGATCGACGGGAAATACCGTTGTCCGGAAAATCGTTGTCCGGAAAAGTTATGGTACCGCACCGAGCGCTTTGGATTACGTAACGTTTAGTCAGGGTGCGTTTACACATTAATATATGTCTTTGATAATTTCCTGCCTGTATGAATACACGAATTGGACTTGATATCGGTTCACATAACATTAAGCTCATTGAAATGGGGCTTTCCGGCAAGACGTATACACTTCTCTCAGCGGGAAGTATGCCTACTCCTCCTAAATCCGTTGCCTCATCCTTAGCTGTTGATGAAGAGGCTCTTATTTTTACAGTCAAACAATTAATCAAGGAAACGGGATGCAAGAGTAGTGATGTCAATTTATCTCTTCCTGAGGCCCAGGTATTTACCAGGGTCATCGAGTTGCCGTCATTATCTCCCCGGGAATTAACAACAGCCATTAAGTGGGAGGCGGAGCAATATATTCCTCTTCCCCTTGACCAGGTTAACATAGATTTTTCCATTCTCCGGGAAGCAAAAGATACGGGAACCGGGAAAATGGACGTTCTTTTGGTTGCTGCCCCCAAGACCCTCATTGAAAAATACCTTAACATTGTCGAGCAAGCAGATCTTGTACCGGTTGCCGCAGAAACTGAGATCCTTTCAACTGCCCGGGCTCTTGCATTTTCCGTCCCAACCTTAAAACACGTCCTCATTATTTCGGTTGGTGCTCAAACGTCTGAAATTGCAATACTCAAATCCGGTGTCTTACTTTTTGCGCGGTCCGTGAGCGCCGGAGGTGATGCAATGTCGAGGGCTCTCATGCAGACGTTGGAATTTTCAGCACTTCAGGCAGAGGAATACAAAAAAACATACGGATTAAATCCTTCTATCTTAGAAGGGAAAATTTTCGCATCCTTAAAGCCTGTTGCCGATATGATCGTTGGCGAAATTCGGCGGGCAATTGGGTTTTTTGAAGAACGATATAAAAATGAGCATATTGAAGCAATTCTTGTTTCCGGCGGCGGAGCAAAACTTCCGGGGCTGGTGTCCTATGTTGCTCAAGCCGTTGGCATCGAGACACAGTTATCAAACCCTTGGGTAAATGTCCAAAAGGATCTTCGGTTTTCTGTATTGGACGCAGAAGGACCGCTCTTTACTGTCGCAGTTGGTCTAGCTATGAGACCATAATGTTCTTATGCAACCATCAGTAAATTTATTCCAAACCAAAGCAGAATTTTCTCCCGTCTTACGGTTTATCGACCGGTATGTCCGGATTGGCGCAATAGTGTTAAGCGCCATTGCTCTTGTGGGAGCAACGATAGTCATAGCTATGTCTTTTATTTTTTCTAGACAACTCGAGGCTTTGGAAAAAGAGAAACAAACTCACCTCACAGCCATTAAAAGTGCTGTTGCTACCGAACAGGTAGTTATCGACATGGGTAAACGCCTGTCACTCATTTCTACGATTTTAAAGACGCAGGAAAATCCTGCTCCGTTCATTGATTCAGTGACAGGTATTATTGATCCCAATGATTTGCAGCAGTTTAGTATTTCAGGCAAAAATACGATTAATCTCTCTCTTGCCTTTACAACGCTTGACCAGGCCGCTTCGACGGTGGAAAACATAATCCGCATGACATCAACGGGCGCGATTAAAAGCCCCATGATGGATACGTTTTCAATTACCGAAAAAGGAATTATTCTCATGACTGTGTCATATCAAGTCGTGAAAAAAAGCTAAGAGAAAGAAGGAATAAAGAAGACGGAGACATTTTATTTTTTTATATGAGAAAAGTGCAACGATTTTTACGGACATACCAACGATTTGTGGTTTCAGGACTTCTCATGGGAGCGAGCGTTCTTGCTATTTTACTTGGCATCCTTCCTATGTGGAAAACAACGTGGCAAAAAGTGACGACAATGAATGAATTGACCAAAGAAATCGAGAAGCTGAGGACAAAATCACAGGAATTGGAAGCACTTAATAAAGATAAAATTCTTTCCGATTATGAATACGTCATTACTGCTGTTCCCAATGAGCAATCCGTCTCAACATTTATGACTACCGTTGATACCTTGGCTACAGAGAAAAATGTGACTCTCCGATCGTTTACGATTGATACGATTGGTATTTCGGCTAGTGCGAGCGCACAAAAGAAAACATCAGAGGAACAGTCTCTTGGCGCATCAATTGTTTCGGCTAACGTTTCTCTTGATGGATCCTTGGAGGATATTCGTGATTTTCTCGTGACTGTTGGAAGTATCCGGAGGCTTCTTCGAATTAAACAGTTTAATATCTCTTTCGGGAAACAATCAAGTATGACCTGTCAAATACAGTTAGAAGCGTTCTTTTTGCCGCTTCCTGCTACCATTGGGAAACCGTCTGATCCGTTACCAAAATATTCGGAAGATCAAAAGAATGCTCTCACCCGTTTGTCAGGATTTCCATTGGTATCTGTTGTTCAGGAACCTGTGACTGGCTCAATCAATGTGGAGACTGGGAGGACTGATTTATTTATTCCCTAGTTAAGAAGGTCAGGCCTTTTATATTGAGTTTTTTTTCGTGATTCTTCTTTTCTCCATGCTTCAATTTCTTTATGATTTCCCGAGAGGAGAATAGATGGTACGGCGATACCTTTATATGATTGTGGTTTCGTGTACTGGGGATGTTCAAGCGTGTTCTTTGAGAAACTCTCGTCTTCCGTGACAAGTTCTTTTTTAAATACACCGGGGAGGAGCCGGGTGATAGAATCAACAAGAACCATCGCAGGTATTTCTCCGCCGGTGAGAATGTAGTCGCCAATACTTATCTCTTCATCCACAAGCGTACGAATTCGCTCGTCTATTCCCTCATAGTGACCGCAGAGAAGGATGATGTGGTCGAATGATTGAGCCAGTTTTTTGGCATGGGATTGGGTAAACTGTTTTCCTTGGGGAGTAAGCAATATGGTGTGAATTTTTTCTTCTTTCTTTTTTCCCTTTAAAGAAGAAAGAGCGCGGTCAACGACATCGACGCGTAGAATCATTCCTTGTCCCCCGCCATAAGGACTGCCATCGACGGTTTTATACGCATCTTCGGCAAAGTCCCGGATATTGATAAAGTTCGTTTTTACTATTCCCTTCTCTTTTGCGCGTTTTATGATAGAGGCGTCAAACGGGCCGTTAAACATTTCTGGGAATAGCGTGAGGATTGAGAAGATCATAGAAAAGTACGTAAATAAAAACGAATACCAAAAAACCTACGTGTTTATGCTTCTTGGGTTTCCACTGGCATGTCTTCGGCTATCGTTACGTCAACGTAGAGGTTTTGTTTTGTAGCGATAATTTTAACAAGGTCACGTATTGCAGAAATTATTCGTCCTTTCTTGCCGATGATTTTACCGATATCCTCTGGGTTAGCGTGTATTGCAAAAACCGTTCGTCCGGCATTTACCTGTTCATCGATCACTACATCATCAGGGTGGTCGACGATTGATTGGACGATGTAGAGAAGTGTATCCTTCATAGAGATGACGGCATGTCGAGGAGTTTTTTGACGGTTGCACTCACCTGGGCGCCGTTTTTCACCCAGTAATCGATACGATCCCTTTTCAGGGAAACCTGAGGTGGTTTGGCAAGCGGATTATAAAACCCAAGATGTTCTATTGCCTTTCCGTCACGTCGTTCGCGTCGTTCGATTGCGATAACGCGGTACGTTTTACGGTTTCTTGATCCAGTAAGAGTGAGTCGTATTGTTACCATATACTTATTTCACAATTCTATCACAGTTTCCCCATAGCCTCAAGCGCGTTCTGAGCGGCTAATTGTTCAGCTTCCTGTTTGGATTTCCCTTTTCCCTGCCCAAGTTCTTTTCCTTGGATTGTGGCTTTTATGTAGAATGTTCTGTTGTGATCTGGGCCTTCCGTTCGGATTACTTCGTACGTCGGGGAAACTTTTGTTGTTTCCTGGACGACCTCCTGGAGAAAGCTTTTAAAATCGATGTATGCTTTTGTTGAAATGATTGATTCAATCTGTGGGAACAGGAATTTCGTGAGAAATACTTTGCATGCATCAATTCCCTGGTCAAGATAGAGTGCGCCAAGGAATGCTTCAAACGAATCAGCAAGGAGCGATGTATTTTTTCTTCCCCCCGACTCTTCCTCTCCTTTGCTTAAATATAAAAGTTTTCCAAACTCAAGTTGCATGGCGACTGTTGCTAGCGTTGTCGTTTTTACGAGGCTTGAACGGAGATTTGTGAGAGTCCCTTCTGGGAAACTTGGGTATGAGGAATAAAGAAAATAGGAGGTGAGGTATGAAAGGATTGCATCCCCTAAAAATTCCAATCGTTCGTTTGATTCTTTTATGTGTTTTGCCTCATTGAGGTATGAACGGTGGTAGAACGCCTGCTTGAGGAGATCCTGGTTTTTAAATGTTATGTTAAGTTTGGTCTGTAAATCGGTAAATGACATAGCTATTTTATTATACTTCCTAGTACACCGTTGACAAATTTAGCGCTGTTTTCATTTCCATAGCTTTTGGCAATTTCGACAGCCTCATCGACGACGACTTTAGAAGGCGTTTGTTTTTCGTATTCCAGTTCGTAGATTGCCAAACGGAGAACGGCAAGATCAAGCCTTGAAAGCTGATCTATTGGCCATTCCGGAGCATGTTTTTGGATGATCTCGTCGATAGAGTCGAGGTGTGAGAGGATGGGGGTAATTTTCGAGCGGTTTGTTTTCTTGCGGAAACTATGCGCAAAGAGTTGTTCAACCTGTATAATTCGGTTTTTATGTCTCGGGTCGTTTGGGGTTTTCATCTACTTCTTTGTCTTTTTCTCTTTTTTCACAAGTACCTGTTTGCCGTTGTATGAGCCGCAATTCTTGCAGACACGGTGTGGGAGAATTGTGCTGCCACATTGTTTGCATGTTGCAAATCCCATAAGAGAAAGCTTAATAGCAGCTTTTCGTTTTCCGCCTCTCCTGGTGCTGTGTCGTCGTTTTGGTAATGGAGCCATATAAATTAATCCTGACTGATGTTGTCTATTTTACACTGATTGCAGATTTCTCTCAAGAGGGGGTATTGGGCGAGTTCCGGATCAGCGTTCGTGAGTGTTGAAACGCATTCCTTTGTTTTTTCAATCGTATCGAGGTCGGCCATGGTTGCCAGTTGAAGCGTTGGGAGGCCATGTTGACGGGTTCCGAAAATATCACCCTGCCCTCGGAGCTGGAGGTCAATCTCTGATAGTTGCGGTCCGGAATGGACGGTTTCAAGGGATTTTAATCGTGAAAGTGTGTCGGCGTTCGTGGATTCGGTAAAAAGGAGACAGTATGATTGCTGGTCGCCCCGCCCGACTCTTCCCCGCAATTGATGAAGTTGAGACAAGCCAAACCGGTCAGAGCCTTCGATGAGCATAATTGACGCTTCTGGTATATCAATCCCAACTTCAACGACAGGGGTAGCAACGAGGATTTGTATTGTCCCTTTTCGAAACGCCTGGAGTATTTCTGTTTTTTCCTTTGGTTTTATTTTTCCATGAAGAAGCCCAATGGAAATATCAGGGAAAACTGTGGTTTTGAGGTATTCGAATTCTTTTGTTGCTGCTTTGACTGACGTCATATTTTCCGATGTCTCGATAAAAGGACAGACGATAAATGCTCTAGTATGGTTTGTTTTTATTTCCTTCCGTATCCACTCGTATGCGCTATCCCGTTTTTCTTTTGGAACAACCCATGTTTTTATTGGGAGTCTCCCCACAGGCATTTGGTTAAGAACTGACATGTCGAGGTTACCGTAGAGGGTGAGCGCTATTGTTCTTGGTATGGGGGTAGCTGTCATTGTGAGAAGGTGCGGCGTGAGATCTTTCAGGCTTTTCTGTTTGAGAATTGATCTCTGGTGGACGCCAAACCGTTGCTGTTCATCGATGACGATAAGGCCGACTGTATTGAAGTGAATTTTTTCCTGGAGAAGCGCATGAGTGCCTATTGTGATAGAAGGTACTGTATCATTTTCTTTCTTCTTCGTTTCCTTGTTCTTTTTGACAGTGTTGCCTGTTATTAGATGAATATGGATTTTATATTTTTCAAGAAGCACCTGTATTGTTTGGAAATGTTGTTCAGCCAATATCTGTGTCGGGGCCATGAGGACTGAGGAGTATCCGTTTTTCCACGCTATATACATGGCGATAGCAGCGACAACGGTTTTTCCGCTCCCCACATCTCCCTCCAACAATCTATTCATGGGGATCGTGCGGCTTAAGTCGTTTTTCATGAGTGTTATTGCTTTCAATTGGTCCTCAGTGAGTTGAAATGGTAAGTGGGAGGTAACTGCAGTGAGGTCTGTGTTGTTTATTGAGAGAACCGGGGATGTCTGTGTTGTTTCCCATTCATGACGCCGTTGGAACGATTGGAGTTGGAGAAGGAAGAGTTCGTCAAATACGAGTCGTTTTTTGGCTTCTGTTGCTGCTTCAAACGAAGGAGGAAAATGGATGTTTTGAAGGGCAAGAGGAAGGTTGATGAGTCCGTACTCGTCTTTGACTGTTTGAGGAAGGAAATCTGTGAGGGTTGGGAGCATTTCCTGAAGCACAAAATTCATCCGTCCACGGAGCCATTTGGATGACACTCCTTCTGTTTCAGAATATACTGGAACTATTCTGCCAGTATGAAGAGACGATGTGTCGTCGTGCAATACTTCATACTCCGGTGATTCCATGACAACAGTGTTTCCAAACCAATTGATTGACCCGGAACACGAGAGATGGTCTTTGGGGGCAATGACGCGGGGCAAAAACATTTGATTAAACCAGATGACGGTTAGTGTTCCGGTGGCATCCTGAATTTTTGCTTCCTGAATGCGTTTTCCGGTTTTGGTAAATATATTTTTTATAGAGAGGACTTCCCCGTGGACTGTTATGGTCTCCCCTACCCGGGCGTGAGCAATCGGAGTCGTTTTTGAAAAATCATTATATCGAAAAGGAGCATAGTAGAGGAGGTCACGGACGGTTAAAATGCCTAACCGTTCCAATCGGGTACTCATGGCTGGGCCGACTCTTGGGACATATTGAATGGGTGTGGTTAAGGATAGATTCATGATACTCATCTTCTATTATCCGATACTTTAACGTACTTGATCAAATGGGGAATGTCTACTGGACTATGAGAAGTGGAATAAACGAGGTTGCAACAAGCGCTAGTGATGCAACGATAACAATAATTTTCCAGAATTTTTCGTGCTTTCGAAAAAAGTTCATATAAATTTAATCCGTAAAAATAATTTTGGCCCAATTCGTAGTATATCGTTTTCTGAGATGGTATCAATAGTTTTCTCTTTTTGTGTCTTTAAGTCAAATAGTTTAATTGCATTAGCATTGAATAATCGTTTTGCTTCTGAAATGCTTTTAATCTGTCCCATCTCTACGAGTTTTTTGAGTATTTCTTTTATATCTTTTTCATCATTTTTCAATTCAAGAAAAATTGCACTCACATCGGAAAATTGTTGTTTTTGGTGAACAGTCTCAAATTCATTTTGCGCTGTTCTTGCTGCCTCTTCGGTATTGAATTCTTTTGTTAATTCAAATGCAAGTTGTTTTTTAAACTGCATTGGGTTTTGCCCGTTCTCGATTTCCTTTTTTATCTCATCGATTTTTTCGTTAGAATAATTTGTGAGAAGGGTAAAACACGGGATGATGATGTCGTCACCCAAAGACATCACTTTTGCATAGAATTCGTTCGGTGGATCAGTGATCCCGATGACATTTCCTTCTGTTTTTCCAATCTTTACCCCTTTTGCATCAGCCAACAGCGGAACGGTCATCACGAATTTTTCCCGGTGTTGCATTGTGGATACAAGCTGCCTTCCCGCTAGCATGTTGAATGTTTGATCAGTACCTCCGAGTTCAAGGTCAACGTTCATCGCAACAGAGTCATACCCCTGGAGGAGCGGATAGAGGAATTCCCGGAGGTTAATTGAGTCGCCTTTCTTTATGCGTTCCTGGTACATATCCCGTTCAATCATTTGCTGCAAAGAGAAGACTTCAGCAATATTGAGGATGTCGACAAGATTGAGTTTATTGAGCCACTCGGAGTTGTATTTAATTTCAACCGGATTTTCTCCCTCAAACCGGACAATTTTTCCTGCTTGCTTTACATAATCCTGTGCATTTTGCCGGAGTTCTTCCCGGTCCATAAAACGCCCGCGTGCTTTCATTTTTCCTGATGGATCTCCAGCTTGTCCGGTGCCGTCGCCAATGAGAAATATGACATGGTGGCCTAAGTCCTGAAACTGCCGCAGTTTTCGGATAGCAACGGCGTGGCCGATATGAAGTTGTTTTCCTGTGGGGTCAAAACCCTGGTAGAGCGTCAGCTTTTTTCCGCTCCGGAGCACTTTTTCAAGCGCTTCCCGACTCGGGTAAATACTGTCTACACCTCTGGTTAATAATGTGTCTATGGCATCCATAGCTTCAATTGTATTGCACACTCTTTTTAAGTACAATAGGTGTGTCTATGCAAGAGATTTATTGGGAGAGACAACTCAAACAGCGGTTCAGTACCCCCAAGGCCCGTTTAAAGACGTTTAGTCTTCTGGCAACTGGCTTTTTTATTCTTCTTGTCGCTGGACTTCTTTTTGTTGGCATTTTATTTGCCTGGTATGCAAAGGATTTGCCTCGTCCGGATAAGGTGAGGCGTGTAGAAGGACTGTCGACCGTGGTTCTGGATCGGAATGGGGAAACTATTTATGACATTTTTGAAGACGCCAACAGGATTCCCGTGAAGTGGGAGGATGTGCCGACGTATTTAAAAAATGCAACGGTTGCCATAGAAGACAAGGAGTTTTACAAACACCCCGGTCTTTCTACCGCTGGCATTGTGCGGGCAATGATTTCGACTATCGTTTTTCGAAATATCCAGGGAGGATCAACGCTCACGCAGCAATTGGTTAAAAATGTGCTTTTGACCAATGAACAGACCTTGCCTCGAAAATTAAAAGAAGCAATTCTTGCCGTTCAGATCGAGAGGAAGTATACCAAAGACGAGATACTCCTTATGTATCTTAATGAAGCGCCGTATGGAGGGACTGCGGTTGGTATCGAGTCAGCGTCACAGTTGTATTTTGGAAAACATGCAAAAGATCTGACACTTGTTGAAGCTGTCGTTCTAGCTGGTCTTCCCCAATCCCCTTCTTATTATTCGCCCTTTATCGGAGACGCAAAAGCCTATATTACACGCGGACAATCTGTTGCGCGCCGTATGCATGAAGACGGGTATATCACTGACAAAGAAGAAGAAGAAATTAAAAACCAGCTCCCAAATGTTGTTTTTGCTTCAGGCAACGGAAGCCTTCGCGCTCCTCATTTTATCGCCTATGTTAAGGAATTATTAATTGAAAAATTTGGACAAGATGTGGTTGATGCCGGAGGGCTCAAAGTGACAACAACATTGGATTTGAAACTCCAGGATAAAGCAGAAACAATCGTCAAAGAGGAAGTCGATAAGGTGAAGTATTTGAAAGTTTCAAACGGTGCAGCGGTTGTTCTTGACCCTACCTCCGGAGAGATACTCTCGATGATCGGGAGCAAAGATTATACCGCTTCAGAGAGCGGCGGGTACAAGTTTAATGTCGTCACGCAAGGACTCCGCCAGCCGGGTTCTACCATGAAACCGATTATTTATGCTGCTGCGTTTAAAAAAGGATATACACCAGCAACCCTCCTCATGGATGTCGAGACAAAGTACCCGTCGGGAGACACGACAAAACCGGAATACAATCCCAAAAATTATGATCTAAAGTACCGGGGCCCAATGCTTTTGCGGTATGCTCTCGGAAATTCGATTAATACGATTGCCGTGAAAGTGAGCGCCCTCGTTGGAGTCCGCGAGTCACTCCGTACTGCCTATGACATGGGAATAACGTCTCTGGAGCCTACGGATGATAATTTGAAACGCATTGGGTTATCGCTCACTCTTGGCGGCGGCGAGGTGAAGCTTTTGGAAATTTCCCAGGCGTTTGGCGTTTTTGCTACAGGAGGCAATAAGGTAGAACCTATCGCACTTTTAAAAGTTGAAGATGCAAAAGGGAAAATTCTTTTTGAACAGAAAAAACAATCAGCAAAGAAAGTATTAAATAGTGATGTAGCATACCTCATCTCGAGCATTTTATCTGATAATGACGCACGCAAAGCTGTTTTTGGAGAACGGTCATACTTGGCTATCCCTGGGTATACGGTTGCAGTCAAAACCGGAACAACAGACGACAAACGCGACAACTGGACGATTGGCTACACTCCTTCTCTTGTCGTCGGTGTATGGGTCGGGAACAATGATAATTCTGCCATGAACTCGGCTCTTGCCTCAGGCACGACCGGAGCGGCTCCCATTTGGAATAGGATCATTAAGGAGGCTCTCAAGTCCAAAAAAGACGAACCGTTTGTCAAACCCAGTACCATTGTGGAAGTTGAGATTGATGGATTTGCCGGTGGAACTCCCTATGGGGATCAGCCAAAAAGGAAAGAATTTTTTGTTAAAGGTACGGAACCCACAACAAAATCTTCGGTCTACCAAAGTATTAAAGTATCGAAAAAAGACAACAATAAATTAGCCAATCAAGTCGAGATTACAAAAGGAGAATACGACAGCCGTGACTTTATTGTCTTTAAAGAAGAAGATCCTGTCTCAAGCGATGGGAAAAATAGATGGCAAGAAGGGATCGACGCTTGGGTATCAGCCCAGGGTGATTCCCGATATCACGTACCACGGGAGACGTATGAAGGCGGTGATACGGTTGCCTTAAAGCTCAAGGAACCAGGAGATTACGTGGAGCTTGGCGATACGTCGGTACGCGTGAGAGCAGAAGCGTCAGCTACGGAAGAAGTGAAAAAGATTGAAATCTTTGTTGATGGAGACAGGAAAAAGGAGGTCTCGGGGACAAAAACAATTGATGAAGTAGTTGAAATATCAAAAGGGTCTCACCTTATATCAGTTCGGGCTACAGATTCGAAAGGAAATACTGCAAGCCGCGAGGCGCATGTTGGGATCAAAGAACCGTACACGACTCCCACTCCAGTTCCTACGCTCACTCCGGAACCAACGACATAACTTGATTTTTTTCAGAGTGGTGAGATAAGAAAAGTTACTTTTTCTTACAATAAAAAATCCTAGGATTTTAACTTGCAGGCAAATTTCTCTTCTCCGAGTTTGAGGATTTTTTTCCGTATCGGGAGCGTATCCTCAGTTGTCAGGTTTTTGTCAGCACTCTGATAGGTGATGTGAAGCGTTCGCGTGTTTTTAAAGCTATCCAAGAGTGAAACATCGGAAATCAACGGATCGCTTTGTTTTACTGCATCAATCAATGGTCCGACATGAAACCCAGGAGGGACGACAAATGCGATATCCTCAAAGCTTGCTGGGAATTTTGGGATTGGGTGGTATTTTTTGACAGTGTTCAAATTTGCATAGCAGCGTTCAACGTCTATTTCTAGTACCGTAATTGGCGTTTCTATTCCTAAGTCCGACAGAAGCGTACTTTCAATTTCTCCGACGACTCCATACTCACCAAGTGCGAGGGATTTTTCAGGATTGTAGTATGGATTAGTTGGTATTGTTTCCTTGGGTTTTGGTATGCCAAAAAATGAGAATATTGCTTCGGACAACCCTTTCAGGTTTTGGTAGTGTGATCCGGCAGAGGCGACAATGAGGAACGGATGTTCGTGTGGCAGATCTCCTTTTTTTCTGTCATAGACATGGCTTAACTCAAAAAGGAGGCATGAGGGATCGATGTGCAAATTTTCTTTCATGATAGAAAGCATTGATGGAAGGAGGCTCGGGCGCATATACACCCATTCATCGGATAGTGGGTTTGAAATGGTATATGCGTGTTTTGTATTGAAGCCGAAAACATCCATGAGATTTTTGGAAATCATAGAGTATGTATACGTTTCTGTGTATCCCCAATCAGCGAGTTTATGTTTTAATTTTAGTTCCACTCCCAGGTGCGGGTCTTCAAATGTCATTGGAGGTTCTGAGTCAGGAAGCTTGGTTTGGATATTGTGGTATCCATAGATCCGGGCAATTTCCTCAACCACATCTACATCAATTGTTACATCTCTTCTGTATGAAGGAACGGTAACGGTGAGTATTGTTTCGTCAAGTGTAACTGAAAAACCCAATGATTCAAGTGTGTCAGTTATTTCATCGTTAGTGAGGTGGATTCCTAAATAGATATCAAGTTTATCCCGTTTGAGTGTAACGGTTGGCGGCGTAAATGGGTGCGGATAGACGTCATAAAGTAAGCTTGCTGGCTTTCCTTTCGTTAACTCTTCCAACAAACTAATTCCTTTGAAGATTGTGGGCATGACAAGTTCAGTGTCCAAACCTTTTTCAAAAAGAGCAGCTGCGTCTGTCCGGTGAGCAAGAGCCATTGAAGTTTTGCGGATATGAGTGGGGTCGTATGTCTGGACAAAAAGGAGCACTCTTGTTGTTTTTTCCGTGATATGGGATACTCCCCCTCCCATAATGCCGCAGAGGTCGATAAGCCTCTCCGAACCGTCTTCAATGACGATATCTCCTCCTGGAAGGGTATGTGTTTTTCCGTCAAGAGTCGTAATTTTCTCTCCCTTTTTACTTTCTCTAAGAATCATGGTTGGAATGCCTTTTTTATTTGGTAATATCTGGTCGTAATCAAAAGCATGGACGGGTTGACCGTATGCCTTCATGAGGTAGTTTGTGATGTCAACGACGGCGTTAATCGGCCGCATACCGGAGAGCGTTAAGTATTTCTCCATCCACTCCGGAGAGGATGTATTTTTAATGTCGTCTATCACGAGAGCAGTGAAGCGTGGGTTTATTGTTTTATCTGATTGGATGTTCAGTTTATATACGTCTTTTGTTTTAGGATTTGTTTGGGTGGTTTTATACGGGTCTCCCACGAGTTCAGCGTCTATTCCAAACTTCGGGAGAATGACGCTTGCCTCCCTCGCTATGCCAACTACAGACATAGCATCCGGTCTATTACTCGTGACCTCAATATCATAGACGATATCTTTTCCGACAACATTAATGCGCTCGACTGACATTCCGCAGAGCGAAACGTACTCTTTAATTTGTTTCGGCGTTGCTTTGGTTTTTAAGAAATCCCTAAGCCATTGGTCTGGAACTAATATATTCATAAAATTTTTAGAATTGTGTTAAAAACCGAATATCATTTCCATAGAGAATTCTGATATCGTCTAAGTTTGTTTGCGATTTCATCATGTATGCCCGTTCCACGCCCCATCCAAACGCATACCCGTTGTATACATCTGGATCGATGTTACAAAACCGAAGTACATTTGGGTGAACCATTCCCGATCCGCCGAGTTCTAGCCATCCCTCTTTACATAGTCTGCAGCCTTTTCCGTTACAAATACCGCAGCTTATGTCCACTTCAAATGACGGTTCTGTGAATTGGAAATGAAACGGCCTGATCCTGGTTTTTCTCTCTTTCCCAAAAAACGACGCTGCGAAGTAGTCGAGAACCCCTTTTAAGTGACCGATGGAAACGTTTTTATCGATATAGAGCCCTTCAAATTGATGGAACATCGGTGTATGGGATACGTCTATTTGCCTTCTGTAGCATTTGGCAATATTAATCATGCGGATAGGCAACACTCCTTTTTCCATTTCATGAATTTGGCCATTACTCGTGTGAGGTGTCAGTACCATTTTATCAAAACGAGAATCAGTGTTTTTTTGTTTTCCATCGTCAGTTGGGTTTTGGATAAAGAATGTTTCCCACTCATCACGAGCCGGATGGTTTTTGGGCATGTTGAGTGCCTCAAATGCATAGTAATCCCAATCAACTTCAGGATGCCTGACACGCGTAAATCCAAGTTTATTAAATGTCGCTGTGATTTCTTCGATTGCTTGAGTGACGATATGGAGATGTCCTTCTAGTGGTCTTTGACCGGGAGCAGTAACGTCAATGCTTTCTTTTTCATTGTTTTCTATAAAGTTTTTGTGTTTTAAAGAAAGCGCATCCATGAGATGTTTTTTTACGGAATTCATTACAGTCCCCACACGGCTTTTATCTTCCTTTGAGACAAAACGGATGGAACTAGCAAGTTGACTAAATTCACTTTCCTTTCCGAGGTGTGTTTGAAAAAGAGAATCATATGAATCATCGGAATTTCGTATATCTCGAGATCCCTCTTCATCTACAGCAAGAAGCATGCGAATCAGTTCATCACCGGACATGGTTTGATCTTTATTCTGTGTCATAAAAATAGCAATTCAATATTATTGTACGGAAAAGCCAATGAGCCTATCAAGTACAAAAAAACCCGCTTATGTGCGGGGTTCGTTTTTTCCAAGTGAAACGCGCCCCGTTTTACTGCGAGGTAAAAAAGAATACGTTTGTTGATTGGAAAAATTTCATAGATGTTAGTTTATAGATTTTATTTCATTTACAACTTTTTCAAATGTTTCCGGGTATTCTGAGACAAGGATCGCAAGCATTTTCCGGTCTAAGTTGATATTAGCAGATTTTAATTTACTAATAAAAGCACTGTATGTGAGGCCTTTCTCCTGTACGGATTGGGAAATCCGAGATATCCATAAAGCACGGAAGTCTCGTTTTCTATTTTTCCTTCCGGCAAATGCATACTCACCAGCATGAAGCGCTGCTTCATGGGCAACTCTTATGAGTCTCCGTTTTGTCATCCGGTATCCTTTGTTCTCCCGGAATAATTTATGATGCTTTGCTCGGCTGGTAACACCTCGTTTTACTCTCATAGGTTTATGACTGAATGAATCGTTTTATTGTTACGATATATGCTTTATTATCCAGTGTCTTTGAACTGTCCTGTCTCCGTTTGTGAGCTGCAGACTTATTCTGCCGAACATGACGTCTCCCTTGGGTTCTGTGCATGACTTTCCCGGTTTTTGTGATCTTGAAACGTTTTCCTGCAACTTTTTTTGTTTTCACTTTTGACATAGGTTAGATAGCTATTATATCACAAAAATGTGGGGGTATGGCAAGAGAAAGGCTATTTCCCTTTTTTCTCGGGGACAACCATTGCAACGAGAAACCTGCCTTCCATGTGAGGCTCCCGGACAATACGAACCGGTTGGATAGCTTCAATAAACCGTTTGAGGACGGCAAAACCGAATTCTTTTCTCGTGATTTCCCTTCCTTTGAAAATGACGGTCATTTTCACCTGGTTGCCGTCACCCAACCATTCTTTGGATTGATCTACACGGGTATCAAAGTCATGTTGACCGATGAATGGCCGCAAGCGAATTTCCTTTATACCGACGTTTTTCTGGTTCTTTTTGCTCTCGCGCTCCTTTTTGGCCTCTTGGTACTTGAATTTTTTAAAGTCAATGAGTTTGGCAACAGGCGGTTCGGCGTTGGCGTTAATTTCCACGACATCAAAATTAAGTTCTTTTGCTTTTTGGAGTGCTTCTAGCTTTGTAAGGATTCCTATTTGTTTCCCTTGGTCATCCAACAGCCGCAGTGTTGGACTTGTGATTTGGTAGTTGATGCGATAGTGTTTTCCTTGCGTTTGCACAGTAAAATAGACTTAATCTAGCGCCTATTATATCGGAATTGGTATTCTTTTGTAAAGATTACGTTAATACTCTGTTTTTGATTTCCGGTATCAAATTCTCTAAGAATGTTTCGATGGAAAATGGGCCGTACGCTTTTCCACTCCGAGCACGTTCAGCTACCGTCATTGTTTCGACTTCCTTGTCTCCGATGATAAGCATATAGGAGACCTTCTCTTCCTGCCCTTTTCGTATTTTTGCTCCAAGCGTTTCGCTCCTGTCATCCAGTTCCACGCGAATATGTTCGTTTTTCAGTTTCTGGAACACTGTTTTTGCATACTCGACGTGCCGGTCAGTGATTGGCAGAATTCGAACTTGAACGGGGTTAAGCCACGTCGGGAATGCTCCGGCAAAGTGCTCGATGAGTATCCCAATCGTTCTTTCCAAAGATCCAGTCAGTCCTCGGTGGAGTATTACAGGATTTGCTTCTTTTCCGTTTTCATCAATGTACGTGAGTCCCAGGCGTTTTGCCATAAAGAGATCGAGCTGCAAGGTTGACATTTGCCAGGGCCTTCCGATAGCGTCTTTGACCATGAAATCTATTTTCGGTCCGTAAAAGGATGCTTCACCTTTCCCTACCTCATACCGGAGATCGTTATCCTTAATTATTTTTTCAAGTTTTTCTCCGGCTTTTTTCCAAGTTTTCGTGTCGGCGATATACTTGACGCTGTCGCTTGGATCGTTTAAGGACAGCCGCACCCAATACTCCTTGAGACCGAACGCTTCATACATTTTTTTGACCATTGCTATGCACGTTGCAAATTCCTGTTCAATTTGATCTTCTCGCATGAGGATGTGTGAGTCGTCGATCGATAGGGCTCTCACTCTCGTCAGTCCCCCGAGTTCCCCGCTCTTTTCATAACGGTAACATGTACCCGGTTCAGAGAGACGGATTGGTAAATCACGATAACTCCGTGCGCGTGACGCATAAATCATATAGTGATGTGGGCAATTCATGGGTTTGAGGACATACGTTTCGTTATCAATCCCAAACGGCGCATACATGACGTCGCGATAATGCTCCCAATGACCCGTCCGTTTGTATATGTCATTTTTTGCTATATGCGGCGTCCAAACTTCACTGAAGCCGGCCGCTTCTTCAAGTTCCCGTTCATAGGCAATAATTTGATTTCGTATTATCGCTCCTTTTGGCGTCAAAAGCGGAAGGCCTTTGCCGATATCCTGATTTATGACAAATAGGTCAAGTTGCGGTCCCAAAATCCGATGGTCCCGTTTTTTGGCTTCTGATAAAAGAGTTAAGTGCGCGTCCAATTCCTTTTGCGTTGGAAACGCCGTTCCATAAATTCTCGTAAGCATTTTGTTTTTTTCATTGCCTTTCCAATATGCGCCAGCCAAAGAGAGGAGTTTAATGACTCCCGTCTCGCTCGTGTCAGCAACATGGGGTCCTTTACACAAATCTTCAAAGGCGCCCGTTTTATAGTACTTCACTTCTTTTTCTGTTGCTGATAAGTCCTCAAGAAGTTCAAGTTTGTATTCTTGTTTCTCAGCCTTTGCTTTTTCAATAGCTACTGACATTGCCATTTCTTCGTGGATGAAAGGAATTTTCTTTCCCTGGAGTATCCTTATCCGTTCTTCAATTTTTGAGAGGTCCGCGTCCGTTAGTTTCACGGGCAGTTCAAAGTCATAATAGAAGCCGTTTTCCGTCGTTGGACCAATGCCAAATTTTGTTTGGGGATAGAGTTCCATGACAGCAGCAGCCATGAGATGAGCTGCACTATGGCGCATGGTATCAAGGTCATTATAATTGCTGTGTCCTGATTTATAGACATTCTCCCGTTTCGTTTTCATAATAGGCCTCCTTTTCCTTACAAAAAAAGCCACCTCTCTGTTGGAGCCCTTTTTAAAGGACGGTTCCATCCAACTTCTGGTGACTTACTTTTTGTACATTCGCGGTACAAGTCGCGTTTCTCTTTGGGATTGGTGAGTTCCCATGCAAACGAGAAAATTTATCTATTTTTGAGTATAGAAGGTATTTAGAGAGCTGTCAAATCTCTTTCATCCCCGGTGACCTTTGGATTTAAATATGAAGGGTTTAAAAGTATCCATTTCCTGTAGTTTATTTTTGGTCGTATAGAGGATTTTATCGATGTAGTTTGCAATGTCTTCATAAAAGGAAACGTTTGAGATACAGATACTTTCTTCGGTTGCCGCAATTGGTTCGAGCACCACTTCACCGATATTGAGTGATTTTAGGATGATGTTGGGCGCATATGCTTTGGCTTTCAATACTTCATTCCAAAAAAGAGCACGTTTAGTCGTAAAGAATGGGGTCGTAACGTCAAAACGCATAACTCGTCTATCAGTTATATATGTTATCGCTTTTTTAAATGTTGTTTCTATCCACCAGATGCCGGTTATGAGAATTATTGCTGAAAGAAGCACACCCACGAGTTTAATTGTTCCTCCTGCTATTGGTACTACAGATCCGATCATGAAGGCGATACACGAAAAAAGAAGGATAAGGAGAACGAGTCCCACAATTGAGAGCGTTTTTGTGAGGGGATGAGGAGTGAGAGCCGCTAGTATTTTCTCTCCATCCTGTTGTCCATCAAAAGTGCTGAGTTGCATAGAGTCGATTATATATCAACGGATTACTAAACGGTATATTCTTTAAATCTCATCATTGTCGTTTTCTAATGATCTGATATTTTTAATAATGACATGACGGTGTGTTGCCTCTATAAGATGTTTTTCCGCCAGTTTTTGAATTTGTCTCGTTACCGTTTCTCGTGTCGTATTGATCCATGAGGCAATCTCCTGGTGTGAACATGGAATTTCACAAATTGATTTATCCTTAAAATATGGTTGATAAATTGAGCACAAATAGACGAGAGTTGAGCGCACGTTATTATACGAAGATTCGCTTATTATATTTTCAAAATGTTTGAGGGCCATATCCATTATTTTCCCGGCTCGCAAGGTGAGATCGGATAATACTCCAGGCGTATTTTTTGCAAAAGTATCAAATTTCTTTTTCGGTGCAGAATAGACTTCTGTTATTGGAGAGACTGCTTCAAAATAGTGGGTACTATTGGATTTTGCAAACGTGAGAAAGCTCGGAAAAATATCCCCAGGTGAGTAAATATGAAAACTTATTTCTTTCCCGCTTTTGGTAAGCGTATAGAGGCGGACGAATCCGGATTTGAGGTAATAGATTTTATCAAATGTGTCTCCTTCACGGATGATGGATTCATGCTTTCTAAATCGTTGTAAAGGAAACGGTTGGAAAAACTGCAAAATTAAGTTCTGAAGCTGTTTATCTATTGAATAAAGACGTGGCAGTTCTATGATTTCTCACGTACTGTAGCACTCTTTGTATACGTATTCAAATTATACCAAATTTATGTGCGCTTGATCACATTTAGACAGTGTCATATATCACTGCAAATATCTCCAAATACATGTATTTATAGGACATTGCTAAAAAATTTTAAGGGTTTGGGTTATGGTAGACAATATATATTCCTATTGTTGTCCTTTATATCCACGAATTCTATTCCCTACTCCCCTTTTTACTCGACTATCCGATAAAAGAGTCAGATGTTTTTTTAAAAAAATCCATAACGAAAGGAGGTGAAAAGTACTATGAGAAAAATATTAGCTATGGGAGCAAGTGTTGCGATGTTATTAGCAACAGCAGCACCAGTTTTTGCAACTGTTACAAGTTCAACAACAATATTTGACAACAACATATCAGCAAAAGCGAATTCCGGATTAAATACACAGGATTTCTTGTTTTCAGGAGGGACAACACAATCGATGACAACTGGAACGTCGGTTGCAATTGGTACACAAGGAATTACTGTTTCTAATTTACCTACTTTTTCTAGTTCATCGGTAATTCAAGGAAACAATATAAAAGCAAAAGCGAATTCCGGATTAAATTCGCAAACTGTATCTCTCACTGGAGGTGTGACTCAAAGAATGACCACTGGAGAAGCAGGCGCGTCTGGTATTCAAAGTATTACATCAAAGAATCCTTCTTTATTCGGTACAACGAATATTAGTTGGAATGATATTAAAGCAAAAGCAAATTCTGGATTGAATACGCAGGATTCAAGTTTTGTTTTAGGAAGTACGGTTCAATCTATGACAACAAATATTGCACAGGCAGAAGGAACTCAGTGGATAGTTACAGGGGCTGCCATACAATAATGTGTATGTTAGATGTTTGATAATTCCATCAAACACGTTTGTGATGTTTGGGGTGTGGGTGCCCGATGAAGGTGCCCACACCTCAAAAGAATTGTGTTTTAAAAATAATTTAATGAATTCAATAATAATAAAGAGAGTATTTTCTTTCACGTTATCAATCCTGCTCATTGTTAATCCGGTCATGGTACCGGTGTATGTATATGCTGAAGACAGCGTTGTCACTCCTGAAGCACCAAAAGAAGAGACTGTCTCAACACCAGAACCACCATCTGCTCCTGCTGTTATTCAATCCGTTGAACCTCCTCCATCTCAACCTGCTGTAATAACAACAGAACCACCAAAACAGACTGAAAATATATCTTCCTCAACGGTCACAACCGGAGAAAGTGTTGCTTCGGGAACTCAAGAGGTTACGGCAAATACAACTATAGCAGAGGTGTCTGGATCAGTATCGGTTGACGGGTGTTCGGTGAGCGTTACCTCAAGCTGTCCGATAGATAGTGTTAAAGAAGCGGTTGTTGAAGGAAGTGTAACAGCTGATTCAGTGAGCGGAGAAAATACTATTACTGATGTACCGGGAGACGCTCTTACAAAGACCGGGACGGCAAGCGCAACGATAGTCAGCAAAACTGAGTTAAATACGACAATCATTGAAGCGTCTCCAAGTGCATCTGGACCAACCGGTTCTTCAGGGTCTTCTGGAGCTTCCGGAGTAGAGACGGATGTTACTCTTGATAATTCCGTCCAGCTTTCTTCGGATCTTAGTAGTTCCGCCGTTTCAGGGAAGAACACTGAGGAGAATGTCGGAAATGATGCTGTCATTTCCTCTGGTGGATCCAGTGCGACAGCATATTCGTTAAATATATTAAATACGACCCTCATGGGATCGAGTGTCAAGTTTTTGGTCATCAATATTGACAGCACGCAAGTTGGGAATATTAATTTAAACGCGCTTTGGAGGGATATTCAAAAGGAACAAGCAGGAAGAAAAACGGTATTTATGGATGGAGATGGATCGGTCGTTGATATTACCAATTCTTCATCAACATTCGTCCGTGTAGCTGCTTCAGCTATTTCAGGAGAAAATGTCGCAAGTGACGTTGGGGGGGACGCTATCATTACCTCAGGAAATGCATTTGCAAGCGCGGGACTCGTTAACATTGAGAATTCTACAATTATAGAATCCCAAATTCTTGTTGTTGTCATTAATATTTTGGGGAGTCTTGTTGGCGACATTATCCTTCCTTCAACCGAACGGTTCACTGAAGTTGCAACCACAAGCGCAACTCTTTCCGGATCGTCACATCCTGAGACACTTTTTTCCAATTCAGCCTATGTTACTGACAGTGTTATGAAGGCAACAGCAGATTCGGGAAACAATACGGAAACAGGAAAGTCAGAGAACCAATATATTGGGACTGGTGATGCATATGCTTTTGGGAATGAAAGTGTATTTGCAAATATGTCCATGTATATTGATTATTACTACAAAATTCTTTTTAATAACTACGGATATCATTCTGGAGGCGTATCGGGACTTATTGATCCCGAAGAAACGGTAGCGACAGAAGCGTTTAGAACGACAACATATGACGTAGCCAGTGACTACTACGCATCACAAAAATCATCTTCTGAGGCGGGTTCAGGATCGACAACTCTTACAAATACATCTCAATCGTCATACGATGTTGAAGCATTTGCAAAATCAGGAGGAAACGAAGCACTCGATGTGGATGGAAATGCATATATAAAGACCGGAACGTCTGTTGCTCTTGCAAACGTCGTATCGTTTCTTAATACGACAGTATTTGGGAATTATTTTCTGTTTCCGATCGTTAATTTGTTTGGTTCGTGGACAGGAAATTTTGTATTGGAACGCCCTGATGTGGAAGTTACTATGAGAGCGCTTCATGGATCGGTTTTGCCCGGGGAAGACGTTGAATATCAAGTAGAGTATATGAATAATACCGGAGAAGAAGCGCGGGATGTTACTCTTGAAATTTCCCTTCCTCCTGATCTGTCATACAGTTCAACGAACTTTTCTATTGAGCCAGCTGTTAATGGAAATATTATTCAATTCCGTTTGGGAACGGTAAATGGAAAAAGCATCGCGTCTTTTGTTTTCCGGGCTCATGTCACGTCCGAAGTGAAAGTAACTGATTCGTCTCCGATAACACTTCTTCAAAAAATAAAACATGCCGTTCTTCCAGTTGTTTATGCCGCTGAGCAGGAAAAACTAGAGATAATTCACGTAAAGATATCGACGAGTGACGTTGAGTCAAATTCAAAAAATAACGAGGCATCAGTAGAGACTACAGTGATAATTCCAGAAGTGGTGACTACTCCTCTTTCTTCTCCAATTCCTCCCTCGTATGATGCGAGATTACAGGTTTCCTCATCGAATAATTCCGGGGATTTTGTCTATCCAGGGCAAACAGTGCATTTTACCGTGAGTCTTGTGAATGATGGAGCGTCTCTCACCAAAAACGTCGTCGTTACCCAATCTCTTCAGACAGGAGGGTATGAGATTGGTTCGTTGAGTTTTCCGATATCACAAGTGTTATCCAAAAAAACGACGACAATTCAATATGATCTTCTTGTTCCCTCTGGAGCCTCGGCAGGAACATATATTGTTAAAACTGAAGCGGTGGGTTTTGACGAAGGGGGAAAGAAAATCGAGGCAGGAGCGGGAAGCGCATTTATCGTAATGATCAAACAGTTGAAAATCGTTGAAAAGGTTAAAGCAGCTGAAGAGGAGGAAGTGAAAGGCGCGGAAACCGATGTGCCTGCTTCTTCGTGTCAAACTAAAAAAAATTATTGGCCATATGCTCTTATCTCAGCTCTACTTCTTTTGTGGTTTGTCGAGTTTATGCGAAGAAAGAGAATTGAAAAAGAGTTGAAAGTTCTCGATCACTCCCCTACCGTAAAAACGTAGAGATGGTTTTTTGTATCTTCTTTTACGATTTTCCAATGAGGAAAGATAAAACTATTGGAAACGACAAGTGTTCCTTTCTTCACTCCGGTCTGGAGTTTTTTTTCAAGTTGGTCCATTCGCCACGGAAGAAGGTATACAAACACAATATCAGCGTCCTGTATGTCAGCGTTCCAGAAATTTTTCCAATAGCATCGAATTGATGTTCTTTGTTTGCTCCATAGCTTTTTCACTCCTGTTAAGAGAACAAGAAAAGGATTAATTTCATAACCGACAGCTTCTGCTCCGCGATCAGCAGCAAGAAAGAGGAGCCTTCCATCACCAGACCCAAGGTCGTATATTTTCATTCCTTTTTTAATTTTGACCATATTCATCATCGCAAGGGAGGCTGTATTGGTAGTCGGGACAAATGGTGCGCCTGTGAGAAACGCAATCGTGAGATAGAAAACAAGAATGAGAAAAAAGAACTGAATAACAATATAAAGAAATACTAACATTGGGTGGACGTACCAGGAATCGAACCTGGGACCTTTGCAATGTGAATGCAACGCTCTAACCAGCTGAGCTATACGTCCTGACTCCAGGAATATTATATCATCTTTGAAGCACGAAAAAGTTCATTAGCCAGAAGATGTTGCGAGGCTTCGCTCGGAAGACAACCCAAACGTCGTTCCATGTTTTTTATACATACCCCAATACCCGGCTTTCTTTTTCCGGCTATGGAATGCCGCAAGCCATGTATTACTGTCGTCCACTTGTTCTTTTAAGGATTTGATAAAGCTTTTTAGTTGTTCAAAAAAATTCAAATGATAGACGCCTGGGGCAACCGGTGTTTCCATGACAGCGTTATGGATTTCCTGATGGAGTTTCTTTATTGATTGAGCAAGGCCTTGGAGTTCTTGCCTAACTGCTTCCAGTTGCTGCTTGAGTTGTGCATCCTCCGAACGCATTTGTTTTGGAGCTTCCGGTACACGGCGGATTGGAGCGACTTCAGGCTGTTGTTCTCTAAAATCAATCGTTTCCTGTGGCTTTAATTCTCCAGATTTTTGAGAAGCGCCAAAGAGAGACTGCAGGACGTCAGAACCTATTTTTCCAGCTACATCCTTGGTAACTGTTTTTCCGACAGACGAACCAATAGAACGCACAGATTCAAGGATGTTGTCATTAACAATAATTGGGGGTTTCTTGGTTTTTGGCTGTTGTCCTAACATACGATTGCCCATATTGTACTCCAAAGGCAGGTATGTTTCAAAAAAGATTTTTCTTCGCGTTACAGCGATGCAATGTGCTTTATTGTCTCCTGTCGACGCAAGATGGAAGCCAGATAATACCGTTGGTTTTGTAGTGACTTCTTTTCCTCTTCAGTTTTTGCGTTTGCAATGACTTCATCAATTTGTTTGTCTGATACAGATATGTGTTCAGTATCAGCGATTTCTTCAAGAGCAAATTCAAGAGCAATAGTGCGCTTTGCCTGCTCTTCATATTCTTTGTGAATAGACTCAGAGGTTTTTCCAGTTGAGGACAAATATTGGTCAATGGTCATTCCGAGTTTTTTCGTTTGATCGATGAGGTCTGACAACAGTCTATGGACTTCTTGCTCCATAAGGATTGGTGGAATTGTTACGGTGATAGCTGAATAGAGAGTGTCCAAAATCTCATCAAGCGTTGGCTTTTTCTCTTCTTCTTTTTCTGGTTTTTGGTCTTGCCCTGGTACCCAGAGTTTTTTTGCCTTTCCTTCTTTTAATTCCTGGATTTTCTTTTTGTACTCACCAAGTTCGACAGTTGGCCGTTCACATGTTTTAATGAGGATTTCCCAGGATTCATTTTCTTTGGCTTTTGATAAGCTGATATTTGGGTTAATGATCGGCTTAAGCTTATGTTCCAGGAGCGCTTCAGAATAGAGTTTAGGCAAAAGGGTACGGATGACTTCTTCATAAACTTTTGTTTTGTCCAGTCCTTTTTCTACTGTTTCTCGGGGAGCTTTTCCTTTGCGAAAACCAGGCACTTCTGACTCCGACACGATCTTTGTGACTACGTCCTCATATGTCTTTTTGACATCAGGCCATGGAATAGTAACGGTGAGTTCAATGTCCCCTGCTTCAGTTTTGTGAATTGCTGTCGTCATACGAGAAGTAAGTGTACCACATGGGAGGCTACTTTGAAAAGCCGAGTGAAAGCTCAATCGTCGGAGGAGTGAGTGTTGTGTCCTGGATTTGAATACTATTTATTTGGGCTGTAAGGGAAGCGATCTGCGCTTCAGTTTGGAGAAATGCACTGTCTGTTGCCATTGCAGATTCTCTTGTGTGAACTATAGAGGTTGGTGTTGCATACGGAGTTGTTGTTGGTGTTACGACTGGCTCGGAAATGGTTTTAATACCGCTTTTAACGCTTGCCGCAATTCCTCCTAGGGTAATGCCCACAATGATAAAAAGGATTAAGACATACGGGGCAACCTTATTTTTCTTGGACTTCTGTTCATCTGGGGGTGGGGCGACAGGAGCACTCACGATTGGTTGAGATATCGGTTGTTCGGCCTGATTTGGTATAGTATTTTCCATATTAGTCTATATACTTCATGGAGGTCGTCAGTTCTTTTAAGTATGACGCTCCTTCAGACAAATACTGTTTTGCACTCCCCATCTCTTTTTGAATTTCACCAAATGCTGCTTCTATTTCATCAACACGGCTGGCTTTGAGAGACGTGTTTTTTGTTTGGACACTATCCATTTTTTGCTGATAGAGGCTCCGTTTATTTTGTATCTGGAGGAACCATCGGTCCATGGTTGCGATTTTTTCTGGAGACATAGTTTCCCGTGCTTTAAGAATGAGATTCTGAATTGAAGTTAGGATTTCTCCATATGTTGTATTGGCTTTAATGAGTTCGGCTGATTGAATGGCAACAATAATTTGTCGCATTGATGACTGGAGGACGCTATTGTGGGAGGTGAGTTTTCCTGATACTTCCTCAGCATCAGTGATGGTGCCTATTGCCGGAATGAGAGCAGTGTGCCCCTCAAGAAACGTTACTTCATTTTTGATAAGCGTCTGGTAGAGGGATTTATTTGAAGCACTGAGGGATGTAGCTTCATTGAGTTTCTCGTTGAGAAAGAGAAGGTATGCTCTGAGGAGCGTATCGCGTGTTTCCAGCATTTTTTTGCTTTTTTCCAAAGCCGTTGTTTCACTCGTCAGTGTCTTATATTTTTGATATTCGGATTTGGTTACCTTAAATTCATTAAGTGCAGACCTATATCCGTCATACTGAAAAAGATAATCCTGATAAGCAGTTTGAGAAGAAGCATGGACGTTTGAAAGAGGAAAAATACAAAGGAAAGTGAATAGAAAAAGGATAATTACCATAGACATATGTATCGTATCATGGGAAGAAATGAGGAATCAAGGTTTTTTATGTAGAATTCTTTATTGACCCAATAATGCCTTTTGCAATAGGTGCTACTACTTGAATAAGTGTAAGTAAACCAGCTGCTGTTGCAACGTGGTCATTTGGAGCCAATGCGAATGTTGAACCACTCGCAATAAGTAATCCCAAGTCTTTTTGATCGTTTGTATCCTTTAAATCAAAAACAGGACCTTCAAAAGTAGGTGATTTTGGCGTGCTAATACTACGTATGACTATTTCCTTTAAGACACCCATGGCTTTTATATAAAAGAACGACTGATAAATGTCAAGCTTTATTAGTGAGTATTTTTGTGCCAGAGAGAGGAATCGAACCTCCAAGGGTTTCCCCATACGGTCCTAAGCCGTACGCGTCTACCAATTTCGCCACTCTGGCAATACTTTTCATTATACCAATAAAATACCCCGGGAGGGCAGACCCGGGGTATTTTTAATCTTTATTATCTTTTTCTCTTTACAATACGAGATCGAAAAGTTCTACCTCATCAGTCTCGTATGCATCAATATCAGCCAAAAAGTGATTTACTTTTTGCGACCATTGTGGGTCGGCTGCATACCGCTCCCCAATCTGTTCAACTGTTGTTAAACCATCGTCAACATAGTTTTCTTTTAATCCTTCAGAAACTGTAGTAATACCGTCCTTCCAGTTTTCAAAGTTAGCCCCATAATTGGTTCCGGTCCATACAGCCCATCCCCAAGCGTTATACGAGTTATATGGAATGAGTTTTCCAAAGTATGACTCGTTTCCAGCAATAGCAGCAACCAATTTCCAATCAAGTCCAAGTCTATCGGCTTCAGACACAAAGTGTTCTGCATCCCCTGCCATTGTTGACCCTACTGACTCAAGGTATTTCTGTAACTTCATTACCCTGACGTCGGCTGTTTTTGTCGCTTCAGCATCAACAGCTGATAATGTCGCTGTAGCTACTGAAACCTTCTCTTCTGCATATACCGGGTGTGCTATGGTAAAAAGAGCGATTGTTAAAAGAACTATAATCTTTTTCATACGATCCTCCTTTCCTTTCCTAGAGCTATTGCTCAGGATTTATTCATTGGATTTCCTCACCGTTGTTCTCGATTCATCTACACCAAAAAGGTTTGGTATAGGTGGATCGAGGGTGAATCTGTGATGTATAGAAAGCGCGGAGGACTGAAGAATTTTAAGGGCCGTATATAATGCCTAAATATGGCTAGCCCGGGAAAAGGTATTTCAAGAAAAATCCTAAAGCAAATTTCTTTTAACGGAAGCTCACTTTAGGATCTAGCAGATAGTATACCCTATAATACGTATTTTGTCAAGTCTTATGGGATATGTATAGCCTCAGGATGAGGCTGATAACAAGCTCTATTATACACCTTTACAGGCCTATTTTCAATCCTACTGGATCTTGTCCATGAAGCCTTGGACACACCGTGTCCAGGAGTACCCATTTTCGACAGACGGAGGCGCCCAGATAGCCCCTATGTCATAGAGATCGGTTATACCTCGGTCATAGTACCGTTCCTTGATGTACTTACTTACCCACTCAAAGGCGTGCGGCCAATCGTTAAACCGCTTCCCCATGATGTCAGATGAAAATACTGCTATCCCCCAGGCGTTATACGCATCCTTTTTTGGGAGTCTTTTACCCATGTTACTCTCACACATGGCGATAGCCGGAACTAAACGGAAGTCGATCTTGTACTGGTCGGCAAGAGAGACAATGAGGTCGGTATAGTCCATGAATGGAGACGTCGGTTGGTATCGGGTTATAAATTGTTTGAGAAGGAGGCTTCTGGCGTCCCCTCCTTCTACTGTTGAGCCTAGTACGCGACCGGTAGAGGGTTTCTCTCTATACGATAGCGTGCTTTGGGAAAGAGTGTCAGTCTTTGGGAACGAGAGAGAAAGCCTACTTCCTTTTTGAAGCGCTGAAAGGTATGAAACGTTTAAGAGAAGAAGGATTATAGATGCCTGGAGCAAGGCGAGTGAAAAAAGTAGCTTTTTTCCCATACGTACATATACTTTTGTTCGGGCAGCAGATTTATATTATGTTTTTCTGTGATCCGCCTGAGACTCGAACTCAGAACCGACTCCTTAAGAGGGAGTTGCTCTACCAATTGAGCTAGCGGACCAATTTATGTATGCGCGCCTGGAGGGAGTCGAACCCCCAACCCTCTGTTCCGAAGACAGATGCTCTATCCATTAAGCTACAGGCGCAGACAGAGATACAAGCCTATTTTACCACGTTTTTGGTTTGGGCATGAGGAGTGACGATCGGAGTTATTTTTTTAGATTATCTCCTCTTTTTTTGTGCGTATGAAGCGGATCCATTCTTCAACCACTTCAAAAATGACTTTGAGGGGTGCTTCAAGGATGAAGTCAAAGAGGAAGATAAAGAAGTTTATCTTGGCTATTTCCTTTGAGAGGAGGTCTCCAGCATAAAGGATCGGGAGGAAGAAAAAATCCATGAGAGGTTCAAGAATCCCCTGTCGTTCAACCACCTCGTATTCCCGTGCGGATTGACGGATGCGGTATGCAAAAAGTGATACCAAGGCGACAAAGAATACAAATATAATTTGGGAAGCGAAGTTGAAGTGGAGTATTGAGAGGATATAGCCGATAAAGCCAAAGGTGAGGGCAAAGGCGCTGACGTAGAAAAGAGAAAAGACGGCTGAGAGGAGTGGCCGTTTTCGTTTTGGAGTGAGAGTGAATGCATCCGACGCTTTTTGGTAGCTCTCCGGGTGATATACGATCGTCTTTATGCGATCAATGAGACGTTTCGTATTGTCAGGCCCCGGGACAGAGATAAAACTTGCGATGAGCGCCAGAAGGACTGGAGGGAAAATGAGGTTAATAAGAAGCGGGATCCAATCTATTTTTTTGGTTATCCATGTGTCTACCGGAACTTCCAAAAGGATTGCGAGGATCATTTTTGTGAGGAATATGTATACTATGCTTCGCACGATCCCCCGTCGTACTTTTACTCCAATCTGTTCGTATCGTTTGGACGCGAGAATATTGAGCGTTTCTTCAAACTTTGTTTCATCCTCAACGATCGATCTGGCATCTTTTTCGTGTTCAAACATGAAGTCACGAAGTAAGAGAAACGGAGGAAGCTGTTTTCTGAGGTATTTAGCAATTGACACAGTGAGAGCATTTTTTGAACTTTGTGAGATGTGTTGGATAGAGGTGAAGAGCTGCTCGATGTGTTCCTCTGCGTCAGATGTCGTACGTTTTGTCCAATCGGAATCAATCATTTTTAAGAGATGAAATGTTATGAGAGCCTCATCTGATTGAGCATACGCTCGCTCTACAGCAATGTATGTCATCATGTTGAGGAGTTCCTCATTGTATGATGGTATGAGGATTTTTGGCCGTACGAGCTGGTATACGAAATTAACGAGTGCCTCACGTTTTGTTGGAGACACCATGATTTCGTCGATTTCAGCACTAGCTATTCCAGCAACCATTTCCCATGTGATTCCTTTATGGCGTGTTGCCTGGATATGGTTTTTTACAATGAGGTATTTGCCGATAATTTGAGCAATGGTCGCAATAGTATCATCATCAATGAGCGAACTATCAATGTATTTTGCCCAGAGGAGTTCAACAGTCAGGTTTTCGGCTATAGCCCTTGGATCATTTCCAAGAGTTGTCCGTCTTTTGAGGATGCGTTCGATAGCAGCCCGACGTACAAGGTGTTCAGCACGGAACTCTACAGCGTTTCTTGCTTTTTCATAGATGACAGCAAATGTTGAGACTGTACGGGATACAGCAAAGGCTCGTGCTTCTTTGGCAATATGAGTTGGAGTCTCAAAAACGTCAAAAAGAGCTTGGACGAGTGGTGATAGTTGCATACGAAATAAGTACAGTTCTTATTATACCATTATTTCGAAGAGTGCAAATTTATCGGACGAGGCCAAGAGCCATATACCATGTCATTGGCTTTAAGCACACAGGGCATTTTGTAGGTGGTGTTTTTCCCCGGTGGATATACCCACAGTTTAAACATTTCCATTCCAGTTCAACGTCACTGTCATAGAGCGTTTTACTGTCGAATTTTTTGGCGATAATGAGGTACCGTTCTTCATGCTTTTCTTCAACTGCCTTTACGTGTTTGAATAATCTAGCAGCTTCTGCTTCTTTTTCCGAGAGAGCAGTTTTCTCGAATTCAGGATACATTATTGTCCATTCATAGTGTTCACCTTCCGCAGCCATTTTCAGGTTATCGCTGGTGTTGGAGAATGCATGAATACTGAGTTCTTGCGATGGGACAATGACCGATTCTTTGATCATTTCAAATTCTTCTGTTGCATGGGCGCGTTCATTATCCGCTGTTTCCTCAAAGATCCGAGCGATCCATTCGAGATCGTCTTTCCGTGCAATTTTTGCAAATTGCGTATATTTGTTTCTGGCCATACTTTCGCCAGCAAATGCTTTAAGAAGATTTTGTTGGGTTTGAGATGATGTATTCATATAGGTTTACTATATGATGTTATTCCTATAACGTCAAATTCAGGTAAGTATTTTAACTGAAAAAATTGCATCTCTACGTTGTGATAAAAATACATCTTCGATTACTTCATCTGGGATAAATTCTTTCGTGTTACCAATTAGAAATCCAGTTAGTCCAATTGGTTGCATGGTTTTCTGAGATT
>Ga0172375_10000240_pt1 | contig 85872 bp, 102 predicted proteins | sample LakKiv1m_FD_114537 | JGI IMG/M metagenome (GOLD analysis project Ga0172375, IMG submission 114537) | Freshwater microbial communities from Kabuno Bay, South-Kivu, Congo - kab_092012_11.1m | ecosystem: Environmental > Aquatic > Freshwater > Lake | place: Democratic Republic of the Congo... | reverse complement strand
TTTTTAGTAACAGCTTATGAAAAAAATAGGATTTTAAAAAGAATAAAATCTTATTATTATCAAAAATATCAAAAAGCTGAAAATCAATGCTTTATATAAAAAGTATTTAAGTAAGACATAAAAACGAACCACATTGGTTCGTTTTTTTATTTTTAATAGTATTAAAAATATGTTAAAATTAGACATTATGGCAAAAAAAGAAATTTATAAAATTAGCGATATAAAAGCAGAAGAAATTAAGGATTCACGAGAAAACCCAACATTAAAAATTACAGTTTGTGTCAAAGATAGCTTTGCCAGCTTTTCTGTGCCGTCTGGAGCAAGTACGGGCGTACACGAGGCTCATGAATTGAGAGATGAAGATGGAAAAGGTATCAAAAAAGCTATTGAAAAAATAGAAAAAATTATAACGCCAGCTTTAATTGGAAAGGATGTTTTTAATCAAAAAGAAATAGATCAAATAATGATTGATCTTGATGGAACTCCAAATAAAGATAATTTAGGTGGAAATTCAATGATTGGAATAAGTATTGCTTGTGCTAAAATAGCTGCTAAGATTTCTAAACAAGAAGTTTTTATGTATTTGCGAACCCTTACTAAAATAAAACCTTCAAGAAAAGTTCCATATCTTTATATGAATTTAATTAACGGTGGAAAGCATGCAAAAAATGATTTAGCTTTTCAAGAATATCATATTGTTCCAGATACTGAAGATGTAAGTGAAGCAGTGGAAATTGGCATAAAAATACAACACACTTTGAAAGAAATTATTGCAAAAGAATTAGGAGGAGAATCGTTAGTTTTAGGTGATGAAGGTGGTTTTGCTCCAAAAATAAGTGATATAAAAAAACCTCTTGAATTTTTAGTAGAAGCTATAAAACAAAATTATCTTTTGGGAAAAGTTAGATTAGCTTTAGATGTTGCGTCTTCTTCTTTTTATAATACTGAAAAAGGTTTTTTTACGGTTGGTGGAAAAAATATTTCCAGAGAAGAATTAATGAATATATATATTTCTTTAATTAAAGAATTTAATTTATTTTCAATTGAAGATCCTTTTGATGAAGAAGATTTTGAAGGTTTTAAAGAATTAAAAGATTTTAATAATAAATTGATAGTAGTTGGTGATGATTTAACCGTTACAAATAAAAATATTTTAAAACAAGCGATAGAAAAGGGAAGTATAAATGCAATGATTATAAAGCCAAATCAAATTGGTACTTTGACTGAAACACTAGAAACTATGAAATTAGCTAGAGAAAATAATATAGAATTAATTGTAAGTCATCGAAGTGGTGAGACTGACGATGATTTTATTGCTGATTTAGCTTATGCATTTGGAACTTTTGGATTAAAGTCTGGTGCTCCAGAAAAACCTGAAAGAAAAGTAAAATATGATAGATTAAAATTAATATCTAATTTAATATAAATAAAATATGACAAGTAAAGCACAAATTATTGCGACTATTGGTCCAGCAACAAAAAATAAAGAAATTATAAAGGAAATGATAAATAATCAAATGGATGTTGTTCGTTTAAATTTTTCTTGGGGTACGCATGAAGAGCATGCTGAATATATTAAAAATATAAAAGAAAGTGCAAATGAAATAGGAAAAAGAATTCCAATTATTCAAGATTTATCGGGACCGAGAATTCAAGAAAAAGTTGGTCATGAATTTAAAACTGGCGCAGTAGAAATAATTACAGAAAAAGATTTAGATGATTTAAAATTTGGAATAGAGCAAGGTGTTGATTATATTGCTATGTCTTTTATTGGTTGTGCTCAAGATATTTTAGACTTAAAAGAAAAAATGCAAAGTTTTGGAAAAGTTATTCCTGTTATTTCTAAAATTGAACGTAAGGTAGCATTAGATAATATTGATGAAATTATAAAAATTACAGATGCAATTATGATTGCTCGTGGTGATTTAGGAAATGAAATTCCTCTTGAACAAATTCCTTTTGTTGAGAAAGATATTATTGAAAAATGTAAAATAGCAGGAAAACCAGTAATTGTAGCAACTCAAATGATGTTTTCAATGACTGAAAACAAAACTCCAACTCGTGCTGAAATTACAGACATTGCTTATGCTATTTTAAACGGTGCTGATGCTGTTATGCTTTCTGAAGAAAGCGCTTTAGGTAAATACCCTCTAGAAGCTATTAAAATGATGGAAAAAGAAATATTAGAATCGGAAAAGCATTTAAGTAAAGATTTTATTATAAATAGTCTTTAAAAGTTTTTTATACCACATATTTTATTTGGTTTTTATTATAAATATATTATAATAAAGAAATGGAAGAATCTAAGAAAAAGAAAATACTTATCATTGAAGATGATGCACCTTTACGCAAGGCACTTGTTCTTGAATTTATAAAAGATGGTTCATTTGTTGTTTTTGAAGCAGAGAATGGAAAAGAAGGTCTTGTTGTTGCATTTAAAGAACATCCACATCTAATTTTATTAGATATGATTATGCCTAAAATGAACGGTGAAGAAGTATTTAATAATTTATGTAAAGATGAATGGGGTATTGGTGTTCCAGTAATTATTCTTACTAACTTATCTGATTCAAAAACAATAGTTGAAAATATTAGGAATGGAGTAAGTGATTATTTGATAAAATCTGAATGTAAAATAAGTGATATTTTAAAAAAAGTTAAAGAACGATTAGGGATGTAATTTTTTATTAGTAATTTTAATTTTTTAATTTATGAAAACTGTAGTAATTTATTCAACACCTTCTTGTCATTTTTGTCATATGGCAAAAGATTTTTTTGATGAAAATAAGATTGTTTATACGGAACATGACGTTGCAAGTAATTTAGAAAAAAGAAAAGAAATGATTAATTTAACAGGTCAAATGGGAGTTCCTGTTATAGTTATTGATGGTAGTTGGGCAGTTGGTTTTAATAAAACTGAAGTTGCAAAAATGTTAGGACTTATATAATTTAGTTCGTTTAAGGTGCCCTCAGCAGGAATCGAACCTACAATTACTCCTTAGGACGGAGTCGTTATATCCATTTAACTACGAGGGCTTTATAGATAATTTAACATAGAAAAGTTAAATTGAGAAACTAGATTTTTAATTATTTTATGCTAATATAAAAGTATGAATCCAGAAGAAAGAAAATTACTTCAAAATACATTTAATCTTGCTGAAGAAAATAACAAAATGCTTCATAAGGTTCGAGGTGTTCAAAAAAGACAAGTTCTTTTTAGTGTATTAAAATGGATTATAATTATTGGTATTACTGTAGGAGCTTTTTATTTTCTTGAACCATATGTTCAACAATTACAAAGTTTAATTGAAAAAACTGGTGTTAATATTGATCAGTTAAAAAATTTAAATAATACTTTAAGATAAAAAGTGTTTTTAAAAGAAAATAATAGTTTGCCAAGATAGCTCAGTTGGTAGAGCATTCCCCTGAAGAGGGAAGGGTCCCCAGTTCGAACCTGGGTCTTGGCACATATAAAAAATGCCCCATAAGGGGCATTTTTTATATTGATTTTATTTTTACGCTTGTTTTTTTATCTTTATCTATTTTAGGAAGTTTTATAGTAAGTAGTCCGTGTTTTTCTGTAGCTTCTGCTTCTTCTGGATCTATTTCTTGTGGAAGAGACATTGTTCTTGAAAATGAACCCCAATAAAGTTCTTTAGAAAAATAGTTATCTTCTTCTATTTTTCTTGTTTCTTCTCTTTTACCACGAATAGTAATCATATCTCTAGCAATAACAAGTTCAATATCTTCTGGTTTAACACCTGCTATCATTGTTTGCACAATAATATCTGTTGGTGTTTGATAAACATCAACAGTTAATTCTGCTTCTTCGTCAGCTTCTTCTAGCCAGTTATTTTCTTTTTCTCCTTTGACTCCTTTTATAATTTTCTTTTTTAAATCCTGATTTTCTTCTTCTTCTTCAACTCTCATACTTCCAGTTAATTTTTCAAAAAAACCTCTTTTTTTGTGTTCCATATATTTTATATAAGTGGTTTTAATTTTCACCACTCATTCTTCTTAATTTTTCAAAAAGTAACAAATTAATAATTGTTGCGACCCATAGGAAAGCGAGAACTTTTAAAAATTCGCTTCCATTATTATTCATTATAAAGAAATTAAAGATAGTATGCAAGAAAATAGCAAAGAGAATACCCAGAAGTAGAAAAATTTTCTTTGAAAAATAATCCATATAAAAAGAAAATCCAAGAAAAATACCTATAATTCCACTTGCAACAGCATGCAAAAGAGTAGATCCTAAAAATCTTAATTGTCCTGTTAATAATCCTACGACAGTTTGCCCAAGTGAGATTGGTTCTATTAAAAATAGAGTATTTTCAAGCGCTGCGAATCCTAATGCAGTAGTAATCATAAAAATTGCCCAATCTATTGGCTTATTAAGATATTTTGTTTTATTTATAAGAATTAAAACAATAAAATATTTAATTAATTCTTCTACTGTTGCCCAGCTTAATATTTGTAATTCATTGTTTTGTATATTTTTTTGTATAAATTTTTCAACTGGTAGAACAAAAACTACAGCTGTCATTCCTAAAATAAAACAAAAAATTAAAATTCCAATTGGTTCTGATTTTTTTTTAGTCTCTTTTAGCCAAAACCAAAGCCATAAAATTGATGGAATTATTCCACCAAGAAAAGCTAGTCCTAAAATTTTTGGATCGTTAGTCATTTGGCCAGTTTTCAACTAATAATAATTTTTTATTTTTAGTTGGTAGTGTGGTCCAGATTTCTTCTGTGATAAATGGAATAAATGGGTGAAATGCTCGTAATAGTGTTTCAAGTTGTAAATAAACTAAAGTTTTAGCTGAATTTGAATTTTTATTTTCTAATATTTTTTTCTTTGAACGTTCAATTATTATATCAGCAAAAGTATGCCAGAAGTAATGATAAAGCTTTTCTGCAACAAGAGAAAATCTAAACTCGCTCATTTCTTTTGAAATTTCTTTTATTAAATCTTTTAAATCTTTTTGAGAAATTTTATCTTCTTCATCTAATTCAGATAAATTTTCAAAATTAAGTTCTTTTATATTTTCTAAAACAAAACGAGAAGCATTCCAAATTTTATTACAAAATTTAGCATAACCACGTATATCATTTTCATTTAATTTAAGATCATTTCCAGGTGTATTTCCTATAATCATAGCCATTCTAAGTGCATCATTTCCATATTTTGCAATTATGTCTAATGGATCAACTGCTTTATCTCCTAATGATTTTGACATTTTCTTGCCATCAGCTGTACGAATCATTCCATGAAAATATACATTTTTAAATGGAATTTCTTCAAGTAAATATTGTGACATTAAAATCATACGAGCAATCCAGAAAAATATTAAATCATGTCCAGTTTCTAAAACTGTTGTTGGATGATAATTTTTTAAATCTTCTGTTTTTTCTGGCCATCCAAGTGTTGAGAAAGTCCAAAGTCCAGAAGAAAACCAAGTATCTAATGTATCTTCATCTTGAATCCAACCTTCTCCTTGTGGTGCTTCTATATCACAATAAATTTCATTTTCACGATACCAAACTGGAATTCTGTGTCCATACCAAATTTGGCGTGAAATACACCAATCACGCAAGTTTTCAATCCAATTAAAATAAACTTTTTCAAAATGATTTGGCAGAATTTTTATTTTTTCATCACGCACAGGTTCAAGCATTAATTCTTTTAGACTTTTATTATTTCTATTTTTTATTTTTTTATTTACATTTATAAACCATTGAAGTTTTGGCAATGGTTCAATAATAGCACCAGTTCTTTCTGCTGTTGAGACATTTTGATTTATTTCTTCTTCTTTTTCTAATAAATCATTTTCTTTTAACCAATTCACTATTACTTCACGAGCTTCAGTCGTTTTTTTATTTAAAATTCTTTCATTTCCAACAATTATTTTTGCAAATTCATTTATAACTTGCTTGCTTGGTAAATTATGTTTTTCTGCTAATTCAGCATCTATTTTACTATGTGCTGGTGTAACTCCTAATGCTCCAGTTCCAAAATCTTTTTCTACAGATTCATCAGCAATTATTTTTATTTCTAATTTTACACCACAAAAATCTTTTATTTCGTAAGTTTTGCCAATAAATTTTTGATATCTTATGTCATCTGGATGAACGGCAACTGCAGTATCACCAATTTTAGTTTCAGGACGAGTTGTAGAAATAGAAATAGGGAAGTCTTTTGAATATTTGAAAGTATAGAATTTTGCTTTGCGTTCTTCGTAAACTATTTCATCATCTGAAATCACTGTTTGTCCTTTTGGGTCCCAATTTATTACTTTATATCCTCTATAAATCAAATCATCTTCATACATTTTTTTAAAAGCAGTTTTTACAGCAAGACTTCTTTTTTCATCAAGAGTAAAAGCTTCACGCGACCAATCTAAAGATGCGCCCATTTTTTTTGCTTGATTAACTATTTCATCATGTGATTCTTGGGCAAATTTTTCTACACGTTTTAAAAATTCTTCTCTATTTAAGTTTCTTTTTTTTATACCTTCTTTTTCTAAAATTTTTTCAACTTTTGTTTGAGTGGCTATAGCGGCATGATCAGTGCCGGGAATCCATAAAGTTCTTTTTCCTTGCATACGCGCATATCTCACCATTATATCTTCAAGAATTAAAGTAAGAGCATGTCCTGTGTGTAAAGTTCCAGTTACATTTGGTGGAGGTAAAACCATTGAAAAACTTTCTGCATCAGATTTTATAATTCCTTTTTTTATACAAATATCTGGATTAAAAAAACCACTTTCTTTCCAAAGTTTATAAATTTTATCTTCATTTTCTTTTGGGTCGTATGGTTTTAAGAATTTTTCATTCATATCAAACTATAATAGCATTTTTTATAGTCTTAATCCACCTTCTGCCTTGATTTTGTGATGTTTTACGCCTTTTTGTTTCTTATTTAAAAATCTAAAATATCCAGCGATTCCTATCATAATAGAATTATCAGTAGACATATTTTTTGATGGAAAAAATAATTTTTGTTTGTTTTTTGTAAGTTTTGTCATTTCTTTTTTGAGATATTTATTAGCAGAAACTCCACCAGCTACAATGACAGTTTTTACATTATATTTTTCTATAGCTTTTTTAGTTTTATAAATTAAAGTTTCTACTACAGCGTTTTCAAATTCTAATGCAATTTGCATTTTTATTTTTTCATTTTTTAATACATTTGGATTTTCTTTTGTTAAATCACGTATTAAATAAAGCACAGCAGTTTTTAATCCAGAAAAAGAAAAGTCAAAATTTTTAGTATATATCATTGGGCGGGGGAGCTTGAATTCAGGAATGCTATTTTTAATTATTTTTCTTTGTAATTTAGCCAATCTAGAAATTTCTGGACCACCAGGATATGTAAGTTCGAGCATTCTAGCAACCTTGTCAAAAGCTTCGCCAGCTGCGTCATCAAGAGTTTCACCTATAATTTGATATTTCATCCAATCTTTCATCAAAACAAGTTCTGTGTGTCCTCCTGAAACTAAAAGAGAAAGTATTGGAAATTTTATTTTTGCTTGCTCGTCTTTGATTAAGGGAATTGAAAAAGTTTTTTTATCTTTTGCAAAAACTGAAAGAATATGACCTTCCATATGATTTACAGGCATTAGTGGAATTTTATTTTTCTTTGATATTTCTTTTGCAAAAACTATTCCAGTCCAAAGAGCTGGTTCTAGTCCTGGGCCTGATGTGACTGTTATTAAATCTATTTTTTCTATTTTAAATCTGGCTTTTTTAAGAGTTTTTTCAAAAAGTATTGGTAAATTTTTTGTATGTTCTCTTTTTGCTAAAGCAGGAAAAACACCACCAAATGGTGCGTGAATTTTTATTTGGGAATTTAAGCTATTAGCTAATACTTTAAATGAAACATTTTTTCCAGATTTTTTAGCTTCTATTATACTTATTCCTGTTTCGTCACAACTTGTTTCAATACTTAATATTTTCATAATATACATTAAATATACAAGAAAATTTAATAAAAACAAACAAAAAAGACCAAACTTGTAAGTTTGGTCTTTTTTCGAAATAGCAAGAACGGTTCTTGCTACTCTATTTATTACATTTTTTCTTGGATTCTTTCGAGGGCGAGGATGAATGCGCCACGGCGGAGGTCAGTATTTGATTCTTTTGCTTTTGCTAAGATTTTTTTAGCAGAATCATTAAGCATTGGTTGTAACTTATCAAATACTTCTTTTTCACTCCAATGTTCACCATTAAGATTTTGTTCCCATTCGAAATATGATACTGTCACTCCTCCGGAATTTGCTAAAATATCTGGCACTATTGGAATATTTTTTGCGAACAATATTTCATCTGCTTCAGGCGCTATTGGGCCATTGGCAAGCTCTAAAATCGCTTTAGCTTTGACTTTGTCGGCATTTGCACTAGTTATCTGATTTTCAAATGCAGCAGGGATTAAAATGTCGCATTCTGTTTTTAAAAGCTCTTCATTTGTTATGTCTTTAGATTCTGGAAATCCTGAAAGGGAACCAGTAGTTTTTTTGTATTCCATCAATTTTTCTACATCAAGACCATTAGCATTATAAATTCCACCTTTTGAATCTGAGATAGCTATTATTTTATGTCCAGCTTTACTCCAAATAAGTGCAGCATAACTTCCTGCATTTCCAAAACCTTGAATTACAACATTACATTTTTCAGGTAAATTTAATTCTTTTTTAAGAGCTTCAAAAACAAAGAATCCTCCTTGAGCTGTAGCTGTGCCACGACCTTCTGAACCCCCTTTTTCAAGAGGTTTACCTGTGATCATTGCTCCTGTTGTATCGCCAGTAATTTTTTGATATTCATCATTCATCCAAGCCATTATTTCTGGAGTAGTGTTTACATCTGGTGCTGGAACATCTTTCTTTGGTCCTAAAATATCTGAAAGTTTTTGAATCCATCCACGTGAAAGTCTTTCGAGTTCTCCTTTTGATAATTCTTTTGGGTTAACTGTGATTCCACCTTTTCCTCCACCCATTGCAATACCAGCGACAGCGCATTTAAGAACCATCCAAAATGCAAGAGCTTTAACTTCATTTATTTCTGTTTCTTGGTGATATCTTATTCCACCTTTGTAGGGTCCTAGAGCGTTGTTGTATTCAACTCTATATCCTTCGAATATTTTTAAATTTCCATTGTCCATTTTTATAGGAATTGAAATTCTTATATCACGGTCTGGTTGACGTAGGCGAGTTATAAATTTATCATCGAAATTTTTAATTTTTGCTACTTTGTCTAATTGTGACATTGCATTTTGAAATGGATTTTGCATTTTTTTAAAATTCTTCTCGCGGGAAGCGAGAAATTAAATTATTAAGAACTTAATTATATTCCTAAAAAAAATTTAAGCAAATTTACTTTTTTATTGGAAAGTTTTCTAATATTTCTAATTCTTCTTTTGTGTTTGCTCCCAATGCTTCGTGAGGTTCTATTGTTATTGTTTCTATTTTTTCGTTATTTTCAGAAGCAATTTTAAAAAGATCTGTTAAATAATATTCATTTTGTGCATTTGTGTTTTTTATTTTTTCTAAATTTTTCCAAAGCCATTCGGCATTAAAAATATAACAACCTGCATTTACTTCAGCAATTTGTCTTTGTTCTTCTGTTGCATCTCGGAATTCTATAATGCTTTTTACTTTACCATCTTTTCTAAGAATTCTTCCGAAAGCTATAAATGAATTTCTCCAATCAGAAAAATCTGGTAATATTGTAGTTGTAAAAGTTATTTTTGCTTTTGATTCTAAATGTTTTTTAATTAGATTTTTTATTGTTTCAGCTTTTATAAATGGTTGATCTCCAGAAAGAACAACTACATCTTCTGCGTCTAGACAATCTCCTTTAGCGCAGGAAACAGCGTGGCCTGTTCCAAGTTGGTCTTTTTGCAATACATAAAAACATAAATCACCAAGTTCTTTTTGAACAAGTTCTGCCATATGTCCGACTATTGTATAAGGTTTTTTGTTGTGAATTTCTTTAATAGATTCTATTACGTGTTTAATCATATATTTACCTTTAAGAGGGGACAAAACTTTTGGCAAATTACTTTGCATTCTTTTTCCTTTACCTGCTGCCAAAATTATTATTTTTATTTTATGATTTTGCATTAAGTAGATATTATCATATCTTAAGAAAAATAAGTTGTTGACGTTTATTGTTTCTTATGATACTTTAATAAAAAGAAAAAAGTACAAATTTAAATTAATATCTTATGGGAAATAGTAATATTATTAGGAAAGATGTTGATATTCCTGAAATACTACAAATTATTGATCCAGATGTAAAAGGAAAAATAATTGCTTCTTGGCCAGCAAAAAATTTTGTTGGTCGTGTAGTTTTTTTAATTAATGTCTACGAGAAAGGTAAAAAAAGATTGGGTGCTGTAACTGATCCAAATTTTAAACCAGAACTGTATCATGAAAGATCATTAATTTGTTTTGTTGATATGGCTCCAGACAGTCCAGATGATTCTGTAGAAATTCGTTTAACAACAACAAATTATGTAAAAGGTTTTATAGTTTGCTAAAAGCTTCATTATCAAAATTTAATGGAGCTTTTTTAGTAGAAATTATTTAAACAATTATGTCGCACACAAAGGACATTGTTGAACAAACATACGGAGGAATTGCCTCCGTATGTTCAAAATACATTTTTGAGCTTAAAAGTCAAAAAGGTTGACTTTTATTAATGATTGTTGTAATATTTGTTTATAATTTTTTAGTACATTTATATATTTTTTAAACAAAAAAGGAGGTGTTTATGAGTGGGCTTGTTCCTGATTTTATAAAAAAAGAAAAAAATGTTTTATATGAAGGAAAATTAGTTAAAGTTTTAGATTGGCATTTTACTTGTCCCTGCGCTATTGGTAATACTAATCATCATCCTACGGATGATTTACTAATGGTTCACCTTGAAGGTGTTGGTTATAAACCATTTTCTTGGGAAACATTTGCCGAAGCTAAATAAATCAAGAAAACTCTTGTAATATTTTATAAGAGTTTTTTATTTTAATTTGTGAACTAATTATATCATTTGCACGAACTTATTACGAGCGAAATTCCGCACCCCGCCACAAAATGTCTGTGGAAAATGAGGCGGGGTGCTAATGCGGACTCGCCCGCGCGGACGAGGGGTCTGGGGAGGAATCCGCCAAAAACTTCGTCGTGGTGAATGGCTGACAAAAGCCCCGTATGGTTATGTGAATAATTTAAAAATGAAAAATATTGAACCTCATCCGATATATTCAAAAATTGTGGTTAGAGCTTTTGAAGAATATGGGAAAAATATTTATACCATTGAAGGACTATCAAAGTTTTTGGCGGATTTAGGACTTGTCACAAAGAAAGGAAAGCCACTTGCCAAAGCTTGCATTGTGCGAATGCTTACAAATAAAGCATATCTAGGACTTATCAAACATCACGACGAATGGCACAATGGAAGCTTTGAGCCAATTCTTTCTCCGACACTGTTTGAAGCAGTCCAGAAAGTGCTAAACACTCGCAAGAAGCCACGAAAGAGCAAAGTATCACACGGCTTCGTGTTTACTGGGTTTGCAAAGTGTGGCGAATGTGGAGGTATGATCACTGCTCAATATGCGACTAACCGATTTGGCACAAAATATACATATTATCGTTGCACAAAAAAGAAAGGTGTCTGTTCGCAGTCATACCTCCAAGAAAATGCTTTCGCCACACAATTGCAAACACTGCTTCAAACAGTGTCGCTTCCGCTTTCTGAAATTGAGAAAATGGAAATGAGAATTTCACAATGGGAAAAAGAATCAATTTCTGAAAGCGGAAACGTTGCCCAAAATCTCAAAGAGGCGGTTCGAGCAAATCAGGAAAAAATGGATAAATTGGTTTCAGTATATTTAGACGGAGATATTGAACGCGACATATATTTACATAAAAAAGATTTGCTCATGCGAGAAAAAGCCTCTTTGCTCGAATCCGAAAGAGATTTTGGGCAACAGAGAAAGAATTGGGTCGAACCCTTGCGGAGTTTTGTTTTGTCCTTGAAAGAAGCCACAGAATTACAAAGTGGTGACGATTTTTTGGAATGGAAACAGTTTTTCCAAAAAATCGGCTCTAACCCTGAAATCAAGGACAAAACAGTTCATATCCATTGGGGCGAACTTTGGGAATTCACAGCTTCCGCCGTAGGCGGAAAGGGTTTTGAAAAATTTGATAGTGCGATTTTGGCTTCCGCAAAATCGCTCCTTAGTTTAGAAAACGAAAATGTTTCGATTGGTGACCCTACCGGGAATCGAACCCGGATTACCGGCTTGAAAAGCCGATGTCCTAACCGTTAGACGATAGGGCCAAATTTTTATAAAAATTTTTTAATAAATACAAACTTGGCTTTTGGAAAGCTGATGTCCACTATATTCTAACTTGGTTAGACGATATGGCCATATTAAAATATCATAACATTTTTTGAAAAAACTGCAAAAAATGTTAGATTAAAAATATGGAGGTGTGGCTGAGTGGTTGAAGGCACCGGTTTCGAAAACCGGCATACCGAAAGGTATCGAAGGTTCAAATCCTTCCACCTCCGCATTGCTTATTTTGTTTTTAGTTGTATAATAAAAATATGGAAAATAATAAAAAAATTGATTTTAATCAAACTAAAATAAATTTTGATCAACCAAAAGTTGAAGAAAAAATAATAGAAGAAAAAAAAGAAGTTGAAGATTTAGAAAAAGAACGTGATGAAGTTGCAAAAAAATATAAAGTTGGAAATAAAGATAAATTGAAAAAAATAACTGGTAGATGGTTTTATGTTGAAAATAATACATATAAACCAATAGAAGATTGGGATAAAGAAATGGAAATTTTATTTGCAAAAAATCCAAATGATCAATTAAGAGGATTTTAGTTTATTTTGTGTGTAGAGTTAAATAAATATCTTCCAAAGCTTTAATAGCATCACCGGCAGCGATGTTATTTTGATGATAAAGAATATTTGTGCAATCTCCTGCAGCCCAAATTCCTGAAGTTTCAGTTTTATGAGTCCAAGGATCAATCTTTATTTTTCCTATTTTATCTAATGGAACTATATCTTTTACAAAATCAGTATTTGGTATTTGTCCAATTTCAATAAAAATTCCATTAACTTTTATTTCTTTTTTTTCATTAGTTGTCATATCTTTGTATAAAATTCCTTCAACAAAATTTTCTCCTTTTATTTCTAAAATTTCAATATTTTTAAGAGTTGTAATTTTTGAATTTTTTAAAATTTTATCAACAGTTATTTGATCTGCACGAAAAGAGTTGCTTCTGTTTATAATTATTACAGAATTACAGTAAGCAAGCAATTGGGCTGCGCTTTCAAAAGCTGCATTTCCTCCACCAATTACAGCAACATCCATACCAGAAAATATTGGTCCATCACAAGTTGCGCAATAAGTTAATCCTTTATGTTCTAATTTATCAGCATTTTTTGCTTCTAATTTTCTGCGTTTGCTTCCTGTTGCAATTAAAATTGTTTTTGTTTCAAAATTTTCTCCAGATTCTGTTTTTACAGAAAAATTTTCTCCAGATTTTATAATAGAATTTACTTTTAATCCTTCTTTAATTTCTAAAATATCGTTGACATTTGCTTTTACATGATTTTTTAAATCTTGAGCTAATTTTGAACCAGCTATTTCAGTAGTTCCAATCCAATTATAAATTTTTTCAGAAACGATAGATTGCCCACCAAATTCTGAAGTTAATAATAGTGTTTTTAAACGCTTGCGTGAAGCATAAACAGATGCAGCAGAACCAGCTGGTCCACCACCAATAATAATTAAATCGTAAATCATAAGTTTTATTATACTACTTTTTATTTCTTCTTAAAAATGCTGGAACAGCGCTCCAATCATCTTCGTCGTCTATAATTATTTCTTCAATTTCTTGTTTTTTTATTTCTACTTTTTTAGAAAAATTATTATTACCATTACTGTTTCCATTATTTTGAATACTGTTATGAATTTCTTTTTTAACTATTGGAATATTTTCTTCTTTTGTAGTTGTTTGATTTCCTAATACATTACTGAATAGAGTTTTTTTAGGATTATCAGTAGGGAAGCTAGTTGCAATAACAGTTACTTTTAATTCTCCTTTTTTTAATTTATTATCATGAATTGTTCCAAAAATTACTTTTGCATCTTTATCAATTGACTCAGTAATTATTTTTGCAGCTTCTTGAATTTCGTGAATAGTTATATCATCACCACCAGAAATAGCAAAAAGAACTCCTTTTGCGCCATTTATTGAAACTTCAAGAAGAGGTGAATTAATTGCCATAAGAGCAGCTTTTTCAGCTCTTTTTTCTCCTGAAGCAGAACCAATTCCCATTAAAGCAGAACCAGCATCTGACATAATTGCTTTTATATCAGCAAAGTCAACGTTAATTATTCCTGGAGTAGTTATCAAATCTGAAATTCCTTCAACTGCTTGTCGTAAAACATCATCACAGGTTGCGAAAGCATCTTTGAAATTTGTATTTTTATCAGAAATTTGTAGCAATTTATCATTTGGAATAACAATAATTGCGTCAACTTCTTTTGCTAAATCAGTTAAACCATTTTCAGCAATTTTCATTCTATGATTTCCTTCAAAGAAAAATGGTTTTGTAACAACTGCCACAGTTAATATTCCTTGCTCTTTTGAAGCTCTTGCTATTGTTGGAGCTGCACCAGTTCCTGTTCCTCCTCCCATTCCACAAGCAATAAAAACCATATCTGAACCTTTTATAACATCTTGAATTTCTGCTTTTGTTTCTTCTGCTGCTTTTTTTCCAATTTCAGGATTCATTCCAGCACCAAGTCCCTTTGTTAGATTTTTTCCAATGTGAATTTTTTTTTCTGCTAATGAATGATGTAAATCTTGCGTGTCAGTATTCATACAAATAAATTCAACACCTCTTACTTTATTAGTAATCATGTGATTGAGTGCATTCTTTCCGGAACCTCCAATTCCGATTACTTTAATGCGTGCGAAACTTTCTATTTCTGGGTTTACTTTTGGCATATTTTTAATAAATTAATTAATCTTATATATCACCTATAATAGCAGAAAATAAAAAAAAGCAAAATTTTGCTTTTTTTTATTTTTTTTTATTTAAGGGTTTAGTTGTTTTAGCATTGATTTTATTGAGTTTATTATATCTTTTGTGACTCCATTAAAAGAATTTGAATTATAGTTCTCACTATTTTTACTTGAAATAACTAAACCTAAAACTACATACCAAGCTGGGTCACGAAGTTTTGTTTTTACATTTCCAAAAAAATTTGTTGCACCAATTTTTGATGGAAGTTTTAAAATTGATTTAGACAAATCTTCTAATTTTGTAATTGCTGATCCTCCGCCAATAAAAACAATTCCTGCTGGCAATAATTCATTTCTTTTTATTTTTTTCAAATGATTTTCTATAAGTTCAAAAATATCTGAAAGACGTGCGTCAATAATTTCGTCTAATTTCTTTTTTGAAAATTCTTCAGCGTCATTTCTTATTTTTAAAATTTCAGCTTTTTCAAGAGGAATTTTTAATCCAAGAGCAATATCATTTGTTATGTCAGATGATCCGATAGAAAATGTGTGAAGGTAAATTGGATTTCCATTTTCAAATACTGAAAGAGAAACAGTTTCAAGACCAATATTAACTAAACTTGAGCCAACTATTTTTTGTTTTTCAGTAAGAGCGATATAGCTTCCAGCAATACCAGCAGCAACAACATCTATTGTTTCTATTCCAGCTTCTACCAATACGGCTAACAAATCATCTAAATGTTGATTTGAACAAGTTACAAAAAGATTTTTTACTTCTAATTTATTTCCATGCATTCCTTCTGGTCGTCCAAGAACTTCTTTACCATCTAATTTGAAAGAAATAGGAAACATTTGAATAATTTTTCTGTTTCCAAGAGTTAAATTATTTTCACTTTCTTCAAGAGCTTTTTTTACATCTAAACTAGTTACTTCAGTATCAGCTTTTGTAATAATTGCAGAACCAGAACTAATTTCTGATCTTATGGTTGTGCTATTTATTGAAATGAAAGCTTTTTTAATTTTTATTCCGCCAGAACTTTTTTCTGCCATGGATACAGCATTTTTTACAGAATTTACTGCATCATTAAAATTAACAACATAGCCGTGGCGAATTCCTTTTGTTTCAGATTCACCAACTCCAATAATCTTAGGATTTTTTTCTCCCTTTAGAAATTCTCCCATTACAACTCTCGTTGTGGAAGACCCTACATCTATTCCGATAGAAATATTTTTTATCATATTTTTTTTCTACTACTTCCATTTTAGCACCATGTTTCATTCCTTTCAAATGCAACATTCCGTGGATAACTAAAAATCCAATCATTTCTTTAAAATTTCTATCAAAATCTTTTAATTGTTTTTTTGCAATACTTGGGCAGATTAACATTTCTCCTTCTTTTTTTGATAAAGGGAAAGATAAAATATTTGTTGGTTTATTTTTTTTCCTATATGTTTTATTTAATTCTTGAGATTTTTTTTCATTTATAAAAACAATTGAAAGGGAATATGTTTTTCCAAGAATATTTTTTTTAATATCAGAAAAAGGCAAACTTGGCAGTTTGCCTTTAGTGGTATTTATTAGCGATAAGTCTTCAGACATATTATTTTATTTTTCCAAGTTTTCGTAGTTTTTCCATAACTACTCTTTTATCTAGTCTTTTTAGAGTTGCTTTTTTTACTTTAAGTTTTGATTCTTTTCTTTCGTTATAACGATTGTTTTTAACCTTTTGAATTATATTAGATTCTTGAACTTTACGAGAAAAACGACGCAATACTCCAGCATTATTTTCGTTCGGGTTTTTCTTTATTTCTATTACTATTTTTGTCATATAATCTATAGATTATCATAAAAAAAATTTATAGCAAGTTTAAGGTAGACTTTTTATTAAAAAAAAGTTAATATTTTCTTATGAATAAAGGTGTTGATTATATAACAGAAGAAAAGAAAAAAGATCTTGAAATTGAATTGGAAGATTTAAAGGGGCCAAAAAGAATGGAAATTTTATCTAAATTAGATTATGCAAAATCTCTTGGAGATCTTTCTGAGAATGCGGAATATCATCAAGTTCGCGAAGATCAAGGAAAATTAGAATCAAGAATTCAAAAAATTGAACAAATTTTAAAAGATTCTCAGGTTATTATTGGTGGTGGCGGTGACATTATTGAAGTTGGTTCAAAAGTGCTTGTACAAAAAGAAGGAAGTAAAGAAGAAAAAATTTATCAAGTAGTTGGTTCAGAAGAAGCTGATATGCTTGTTGGAAAAATTTCAAATAAATCACCAATCGGTGAAGCATTATATGGCAAGAAGAATGGAGATAAAGTTTCTTTTAAAACTCCTAATGGCGTAGTAAATTATAAAATAATAAATGTGTATTAATTAATTCAATAAATTATGTCTTCTATAGATGAAATTAGAGATGCAAGAATAAAAAAACTTGAAATCTTAAAAAATAAAGGAATTAATCCTTATCCTGCAAAATCAAAAAAAGAATTTTCTATTAAGGAAGTTTTAGAAAATTTTGAAAAATTAAAAAAATCAGGAAATGAAAAATGGATTGCTGGAAGAATTATGTCTATTAGAGGACAGGGTGCAATTATTTTTTTAACTTTAAATGATGGTACTGGAATTTTTCAAGCTTTAGTAAAAAAAGATTCTGTAAACTCAGAAGAAAAATTTAGTTTATTTATTAAAGTTATAGATATTGGAGATTTTATAGAAGTTTATGGAAATTTTTTTACAACTAAAAGAGGAGAAAAGACTTTAGAAGTAAAAGATTGGTCAATGCTTTCGAAAAGTTTACGTCCTTTGCCAGAAAAATGGCATGGCTTGCAAGATATTGAAGAGAGATTTCGAAAACGTTATTTAGATATTTTAATGAGTCCTGAAATAAAAGAAATTTTTGAAAAAAAAGCTAAATTTTGGGATACGACTAGAAATTTTTTGAAGAAAGAAGGATTTTTAGAAGTAGAAACTCCAACATTGGAAATAACTACTGGTGGTGCAGAAGCTAGACCTTTTAAAACCCATCATAATGATTTTGACATAGATGTTTATTTAAGAATTTCTGTTGGAGAACTTTGGCAGAAAAGATTGCTTTCTGCAGGCTTTCCAAAAGTTTTTGAAATTGGAAGAGTTTATAGGAATGAAGGAACTAGTTCAGAACATTTACAAGAATTTACAAATATGGAATTTTATGCAGGTTATATGGATTATGAAGAGGGAATTGAATTTACAGAAAAAATGATAAAAGAAATTATAGAAGAAACTTTTGGCACTTTGAAATTTGAGATAAAAGGAAATAAAATTGATTTCTTTAAAAAATGGGAAAGAATTTCTTATGTTGATACTATTGAGGAAATGTTAAATATAAATATTTTAAAAGCGACAGAAAAAGAAATGAAAAACAAATTAGATGAAGTAAAAGTAAAATATGAAGGTGAAAATAAAGAAAGACTAACTGATTCGCTTTGGAAATATTGTAGAAAACAAATTGTTGGTCCTGTTTGGTTAATGGATGTGCCAAAAATTGTTTCTCCTCTTTCAAAAGCAAAACTTGAAAATCCGTTATTGACTGAAAGAGTGCAATTGCTTGTTGCTGGTGCAGAATGCACAAATGGTTTTTCTGAATTAAATGATCCGATTGATCAAGGTAATAGATTTGATGTGCAAAAAAAACTTATTGAAAATGGCGACGAAGAAGCGATGATGTCTGATTGGGAATTCGTAGAAATGTTAGAATATGGAATGCCACCAGCTTTTGGATTTGGTTTTGGTGGAGAAAGATTGTTTGCAATGCTTGTTGATAAACCACTTCGCGAAACTCAACTTTTTCCATTAATGAAACCTAAAAAAGAAGACTAAAAAACCTGCAACATTATTGTTTGCAGGTTTTTTTGTTTTTTAACCAAAGAAAGAAAATTCTTCGCTATTAAGACTTGGCATTTGATATTCTCCAGCTTTAAGAGTGTTAATAAGTTTTTTATAACCAGTAGAAATTTTTGTTAAAGTTCCTTCATTATGATTAAAAGAATATACACCCGGCAGTATTTCTTTCCCTTTTTTGTCGTCTGTTGTTTTTGGTTGAGTTATCTTATTTTCTTTTTCCTTTTGTTTTTTTGATATACCTAAAAATATTAATATAGCCATTATTAAGGCTAATAATATTATTATATAAGCAAAAATAGTGACTACAGGTCCTCCTGGAGCATTTTGAAAATGTTCGAAAATTCCTAATATAATTTGCATAATTTTTCCTCCAATTTTTTTAATTTTAAAATAATTTTTCTATTTACAATATACAACAAAAATAAAAATTTACAAGTGTTAATTAAAAAGTTATCCACAGCTTTAAGTTTGTTTGTAGAATAACAGTGATTTATAATATATATTAGGTGGGAAAAAGTGGGAAATCTGTTAATAATAATTTTATGCTTATAGGAGAATATATACATACAATAGATGAAAAAAATAGAGTTTCTTTGCCGGTAAAATTTCGTAAAGAAATGGGGAAAAAAATTATTATAACTCCTGGACTAGATAAATGTTTGTTCGTTTTTACAATGAAAGAATGGGGGAAAATTTCAAAAAGACTTTCTGATACAGATTCTGATTTATCTTTTTTGAAAAAAAATAAAAGAAGTTTTAATAGATTTATGTTTGGTAGAGCAATTGATGTAGAAGTTGATTCAATTGGAAGAATATTAGTTCCAGATTTTCTGAAAGAAATTATTAAGCCTACAGGAAAAGTTGCAGTAATTGGGGTAGAAGATAGAGTTGAAATTTGGAATGATAAAGTTTGGTTGCAGTATAAAGAAATGATTGGAAAAGAGGCCGATGAGTTAGCAGAAAAATTGGCTAATGAAAAATAGATGGAAAGTATTCACAGGACAGTTCTTTTAAAAGAAACAATAGATGGTTTGAATTTACCAAAAGAAAAAGCAATTGTTCTTGATGGAACATTTGGTGGTGGTGGTCATAGTTTGGAAATTTGTAAAAAATATCCAAATGTAAAAATAATTGCTTTAGATCAAGATAAAAGCGCTTTTGAAAAAGCTGAAAGTAAATTTAAAAATTTAAATTGTAAAATTTATTTTTATAATATAAATTTTAAAAATTTAGCTGAAGCTTTGGAAAAAGAAGGAATTAAAGAAGTTGACGGAATAATATTTGATTTAGGTTTAAGTTCAGATCAGTTGGAAAATTCAGGACGTGGATTTTCTTTCAAAAAAGATGAGCCTTTGCTTATGACAATGAAAGAAAATCCATCTTATGAAGATTTAACAGCAATTGATGTTGTAAATAATTGGAGTGAAGAGAATTTGGCAAATATAATTTATGGTTATGGAGAAGAAAAATATTCAAGAAGAATTGCCAAAGGAATTATAGAAGCAAGGAAACAGAAAGAAATAAAAACAAGTTTTGATTTAGTAGAAATTATAAGAAAAGCAGTTCCAGCAGGATATAAAAATGGAAGATTGCATTTTGCCACAAAAAGTTTTCAAGCAATAAGAATAGCAGTTAATGATGAATTGGGAGTTTTAAAACAAGGTTTGGAAGAAGGTTTTAAGGTTTTGAAAAAGGGAGGAAGAATATCAACAATTTCTTTTCATAGTTTAGAAGATAGAATTGTAAAAAATTTTTATAGAGAAAAAGTAAAAGAAGGAAAAGCAAGTTTAATAAATAAAAAACCGATTTTGGCTTCTAGGGAAGAAGAAAAAGAAAATCCAAGATCAAGAAGTGCAAAATTAAGAATTATAGAAAAAATATGAAAACAGCAATATTAAAAATAAATAGTTATGCAAAAAAAACAAGCATTATAAATAATAATGACTTGGAAAGAAATATTTTGCGTTCCATTTTATTTTCTATTGGTTTTCTTGGTTTATGTTATGTAATTATTATTGGAAATATGGTTTTTAATATAGTAGAACGTAGATCTCTTGAAGCAAATGCTAGAATTCTTTCAAGTGAAGTTGGTGAATTAGAACTTCAGTATTTATCTGCATCAAATAATGTTGATCTTGTTTTTGCTAAATCAAAAGGATTTAAAGAACCCAGTGTAAAAAAATTTTCAACAAGACAAACATTTGGAAATATAAGCTTTGCTAAAAATGAGTTATAATTCTCTTTTTAGAACCAAATTAATATCTATTCTTATTTTAATCTTTGCATCTATTTTAATTGCAAAGCTTTTTTTAATTCAAGTTATACATCAAAATTCTTATTCAGATAAAGCAGATAGGCAATATGCAACTCCTTCTTCAAATATATTTGAAAGAGGAACTATTTATTTTGAACAAAAAGATAACCAATTGGTTTCTGCAGCTGCACAGACAACAGGATTTAAAATAGCAATTGATCCAACAAAAATTCTTGATCCAGAAGAAGTTTATAAACAATTAACAGAAAATATTATTCTTGATCATGATTCTTTTATTTTACAGGCACAGAAAAAAAATGATCCATATGAAGAAATTTCTAATCATCTTTCAAAAGAACAGGCAGACGCTATTTCAATAAAAAAAATTTTAGGAGTTTCTATTTATAAAGAAAAATGGCGTTTTTATCCGGGAAATAATTTAGCTTCGCATGTTCTTGGTTTTGTTGGATTTAAAGGTGATGAACTTGGAGGACGTTATGGTCTTGAAAGAGAATATAATGGTGTTCTTTCTAGAGATAAAGATAATCCATACGTTAATTTTTTTGCTGAAGTTTTTTCAAATATAAATAAAACATTTTTTAAAAATAAAGAAAAAAGTGGGGATATTATTACAACAATTGAACCTACGGTGCAAGGATTTTTAGAAAAAACAATTTCAAATGTTAAAGAAAAATATAATATTGATTCTATTGGTGGAATTATAATGAATCCTCAAGATGGTTCTATTTATGCAATGTCAGCAAAACAAGATTTCAATCCAAATGATTTTTCAGATGTTAAAAATCCTTCTATTTTTTCTAATCCATTTGTTGAAAATGTTTTTGAATTTGGATCGGTTGTTAAGCCTTTAGTTATGGCTGCTGCTCTTGATACTGGTGTTGTTAATGCAAATACAAAATATGATGATAAAGGTTTTGTTATTATAGAAAAAAAACAAATAAATAATTTTGATAAAAAAGGCCGTGGGCCAAATACTTCTATGCAGGAAGTTTTAAATCAATCTTTAAATACAGGAATGGTTTTTGTTTATCAACATTTGGGAAAAGAAAATATTAGAAATTATATGTTTTCCTATGGATTAAAAGAAAAAACTGGAATTGATTTGCCAAATGAAACTAGTGGATTGGTTTCAAATTTAAATAGTCCAAGAGAAATAGAATATGCAAATGCTTCTTTTGGCCAAGGAATTGCTTTAACTCCAATAGAAATTACTCGAGCTTTAGCTTCTTTGGGAAATGGAGGAAATTTAGTTGTTCCTCATATTGTAAATAAAATAAAATATAATGATGGAACAGAAAAAATATTTACTTATCCAACTACACCAACAAAAATTTCAAAAAAAACTTCTGAAGAAATAACAAGAATGCTTGTTACGGTGATGGATAAATCTTTAAAAAGTGGATTAGCAAAAATGGAAAATTATAGTATTGCAGTAAAAACAGGAACCGCACAAGTTGCTAAAGAAAATGGCGGAGGTTATTATGAAGACAGGCATACACATTCTTTTTTTGGATATTTTCCTGCTTATGATCCAAAATTTATAGTTTTTCTTTATGCTGTAAATCCAAAAGGAGTTCCTTATGCTTCTCAAACTTGGGCTGATCCATTTTTAGATTTATCAAAATTTTTGCTTAATTATTATGAAGTTCCACCAGACAGATAAAAAATATGAAAAATTCATTTAAAAAAATAATATCTTCAATTCTTCAAATAGAATCACGACTTATACTTTGGAAATATAAACCAAAAATAATTGCAATAACTGGTTCTGTTGGAAAAACTTCCACAAAAGATGCAGTCTATGCTGTAATTTCTAAAATTTCTTACGTTCGTAAAAGTGAAAAAAGTTTCAATAGCGAAATTGGTTTGCCATTAACTATTTTAGGTTGTCCAAATGGTTGGAATGATCCTTATATTTGGTTTAAAAATATTTTAAAAGGATTTTGGCTTTTTATTTGGCCACATAAATATCCAAAATGGCTTGTGTTGGAAGTTGGAGTTGGAAAACCAGATGATATGAAGAAAACAGCTTCTTGGCTAAAAACTGACGCAGTTATAATTACTGCAATTGGTGATATGCCTTCTCATATAGAATTTTTTAATTCACGAAATCATTTAGTTGAAGAAAAAAGTAAACTTATAAAAACTTTGAAAAAAGATGGAGTTTTAATTTTAAATGCTGATGATATAACTGTTCTTGCAATGAAAAGCAAAACTAAAAATAGAATAATAACTTATGGTTTTAATAAAGAAGCAGATATTTCAGGTTCTGAAGATACAATTTTATATTCTTCAGCTGGGCAACCACAGGGAATAATTTTTAGAGTAGATGAAAATGGAAAAAGTTTACCAGTTGCAATTGAAGGAGTTTTTGGAAGAAATCATGTTTATGCTTTTTTGGCATCTTTGGCTTTGGCTTTTGGTTTGAAATTAAATATGTTGGAAGCGACTGATGCATTAAAAAATTATGAAGTTCCACCAGGAAGAATGCGTTTACTTTCTGGTATAAATGATTCTTTCATAATTGATGACACTTATAATTCTTCTCCTTTTGCTTGTGAATCAGCATTAAAAACTTTAGGAGGAATAAAAGATAAAGGAAGAAAAATTGCTGTTTTGGGTGATATGTTGGAACTTGGAAAACATACAGAAGAGGCGCATAAAAATATTGGTAAAATTATAAAAGAAAATGTAGATATTTTAATTATTGTTGGTCAAAGAGCAAAATCAATTAAAATTGGCGCAATGGAATCTGGAATGAAAGAAAAAAATATTTTTGAATTTTTAAATTCAATTGAAGTAGGAGAATTTTTGAAAACTTTTGTAAAACACGATGATTTAATTCTTATAAAAGGCTCGCAAGGTATGCGTATGGAAAGAACAGTTGAAGCAATTCTTTTTGATCAAAAAAATAAAAATAAACTTCTTGTCCGCCAAGACACTGAATGGAAAAATAAAAGATAAATTGTGACCTCACTGGGAATCGCACCCAGCTTCCAAGCTTGAGAAGCTTGTGTCCTAACTGATAGACGATGAGGCCATACACAAAATATATCATTTTTACTAAATAAAAAAAAGACGCTTTTATGGGCGTCTTATTTTTTAATTTTTTAGGCTCTTTTTGAACCTAAAATTAGAACACGATATTTTCCACCATAGCGCATTATTTCGTTTTTAAAAATTTCCTTTTTCTTTTCTTCTTCTATTCTTTCCATCCGGAAACCTTGTTTTACAACAAAATTAATTTTTTCATCTGATTCAAGCTTTATAAAAGCTTCTTCTAGTGGAGTTAGTTGATTTGCCATAGTTTTATTAAATTTTTAATTAAACAATTTGTACTTTCAAGATGTATTTTATATTTTTAATAAAAAAAGTCAAATTTAATTTTTAATTTTTTTGCCCGCCTGAACGATTAATCGTTCAGGCGGGGCTTTTCTAATTCTAAATTAGAAAGTTCTGGCGAAGATCCTGCAATTCGCAAAACATCTTTATCAATTTTTTTCAATTCTTTATTTGAAGTATTGTAGTGATTTATTACTGTTCCCAAAGCATTTCCAAGTTTTGTATGATATTCATCGTAAGATTTTAAATGTTTTCCTAAATCCTCAACTTTTTTTATTATTTCTTTTGCTGATTCTTCAATTTGCATTGCTTTAAGTCCTTGTAAAACTGTTTGTAAATATGCCAAAAATGAAGTAGGGGAAGTTATTATAACTTTATATTTTCCAGCAGCTCGTTGAATTAAATTTTCATTTTCTTCTCCAGCACCAACTTTATTTGTTAAAAGATCATAATAAATTGCTTCATGCGGAATGAACATAAAAGCAAAATCTGTCGTGCCTTGTGAAGGTTGGATATATTTTGAAGTTTCAGTAATTCTATTTTTTAAATCATTTACGAAAATAGTTTCTAATTTTTTCTTTTCAGCTGGATTCCTTTCTTCTATCATTTTGTTGTAATTCTCAAGAGAGAATTTTGAATCTATCGGGATGATTTTATCTTTTACGAAAACTACAGCGTCTACGATGTTTCCATCAGGGAAAGCATATTGCATCTGATATGACCCTACAGGGAGGACATTTTTTAAAACTGTTTCCAGATAATATTCGCCCAAGATTCCGCGTTGTTTTGGATTTTTTAAAATATCTTGCAAGTTTTGCAATTGGTCTGCGAAAGAAATAACTTGTTTATTTGTCTCGTCTAATCTTGTGAGTTTTTCTGTCACATCACGGATTATTTTGTTTGATTCAGAGGAATGGAATTTAAGACTTTCATTTACTTGTTTGTGGCTTTCGCCGAGTTTTTGGTCTACTGTCTTTTGCAATTCATTCATTTGCTGTAAAAGAAGAGAAAAGCCAGTACCGTCATTTTGATTATTTTGTTTTCTTTTGCCAAATAAAAAATAGGCGAGTATTCCTCCAATCAAAATTGCTATTATAATCCATAAAATATTTTCCATAATTTTATTTATTTAAATAATGTTTTAAAGTATAAATCCAATCTTCGTCTACTTGATCGCTTTCTATTTTTTGTTTTAAAAGCCATTCTAAATAAGAAGGATCAATTTTTACGACTTCTTCGATTGTTTTACCATTATGTTTTCCAAATGGTATATATTTCAACAATGAAGGATGTGAAGAAATTTCTATCATTTTTTCAATAGTTTTTTCTTCGTCTAAATTTTCATTTTCTATTAATTTTTTCTTTAATCTTTCAAATAGTTTTTCTAATACCAACACATCTCCGAGTGCATCATGAGCTGTAGCCTCTATTTCAAGCTCTAAAAGATAACGTAAATATTGTAAATTATATCTTTCAATTTTTCCTTCAGGATCTAAATATCGAGCAAGTCGCAAAGTGCAAATAGAATTTTTTGGTTTTATATCTTCTTTTTTAATAATCATCAAATCAAATTGCACATTGTGAGCTACAACGACAGAATTTTCATTTTCAAAAAGTTTTTTAATTTTTTCTTGATCACCGCTGTCTTTAAAACTATATTCTTTCTCAACCATTTTATTAGTGATGTGATGCACAGCCGAAGCTTCTGGTGGAATTTTTATCGGTGGTTTATAAAAACCAACAAAACTTTCATCGCCCGTTTTGTAAGCAATTTGGCAAAGAAAATCTTTTTCTGTATTACCAGTTGTTTCTGTGTCAAAAAATATTATTTTTTTCATATAGTGTTATTTTAACATAATTTGTTATAATGAAGCTATGTTACACGAACAAATAAAAAATAAAATAAAAGAGGCAATGATGACTAAAGATCAAATTGCGCTTGATACTTATCGAGGAATGTTGTCAGCTTTTACAAATGAATTAGTAGCGAAAAATAAAAAACCTAATGAAATTTTACCTGATGAAGAAGCAATTACTGTAATTACTCGTTTAGCAAAACAAAGAAAAGATTCTATTGAACAATTTAAAAAAGGTAATCGTGAAGATTTAGTTAAAGAAGAATCAGCACAATTGGCAATTTTAGAAACTTATTTGCCTAAAATGATGAAAAAGTCAGAAGTTGAAAAAATTGTAAAAGAAAAAAAAGAAGAATTTGGAATTTCTGATGTAAAAGAAAAAGGAAAATTAATGTCAGTTATTATGAAAGATTTAAAAGGAAAAGCTGATGGTATGGTTGTAAAAGAAGTTGTTGATTCTTTATTTTAATTTATGCATACAGTAAAATTTTTAACTAATTTAGTAGTTCATCATCAAACTTTAGTTTACGGTTTAATTTTTCTTGGACTTATTTTTGAAGGTGAATTTGTTTTAATTTCTGCTGGAATTTTAATTCATTTAGGAGCGCTTAATTTACCTTTAACAATAATTCTTGTGCTTGCTGGAAGTTTTGTAAAAACATTTTATTGTTATTATCTTGGTATGCTTATTTATAAAAAATGGAATCATATAAAATTTCTTAAATATATTGAAAAACGCGTGTATTATTTTTTGCCAAATTTTAAACAGAAACCTTTTTGGTCAATTTTTGTTTCTAAATTTATAATGTGGTTGAATTTTTCTGTAATTGTTTTTTCTGGATATTCAAAAATAAAATTTAAGACTTATTTAAAAGCTGAAGTTCTTTCTACAATTATTTGGGCGCCACTACTCCTTACTTTAGGTTATTATTTTAGTTTTGCTGCAGTTCATATAAGTCGTGAAATATGGAAATTCTCTTTAATTATATTACTTTTTGTAATTGGATTTATACTTCTTGATAGATTAATTGGTTGGTTTTATGAAATTTTTGAAGAATTTTATGATAAAAAAAATAAAGATATTTAAAAAAAGTAAAAAATTAATAACTCATAATGGTTCATTTCACGCAGATGATATTTTTGCTTGCGCTACTTTGTCTTTGTTGTTAGAAAAAAAAGGGGAAACTTTTAAAATAATTCGTACTCGTGATGAAGAAATAATTAAAAATGCAAAAGAAAATGAAAGTTATATTTTTGATATTGGAGGAATTTTTGATGCAGAAAAAAATAAATTTGATCATCACCAAATTGGTGGTGCAGGCAAGCATGAAAATGGTATTGAATATTCATCTTTCGGTTTAGTTTGGAAAAAATTTGGTGAAGAACTTTGTGAATCTAAAAAAGTAATGGAAATAGTTGATAATAAAATTGTAGCGCCGATTGACGCTAGTGATAATGGTTTTGATTTAATTGAAAAAAAACATGAAATTTTTCCATATTTAATTCAAGATGTTTTTGCAATTTTTCGTCCAACTGCATTAGAAAAAGTGAATAAAGATAAGCAGTTTGAAAAAGCAGTTATTTTGGCAAAAGAAATTTTGTCTAGAGAAATAAAAAAAGCGAATGATAAAATAGAAATTGAAAAAATTATTCAAAATTTTTATGAAAATAGTAAGGATAAAAGATTGATCATAATAGATGAACCAAAAGTTTCTAGACAAGAAATTTGGGATGCATTGCAAAATTTTGATGAACCACTTTTTGTTGTTTATGGTGATGATAAAGATTGGGGAACTGTTGCAATGAGAAAAGAAATAAATAATTTTGAAAATAGAAAATATTTTCCAAAATCTTGGGCAGGATTAAAAGATGAAGAATTACAGAAAATTTCTGGAGTTTCTGATGCAGTTTTTTGTCACAGAGGACTTTTTCTTGTTGGTGCTAAAAGTAAACAAGGAGCTATCAAATTAGCAGAACTAGCACTTTTGGTGTAAAATTTATAAAAATAAAAATTTTTGAGTCTTTGCCCTCGGAGTCATAAGGACAGGGAACCCACGACTTTGAAATTTTTATTTTTATAAATTTTATGGCATTTATAGACGAAATAAAAATACATGCAGAAGCTGGACGTGGTGGAGACGGCGTTGTTCGTTGGCGTCAGGAGAAGTTTATTCCAAAAGGTGGACCTGCTGGAGGTAATGGCGGTCGCGGAGGCGATTTTTATGTTATTGCTGTTCGTGATGTAAATATTCTTTCAAAATATAAAGCAAAAAAAGAATTTGAAGCTGGGTGTGGTGAAGATGGAGGAAATAAAAGTTTGACTGGTGCAAATGGTGAAGATTTTTTTTTAGAATTGCCAATTGGTTCTATAATTAAAAATTTAACAACAGATGAGGAATGGCAATTATTTGAAGAAGGACAAAAAGTTTTATTATTGAAAGGCGGTTATGGTGGTTTTGGAAATGAACATTTTAAAAAATCTACAAATACAACTCCTACAGAAAGTAAACCAGGACAAGAAGGCGAGAAAGGAGATTTTCAAGTTGAGCTTGAACTTTTTGCTGATATTGGTTTAGTTGGACTTCCAAATGCTGGAAAATCTTCGCTTTTGAATGGCTTAACAAATGCTGATGCAAAAATAGGAGATTATGCTTTTACAACTTTAGATCCAAATTTGGGAGATTTTTATGGTTATATAATTGCAGATATTCCAGGACTTATTGAAGGTGCTTCTGAAGGAAAAGGTTTGGGTGTTAAATTTTTACGACATATTAAAAGAACAAAAATGTTGGCGCATTTAATTTCATTTGAAAACTTATCAAAAGGCACAACTGGCATGATGAAAACTTATAAAGAAATTAGAAAAGAATTAGAAAAATATGATAAGAAAAATAATTTAGGCGAAGAAGGACTTTCTAAAAAAGATGAAATAATTGTTTTAACTAAAACTGACATAGTAGAAGATCAAAAAATTATAGAAAAAAAGAAAAAGGAATTTGAGAAATTAGGTGGCAAAGTTTTTGTTTTATCTTTATACGATGATGTATCAATAAAAAATTTCAAAGACGAATTAATAAAAATTTTTCAGAAGAAATAATATGAAAATTTCAGGATCATTTTTTACAATGTTAATAATTTGGCTTTTGGGTTTTACTCATTTTTTAGGTGGGCCTTATGGATTTTTTAAATTTATTTTTTGGCTAGCTCTTTTGCCGTTTTTTATTGTTATTTTTGTTTTTATTTTAATGCTTTTTAAAGTTAAAAAAATTTCACAAATTCATACTCAATCTCAAGATCAAGAAACTATTCACGTAGAAGCTGAAATTAGAGAATAAAAACTTATAATTTGAAACTTTTTGTTTTAAGTGGTATATTGTTTTTAATAGTTCTTTTGTAAAAACCCAATAAATTTGTTGTTATGGCTAGTAAAAAAAAGATTTTTTGTTTTCGTGCTAAAGAAAAACAAAAATTTAGAAAAGAAATTCAAGAAGAAATTTTTGATTATTTTGAACAATATTATAATGAATTTGATGAAAATGTTGTTATAATTTTTTTAGCAATACCAATTGAAGAATTATTTAATTATTCACGTAATTAATAAAATAAAATAAAAAAACCTCGATGTATTTTACACGAGGTTTTTCTTTTCCAAAAAAGATAAATTTATGATAATATTAAGTTGTGGAAAAAAAATATTACCCGACAATTGGACTTGAAATACATACAGAATTAAAAACCCAAACAAAAATGTTTTGTGGCTGTAAGAATGATCCAGACGAAGAAAAACCAAATGTAAATATTTGTCCTGTGTGTATGGCACATCCAGGAACTTTGCCTGTCGCAAATAAAAAAGCCATAAAAAATGTAATAAAAGTTGGGCTGGCATTAAATGGACAAATTGCAGATTTCACAGAGTTTGATAGAAAAAACTATTTTTATCCAGATATTCCTAAGGGTTATCAGATTTCTCAATATAAATATCCGATAGTTTTTGGGGGTCATTTAGCGGATTTTGATGTGACTCGTGTGCATTTAGAAGAAGATACAGCGAACAACAAACATGATCGCGGAGATTTTTCATTGATTGATTTTAATCGTGCTGGTGTGCCTTTGATGGAGCTTGTGACAGAACCAAATACTTTTGATGCTACAGATGAAGTGGCTTCAAAAAGCTCTTCAAATTTTGCAAAAGAATTGCAGTTGATTTTAAAATATTTAGGAGTATCTGATGCTAATATGGAAAAAGGAGAAATGCGCGTAGAAGCAAATATTTCAGTTTCAGATGATAAAAATAAATTAGGCACAAAAGTTGAAGTTAAAAATTTGAATTCTTTTAAGAGTGTTGAAAAAGCTATTAAATTTGAATTAGATAGAATGGTAGAACTTTTTAAAAATGGTAAAGGAGATGAAATAGTGCAAGAGACTCGTGGATGGGACGAATCAAAACAGAAAACATTTTCTCAAAGAAAAAAAGAATCAAGTCATGATTATAGATATTTTCCAGAGCCAGATCTTCCAAAAATGAAACTTCATGAAGCTTTTGATCTGGAAAAAATGAGAAGTGAATTACCAGAATTACCAGAACAAATGCGTGCAAGATATAGAAATGATTTTGGAATAAAAGATGAAGATATAGAAGTTTATATTAACGACAAAGAGCTTGGTTTTTGGTTTGAGAAAGTTGGAAAAATTTTAAATAGTAAACCTGCCCGCCATCACGAAGGTTCTGGAGCAGGCGGGAATAAAATAAAAACAGCTTCAAACTATATCACTTCAGATTATTTAGGATTAAAGAAAAATAATGTAGAAATAAAACTTCCATCAGCAGAGAATTTTTCAGAATTGATAAATATGTTAAGTGAAAATCAAATTTCTTCCCGAGTAGCGAAAGATATTTTAGCAATAATTGTTTTAAATGATGAATCTCCAATGAAAATAGCTACTGAAAAAGATTTAATACAGAAAAATGACGAAGGAGCTATTAAAGGAATTGTAGAGAAAATAATAGGGGAAAATCCAGAAGTTGTGGCTACTTATAAGAGTGGTAAAGAAAACGCTATTATGTCTTTAGTCGGAAAGGTGATAAAAGAATCCAACGGTTCTGCAAATCCTCAGATGGTTATTAAATTATTAAAGGAACTTTTGTAGAAAATAAAAACTTTACAAAATATATTTAATATGTTATTATTAACATAATAACGTTTTTTGAAATTTTGTTTTTTGTGGATAGATTTTGATTGGTTGTCTTAGCTTCTTTAAGGAAATTAGGAAAACCAATTAAATTCTAAAAATATGAAAAAAATGATTATTTTTATAGTTGTTCTTTCAACAACTATTTTCACAAATGCACAAGAAAATAAGCTCTTCCAAAAAGTATCCGTTGGTTTGATTCCAGGTGTAGTAGCTTCTACTGATTTTTCAAAAAGTTCTGACCCATTTAGCGTGGGATATGGTTTGTTGGGAAATGTAACTGTTGTTACTCCAAAAACATATCATAACTTGATGTATGGTTTTGGTAACAATTCAGTTAAGTTTTTAACTGGTTATTTCCTTCCAAAAAAGTGGGATGCCTATGTTATTTATTCACAGGAAATAAATTCTAGTGGAAAATACTTAGGATTCGGAATTGAAAAAATGATCAAAGCTGGTGATGTTAGCACTTTTTTATTTTTTGAGGGTGGTAACGACTTAAAATCAATGACAACTTTTACAGTAGGAGTTTTATTAAGTATTCAAGCTCCTGTTTGGAAAAGAAATTAAGAAAAAAGAGGTACGACTGATTTATCAGAAACGGCCTTTTTTATTTTGGTAATTTTTAAGATGTGTTAAAATTGAAGAATGAAAACTTTACGTGAATATATAAAAGAAGCAGAAAAAAAGGATATAGCAATAGGGCATTTTAATATTTCAAATTTAGAAGCTTTGCATGGTATTTATAATGCAGCAAAAAAATTAAATTTGCCGGTAATTATTGGAATTTCAGAGGGTGAAGAAAAATTTACTGGATTAGAAGAAGTTTACGCAGTTGTTTCTGAAATTCGTACTCGTGATAATTATCCAATATTTTTAAATGCTGATCATCATTCAAGTTTTGAATCAGTAAAAAAATGTATTGATGTTGGTTTTGATTCTGTAATTATAGATGTTGCAAAATTATCTTTTGAAGAAAATATAAAAATAACAAAACAATGTGTGGATTATGCGCGAGAAATTTCAAAAAATACTGGTAGAGATATTTTAGTAGAAGCAGAACTTGGTTTTATAGGTTTTGGTTCTGATATTAAAGAAACAATTCCTGAAGGTGCAGGTATTTTGACAAAAGTAGAAGATGCAAAAAATTTTGTAGAGGCGACAGGAATAGATTTGTTTGCGCCGTCTGTTGGTAGTATTCACGGGCTTATTAAAACTGGCAAACCACACATAGATGCAGAACTTGTGAAAGAAATAAAAGAAACTGTAAAAATTCCACTTGTATTGCATGGAGGTTCTGGTTTGCGAGACGAGGATTTTATAAATGCTATTAAAGCAGGAATTTCTATTGTGCATATTAATTCAGAAATTCGCCTTGCATACCGTGAAGCAGTTGAGATTTCTTTAAAAGAAAATCCAAATGAAATTAATCCTTCAAAAATATTAACTCCTGCAGTTGATGCTATTGAAAAAGTTGTTGAAGCACGGTTAAAACTTTTTAGTGGAATAAAATAAAAAAGACAGCAATATATATTGCTGTCTTGAGATTGTTCAAAATAAATAATTATTTCTTTGTGAAAAAACTTTTTTCATTAACTGATGTAAGTATGCAGTTAACTTTTTCTTTTTTTCCATCTTCTTTTTGACGATATCCATGCCAAATGCTTCCTGTTCTTTCTAGGAATAAATAGTTTACAATATTTTTTTTTTGAGTTTCTGTTTCAAACTCTAATTTTGTATAACTTTTTTTGAAGTTTTTTATTTGTATTTTACCTAACACTTCATCATTTATTTCTCCATGAGATGGCCCAATTATACCAGTAAATTTACTTGGATGTTTAAATAAAGGACTACTTTTGTCATTGGTTTTAGAAATAAAAGTAATTCCAAAGATTGAATAAATTTTCGTCATTTTTTGCTCTCCTTATTTTTATGTTAATGAATTTATTGAACTAAAATAACAATAACATAATAAAAATTATAAGTCAAAAATTTGTATTATTTTTAAAATAATTTGCAATTTTAAAAATTTAGGGTATACTTTTATCTATGTTAACTTTAAACGCAAAAATTAGAGATATAAAAGGAAGTTTAGATGTAATGCGAAAAGCAGGTGAATTGCCAGCTGTTTTTTATGGAATGAAAACAGAAAATACTTCTATTTCTATATCAAAATCTGAATTTAAAAAAATTTGGGAAAAAGCAGGAGAATCTTCAACTGTTAAAATTATAACTCCAAAAATAACTGTTGATGCTCTTATTCATGAAGTGCAAGTTGACCCTGTTTCTGATGAACCAATTCATGTTGATTTTCTAGTTATTGATATGAATAAAAAAATTGAAGTTGAAGTTCCTCTTGAATTTACTGGAATTTCTTTGGCAGTTAAAACTGGATTGGGAACTTTAGTTAAAGTTTTGCACGAAGTTGAAGTTGAAGCTTTACCAAAAGATTTACCACATAATTTAATTATAGATATTTCTAAACTTGATACTATTGATAGTCAAATTCTTGTTTCAGATATTAAATTACCAACAGGAGTTAAAATGATTACAAAAGAAAATGAAGTTGTGGCTTCCATTGCAGAACAAAAAGAAGAAAAAGAAGAAGTTGCACCAGTTGATTTATCAGCTATTGAAGTTGAAAAGAAAGGTAAGAAAGAAGAAGAAGCAGTTGCTGAATCAGAATCCACAAAATCTGAATAAAAAAGTTATAATTTAGAGAAAAATATGTTAAAATAAAAGCTATGAGACGAAATATATTCATAGCTTTTATTGTTTTGTTTATGTTTTTTGGTATTATTGGTATTTCTAAAAAAGCATTAGCTGATTGTTCTGATCCTTCTTATGCAAAAGCGAATAAAAGTGCTTGTCGTAATGAATTAAAGGATATTGAAGCCCAATTAGCTTCTTTGTTGAAACAAGTTGCAAGTCAAAACAAACAAAGTGCGAATTATGCTTCTGAAGTTAAAAAACTTACAACTCAAATTGAAGCTTTAAAAACAAAAATAAAAGCTCGTAGTTTGATTATTGCTCAATTAAAAAATGATATTACAAAAAAAGTAAGTGCAATAAATTCTCTTTCTGAAAAAATAGCCAGTGAACATCAATCGCTTGCTCAGCTTTTAAGAAATACAAATGAATTTGATAATGGAAATATTATTCATTTAATTCTTTCTGATCAAAGTATTTCAGATTTTTATTCTGATTTAGAATCTTATAATACAATTAAACAAGCAATAAAAGTTTCTGTTGATGAAATAAATGGCGTAAAAACTGAAACAGAAACACAAAAAAAAGATTTAGAAACAAAACAAAGTGCTGAAATTGATGCTAAATATGAATTAGAAAGCGCTCAAAAAAAAGTTGCTCAAACTGAAGCAGAACAAAAAAGACTTTTAGCAGTTTCAAAAGACAAAGAAGCAACTTATCAAAAACTTGCTGCTGAAAAAAAAGCAAAAGCTGATAAAATTCGTAGCGCATTATTTAGTTTGGCTGGTACTTCTCAAAAAATTGATTTCGGAACTGCTCTTAAATATGCAAATGAAGCAAAAGGAAAACTTAATATTGACCCAGCATTTCTTTTAGCAATTTTAACTCAAGAAAGTAATTTGGGAGCGAATGTAGGGCAATGTTATTTAACGGATGAAAATACTGGTGCTGGAAAAGGAAAAAATACAGGAACACCATTTGCAAATGTTATGAAACCAAGTCGTGATGTTCAACCATTTTTAGATATTACAAAAAGATTTAATTTAAATCCTTATAATACGGCTGTGTCTTGTCCAATTGCTGGAGTTGCTGGTTGGGGTGGAGCAATGGGACCAGCACAATTTATTCCTTCAACTTGGAAATTATTTGAGAGTCGTTTAAAAATCGCCTTAGGTCATAACGCGAATCCTTGGGCGCCTGAAGATGCTTTTATGGCTTCAGCTATGTATTTAACTGATCTTGGTGCTTATGGAAATTCTGCAAGTTCTCAAAGCAAGGCAGCTTGCAAATATTATGGTTCTGGTGGTTCAACTTGTTCTTATAGCAGAAGTGTAATGACATTAAAAATGAAGATACAATCAGATATAGATTTGCTTTCAAATTAAAATTGTGATAATGTTTTCAAATATGAAGAAAGATATTCACCCAAAATTTAATTCAAAAGCTAAAGCAACTTGTGCATGTGGTGCTGTTTTTGAAGTTGGTTCAACAATGGACGAAATTAATAACGAAATATGTAGTAATTGTCATCCTTTTTATACTGGAAATGAAAAAATAATGGACACAGCAGGACGAGTAGAACGTTTCAACAAGCGTCGAGCTGCAGCTACTAAGATAAAAAAATAAAGTAAAATTTTTGTCGGTACGGATTTTTTGAAGCTTTAAAAATCCTGAATTTGGCTCGCCGTCGCTCGCCAAACCCCTTAAAAACTTTATTTATTTTTTTGTATGTTATTATGAACTTTAATCTAGAAGAATTAAAAAAAGATCACAAGACTAGTTATTTGGCTGGTGTTTTTGAAGGTTTAGAAAAACAAGAAAAAGAATTACAAGAAATGTCTGAAATAGATGAAAGTTTAAAAGAAATGGCACAAGCTGAATTAAAAACTATTAAAGAACAAAAAGATGCGACAGAAAAACAAATTCAAGATATTTTAGATAAAGAAAAAGAGGAAGAAGAATTTCCTAATGAAATAGTTTTAGAAGTTCGTGCTGGTGCTGGTGGTGACGAAGCAGCATTGTTTGCTTGGGAATTAGCGCATATGTATGAAAAATATGCTGAAGCACAAAAATGGCAATGGAAAACAAATTATGAATCAAAAAATGATTTAGGTGGATATAAAGAAGCAAGTTTTGAAGTAAAAGGAAAAGAAGTTTATAAAAAAATGCGTTATGAAACTGGAGTTCATAGAGTTCAGAGAGTTCCGGCAACTGAAAAAAATGGAAGAGTTCACACTTCTACAGCATCAGTTGCTATTTTACCAATTCGCAAAAAAGTTAATTTTGAAATAAATACTGCTGATTTAGAAATGGAATATTCACGTTCTGGTGGAAAGGGCGGACAAAATGTTAACAAAGTTGAAACTGCTGTTCGTTTGATTCACAAACCTACAGGATTGGATGTTCGTTCTACAAATGAAAGAAGTCAATTAGCTAATCGTGAAAAAGCGATGATTATTTTGACTGCAAAAATTCAGCAATTAAAAGAAGAAGAAGAAGCAAAAAAATATTCTGGTGAAAGAAAAAATCAAATTGGAACAGCTGATAGAAGTGAAAAAATTCGTACTTATAATTTTTCACAAGATAGGATTACTGATCATCGTATAAAAAAATCTTGGCATAATTTACCAAAAATTTTAGAAGGTGATATGGGTGATATTTTTGAAGCATTAGAATCCGGCGAAACAGGAAACGAAGAAGAATAAAATTGCTGGCATTTTAAATCTATGTTATACTTATAATGTAGTTTCTTAGGAAAAAAGAGTATCTACGTTCTCTAAGTCTAGAGAACATTATAAATAGTTTTTGCCTGATTTTTTAAAAACAGGAGAAAAGTAAAAAATGGCTACAAAGCTATATGTAGGGGGATTACCTTACAGTACACAAGACGAAGCTCTTAAAGAGCATTTCGCACAAGCTGGTTCAGTTACATCAGCTGTTATTATTATGGACAAAATGTCCGGTCGTTCAAAAGGTTTCGGTTTCGTTGAAATGTCAACAGACGAAGAAGCTACAAAAGCTGTTGAAATGTTCAATGGTCAAGAATTTGAAGGACGAAAACTTACAGTAAACGAAGCTCGCCCAATGGAAGCTCGACCACCAAGAACAGGTGGATTCGGAGGAGGTAATGGCGGTTACGGCGGTGGAAATCGTGGTGGACGCAGAGAATATTAATTTTCTAAATACTTTAAAAATAAAAAGCTCAGAGTAAAATCTGGGTTTTTTGTTTGCTGAATTTGTAATATTTTGTTATAGTTTTTAGAATGGATTCAGAATTATAATATAAAAAATACTTGAGCGTGTAGTTCAGTATAGGACGCTACGGAGGTGATATAATTAAATATTTGTATGAGCGTGTAGTTCAGTGGTAGAACGCTGTCCTGATAAGACAGAGGTCGATGGTCCGATTCCATCCACGCTCACATGAAAAAAGATGTAATTATAATAATTTTTGTTTTAATTCTTCTTATAATTCAGGTTTGTTTTTTGATTTTTAAGTAGATTTGCATCTAAGGTTTTTTTCGTTTATAATAACAGAAAGTCATATTTAGTATGACTTTTATTTTATTCTAATGGAAAATGAAAAAGATAAATTAAATAAGAATAAATCTTGGATGAAGCCTGTTTTATTTTTTTATGTAAAGACAATTTCTTGGATAATTTTTCCTTTAGTTTTATGTCTTTTTGTAAATAGATATATTGGAAGTTCGTTTGGTAGTCAAAGTTCATTTTTTATTTTTATAATGATTGGTTTTGGAATAACTTGTGCTGGAATTTACAGAGAAATAAAAATATATAAAAAAAATTTAGAAAAATAATATGGAAGAAAATACAGAAAATATTATAAAAGAAAATATAGAAATTACTCAAAACGCTACACCAAAAGTAATTGAACAAAAAGTAAGTCACGAAGTAACAATTTTTGCTGAGCCAATTTTTCATATTGGAAAATTTCAAATAACGAATTCATTTTTAACTTCTTGGCTTGCAGTTTTAGTTATTTTTTTTCTTGCTCTTGCAATTAGATTAAAATTAAAAAAAATTCCTGGAAAATTACAAAATGTTTTTGAAGTTATTTTAGAAGGTGCACTTTCTCTTGTTGATCAAGTAACAAATGATCGCAAAATTTCACAAAAAATATTTCCGTTAGTATTTTCTCTTTTTATTTTTATTTTAATAAATAATTGGCTTGGCTTATTGCCAGTACTTGGTTCTTTTGGTTTTCTTGTGAAAGAAGGAGTAAACACAGCATTCGTTCCACTTCTTCGTTCTGGAACTGCTGACATAAATACAACTTTAGCACTTAGTATTATGATTGTTATTGGTTCAAATATTTTTGGAATTTTTGCAATAGGTTTATGGAAAACTTTTAATAAATATGTTAATCTAAAAGGACTTGGTGAGATATTTACAAAAGTCAAAAAAGATCCAACTGTATTGATTGTTGCTCCTATTAATTTTTTTGTTGGGCTACTTGAACTTCTTGGAGAAGTAGCAAAAATTGCTTCGCTCTCTTTTCGATTGTTTGGTAATGTCTTTGCAGGGGAAGTTCTTTTGGCTTCAATGGCGGCAATATTTGCTTATATCGTGCCAGGACCATTTTTGTTTTTAGAAGTTTTTGTTGGACTTATTCAGGCGTTGATTTTTTCTTTGCTTGCAACAGTTTACTTTACGATAGCTTCACAAGATCATTCTGAACATGACGAACATGAAAAGCATAAAGAAAAAGAATTAGTAAGTGTTTAAAATTATTAAAATTAGTCGAAAAGTTATTAAAAATTAATTTCCCATAACGGGAAAAAACAAAAAAATTATATGGAAGAACAAATAATTAGTTCAGTAGTAAATTTAGCACCACTAGCAAAAGCTTTAGCAATAGGACTTTCAGCAATTGGAGCAGGTCTAGGTATCGGAATGATCGGAGCAAAAGCTATGGAATCAATCGGAAGAAATCCAGAAGCTGTAGGAAAAATTTTAGTTCCTATGCTTATTATTTCTGCTTTCGCCGAAGCTGTTGCAATTTACGGTTTGGTTATTGCATTTTCAATTAAATAGATCTTTCAAAATTTTTTAAATTTTGAAGTAAAAAATTATGAATGAATTAATTTCAACATTTCACATAGATTGGAAATTGATGCTTGCGCAGATATTTAACTTCGGGCTAGTTTTTCTTGCTCTTTACTTTATTGCTGCAAAGCCGTTGAGTAAATTGATAAAAGATAGAACTGAAGAAATAACTACAGGATTAGATAATGCAAAAAAAGCGGAGTATGAACTTTCAAATGCAAACATTAAAAAAGAAGAAATAATCAAAGAAGCAAAAGATGATGCTAAAAAAGTTTTAGCTAATTCTCAGGCTGATGGTAAAGAAATAATTAAAGAAGCAAAAGAAAAAGCGGAAACTGAAAAAGAAGAAATAATAAAACAAGCAAAACTTGATGCTGAAAAAGCAAAAAAGGGAGCTGATGATGCTGTTAGAGCTGAAGCAGCTGGTCTTGTTACTGATGGTGTTAGAAAGATAATAGAGAGTCATGTAGCTGCTGGAAAAGGAGAAGATATTATCAAAGCAATGTTACATAAATAAAAAATTATGATTAAATCAAAACAATTAGCAAAAGCAATATTTGAACTTTCTGAAGAGAAGGTTGATAATTTTGAAGCTAAATTTTTTGATTTTATTGAAAAAAGAAACTTAACAACTCAATTGCCTTCTATTCTAATTCATTTAGAAAAGATTATTGAATTGGAAAAAGAAAAAAAGGGAATTCAAATAGAAACTGCTCACGAAATTTCTCACGAGACTACAAAACATATTAAAACTTTTTTGAAAGCTGACGAATTATCTGAAGTAATAAAAATTAATAAAGATTTAATTGGTGGATTTAGAGCAAAATGGAATGGAAAAATTTATGATGCAAGTATTAAGAATAGTTTAAAAAAATTAGAAGAAGTAATTATTAAATAAATTATAAAATTATGAGTGCGAATGCAACAATAGAAAATTTAAAAAAGAGAATAGCAGATTTTAAAGGAGGAGCAGAATCATACGAATATGGAACTGTTCTTTCTATTGCTGATGGAATAGCAAAAATTTCTGGTTTAACAAAGTGTCAATCTTCAGAAATGATTTCCTTTGAATCTGGTGCAATAGGACTTGCTTTGAACCTTGAAGAAGATTCAGTAGGAGCAATCGTATTGGGAGATTTTTCAAAAATTAAAGAAGGTGAGACAGTAAAAAGAACAAATCAAATTCTTTCTATCCCAGTTGGTGAAAAGTTTATTGGTCGCATAGTGAATCCTCTTGGAATTCCTATTGATGAAGCAGGTGATATAAAAGCTGATGCAATATATCCTGTAGAAAAAATTGCTTCTGGTGTTATGACTAGACAAAGAGTTAATCAACCAGTTCAAACAGGAATAAAATCAATCGATGCTATGATTCCTATTGGCCGTGGTCAGCGTGAGCTTATAATTGGTGATAGACAAACAGGAAAAACTGCAATTGCTATTGATACAATAATAAACCAAAAAGGACAAAATTTAATTTGTATTTATGTTGCTATTTCTCAAAAACAATCAAAAGTTGCTCGTATGGTTTCAAAATTAAAGGAAGCAGGAGCTATGGATTATACTATAGTTGTTTCTGCAGGTTCTTCTGATGGACCAGCTTTATCATATCTTGCACCATATTCTGGAACTGCACTAGCAGAATATTTTTGTGATAAAGGTCGCGACGTTTTGATGGTTTATGATGATCTTTCAAAACACGCTGTTGCATATCGTGAAATTTCACTTCTTCTACGTCGTCCACCAGGTCGTGAAGCTTACCCTGGAGATGTTTTTTATTTGCACTCACGTTTACTTGAAAGAGCCTGTCGTTTAAATAAAAATTATGGTGGAGGTTCTATTACTGCTTTGCCTATTATTGAAACTCAAGCTGGAGACTTGTCAGCTTATATTCCTACAAACGTTATTTCAATTACTGACGGACAAATTTTCTTGGAAACTGGATTATTTAATAAAGGAATTCGTCCAGCTATCAATGCCGGACTTTCAGTGTCTCGTGTTGGAGGAGATGCTCAAATTAAATCAATGAAAAAAGTTGCAGGTAAAATGAAATTAGCAATGGCTCAATATCGTGAACTTGAATCTTTTGCTCAATTCGGATCTGATCTCGATGCTGATACAAAAAAAGCAATCAATAGAGGACAAAAAGTTACAGAATTAATGAGGCAAAGTCAATATTCGCCAATAGCTGTTGCAAAACAAGTTGCTGCTATTTATGCTGTGAATGAAGGATTTTTAGATGAATTAGAAACTACAGAGATAGCATCTTGGGAAGAAAATTTCTATGGATTTTTAGATCGTTCCAAAAAAGATTTGTTAACAAAATTAGTAGGAGGTTGGGATGAGAATATTGAAAATGAATTAAAGGAAACTATTAAGGAATTTATGGGAAATTAATAATTAAAAATTAAATTTATTATGGAAGAGTTTAAATCAAATCAAGAAAAAGAAGTTACATGGGAAAATACAATTTTTATTGGAAATAAAATAAATTTTACTGATGGTTATGGTCAAAGTGGAAAATATGAAATTTTAGACATAAAACATTTTGGAGAGGGTATGCAAAATGGGGGTTATTTTCAAATTAAACTCAGATGTGTAGATTCTGGTAAAGAAGATTTTGTACAAAATTTAAATATAGGTGCTGAAGAAGCAAAAGATTCGTTTATTTTATATCAAAATGGTAAAAAATAAAATAAAATGCCGTTACAAACTAAAGCAATAAAACAAAAAATAAAGTCAGTTGGAAACATTAAGAAAATCACCAAAACAATGGAGATGGTTTCTGTTTCCAAAATGAGAAGAGCTGTAGACAAGGCTTTGTCTTCTCGTGCTTATTCACATTACGCTTTAGAGCTTTTGGTTAATCTTTCAAAAGATAAAAATATTTCACACCCACTTATGTCTACTGGAAAAAGTAATAAAGAACTAGTAATTATAATTACTAGTAATAAAGGTTTGTGTGGTGGTTATCATACAAATTTGTTTAAAGCTTTTAACGCATATTTGAAATCAGAAAGTGCTAAAAATAAAGAAATTAAAGCAGTAACTATTGGAAAATATGGAGAAAAGATTTGTAAAAAATTAGAGATTCCATTATTTGCTAGTTTTAATACTTTTTCTGAATATTCTACAATTGAGCAAACACAAGAGTTATCAAATTTAGTTTCAAAAGAATTTATAGAAGGTAATTATAGAAGTGTTAAAATTTTATATACAGAATTTTTAAAATCAACAACTTATAAACCTGTTTTACGAGAATTATTTCCACTAAGTGCTGAAACAGTTAAAAATATAGTTGAAGATATTTCAGAAACTGATAAAGAAATATTAAATACAGAAAGTTTAATTGATTATAAATTTGAACCAGATGTAGATACAATTTTACAAAGTATATTACCAAATCTTGTAGATATAGTTGTTTATCAAACATTAGCTGAAGCATTTGCTTCTGAACACTCAGCTAGAATGTTTGCAATGAAAAATGCAGGAGACAGCGCTACAACAATTTTAGATGCGCTTACTCTTTCATACAATCATGCAAGACAAGATGGAATTACAAAAGAGCTTTCCGAAATAGTCGCCGGAGCGGAAGCTTTGAATACGAATTAAAATATATGGATAAACCACCAATAACAATTGAACAAGTTTATAATAGTATTAAAAAAAAGTTTCATAACAATGAAGTAATTTTAGATCAAAATAATAAGTTTATTTTGAATGAAGAATTAAAAAAAGAAGGTTGGAAATTAGATGAAGGTTTTCAAGATAAAAGTAATCCACAAATTGTCTTAAATCGAATCAATAAATTAGTGGATTCTAAATATGAGGTTGCAATTGCTTTTATAAACGCTCCAGATTTAGAACCATGGTCTAGTATTAGATGTTTATTAAAAAAAGATACTTTAAAAAATTAAAAATTATTATTAAAATTATAAGTTAAATTATTATTAAAAAAAATGAACAAGAACACAGGAAAAATATCACAAATTATTGGAGCGGTCGTAGATGTAAGATTCGAAGGAGAATTGCCAGCACTTTTGAATGCACTAACAGTAAAACGAGAAGGAAAAACGGATTTAGTTTTAGAAGTTGCAGGACACCTAGGTTTAGGTGAAGTGCGAACTATTGCAATGACTTCTACTGATGGGCTTTCAAGAGGTGATGAAGTTTTTGATACAGGTACTGCTATATCAGTTCCTGTTGGAATGGAAACTCTAGGAAGAATGTTTGACGTTGTTGGAAATCCAATTGATGAAAAACCAGCTCCATCAAATTCAAAACGACTTCCTATCCACAGAAAAGCTCCTACATTCGCGCAACAATCTCCAAAAACAGAAGTGCTTGAAACTGGAATTAAAGTTATTGATATTATGTGTCCATTTTTGAAAGGAGGAAAGGTTGGATTATTCGGAGGAGCTGGAGTTGGAAAAACAGTTGTGATTCAAGAATTAATTCGTAATATTGCCTCTGAGCATGGAGGATATTCTGTGTTTGCTGGAGTTGGAGAAAGAACTCGTGAAGGTAATGACTTATATAGAGAAATGGAAGAATCAAAAGTTTTAGATAAAACAATGCTAGTCTTTGGGCAAATGAATGAACCACCAGGTGCTCGTGCTCGCGTTGCTCTTTCAGCTTTGACTATGGCTGAACATTTTCGTGATACTGAAGGAAAAGATTTGCTTTTATTCATGGATAATATTTTTCGTTTTACTCAAGCAGGTTCAGAAGTTTCTGCTTTACTTGGACGTATGCCATCTGCCGTTGGTTATCAACCAACTTTAGCATCAGAAATGGGAAATTTACAAGAACGTATTACATCAACTGATAAAGGTTCTATTACTTCTGTACAAGCTATTTATGTGCCTGCTGACGACCTTACTGACCCAGCTCCAGCTACAACTTTCTCTCACTTAGACTCTACTGTTGTGCTTTCTCGTCCATTATCTGAGCTTGGTATTTATCCTGCTGTTGATCCACTTGATTCTACTTCAACAATTCTAGATCCAAATATTATTGGTGAAAGACATTATAATGTTGCTCGAGATATTCAGAAAATTTTACAAAGATATAAAGATTTGCAAGATATTATAGCAATTTTAGGTATGGATGAATTAACAGACGACGATAAATTAGCAGTTTCTCGTGCTAGAAGAATTCAAAAATTTCTTTCACAACCATTTTTCGTTGCTGAACAATTCACAGGACGTTCTGGTAAATATGTTTCTCTTGAAGATACAATAAAAAGTTTCGAAGAAATTTTAGAAGGAAAATATGACAATGTTCCTGAGCAAGCTTTTTATATGAAAGGAAGCATTGAAGATGTTTTAGCAGAAGCAAATAATAATTAAAATGAAACTTAAATTAATAATAATTTCAAAAGATAAAATAGTTTATCAGGGAGATGCTAAAAGTGTTTTTGTTCCTACACAGACTGGTATAATTGAAGTTTTGCCAGAACATATGCAATTAGTATCAGCTTTAACTATTGGAGAAATTATTGCAAATACAGACGATGGTGAAAAAAAATTTAAAATTTCTGGTGGAGCTTTAGAAATTCGTTCTAAAAGTAATGTAATAATTCTAGTAGATATCGAAAGAAAATAAAAAAATCTGCTATACTTAAGAAATGTCTAATTTTTATGTAGTGGCGACGCCGATAGGAAATATGGAAGATATTACTCTTCGCGCTATTCGTATTTTAAAAGAAGTTGATTTGATTTTATGTGAAGATACAAGAACAACAAAAAATCTTTTAGATAAATATGAAATAAAAAAGCCAACGATGAGTTTTCACTCACAATCTAAATTATCTAAAACAGATAAGATTTTTGAATTTTTGGAAGAAGGAAAAAATTTGGCTTTAGTTTCAGATGCCGGTACACCGACTATTTCAGACCCAGGAGCAATGTTGATTGCCAAAATAAAAGAAAAATTTGGAGACGAGGTGCAAGTGATTCCAATCCCGGGTGCTACGGCTTTGATTGCCGCTCTTTCGGCTTCAGGATTACCAACTCATGAATTTACCTTTCTTGGTTTTTTGCCACACAAAAAAGGCAGGGAAACTTTATTTAAGGAAATTGTAAAATCAGAACGCACAATGGTTTTTTACGAATCACCGCATAGAATTTTAAAAACTTTAGAATCTTTAAATAAATTCTGTCCAGAAAAAAAAGTCTGCATCGCTCGCGAACTGACTAAAATTTATGAAGAATTTAAAACTGATTCATCATCAAAACTTTTAGAATTTTTTATTCAAAATCCAATTAAACAAAAAGGGGAATTTACAGTGTTGGTTAATGGAAAATAGTTTTTGTTTTTGAAAAACTGTGATTTGACAGTGTTTTTTTGATATGCTATTATAAAAATAGTTTAATAATTCTTTAAAATAAAAATAAAAACAGCCAAAGGAGGGCTAAATAGATTATGAAATTAGAATTGGAAACAAGAATAGTCGTTGAAAATCCATATACAAAGGAAATTGTAACTAAAATGGTTTGTAAAAATTTTGGAGAAGAAATTGGTTTTATGTCGCCAACATTTTTTCCAGCCAATGGAAAATTTGGTTTGAATATTTTTAAACCAACAAGAAAAAATCCACATTCAAATGAGTGCATTGATTTTATAAATAGTAATACACTTTTTTTCCCAAATGCTCATGGACTAATTCTTCTTGAACATTTTGATAAAATTTTTAACTTTCTTCCTACTCAAACATGGACATTTGGTTTAGATCATATACATCATTTGTATTTTGAAAAAAATAGTGGTCACAGATTTGCTTTTTTAAGAAAAACTGAAAAAGGTTATGAGTATAATTTTTATCCTTATTATTTTATTGTTGATCATGATGAAAGAATTTTAGCTTTTGATATTAATCAATGATAAAATATAATTTGTAATTTAGTTTTTAAAAATAAACAAGGAGGTCTTATGACAACAAAAAAAGAAAAAGCTTTAAAAAGAAAAAAGGCTTTAAAAAAGCCAAAACAAAAAAGAATTTCTTTATATATAGGAAAGGGAGAATTTCGTGTCAAAGAAGGTTCAGTTCCGCCTTCTCTCATTGAAGGATCAGAAGAAGAAATAGCAGGATATGCATAAAATACTTTTACAAAAGACGAAATGCTAGAACTTACAACTCGTTCATGTAAATAAAAATTAAAGCCCGCAAATTATCGCGGGTTTTTTTTATTTTAAATTAAGTTTTCTGGGTCAATATTTATTGAAAATTGTATTGGTAGAGAAAAGAGTTTTTGTGATAATATTTCATTTATTTTTGAATTATGAGAAAGTTCAGGTAATGACCAATTTTTAAGTTCTATCTTTATTAAAACATTAGTTATAAATTTATCTTTAAATTTAGATAAAAAACCACTAAAAATTTCTGGATTATATTCTTTAAAATTTTCTGAAAGAAATTTTTTAGCATTTGCAGTTTCTGTTTTACTTCCCAAAAAACTTATTTTTATAAATCTTTTAAATGGCGGATATCCTAAATTTTCCCTATCTTTTATTTCATCACGAACAAAAGAGACTAAATTATCAATTTTAACTGCATTTATTATTTCGTCTTCTTCATTTTTTGTTTCAACAATAAATTGTTTTTCTGTTTTTGAAAGTATTGAAATTATTATTTGAATAATTTTTTCACTCATTCTAAAATTGGGAATACTCCACAGAGAATCAAATGCAGAAATTATTGTTAGTGGTATTTTTTCTTTTAAATAAAACAATGCCATTTCTGTTCCAATAATAATTGAACCTGGATTTTTTTGAAATTCTTTTATAATTTTTTCAGCTTTATTTGTTGTTTTAACTGTTTCTTTGTCTAATTTAAATATTTCAGTTTTTGGAAATAATTTTTTTACTTCTTCATAAACTGTATCAGTTCCAATTCCTAAAGGCATTAAATTCCAACTTCCACATTTGCTGCAAGTTGTTTCTGATTTTTTTTCTGCTCCACATTTATTACAAACAAAAATTCTTTTTTTAGTATCTTTTGTTTGATAAAGAACTACAGGTGCTAAACATTTATCACAAATTACTAATTCATTACAATCTCGGCAGATTGTGGTCGCCGCTAATCCTTTTCGCAATGCAAAAATAAAAACATTTTCTTTTTTATCAATTGATTTTTTTATCTCATTTATTGTTGCTGTGGTAAGAATTTTGAATTTTTTCTTTTCCAGATCTTCTTTTGTAAGTTTTTCTACAGCTTCATTTTTACCTAAAATCTTTATTTCTCCTTCAAAATTAACCTTAAATGAAAGGGGATAAATCTCGTTTAAATTATCAATTTCTTTTCTGGCCACAGTTTCAAAGCGTAAAAATGAATCAGATAATATAAATTTAGCGCCAGTTTTAAATGCAAAAATTTCAGCAAAAATTCGCAAATCAATATTAGGTTTTTTAATTGTTTTATAGGCATTTGAACTTTCATGTTCTAATATTATTGTTTTTATATCTTCTCTTGGAATTGAAAGATAAGGAGTTGTCGCAAATATTAGTATTGGATGATCACAATTTATAATTTCTTTTATTTTTTCCAATTGTTTGTTTTTTGACAATCCTCCATGTATTGAGAAAGTAAATTTTTCAATTCCTTTAGAAAGTAATTCACTAAAATTTTCTATATCTTTTTCTGTTGGTAATAGCATAAAAACTGATTTTTTTTCTGCAAAAGAACCACGTATTAGAGTTTTATAAAAAGAAATTCTATCAATTAAGTTAGTTTGGAATAATAATTTTTCTGTTTTTAGATTATTAGAATTTTTTTCTATATCTATTTTAATTTTTTTCTTATTTTTTATTTTAGATATTTCATCATATTCTTCTATTAGTATAGAAGGTATAAGTGAAGAAATTATTAATTTTTTTTTAATAGCAAAATATTTACTAGCTGAAATAATAGATTCAAAAAATTCTTTTTTAAAAATAGATTTGTCTTTTACTTCATCTATTTTTTTTAAATTATAGGACATATTTTTAATGATAGATTTTTCTTTTGAAACATCTTCACAAGAAATAACTAATCCTAAATTTTTTTTATTTCGCATTGATATGCTTACAATACTGCCATTTTCAATATTTTTGGCGCTAAAATAGGTAAATTCCTCTTTTAGTATTCCTTTTTGGAATGGTATTACAGTAACTATTTTCATATTTTTATTCTAGCATAACTTGTGATATATTTATTGTATGGGTATATTTTCGAAAAAATTAGGAATAGATTTAGGAACTGCAAATACTTTAGTTTTTATGCCTGGAAAAGGTATCGTTTTAAACGAACCTTCTGTTGTTGCTGTTTCTGAACAAGATAATAAAATTTTAGCTATTGGATTTGAAGCAAAAGATATGATAGGAAAAACACCAGATTCAATTATTGCTTATCGTCCAATGAAAGATGGAGTTATTGCTGACTACAGAGTTACAGAAGCAATGCTTAGATATTTTATAAATAAAGCGATGGGAAAATTTAATATTTTTAAACCTGATGTAATGATTTCAGTTCCAGCTGGAGTTACTTCAACTGAACGTAGAGCTGTTGTAGAAGCTGCTATTCGTGCTGGTGCAAAAAATGCTTATGTTGTTAAAGAACCAATTTTAGCTGCAATTGGTGCTGGAATTCCAATTCACGAATCAAAAGGGCATATGATTGTAGATATAGGTGGAGGAACAACTGATGTTGCAGTTATTTCACTTGGAGGAATTGTTGCTTGCACTTCGGTTAAATGTGCAGGAAATAAAATTGATCAAGCAATTGCAGATTACATTAAAAAAACTTTTAATTTAGCGATAGGTGATAGAACAGCAGAAGAAGTAAAAATTAAAATCGGTGCAGCAGTTCATTTAGAAGAAGAAATTAGAGTAACAATTAAAGGACGAGATTACATTCACGGACTTCCAAGATCAACTCAAATTTCAACAAATGAAATTGTTAAAGCTATTGATAATGAATTAAAGCAAATGATAAAAGCAATTAAAGATGTATTACAGGAAACTCCACCTGAACTTGCTTCAGATATTATTGATCATGGAATAATTATGACTGGTGGTTCTTCTTTACTTAGAAATTTTCCTGATTTAGTATATAGAAAAACTGGCGTAAAAGCTGCTTTAGCTGACGATTCAATTTATTGCGTTGTAAAAGGAACAGGTATTGCTCTTGAACATTTAGATGTTTATAAAAAAACTATTTTAAGTAAAAAATAATTTGGTGAAAATGAAAATATCAGAACATTTTGATAAAAAAAATTTGCATCATGCTTATTTAATTGAGGGAAAAAAAGAAGAAATTTTACCTGAATTATTTAATTTTTTTGAAGAATTAAATGTTAAAACTAATGCTAATCCAGATTTTTGTCATTTAGTTATTGATAATTTAAAAACAAATGAAGCGTTAGATTTGCGTTCAATGGGAAGTCAAAAAGCTTTTTCTGTTGGCAAAAAAGTATTTGTTATTTGTGTAAATCGTTTTAATCTTGATTCTCAAAATATTTTATTAAAAATGTTTGAAGATACAATAGAAAATACTCATTTTTTTATTATTACACCAAGTGTAGATGGCTTGTTAGGAACTTTTGTTTCTAGATTTTATTTAATAAAAACAAAAAATGATTTAGAAGAGGAAATAAAAAATGCAAATTTATTTATTTCTATGCCTTTGCAAAGAAGGATTGATTTTATAAAAGAAAAAATTATTTTATCAGCAAAAGAAATTGAAGATCAAGAAAATTATATTTCCAGTGATTCAAATAATTTTAGAGCATTAAAATTTTTAGATAGTTTAGAACTAGTTCTTTCAAAAAAAGATTTATCTAAAGAAGTTAATTTTTTTGATCAGATTTTTAAAGTAAGAGAATTTTTGCGCCAGCCAGGATCTTCTCCTAAAATGTTATTGGAATCTGTAGCATTAACTATACCTATTTTATAATTTTTGATATACTAGTAATCTATGCAATACAATTTTTCAAATTTAAAAACAAGTTTTAAAAAAGCAGAAGAATTTTTAGGAAAAGAATACAGCCAACTTAGCACTGGTCGTGCTTCGCCAATGGTTTTAGATGGTGTTTCTATTGAAAATTATGGCTCTTTTCAACCAATTAAAAATATAGCTTCAATTTCAATTGAAGATCCTAAAACTTTACGAATAGCTCCATGGGATAAAAATCAAATAAAAGCTATTGAAAAAGCTATTTTAATGGCTGATTTAGGCTTATCAGTTGCAACAGATGATGCAGGTATTAGAGTTATTTTTCCACAACTTACAACTGAAACAAGACAAAAATTAGTAAAAGTTTTGAAAGAAAAATTAGAAGAATCTAGAATTACAATTCGCAGAGAAAGAGGTGATGTTTGGGAAGAAATTCAAAAATTAGAAAAAGAAGAAAAAATGACTGAAGACGAAAGAGATAGAGCAAAAGAAGAATTGCAAAAAATTGTAGATGAAGCAAATAAAAATCTAGAAGTTCATTTTAAAAAAAAGGAAAAAGAAGTGATGGGGTAATATGAATATATTAATATTTATTATAATTTTATTAGTTTTAGTTTTAGCTCACGAAGCTGGGCATTTTTTTACTGCAAAAGCTTTTAAAATAAGAGTTGATGAATTTGGTTTTGGTTTTCCACCAAAATTATTTGGATGGAAAAAAGGGGAGACAGAATATTCGATAAATGCAATTCCATTTGGAGGTTTTGTAAAAATTTTTGGAGAAAATTTAGATGAAGCTGATCTTTTGGAAGTTGGATTTTTAGATAAAAAAGAAACTATTAAAAAAGTTGATTTAGCTAGAAGTTTTCTTTATAAACCAAAATATCAACAAGCGTTAGTTCTTATTGCGGGAATTACAGCAAACTTTTTACTTGCTTGGATTTTATTTTCAGTTGGTTTTATATCCGGTCTTCCTACTTCTGTTGGTAGTGAACCTAAAGGATATGAATTAAAAGATGTAAATTTAGTTGTTGTTTCTGTTCTTCAAAAATCACCAGCAGAAATTGCTGGATTAAAAACTGGAGATAAAATTATTTCTATTAAAAATGATAAAAATTCTATTACAGAAATTACACCAAATAATTTAAAAGATTTTATAATTTCTAATCCAAATAAAGAAATAGAACTTAGTTATTTAAGAGGAAAAGATAAAAATATAAATTTTACAAAAATAACACCAACAACAGGAGCAGAAGGTCAACCAGTTATAGGTATAGCGATGGATCAAATTGGAACTGCTAAATTGCCTATTTTAAAAGCATTTTGGGAAGGAATGAGATTGAATCTATCTGTTACAAAAGGTACTGTTATGGGGCTTTATACGCTTATTTCTGATGGAATTCAAGGTAAAGGTAGCTTTTCTTCAGTTACTGGACCAGTTGGAATGGTAGGTATTATTGGTGATGCTTCAAAATTTGGTTTTGTTTACCTACTTTCTTTTGCAGCTCTTATTTCTATAAATTTAGCAGTAATAAATATAATTCCATTTCCAGCTCTCGATGGAGGGCGTTTATTTTTTCTTTTAATAGAAAAAATAAAGGGTTCACGTTTAAATTCAAAATTTGCAAATACTGTTAATATAATTGGCTTTACTGTATTAATAATTTTTATGTTATTAATTACATTTTATGATGTAATTAAGTTATTTTAAGTTTATGCAAAAAAAATTACCACTATCTTATTTAGAGATTTCAAAAAAAAATTTAATTCACAATGTGAAGCAATTTAAAAATTTAATAAAAAAAGGAACACAAATTTCTGCTGTTGTTAAAGCAAATGCTTATGGTCATGGTGATAAAGAAGTAGCAAAAGTTTTATCATCTTTTGTTGATTATTTTCAAGTTAATAGTGTTGAAGAATTAGAAAGAATTAGAAAAATTACTAAAAAATCTATTCTAGTTTTTGGTTATGTTGGAAAAAATAATTTAGAAAAAGCATTAAAATTAGGATGTATTTTGTCAGTTTTTGATTTAAATCATTTAATTTTGATAAATAAAATTTCTAAAAAACTAAATAAAAAACAACAAGTTCATATTGCTGTCGATTCTTATCTAGGAAGAGAGGGAATAATGCCAAGTGATCTTGATTTTTTAATAAAAGAATTAAAGAAAATGAAGAATATTATTGTTGATGGAATCTATTCACATTTTGCAAATATAGAAGATACAAATAATTTTTCTTATGCTCAAAAGCAAATAGATATTTATAAAAATGCTGTGGAAACTTTTAAAAAACATAAAATAAATAAAATAAAAACTCATATTTCAGCGACTTCTGGAACAATGATTTATGAAAAAAATGAAGGGAAAAATAATATTATTAGAGTTGGTATTGGTATTTATGGAATGTGGCCTTCAGAATATTTAAAAAATATTTTAGAAGATAAAATTATTTTAAAACCAGTTTTAAAATGGAAAACTCACATTGCTCAGGTAAAAATTATTCCTGCTGGATATTCGATTGGTTATGGTCTTACTTATATAACTTCTAAAAAAACTAAAATAGCTGTAATTCCTCAAGGCTATGCTGATGGTATTGATAGAAAACTTTCAAATAAAGGCGAAGTTTTAATAAAAGGAACAAAATGTAAAATTTTAGGACGTGTTGCAATGAATATGTTTGTAGTGGATGTAAGTCATTTGAAAAATGTAAAACAAGAAGATGAAGTTATAATTATTGGAAATAAAATTAAAGCAGAAGACTTAGCAAAAAAATTAAACACAATAAGTTACGAAATAACTACACGTATTAACCCTCTTTTGCCTAGAATAGCTGTTTAATAAATGATTTGCTTTTATAACAATTTTGTATTAATATAAAGATATGTCACAAGATAAACTTATAAAACTTGCTTGCGGAACTTGCAAAAGAATAAATTATTGGTCAAGAAAGAACAAAAAAACTGTTACTAAAAAAATTGAACTTAATAAATATTGCAAATGGTGTCGTAAACAAACAAAGCATAAAGAAATTAAAAAATAATTTTTTACCTAATGTTTTTATGATATACTATATTATGCAGTAAACGTTTACTGCATGTTCTTTTTATTGGGTCTGTTTTTAGAAATTAGATCCTTGAAACACATTGATTTTTTATTTTTGTGTTTCATTATTCCGGCTCTAGAGCCGGAATATGGGCGATTAGTTAAGTGGTATAACTTCGGTCTCCAAAACCGCGATCGGGGGTTCGATTCCCTCATCGCCCGCAATGAAAAAAGATAAATTAGGTATTATTTTAATTTTTTTAACCATAATTATTCCAATATTTTTATGGATTTTAAGAATGCCTTTATCTACTAGATTTGAAAATTTTTATATGACTATAAGAAGTATTGGTCAAATTTTAGGTATTGCTGGTATGTCTATGTTTATTGTGACAATGATATTGTCTAGTAGATTAAAATTTTTAGAATCTTATTTTGGCGTATTAAATAAAATATATTTTTGGCATCATATGTTTGGAGGAACATCTTTTATTTTTTTACTTTTTCATCCGATAGTTTTAGTTATAAATATTTTAGCAACTTCTTTACAAAATGCAGCTTTGTTTTTCTTGCCAGTTAATAATATAGAAATTTCTTTTGGAATTTTTTCAATACTAGCTTTGATATTAATGTTAGTTTTTACTTTTTTTATAATTCTTCCATATCGAACATGGAAAATAACTCATAAATTTTTAGGTGTAGCTTTTTTCTTTGGAATTTTGCATACATTTTTTATAACAAGTGATGTTTCTGAATATCTTCCTTTAAAAATTTATATGGTAATATTTATATTTTTAGGATTAATTGCATATTTTTATAGAACAATTTTTGGAAGTGTAATTATAAATAAATTTAAATATAATGTTGATGAAGTCAAAAAATTAAATGATAAAGTAGTAGAAATAATAATGTTATCTTTAGATAAAAAAATAAATTTTAAAGCAGGACAATATATTTTTATAGGTTTTAAAGGTAAAAACATAAGCACAGAAACTCATCCTTTTTCAATTAGCTCTGGAATTTTTGATGAAAAATTAAAAATTGTTGTAAAATCTTTTGGTAAATATACTACACAATTACAAAATTTAAAGGCAGGATCTAAAGCTATTATAGAAGGACCTTTTGGAATTTTTTCATATTTAAATACTAAAAATAAAAATCAAGTTTGGATTGCTGGTGGAGTTGGCATAACACCTTTTTTAAGTATGGCTAAATCTTTGACTAACAATGAATACAAAATTGATTTATATTATTGTGTTAATACAAAAAGTGAAATAGTATTACTTGAAGATTTAACAAATATTTCAATTAAAAATAATAATTTTAAAGTTATAACATTATGTTCTGATACTGATGGATATATTAATTCAAAAGTTATTAGTAATCATAGTGGAAATTTATTAGAAAAAGATTTCTTTCTTTGTGGTCCACCACAAATGATGAAAGGAGTAAGGTCGCAATTATTAGAGAGTGGAGTTCATAATAATAAAATCCATTCCGAAGAATTTAGTTTTTAATTTAAATTTATGAAAAAATCAGTTGGAATATCTTTGTTTATATTTTTTGTAGTAATAACAGCAGTTTTAGTTGCTGGTTTAGTTTTTTATCAAAATAATAATATTAATAATAAAAATACGACGTCTCAAAATACTTCTTCTGAAGGAATTACTTTAAATATTACTGAAATTAGTAAACATAATAATATAAATGATTGCTATATACTTATTAATAATAAAGTTTATGATATAACAAGTTATTTTGGTTCACATCCAGGAGGCGATAGATCGATGGTCCCATATTGTGGTAAAGATTCAACACAAGGATATGATACAAAAGGTAATAGAAATAGATCGCATTCATCTTATGCAGTTAATCTTTTAACTAATTATTATATTGGTGATTTTAATCAAATAATTTCACAATCTACATTACAACAAAATATACAAAAAACTAATTCTGTAGTTCCAATTTCAAATGGTAGAAATTACAAAGACGATTAAATTAGATTTTTAAGAGAAATAATTTTGGACGCTTCAAACCATTTTATTTGCTTATCACGTTTAAAATAAGTTATTTGACGTTTTGCATATTTATAGATTTCAGAATTTAATTTTTTAAGCATTTCTTCTTTTGTAATTTTATTTTGAAGATAAAATGATACGTAGCGATATTCAAGTCCTAATTCTTCCATTCTTTTCCAAGACAAACCATTTATATGTAAATTTTTTATTTCTTTTAACATTCCAGCTTTTATTCTAGCCAAAAGTCTTTTTTTTATTTTTTCTTTTAAAATTTCAGAAGGTAAGTAAAGACCAATTTTTATAAAATCATACGGAGGCAATTTCTCCGTAAGTTTTGGGACTTTGCCTAAAGTTTTTACAATTTCAATTGCTCTTATTATTCTAATTTTATTATTTTGCTCATTTTTATTTTTTATATCTTTATATCTATTTTTATCTAATTTTTTTAATATTTCAAAAAGCTGGCTAGCAGTTTTTTTATTCAAAATTTTTCTTAATTTATTATTTGGTGGAACTTCTGGAAAAATAATTCCATTTACAACTGCATCAATATAAAATCCTGTTCCTCCACAAATTATTGGAACTTTTCCACGCGCAATTATTTCTTTTATTTTTTGATCAGTAAGTTTTTTATATTCAGCTACTGTAAATTTATTTTTTGCATTTGCAACATCCAAAAGAAAATGTGGGATTTCCAACATTTCTTTTTTTATTATTTTTCCTGTGCCTAAATTTAACCCTTTATAAACTTGCCTAGAATCAGCTGAAATGACCTCACCACCTACTTTTTTAGCGATTTTAACAGCCAAATCACTCTTTCCACTAGCCGTTTGTCCAAGTATTACAATAACCTTTGACTTTTCCATTATTTCAAAATCTTAATATCCGTTCCAATAGAATTTAAACGTTTTACAATATCTTCATAGCCACGATTTATCATATAAACATTTCTTAAAATAGAAGTTCCTTTTGCCGCGAGCATTGAAATTAAAATTACCATTGAGGGACGAAGAGCTGGCGGACAGACAACTTGAGCTGGTTTTAATGTTGTTCCACCTTGAATATAAACTCTGTGAGGATCAGCAAGAGAAATATTTGCACCAAGACGATTTAATTCAGTAAAATAAATTGCGCGATTTTCATAAACCCAATCATGAATCATTGTTTGACCTTGCGCGCGAATTGCAATTGGCACAAAAAAAGGAAGATTATCTATATTAATTCCAGGATATGGATTTGAATGAATTTTATCTTCTAGCGCTTTTAATTTACTTGGAAGAATTTCTATATCAGCAAGTTTTGTTCGTCCATTATAAGAAAAATATCTTTTTAAAATTTTAAATTTTAAATTCATTCTCTTTAATTTTTCTAATTCAAGAGAAAGAAAATCAATTGGGCATCGCAGAATTTTTAATTTTGAATCTGTAACAATGCAAGCTGAAATAAACATCATAGATTCAATTGGATCTTCGCTGTTCCAATATTCAATATTTTTATTTATTTCTTTTATTCCATGAACAGTTAAAGTTGAAGTTCCAATTCCATCAATTTTTACACCTAATTTTTCAAGAAAAAAACAAACTTCTTGAACCATATAATTAGCACTAGCAAAAGTTATTATTGTTTTTCCTGGTATTAAAGCTGAAGCAGTTAAAACATTTTCACAAGCAGTATCTCCAGATTCATACATTACAATATTTGCAGGTTTTAATTTTTTTACGCTAATTTCATAATTTTTTTCTGTAGTTTTTATTTTAAAACCAAGTTCTTCTAACGCATATGTATGTGCAGCAATTGTTCTTTTTCCTAAACTACAACCTTGAGCATGTGGAAGTGAAAAAGATTTAAATTTGTGAATTAAAGGTCCCATCAGCATAACTATTGATCGTGTTTTTATTGCTGATTCTATATTTATATTTTTTAAATTAAATTGTTTTGGAGGAGTAATTATTATTGTATTATTATCTTTCCATTTTACTTCTACTCCGATACTTTCTAAAATTTCTATCACTCTATTTACTTCTTCTATTCGTGCAATTCCATGTAATGTAGTTTTTCCTTTATTTAAAAGTGAAGCACATAAAAGACCAACAGAACCATTTTTAGAAAAATTTGTAGCTATTTTGCCATGAAGTTTTTTTCCTCCATTTACTTTAAAATCAATTGAATTACTTTCAGTCTTTTTTTTCATATTTTTATTATATCATACTAAAATTAAAAAAGCTAAAATAACCTTAATTTGCAATACTTTATTAGAGACACTCCTTTTTTGTCAATTTTTAAATTAATTTGCCAATTCTCCAAACCTCTAGCCTTAGCTTTTTTAGCCGCATTAATTATTTTGTTTTGAGCATTTTTTTTGGTGGATTAAAAATTTCTGCATCGTAAATAAAACACATTAGAAAAATCGCTCTTGAATTATTTTTAATACTTTTAGAAATATCTCCAAAATGTTTTACTAATCTATCAAAACTTATAAATTTACTAGTTCTTTTTTTAAAATTTGGATGTTTCTCTGATGGAATTTCTTTTAGAGGAGTTTTAACTTCCAAATAATCTCTTTCATTTATTAAAAAATCTATTCTGGAATTTCTTAATTTAACTTCTCTTTTTATCGTCTTTATTTTAGGAAAAAGTTTTTTTAATTGTTTCGTTTTTAGAAAAAATTCAATATATTGATTTGCTTTTGTTTGATTTATGCCAATATAATTTTTCTTTTTCTTTTTTATTAAATCCAAAGAAATTGCTTCGACGGTAAATTTCGTTTTTCTGTCTTTATTTTCTGCTTCTGATAATAAGCAAGGAATATTTTTAAATTCAATACTGGCAATCTGACCCGTGGAAGGGCAGTGGCATTTAAATAATTTTCCTTTAATTTGAACCATAAAAATAAAGCGGTTTGGTCTTGCTTTAATTATTCCTTCAATTAAAGGTTTTTTAAATAGAAATTTTTTCATTTTTTGTGCCGGAGGAGAGAATTGAACTCTCATGAGGTTGCCCTCGAACGATTTTGAGTCGTTTGCGTCTACCAATTCCGCCACTCCGGCAATTAACATATTCTACACAAATTTTTTCTTTTAATCAATTTTTATAAATTATTTTTTTATGCTAAAATAGTTTTATGTCTAACTTATATTCCAATTCAATTTTTTGGATTGATACTGATAAAATCAAGCCAAATCCATTTCAACCAAGAAAAGAATTTGACGAAGCTCGTCTTAGAGATTTGTCTGATTCAATAAAACAATATGGCGTTCTTCAACCACTTATAGTTTCTCGCGTGGAAATAGAAAAAGAAGCTGGTGGAATAATTACTGAATATGAGCTTATTGCTGGAGAAAGAAGACTTCGCGCATCTATATTAGCTGGAGTTTCTCAAGTTCCTGCGATAATTAGAACAGGCGACACTTCAATGATGAAGTTAGAATTAGCTATTATTGAAAATTTACAAAGAGAAGATTTAAATGTTGTTGATAGGGCAAGAGCTTTTTTTCAATTAGTAAATGAATTTAAATTTACTCACAATGAAATTGCTAAAAAAATGGGAAGAAGTAGAGAGTATGTTTCAAATACTTTGCGTATTTTATCTTTACCAGAAGAAATTTTGCATGCTCTTTCAGAAGGAAAAATTACAGAAGGGCACACAAGACCAATTTTAATGTTAGTTGATCATCCAGAAGAACAAATAGTTTTGTTTAAAGAAATTGTTTATAAAAAAATTACAGTTCGTGAAGCAGAAAGATTAGCTAGAAAAATTGCATTTGACAGAGTAAGAAAAAAAGAATTTATGCCAGATCCTGAAATTATAGAATTAGAGGAAGAATTTCAAGATAAACTAGGAACTCGAGTTCATATAGATAAAAAAGAATTAGGTGGACAAATAAAAATAGATTTTTTTTCAACAGAAGACTTGAGGGAAATTTTAAATTTAATACAAAAAACAAAAATTGAAAAAAATGCTGCAGATATGTTAGAAAAATATATCAAAAAAGAAATTGAAAATACTGAAAAAAATTCAGAAACAGAAGAAAAATTAATAGATGATAGAACAAAAGATGAAACAAAAGAAGACGAAACTAATCTTTATGATATTTCTAATTTTAGTGTTTAATTTTTTCCAAAATTCATTAATCTAGTTAAAAGACTATTCTTGTCTAGATAAGCTTTTATATGTTTTTTAGCTGTAGTTGTTTTTGTATGATCAAGCCATTTACTTGATGGATGTGCATCTTTTTTATGTAAAATTTCTACAATATCTCCATTTTTTAACGAAACAAAAATTTGTGCAATTTTTCCATTTACTTTTGCACTTGCAACATGATTTCCAATATCAGAATGAATCATATAAGCAAAATCTATTGGTGTAGAATTAACTGGTAAATCAATTATATCTCCTTTTGGAGTAAAAATAAAAATTCTATGACTAAAAAAATCTGTTTTTAAATTTTCAATAAATTTTTTAGGATCATTTTCTGTGTTTTTTAAATTTTTTAATCCTTCTATCCATTCAATTTGTGATTTATCTAATTTAGCCTTTCCTTTTTCTTTATAAATAAAATGAGCGGCAATACCATAAGCAGCTTCAGCATGCATTTCTTTTGTGCGAATTTGTATTTCTGCTATACCACCAGAACCAGTAAAAATTGTTGTATGAATAGACTGATAACCATTTGGTTTAGGTAAAGCAATATAATCTTTTATTCTTCCAATTAAAGGTTTCCATGTTGAATGAACTATACCAAGAGTTTTATAACAATCTTCAAGATTTTCAACTACAACACGAAGAGCAACAATATCATAAATCTTTTCTATGTCCATATTATATCTTTGAAGTTTTTTCCAGAGACTATATTTATGTTTAATTCTGTAATTTATTTCTACAACTTTTATATTATTTTCTGTAAGAATTTTTTCTAAATTAACACGAACTTCTTCTAAATGTTTTTTATATAATTCTTTTTTTTCTTTTATAATTTCTTCAATTTCAGCATATTCTTTTGGGTAAGCATAAGGAAAAGCGGCATCTTCAATTTCTCCTTTTAGTTTTCCCATTCCAAGTCTATTGGCAAGAGCAGCATAAACTTCAATTGATTCTAAAGAAATTCTTTTTCTTTTTTCTTCACGCACAAATTCAAGAGTATGAAGATTATGCAAACGATCAGCAAGTTTAATTATAACAACTCTTAAATCATTTGCCATAGCAACAAAAAATTTTCTCAAACTTTCAACATGGCGTTCGTGTCCTTGATATTTTAAAGTTCCTAATTTTGTTACACCTTTAACTAAAAAAACAATTTCTTCTCCAAAATTTTCTGTTAATGTTTTTTCAGATGTTTTTGTATCTTCTAAAACATCGTGCAAAAGACCAGCAACAATTGTTTTTATATCCATTCCAATTCTTGCTAAATTTTTTCCTGTCTCAAATACATGAACAAAATAAGGTTCACCACTTAATCTTTTTTGTTCGCCGTGAGCTTTTTCAGCAAAATCAGCAGCTTTTTGGATAAGCTCTTCGCCTTGTTTAGACAAAGTAGAATAACTATTTATTAAATCTTTTATTTCTTTAATATCTACCATTACAAATATTATTATAACACAAAAATTTTGTTTATTTTATATTTAATTTATGCGGATTATGATTTGGACAAATTTTATTAGAACAACGTTCAGGTATAGTTTTTGTTCCTTCCATCATCAAAGATCCACAAAGTTCACAAATACGGCCTGTTGGTTTTGCTTTAATTGCATTTTTACAATTTGGATAATTTGAGCAAGAATAAAATATTCCAAATCTTCCTCGGCGTTCCATCATTTCGCCTTTTTTACAAACAGGACAAATTACACTAGTCATTTTCTTTTTTAATTCTTCTTCGTCTTGTTTTATAAATTTACATTTTGGATAGTTTGAGCAAGAAATAAAAGATCCGAATCTTCCTTCTCTAACGACTAACTTTCCGCCACCTTTTTTTCCTTTTTTCTCGCCACACAATGGACATAATTCACCAGTTTCTTTTGGCCCAGCCATTTCAGTTCCATCTAATTTTAATGCACCAGTACATTCTGGATATTTTGAGCAAGAATAAAATTTACCAGTTCGTGAAAGTTTTATTATCATACTGCTTCCACATTTTGGACATTTTATATTTTCTGGTGCTTCACCTAAATTTGTTGCTTTTTCTAATTTATCTTTTTCCTTAACTTCTTTTTGAAATGGAACATAAAAATCTTTTAATGTTTTCGTATAATCTCTTTCACCACGAGAAATTTCATCTAATTCATTTTCCATTTCAGCTGTAAAAGTATCACTAATATAGTTAGCAAAATTATTTTCTAAAAAATCTGAAACAACTTCACCAGTATCAGTAGGGAATAAAGTTCTACCTTCTTTTCTAACATATTCTCTTTCTTCTAAAGTTCGCATTATTGAAGCATAAGTTGAAGGTCGTCCTATTCCTCGTGCTTCTAATTCTTTAATCAAACCAGCTTCTGAATATCTATTTGGTGGTTCTGTAAATTTCTCTTCATTATTTAATTCTATAAGTTTTAATTTTTCACCAATTTCAATTTTTGGCAATTCAATATCTTCACCTCTAGCGTCTTTGTCAACAATAAGCCAACCATCAAATAAAACCCTAGATCCATTTGTGCTGAAATCAGGAATTATATTTTTCTCTGTATTTGCAAAAATTTTTGTTTTTAATAATTTTGCATCAACCATTTGACTGGCAACTGTTCTTTCCCAAATAAGACGATAAAGTTTTTCCTGTTCAGTATTTCCAGCATAAGTTGTTTCTATATGAGTTGGACGAATTGCTTCATGAGCTTCTTGTGCGTTTTTTGATTTAGTTTTATAAATTCTAGCTTCAGAATATTTTGTTCCATATTCTTTATCAATAAAAGATAAAATTTGAAATTGAGCTTGTTTAGATAAATTAGTGCTATCAGTTCTCATATAAGTAATATGTCCAGCTTCATAAAGTTTTTGCGCTAATTGCATTGTTCGTGAAGGAGAATAACCCAAACGTGAACTTGCTGTTTGTTGTAATGTAGAAGTTGTAAATGGTGCGCGTGGTGATCGTTTTTGTTCTGATTCTTTTATATCTTTCACTAACCAGTTACCATTTTGTGCTTCGTGAATAATTTCTTTCATTTCTTTTTCTTCACGAGGTTCTTTTGAACAATCTAAACGAACAGACACACCGCCAAGACCTTGGGCTCCCTTAAGGTCTGGGAGGAAAAAAAGGGGAGGTTCAAAAAGTCCAGAAATTCTCCAAAATTTTTCTGGAACAAAAGCTCTTATTTCTCTCTCTTTTTCCATTATAATTCTTAAAGCAGGTGATTGAACTCTACCAGCAGAAAGTCCATAGCGAACTTTTTTCCAAATTAAACCAGACAAATCATAACCTACAAGTCTATCTAAAACTCTTCGAGCTTCTTGAGCTTTTACTAATTTCAAATCTATGTCTCTTGAATTTTGTAAAGCTTCTTCAACTGCATCTTTTGTAATTTCATGAAATGCTACACGCTTAATTAGAGCTTTTGTTTTTTTATTTTCTTCTATTAATTCTTTTAAGTGCCAAGAAATTGCTTCTCCTTCACGATCAGGATCAGTTGCCAAAAGAATTTCATTAGATTTTTTTGCAAGATCTTGTAATTCATGAACAACCTTTTCTTTTCCTTTTGAAATTTCATAATGAGGAATAAAACCACTTGGAATATCAATAGCTTGTTTATTTGATTTTGGTAAATCTCGTATATGTCCCACAGAAGCGCGCACAATGTATTTACCATCAAGATATTTCTCAATGGTCTTTGCTTTTGAAGGTGACTCAACAATCAATAATTTCATATTGCATAAGTATTACACGAAAATCCTTTATTTGGCAAATATTAAACAAAAAAGCTTGACAAAAATACAAAATCTGCTATAGTATATCGTAGATAACGCTATTGTTATTTAACAATATAAAACCCAAAAAAACATGAAAAATACAAATATTTTTATGGTTATTGCTATGATAGTAGCAATCTTGACAATTACTTCTTGTAAACAAGCCATCTGGATAAGGGCTACAAAACCAACCATTGATTCTATCCTTCCAGAAAGATTACCCCAAATCCAGTATGCTATAACAGCAACTGATGAACAAACAATAAACTTGACGAGAAAATATTTTGTTAAAAAAGATACCACAGAAAACGGTGTTTATAAAACAAAATATGAGGAAAAAGAGATTGTTAAATCTCTAAAGCCTCTGACTCCTGGAGTCTTGTTGATGTCACGAGATGTTAAAGAAAATGAAAAATCTAAAAAACTTTTTCTTCTAACATTCGAAGGGGATACATGTCAGATGGTTTTCGGACCAGATGACTCTAAAACTGGACAATATGTTCTCTATTTCTTGAACAAAGATGGAAAATATTCTTTTTCCAAAAATGCAAAAGAAAGGAAGATTAAATTTGGTGCTTTCATTTACGATGTGACGTTGGCAGATCAAGATCCAAAAAAGGATCCCAATTGGTCCGTTGATTTATTTTTGAAAAGAGAGGATGTAAAAAATCTTACTCTAACTAAAAATGTCATTAAAGGTATGAAAGTTGGTGAAGTAAACGCAACAACAAAAGTAGAATAAAAAATTTTGCTTAAAAGCCTGAACAAATGTTCAGGCTTTTTTTATTTCTAAATTATTCTTATTTCTCCAAATTCTTCTTTTATCAATCCTTTTATTTCCATTACAGAAAGTAAAGAATTTGCAGAAGAAATTGGCATTTTCATTTTACGAATTAAATCATCGCGTGGAATTGGTTCTCGTAAAAGTTTTAAAACCATTTTTTCTTCTGGTAAAGAATCTTCAAAAAGTTTTGCTTGTTTATCTTCATCTTTTTCTTTTTCAAAACCAAGAGCATCTAATAAATCTTCTACGGAAGTTATCGGTGTAGCGCCAAGCCGTAATAAATTATTTGTTCCTTTTGAATTTTGTGAAAAAATTGATCCTGGTACAACTAATAAATCACGATTATATTCAGTAGTTAAACGAGCAGTTATTAAAGTTCCAGATTTTTCTTCAGCTTCAATAATTAAAACTGCTTTTGAAATTCCTGCCATCAATCTATTACGCATTGGAAAAGACCACTGTGTTGCTTTAAAATCTGGTTCAAATTCTGAAATCAAACATCCACCATTTTCAATAATTTCTTTTTTCATTCTTATGTTTGTTTTTGGGTAAATAGCTTCGTCAGAAAGTCCTGAGCCGGGAAATACCATTGTTTTTAATCCTATTTGCATTGCTTTTTTATGAGCAATTGTGTCAATTCCCATAGCAAAACCAGAAACTATTACAATTGGATAACCTTTTAAACCAGTAATTAATTTTTCACAAACTTCTTTTCCATAGGAAGTAAATTTTCTAGAACCAACAACGCATAAATAAATCAAATCTTTAGGTGGAAGTTCACCTAAAATGTAAAGATTTTCTGGTGGCTGAGGAATTTCCAAAAGCGCTTCAGGAAATTTATTATTTGGCAGTTTTTTTATTTGCATTTTGAAATTATACTAATTTTAATATATAATGTGAATATGTTAGATATAAAATTTATAAAAGAAAATAAAGAAATTGTTCAAGAAGGTGCAAATAAGAAAAATGTAAAAATTGACATTGAAAAGCTTATTGCATTAGATGATCAAAGATTAAAAGAACTTAAAGAAGTCGAGGATATACGAAGTGAAGTTAATCGTGTCTCTAATGATATTGGAAGAGATCAAGATTCAAAATTAAAAATACAACTTATAGAAGAAATGAGAGTTGTAAAAGAAGATTTAAAAAAGAAAGAAGAAAATTTAAAAATATTAACACAAGAATGGCAAAAAATAATGCTTGAAGTTCCAAATGTTCCAGATATGTCTGTGCCAGATGGAATAACAGATGCTGATAATAAAGAAATAAAAACTTGGGGTGAAAAAACTATATTTAATTTTGAATCGAAAGATCACGTAGAAATAATGACTTCATTAAAAATGGTAGATTTTGAAAAAGGAACTAAAGTTCACGGTTTTCGTGGATATTTTTTAACTGGAAGTGGTGTTGAATTAACTTTTGCAATCTGGAATTATGCTTTTGATTTTTTTAGAACAAAAGGATTTTCTCCTGTCATTCCTCCAGTAATTGTTCGAAAAACAAATTTATATGGAACAGCTCATTTACCTGGTGATGTTGAAGATTTTTATTTAACTCAAGATGGTGATGCTCTTGCTGGAACTGCAGAAGTTCCTTTGATGGGTATGCATGCTGGAGAAATTATTGAAAAAAATATTTTTCCAATAAAATATTTAGGTTTTTCTCCTTGTTTCAGGCGCGAAGCTGGAAGTCATGGAAAAGATGTTAAAGGTTTAATACGAGTTCACGAATTTTATAAATTTGAGCAAGTAATTTTATGTGAAGCAAGTCATGAAACTTCTGTAAAATTACATGAAGAAATAAATCGTAATACAGAAGAATTCATTGAATCTTTAAATATTCCTTATCACACAGTAATAAACTGTGGAGGTGATTTAGGGTTAGGACAAGTAAAAAAATATGATATAGAACTTTGGGTTCCAAAAGAAAATAAATATAGAGAAATAAGTTCTGCATCCTATTTTCACGATTTTCAAACTCGTCGTTTTAATATACGTTATAAAGACGAAAATGGAAAAATGAATTATGCTCACTCTTTAAATTCAACCGCTATTCCAACACCAAGAATTTTAGTTTCTTTAATTGAAAACTATCAGCAAGCTGATGGCTCTGTAAAAATCCCTGAAGTTTTGAGAAAATATATGAGCGGAAAAGAATTTATTAAATAGTAAAAATTAGAATGAAAAAAAAGAGCATTCTAAATACTCCACGTTTACAGGAATTTAAAAAAAGAAAAAGAAAAGTAATTCGCAATAGAATTATATTTTTGTTTATTTTATTTTTTATTTTTTTTATTGGGTTATCATTTTTATCTAATTGGAAAAAAATTACTATAGAAAAAATTAATATAACAGGGAATAGGGTAATAGAAACTGAAAAAATAAATGAAACAATAAATAAAATTATTACTAATAAATATATTGGACTTTTTTCTAAAAAAAATTCTTTAATTTATCCTAAACAAAAAATAATTAAAGAACTAAATCAACAATTTAAAAGATTAAAAGATATTTCTATAAATGTTGATATAGATGATCTAAAAACTTTAAATATTACAGTTTCTGAATATGAAGGAAAATACCTTTGGTGTGGAAATGTTATTCCAGAAAATCTTTTAATTCAACATTGTTATTTTTTAGACTCTGATGGTTATATTTTTGATGAAGCACCATATTTTTCTGGTGAAGTTTTCTTTAAGTTTTATGGTAATTTAGATTCTAATTCTGAAAATCCAATTGGAACTTATTTTAATCAAAAATATTTTGGAAAAATAATTTCGTTTAAAGAATCTATACAAAAAATGAATTTAAAACCTTCTATTTTATATCTTCCAGATAATGAAGAAGGAAATCTTTTTTTATCTTCAATCAACCAACCACCAAATGCGCCTAAAATTCTTTTTAAATTAGATTCTGATTATTATAAATTAATTGAAAATTTACAGTCAGCAATAACTACTGATCCATTACAAACAAAAATAAAAAATGAACTAGCTTCACTTTTATATATAGATTTAAGATTTGGTAATAAAGTTTATTTTAAATGAATAATTTTTGGAAAAAATTAGAAAAACCTTTTTTCTGTCTTGCTCCAATGTCAGATGTTACTGATATTGCTTTTCGTCATATTTTGGCAAAATATAGTAAAGATAGAAAAAATAAAGACCAAGTAGTTTTTTGGACAGAATTTATAGCAGCTGATGGTTTGGCTGATAAATTGGGAAGAAAAAAATTATCACATATTTTAAAATATAAAGAATCTGAAAGACCAATCGTTGCACAAGTTTTTGGTGCAAACCCTAAAAATATGGAAATTGCTTGTCGCTATATTGCTAGTCTTAATTTTGATGGAATTGATATAAATATGGGTTGTCCAGATAAATCAGTAGTAGCTCAAGGTGCTGGTTCTGCTTTAATTAAAAATCCTGAACTCGCTCGAAAAATTATTCAAGCTGCTCATAATGGTATAAAATCTGCAGGAAAAAATATTCCCGTATCAGTAAAAACAAGAATAGGTTTTAATAAAGAAGAAATTGATACTTGGATTCCAGAAATATTAAAAGAAGAAATTTCAGCTCTAACAATTCATCTTCGAACTAAAAAAGAAATGTCAGATGTTCCAGCAAATTGGGAACATATAAAAAAAATAAAAAAACTTATAGAAAAAAGTGGAAAAGAAATTTTACTCATTGGAAATGGTGATGTTGTAGATTTAAAAGACACAAAAGAAAAAACTGAAAAATATAATTGTGATGGAATAATGATTGGACGTGGAGTTTTTGGAAACCCTTGGTTTTTTTCTTCAAAAAATACAGAAATTTCTCTTGAAGAAAAATTGAAAGTTTTAATAGAACATACACAAATTTTTGAAAAAGAACTTTCAAAACCTAAACATAAAAGTTTTGACGTTATGAAAAAACATTTTAAATCATATGTAAATGGTTTTGATGGAGCAAAAGAATTAAGAATTAAATTAATGGAAACAAAAAATAGCAAAGAAGTAGAAAAAATTATTAATGATTTTTTAAAATAAATTTGGTAGAATAAAAAAATGCATGATTTAGCTTTATATCGTAAATATCGGCCAGATAGCTTTTCAGGTGTTTTAGGTCAAGATCACATTGTAAAAGTCTTAGAAAGCTCTATAGAAGCAAATAAGGTGTCTCACGCATACCTTTTTGTTGGCTCTAGAGGCACAGGAAAGACTTCTGTAGCTCGAATTTTTGCGCAAGAAATTGGAGTTTCAGTAAATGATTTATATGAAATAGATGCCGCTTCAAATAGAGGAATTGACGATATTCGAACTTTGCGAGATGGTGTTCGTGTTCTTCCTTTCGATTCAAAATACAAAGTTTATATTATTGACGAAGTTCATATGCTTTCAAAAGATGCTTGGGGTGCATTATTAAAAACTTTAGAAGAACCACCAAAGCATGTTATTTTTATTTTAGCTACTACTGAATTTCATAAAGTTCCTGATACAATTATTTCTCGTTGTCAGATTTTTCAATTCAAAAAACCATCAGATTTAATTTTAAAAAATCATATTTTAGATATTTCAAAACAAGAAGGTTATGAGCTTGATAATGGATCAGCTGAACTTATTTCAATATTAGGTGATGGATCATTTCGTGATAGCTTAGGTGTTTTACAAAAAGTTTTAAATTTTTCAAAGACTAAGAAAATAAACAGAGAAGAAATAGAAAAGATAACTGGTGCACCAAAAACAACATTAGTAAATGATTTTATTTCTTCAATTGCTGAAAAAGATTTAGAAAAAGGAATAATGACTGTGAGAAAAGCTTCAAATGATAATTTAGATATAAAATTATTTTTTAAATTAATTATCCAAAAATTTCGTATGGCTATTATTTTAAAATATGCTTCAAAATTAGAAGATGAAATGGCAGGGGATTTATCAGAAGCTGATTTGAAATTTTTAAAAAATACGTTAAAAAAATCTAAAAAAAATGATAAATTTAATTCCGAAACTCTTTCAATTCTACTTGAAGCTTATCAAAATATTGAAAAAGCATTTATTTCAGAACTGCCTTTAGAACTTGCATTAATAAAAATTCTTTCTAACAAAAACACATAATAGATAATATCTATTACAATTATTTATTGACAATTTAAGTAAATAATGTTATCTTCTAGCAGTAATTGGCTCTTTTAAATAACTATTTAATGGTTAGAGTTTGTTGAGTTCTCTTAGTTTCTTTGTGGATATTAAGAGAACTCAATAATTTACTAACAATTAAAAACAAAAAAACATGAAAAAAACTATAAAAAGCAATTTATTTGCAAAACTTTTACAAAAACATGTAAATACAGAAACTCACGAAATTAATACTGTTTCTTTTAAAAAAGAAGCAAAGGAATTTGGGCTGAAAAGAACCGATACCCAATCGTATCTTCAATATTTTAGGAAAAAAGGTATTTTAAAATACGAACCAAGTGGAAAAACTAATGTGTTAGGGAAATATTTTTTAGTTAATACAGTTGTAACTCATGATTCAGAAAAAGAAAATCCTTTTCCAATTTTATTCTTAAATAAAATAGAGAAGAAAATTTTTTCTAAAAATATTTTAGGTATAAAAACTAAAACGGAAAAGAATTGCGAAGAAAGATTTGCTTTTGATCATCTTGGTCTTTCCAGTGAAGAAAAAGAAGTATGGAATGAGTTAGAAAATAAACTTTTTCAATATAATTTTCTTAAGGATTCTGGTATTGGTAAAGCGGGGAAAATATATTCCATCAATTCTGACAGATTTCTATATTATTTAGATAATACAGAAAAAATTGTTGAAGTTTTGGATATTAAAAAAACCATTGCAACTATTTTAGATAATTTTTCTAGCTTAAAAACCCTAGATGAAGAAAAATCTAAAATAATTACTGAAATTGAGAATTTAGGGAAAGAAAGAGATCTATTAGATAAAAGAGAGTTCATTTTAAAAGAAACTTTAAGTGAACTTGAAAAATCTGAGGATTTAATCAAAACCAAAATCCCATCTGGACTTGGAAAAAATCTGAGTTTAGATTTTTTACAAAATATTAAAGAAGAGGAAGTTATAACTTTTCTAAAAATATTTGTAAAATAATTTACAACCAAAAGACCACTAAATATTTAGTGGTCTTTTTTATTTGGGCTGGGAGACTAGGAATCGAACCTAGATTAAAGGCTTCAAAGGCCTCTGTCCTACCGTTAGACGATCTCCCAATGAAATACAAACTTAAATATATCATATATTAACAAAAATAAAAATCTAATTTTTTAATTTGAATTTCTTAATAAAAGATGTAATATATATTATATGTTAAGGATTTTAACTTCTATTATATTATTGCTTATAATGCTATTTTTGCCTTTTTGGATATTAATTTTATTAACTTTTTTTGCAATGATTTATTTTTTTATTTTCTGGGAAGGAATTTTAATTTTTCTGATTTTAGATTTACTTCATGGAATTTCAGAAAATAAAACTTTTCATATAATTCTTTTTTCTTTTTTTATTTCTCTTTTAATGTTATTAACAATAGAATTTTTTAAAAAGAAATTAAATTTTAATTCAAGAAAAAAATAAATGATTCGAAGAATGTTAAGAAAAAACAAAATAAAAAATGCTAATTTTTTTGTTGAACCAGATGAAATTTTTCTTGATTCAGAAAATTTACAAAATTTTAATCGCCAACAATTTGAAGGAAGAATTGAAAAACCTATTTCTAAAAAAAATATAATTTTTTTAGGTCTGTCTTTTTTATTTTGTGTGTTTATATTTTTTTTTAGAATTGGTTATCTTCAAATTATAAAAGGAGAAGCTTATTTTAAAAGAAGTGAAAATAATACTCTTGAAAAACAACTCATTTTTGCAGACAGAGGAATAATATATGATAGAAATAAAGTTGAATTAGCATGGAATAACAAATCTGATCAAGAAGGAACTTTCCCGATAAGAGAATATATTTCTCCTGGTTTTTCTCATCTTTTAGGTTATGTAAGTTATCCAATGCAAGATAAATCAGGAAATTATTGGCAAACGGAATTAATAGGAAAAGATGGAATTGAAAAACAATATGCTGAAAAATTAAAAGGTGAAAATGGAACAAAAATAGTAGAAATGGACGCAAAAAAAATTATTCATTCAGAAAACATGATAAATATACCAAAACGTGGAGAAGATTTAACAACAACGATAGATTCACGTCTTCAAAAAGAATTGTATTCTTTAATTAAAAATATTTCTGAATATAATTCTTTTAAAGGTGGTGCTGGAATGATAATGAATATAGAAAATGGAGAAATATTAACATCAACTAGTTTTCCAGAATATAATTCAAAAATATTATCTCTTGGAAAAGATATACAAACAATAAATAATTATTTAACAGATAAAAGAAATGTTTTTATGGATAAAAATATTTCTGGTCTTTACACTCCAGGATCAATAGTAAAACCTTTCATTGCACTTGGAGCATTAAATGAAAATATTATTTCTCCACTTAAGCAAATTCTTTCAACAGGTTCTATCTCTATTCCAAATCCATATTTTCCAGATAAAGAAACTGTTTTTAAAGACTGGAAAGCGCATGGTTGGGTTGATATGCGAAGAGCACTTGCTGTTTCTTCTGACATTTATTTTTATGAAATAGGTGGAGGATTCCAAGATCAAAAAGGTTTAGGAATCTTAAATATTGAAAAATATGTAAAACTTTTTGGTTTAGGAGAAAAAACAGGAGTTGATTTACCAGATGAAATAGAAGGAACTATACCAAGCCCAGAATGGAAAGCAAAAAATTTTAAAGGAGATGCTTGGAGAGTTGGAGATACTTATCACACAGCAATCGGACAATATGGTTTTCAAATAACTCCAATTCAAATGCTTAGAGGAATTGCTGGAATTGCAAATTATGGAAAATTAGTTACTCCTCACTTAATTTTAGGAGATACAGAAAAAGAAAATCAAATTACTAATGTAAATTTTAATAAAGAATATTTTGATGTAATTCACGAAGGAATGAGAGAAATGGTAACTTCTGGAACAGGATCAGCTTTAAATGTACCTTTTGTGCATATTGCTGCAAAATCTGGTACTGCTCAATTAGGTGTGGCAAAAAATAGAGTAAATTCATGGATTACTGGGTTTTTTCCTTATGAAAATCCAAAATATGCTTTTGTAATTTTGATGGAATCTGGACCTTCTTCTGGAACAGTAAGTGCTTCATATGTAATGAGCCAATTTTTATACTGGATGTCAATAAATACACCAGAATACTTTAAATAAATTTGCGAAACTAACTAAAAAGGGTATAATAAATGTTATGAAAAAAGCACGAACATTTTTAATAATATCAATTTGGGTTGCAATATTGCCTTATTTAGGTTTTCCTTATTTTTGGAAAAATTTATTTTTTACAATAACAGGATTAATTTTGGCTTACTTAAGTTATCTTTTATATAAAGAAACAAAAATAGAAAAAGAAAAAATAGTTTTTGATAATTTTTCTGAAAATAAAAACTTTGAATAAAAATTCAATTAAATGTTAGGATTTTTAAAAACAAAAAAAACTTCTTTATATATCCTTTTTACTATAGGATTGTTTTTATTTGGTATTTATATTGGATTTCATAATAGACCTGCAATTGATAAAATTTTAACTTTATCAAACACAAAAAAACCAGAAGAAATTAAAATTGACTTTGAACCTTTTTGGAATGCTTGGAATACTATTAATGAAAAATATCCTGGAGCAAATAAAATAACTGACCAAGAAAAAGTTTATGGGGCTATTTCTGGCTTAGTAAATTCACTTAATGATCCATATAGTACATTTTTTAATCCTGAAGAAACGAAAAGTTTTGAAGAAGATATTTCTGGATCTTTCAGCGGAATAGGACTAGAAGTTGGAATAAGAGATAAAGTTTTAACAGCAATAACTCCTTTAAAAGATTCACCAGCTTATTATGCTAATATAAAATCAGGAGATTTAATTTTAAAAATCGATAATAAAATAACTTCAGATATAACTATTGAAGAAGCAATAAGTTTAATAAGAGGTAAAGAAGGAACAAATGTTTCTTTAACAATTTTAAGAGAAGGAGAAGAAGAACCAAAAGAAATTAAAATAACTAGAAGTATTATAAATGCACCAACAATAGAAACAGAATTAAAAAAAGATGGAATTTTTGTAATAACACTTTATAGTTTTTCTGAAAATTCAGCAAGTCTTTTTCGTGATGCTATAAAAAAGTTTGTAAAATCTAAAAGTGATAAATTAATATTAGATTTAAGAGGAAATCCAGGTGGTTATTTAGACTCAGCAGTAAATATTTCAAGTTGGTTTTTATCTTCAGGAAAAACAGTCGTTATAGAAGACTATGGAAATAACACAAAACAAAAAAATTACAGAAGTCTTGGTTATGATATTTTTTCAGATAAATTAAAATTTATTATATTAATAGATGGTGGTTCAGCTTCCGCTTCAGAAATAGTTGCTGGAGCAATGCAAGATTATAAAAAAGCAATTTTAGTTGGTGAACAAAGTTTTGGAAAAGGTTCTGTGCAAGAAGTAATAAACACAACTTCAGATACATTATTAAAAATCACAGTAGCAAAATGGCTTACACCAAATGGAACTTCAATTTCTGAAAAAGGATTAACTCCAGATTACAAAGTTAAATTTACAAAAGATGATTACGATAATAAAAAAGATCCTCAAATGAATAAAGCAGTCGAATTATTAAAAAATTGGCCAAAATAAAAATATGAAAATTATTTTTTTAAAAGACGTACCAAGAGTTGGAAAAAGACATGATCTAAAAGAAATTAATGATGGTTATGCAATTAATTTTTTATTTCCTAAAAAATTAGCTGAAATGGCTAATCCCAAAAATATAGCTGAACTTGAAAGAAGGAAAAAAGAAGTTATTATAAAAAAAGAAATCCAAGAAGAACTTTTAGAAAAAAATTTAGAAGAAATAAAAAATAAAATAATAAAAATAAAAGGAAAGGCAAATGACAAGGGAAGTCTATTTTCATCAATTCATAAAAAAGAAATAATAGAAGCAATGGAAAAAGAAAATCATATAGAAATAAAAGAAGAATTTATTATTTTAGAAAAACCAATAAAAGAAACAGGAGAGTTTGAAATACACATCGAAATCAAAAACAAAAAATCTTCATTTAAATTAATAGTAGAAAATATATAAAGCTTGACTCTTAAAATAAAGATGTTATTATATACTTAATAAAAAAAGTAGTTATTTAAAAATAAAAAAATGAAACATAAAAAGAAATATTTATATTTTAATAATTTTTTGTTATTTGAAGATTTTTTTAACGAATATCTTCCTGCTGTTAATACTCTTGAAAAGAGAATTACAAAGAAAGAAAATATTTTAAAGAGAGGGGATAGTTTAAAAAATATTACTCCTATAAAATTTCAAGAAATAAAAAATATAATAGAAAGAAACAAAAATTATATAAAAGATAAAGATGAAAAGAAAACTGCAATCCAATGTTTAATTGAACATGAAACTGAAGTTAGAGCTAAATTACAAAAAAATCCAAAAAAATTTAATAAAAAAATTTTGGAAGAAAAAATTATTTGGTCGATTACTATTGTTGAACGTTACAATCAGATAATAAAATGGAAAAATGATGATTCTATAAAAAGACGCTGTTTAAAAGTAATATTAAATGAATTATTTCTTCTTTCATATGGCTCTAGAAGAGGAACATTATTTGGCTTTAAATCATCTTTTTAAAAAACAAAAAACCCAACATCACGTCGGGTTTTTTTATTTAGTTTACATGGACAACTTTCTTTACAATAGTTTTTCCATTAAAATTTATTTTTCTTTTAATTCCAAATTTTACTATTCCTGGTTTAAGTGCAAAAAGAGTATGATCTTTCCCTATACTTACATTTTTTCCTGCCAATATTACTGTACCTCTTTGACGAATTATTACTGAACCAGTTTGAGCTTTTTGACCATCAGCAAGTTTAGTACCTAAATACTTTGGATTCGAATCTCTTAAATTTTTTGCTGTTCCACCAGCTTTTCTATGTGCCATATTGTTTTTATATTACTTAAAATGTTAAAATTAAACTTAATTAATGTGTTAAGAGTATAAACAATTTTATGGAAAAAATCAAGTCATTTATAGAAAGTGAAAAGGGAAAAGATATTTTAACTGTTTTAATTGTGATTTTAGTAGGATTAGGTGCATTCGAATTAGGTAGATTATCTAAACAAACTAACACAAATGACATCAAAATCAATTATAAAGGCCAAGAAGCCAGTTTAGTAGTGCCAACAATATCTAAATCATCAATTGATTCAACCACTTCTCAAAGCGTTGAAAATCAAAATTCGGGGGAGTATTTTGCCTCGAATAGAGGAAAAAAATATTATCCAATTAATTGTTCCGCAGGAAAAACTATTAAACAAGAAAATAGAATTTATTTTTCTACTACTACACAAGCAGAAACAGCAGGATACACACTTTCAGGTTCTTGTGAATAAAAGCCTTTATTTTTTAAAGGAAGTAGTGTTTATTAATTTAATACCACGTCGCACAATATATCTTTCGGGCATAGCTTCCTAGTTTTACTCAACATTATTTACTTTTGTTCCTATATTAATGTTAGATACAGTATTTTCTAAATCAGTTGATTTACCATCACGAATTCTTTCCATATTATTTGAAAAAGATTTCCATAAAAGATCTACAACCACTTTATTCCAAAAATAATTAGCTGGCTTTTTTAAATAATCATCCCAAAGATTTCTACTTTTTCCTCCAACATATTGTATATTGCTTTGAGCTTCTGGACTTTCTATAACTGATTTTATACTAATTTTATAATAACTAAGTACTAATATTAGTATAAAACCTAACACTAAAATACCAATAAGACTAATTCCTCCTTTCTTTTTTGTTTTATAAAAATTTTTCATATTTAAATTTTAAAATATTAAGTTAAAACACTATGAAAAATGTTTGAAATCCAATTAAAAATACCACTAACTGTAATATGAAAATAACTCATTAAAAAAACTATAACTAATATTAATAAAATTATTTTTAAAAAACCTCCTTGTTTATTATTATTTTTATTCATACTTATATTTTACCATAAATTAAAATATTAAAACAAGATTTACTTACTTGGAAAATAAATAGCTGGATTAAGATAAGCATTTGTAGCAGCTATAGGTTGAGTTAAAACCTTTCCTGGACAAGATTTACTTGGAAGAGTTTTAACATTTACAGCATCTTTTGGATAAATTCCAACATGTAAATGTGGTCCTGTGGAATAACCTGTATTGCCAGAATATCCGACAACTTCTCCACGAGAAACTCTTTGACCTTTACTTGCTCTAATAAGGGATAAATGTCCATAAGTGCTTGCTAAACCATTATCATATTTAATTAAAATAAATTTTCCAAAAGAAACTCCAGCACATTGCACATCTGTATCTCCTGTTCCAGCAACAATACCATCTGCTGCAGCCTTTACTGGTGTTCCAACAGCAGCTCTTAAATCCATTCCATTATGTACAGAACCCCATCTTGATCCAAAAGGAGAAGTTATATAAACATAATCAAGTGGCCAACTTAAAACTCCTTTTCCTGGTAATCTAGAAGGATCTAAAATATATTTTAATTGTGATTCATATTGTTCTAATTCTTTTTCAAAAGCTTCCTTTTTAGCCAATCTATCTTTTAAAAGATTTTGATAATTTGCTTCACTATTTTTTGTTTGTGTTAATAATTTATTTTTTTCTTTTGTATTTTGATCTACTATTTTTTTCTGATCAGCAAGTTTTGATTTAAGCACTAAAAGTTCATTTCTTGCATCTGTTGTATCTTTTATTGTACCTTCTAATTCACCTTTAACTAATTTTAATTCAGAAATTTTTTCTCTAATTTTTTCTCTAACTGACATCATATTATCTATATCATTCCATACTTCTGTAAAATTATTTTTTGATAATAAAGTTTCTGTTACATTAGAAATTTCTATTTCATTTATTCTTTTTAAATCCAATTTAATAGCTTCAAAATCATTATAAATAGCATCTTCTTTTGTTAAAATTTGAGAACTTAATCCTTCTATTTTTAAATTAGTTTTTTCAATTTTATTTTGAGTTAAAGCAATATCAGCACTTAACTTTTTAGCATTTAAATCAAGCTCTTTTAAAGAAACTGCCAAGGAATTTTTTTGTTGACCAAGACTATTTAATTGATTTTGATAAGATTTGATTTCTTGTTCTAATTTTTCAATATCAGAATTTTTTTGACTTATTTTGTTATTCAATTCTTGAGCAGTTTGAGCAAAAGAAAAAAACATTGGAATTATAAGAAAAATTCCTATAATAAAAAAACTAAATAGCCTTTTGTAATCTTGATATTGTTTCATTTTTTCCTAAAATTTCCGCAATAATAAAAGGATCAGGTGATTTATCTAAACCTGATAAAGCAAAGCGAATAGGATGCAGTAATTCGCCTTTAGAAGGCAATGACTCCCCTATTTTCATAAGAATTTCTTTAATGTTTTCTTTAGTAAAATTTTTTTCTTCTATTTTTATTAATTCATCCACTGCTTGTTTTAAATTTTTAGAAATTTTTTCAGCTGTAATATTTTTAAAAATTAATTTTTCTTTTTCATATCTTGGTTCTTTATAAAAGAAATTCAACTCCCCTATTTCAACTATTTTTTTAATGTCAGAAAATTTAGAAATTCTTTCTGAAATAATTGGAATTAATTTTTCACTATTTTTTATTTCTCGTAATTCTTTTGGCAAATATTCAAAAATTTTCTTCTTTAATTCTTCTGAATTTTTTTCAGCGAATAATTTAATATATTCTTTATTTATCCAATCTAATTTTTCATCATTCCATTGAGCTCCAGATTTTTGTATTCTTTCAACTTCAAAAACTTCTATAAGTTCTTTCATTGAAAATATTTCTCGATCATCACTAGGATGCCAACCTAACAATGCCATAAAATTAACCATAGCTTCCGGCAAATATCCTTCTTCTTTATATTCTAAAGAATCTTTTGCTCCATCACGTTTACCAAGTTTTTTATTTCCACCCTTACCCATAATATGAGGCAAACAAACAAAGATTGGAGGTTTAACATCTAATGCTTCATATAATGAAAGAAATTTTGGAATTGAAGAAATATATTCTTGCCCTCGAACAACATGAGTCACTCCCATTTCAATATCATCTACAATATGACAAAAATTATATGTTGGATACCCATCACTTTTAATTAAAACAAAATCATCTAACGCTTCAGGTCCTGCAGAAAGATCACCAAATACTATATCATTCCAATGATAACTTTTTATGTTTTCAACTTTAAAACGAAGAGGTTTTGTGCCATCCCATACCTTAAACTTTTCTGGTCTATGTTCTCTAAAAAGAAAAGCTTTTCCTTCTAATTCTGCTTTTTTACGAAACTTATTTACTTCATCCTCAGCATAAGGATCAGGATATGCTAAACCTTTATCGATTAATTTTTGAGCATATTTTTTATATAAATCTAATCTTTCTGATTGAATATAAGGAGCATGTGGACCTCCTATATCGGGACCTTCATCCCAGTTTATCCCAACCCATTTTAAAACTTTTAAAATATGTTCTGTTGCTCCTTTTACTTCTCTTTCTTTATCAGTATCCTCAATTCTTAAAATTAAAATTCCATTATTTTTCTTAGCTAGTAAATACGCATACAAAGCTGTTCGTAAATTACCAACATGCATAAAACCTGTCGGACTTGGCGCAAACCTTGTTACAACTTTATTTTCCATAAAGTCATTTTAACATTTATTTAATATAATTAAAATACTTTATTCTTCGTGAGATAAAGCAATATTTATCAATTCACGAGCAATTTTTTCTGCCGCATCTGGTTTACTAAAAGCTTTCGCATTATTAGACATTTTTAACCAAATATCTTTATTATCAACAATATTTCCTACTTCATGAACTAAAATATTTGCAGTCACATTCATTTCTTCAATAACCCTACAAGCTCCAGCTCTAGCATAATTAAAAGCATTCTTTTTTGCATGATCAGAATTTGAATCAGTAAATGGAATTAAAATTGAAGGAATTTCCCAAGATGCTATTTCAAAAATAGTTGACCCAGCTCTTGAAATAATAATACTTGATGCACCAGCTGCATTTTTCATTTGAAGTGATGATAAATATGCAAATGGTAAATATCTTCCTTTATTTTTATTTTCAGATAAAACAACATCTGCTTGACTACTAACTGCTTTGAAATTTTTGACACCAGTTTGATGAATTATTTGATACTTTTCTACTAATCGTGGTAATGAATCTAAAATTACATTATTAATTAATTCTGCGCCTTGAGATCCTCCTAAAATAAAAATTATCGGTAAATTAGATTCAAATTTAAAATATTCGATTGCTTTTCCTTTTTCTATTGGTTTTTCTAATTCCGATCTTATTGGTTGTCCTGTCCAAGCAACTTTCTCTATTGGAAAAAATTCTGCTGCTTCTTTAAAAGATACAGCAATTTTTTTTGCAAAACGTCCTGCCCATAAATTAACTCTTCCAGGAGCAGAATCTGATTCGTGAATCACAACTGGAATTCGTAAAATTTTAGCAGCAAAAATTGCAGGAAAACTTGCATAGCCACCTTTTCCAAAAATCACATCAGGATAAATTGAAAAAATTTTAATAACTGCTCGCAATACTCCAATTCCAGTTTTTAAAATATCAAAAAAATTCTTAATAGATTTATAAGTTCTCATTTTTCCAGCACTTATTTCTTGAAATTCTAAATTATTTTCTGATAAAGCTTGTCTATCATAAGGTTCATTAGAAATATAATAAAGCTTTGCGCCTATTATTTTTTCTTGATCAATTATTTGATTTGTTTTTTGGGCTACGGCAATTATTGGATAAAAATGTCCGCCTGTCCCACCTCCAGTAAAAACTATTTTCATTATTAAAAAATTAAATTATAAATTAAGTCGTTTTACGTTGATGTTTTGATATTTGAAGCACAATTCCCATTGCTGCTAAATAAATCATTAAAGATGTTCCACCTTGACTCATAAAAACAAGTGGCACACCAGTAAGAGGAAAAACTCCAACAATTGAAGCTATATTCATAAACGATTGCGCTGTAATAAGTATAACAATTCCAGCTACTAAAAGTCTACTGAATTGATCAGGCGAACGATTGGCAATGTAAAGACCACGCAAAGCAAAAATAACATAAAAAATAATTATTAATACAGAACCAAAAAACCCTAATTCTTCTCCAACAACTGCAAAAATAGAATCACCTTGAGGTTCTGGTAAATAACTAAATTTTTGAATACTTTGTCCAAGTCCACGTCCAGCTAAACCACCAGAACCAATGGCTATAAGTGATTGTTGAATTTGATAAGAAGAACCTTGTGGATCTTGTGAAGGATCTAAAAAAGTTTTTACACGATCTTGTAAATAAGGTGTAAAAAATATCAATGAACCAAATAAAATACTACTTCCTAAAAATGCTCCAAGAATATATTTCCAAGAAATTCCAGCCATTAAAAGCATTACAGATCCTGTTAAAAAAATTAAAATTAAACTTTTTGTATCTGGTTGTTTTAATAAAATACCAGCAATAATTCCTATCATTACAAAAAAAGGCAAAAGCCCAAACTTAAAATCTTTTATTCTATTTTTTGCCCATGAAAGCCAAGCAGCAAAATAAATTACAAAACCAAATTTTAAAAATTCTACTGGTTGAAAATTTCCAAATGATCCTAATTTTATCCATCGTTGTGCTCCACCGTGAGTCCAACCTAATTTGGGAATAAAAACTGCTGCTGTTAAAAGTATTGATCCTAAAAAAATATAAAAAGCATATTGACGCCAAAATTTATAATTTATTTTTAAACAAAAATACATTCCCAATAAACCAAGTCCAAGACCCTGAACAAGCTGACTAAATAAAACAGAATAAAAAATTTTTGAATTTTTTGCTAAAATTCCAAGAGAAGCAGAAATAAACATAATCAAACCTACTGAAATCAATAAAATTAAAACTATAAAAAAAAATTTATCTATCTTTTTTTCTCTCATTTAAAATTATTTTATCTACTTATAACTGCTAAAATTATTCCAATAATTGCAAAAATAATTGATAAAATCCAAAAACGCATTGTTACTTTATATGAAGGCCAGCCAAGTGCTTCAAAATGATGATGAATTGGCGCAATTTTAAAAATCTTTTTTCCATTTCTAAATTTTTTTGAAGTCATTTGTAATATTACTGAAAGAGAAGAAATAACCAGAGGCAAAGCAATTATTGGTAAAATCAAAACTGAATTTGTCAAAAAAGCTAATGTAGCCAAAGTTATTGTAAGTCCCATAATTCCAGTTTCACCCATATAAAATCGTGCTGGTGGAATATTAAACCAAAGAAAAGCTAAAATAGCTCCACCAACAACAGCTGAAAAAGCCGCCAAATTTATTTGATTATTTGTAAAAGCAATTACAGAATAAGATAAAAAAATAACAGAAAAAATTCCTCCTGAAAGTCCATCGATACCATCGATAACTCCTCCAGAAAAAGTTGCCAAAGCAACTAAAATAAAAACAGGAATAATCAAAATTCCTAAATAAATTTCTCCACCAAAAGGAACATGAATTGAAGTTATTCCTAATTTATAAAAAAACCAAAATCCAATTAAAAAAGAAATAAAAGTAATAATTAAAATTTTCCATTTACGCCAAGATTTATCATCACGGGCACATTTCCCTTTTCCAAAAATTTGCATAAAATCATCCCATAAACCAAGAAATGAACCAAGAAGCAAAGTAAAAAAAGGAATAAAAGTTTGATCTCTACTCAAAAAATTTAATTTCTCTGTAAAATTAGAATGAAATAAAATTGAAATTAAATAAAAAAGAATAGTAATAATAAGAGCTGAAAACCAAATAATTATTCCGCCAACTCTTGGAGTTTTTAATTCTTCTTGTTCATTATGAATTTTTTGAAATTCTAATCCAGTAGTTTCATTACGAGAATATTTCTTCCACATTTTATATTTATAAAAAAAATGAGTAGCAAGAGGTGTAATAAAAATTCCTGTAAAAAAAGCTAATGTTGTGGGAAGAAAAATTTTAACAAGATTAATAAACATATTATAAATTATAACTAATTTCTACTAATTTTTCCATATCTAAAAATCTTCCGTCCATACTTGAACCAAGAATAGTTATTGCTATTTCGTGATTTTCTTTATTTTTGAAAATTATACTCAAATTTCCTCCTGCTAGTTGCGTAAAACCTGTTTTTGAAAATAAAAGATTTGGAATTTTATTTACAATTAAATTAGTATTTTTTACATCATGTTCAAAACCAGATTGAGATTTTATTTTAATTTCTGAAAATATCGTGTTTTTAAATACTTCTGGATAAACTTTCAAAGCATATTTATTTAAAATATTCATATCATTTGCAGAAGAATAAGCGCCAGAAGTTTTTTCATCTATATCTAAACCTGTGCTATTAAAAAAAACTGTATTAACCATGCCAATTTCTTTAGATTTTTTGTTCATTTTTTCAATAAATACTTTATCATTTTTAGTTAATGCTTTTGCTCCATCATTTGAAGATAAAATTAAAGAAAATTTTACTAAATCTATAACTTTCCATTTTTCATTTAAGACAAGTCCGTTGTCACCTGTTTGATTTAATGCATCATAAGAAATTTCAATTTCATCTTCTGCTGAATAATTATTTAATGCAACTAAAACTGTCATAATTTTTGCGAGAGAAGCTATGGGAAGTTTTTTATATTGATTTTTACCATAAATTTCTTTTTGTTCAGTAATATCATAAACTGAAAAAGCTGTTGCATTTAAATCTAAATTAAAAAACATGTTTTCAATCTTTATTTTTTGTTCTTCTTGTTTTTTATATAATTCATTAGATTTAAAATTTGCAATAAAAAAGAAAATCGCCTCTAGGGCAATAAAAAGTAATATAAATAAAAAAAGATAATTATTAGTTTTCTTCATTTTTTAATTCTTCTTCTAAGTCTTTAACTGCAGTTAAAATTGAATTATTAACTTCGTTAAAATCAGGTAATTCTTCTACTGATTTAATTCCCATAAATGACAATAATTCAAAACTTGGTTTATAAATATATCTTCTACTGTCTTTTTTATCTAAAGTTTTTTCTATTAAACCACGAATAGCCATAGCTCGTAATGTAAAACTAGAATTAACACCTCGAACATAATCAATATCTGCACGGCTTGCTCCATTTTTATAAAGAATAATTGAAAGAGTTTCCAAGCTTGCTTTTGAAAGTTCTTTATTTAATTCTTCTTTTTGTAAATTTTCAATCAAATCTGAAAATTCTGGATTTGTGCCAAGAGTAATTTCATTTTCTTTTTCCATTAAAACAATTCCTCTATCAACTAATTTTGTATGTAAACTTACAATAGCCTCTATTATTTCTTCTCTAGAAACTTTTAAAATATCCATTAATTTTGTTATGGAAATAGATTCTCCTTTAAAAAATAAAATTGCTTCAATTTTTTGTTCTAAATTATTCATACATTTCTATTATTTCCACTTCACCTTCTGGTATTGAAAATTTTTCAATTATAATATCTTCGAAATTATTTTCCTGCGCTGCACAAAGTATTCCATTTCTTACAAGTTCTAGCATAGCAAGAAATCCTACAATTACAAACACTTTTTCTTGTTTATTTTTTGCTCCACCAGAAAATTCTTTAAAATTAATTTTTATAGAACTTTGAATTCTTTCTGTAAGTTTATCAATCATTTCTTCTATACTAATTACTTTTTTAACTTCTACTTCTAGCAAAAAAACTTTTTTGGGAATTCTACCAATAACATTTGAAGCAAAAGTCATCATGTTTTCTTTTGTGATTCTTTCATCTGGTAAAAAAACTAATGTTTCGTGGCCCCAAGTTCGTAGTTTTCTTTCCTGTGGAGCAAAAATAATTTTTTTTCCAAAATTTTCTTTTAAATTTCTTGCAAGTCTAGTATATCTTTCATAAAGTTTTAATCTGTCTTCTAAATTTTTTATATCTCCTTCTTCCTCTTGAGTTAAATTTAAATTTGGCAAAAGTGATCTTGATTTTATTAAAATTAAAGTCGCAGCAACTACAACAAAACTAGAAATTTCAGCTGGTGTTAAATTATTCAAACTATTTACATAATTCAAATAATCTTCCGTTACCTGCGCAAGCGAAATTTCGTTTATAAAAAGCTTTCTTTCTTCAACTAAATTTAAAAGTAGCCCAAACGGCCCTTCAAATCCTGTAGTTTTAATTTTATATATTTCACTTTCCACCCTTATATTATATAACTATTCCAAGTCTTTAACAACATTTTTTCGATTCAAATAAACAATTGTAAACTGCAAAACAGTTGCAAAAAGAACCCAAATGAAATAAGGAATGTTCACAAAAAACACCCATTTTATATACGGATAAATGACGAATAAACAGAAAATAAGCGAAAAAAGAACAATTATAATATCTACTGCTGCCAAATAATTATTTTTCAAACCGAATTGAATTGGTGTGAAAAGAAAATTAGAAATTAAATTCAAAATAAAAGGCAATGCTAAAACAAAAGGCAAACTTCCTTTTGCAACATTAAAAAATACAAATCCAAAAGAAATAAAAATTAAAACATAAAGAACGCTCCAAACAGGCCCAAAAAGCCAGCTTGGCGGAGCCCACTTTGGTTTTTTTAATTGAAAATACCATTCATAAGATTTTTTCATAATTTTATTATATCAATTAAAAATCCAGCAAACAATCGCATGGCTTTTTCTTTAAAATTTCTTTCTGCTCTTTAATAGTATTTATAAAAATTTTCTGCCCGCCTTTTCCTTTCGCAAATTTTTTATTCAAAGGCGAAAAATGTTTGTATCCTCTTTTTTTAAATTCTTTTACCAGCATTTCGTGCCTTTCATAAAGCGCTTTTGTTTTTCCTACCCAACGCAAAGTTTCCGGATGTTTTGAATATCCACCTTTTCCTTTGTGTTTAGTCAAAATATTCCAAATGCCATGAAGCTCTCTATGCTCCGCCAATAAATGTTTTCTGCACAAATGTTTTGGATGTATATCCCAAACTCTCATTTATTTTTTAATTTCAAATTTATTAATTTGCACTTTATTTTCATTTCCTCTGTGCGCCAAAATAAAAACAATCAAGACCAAAATCACTACTACAATTAAAATCAAAACCCATTTTTTTATTTTCATATATCCGTTAAGAAATTCTCAGAAATTTTACTACCACTCTTCGATAAATTTATAAAGCAAGCGGACTGGGGTGCCGAGAGCGCCTTGAGCGAGAAATTCCCCTGCCATTGAAGTCATACGTGGAGCTATATCTATATGAGCCCATTTATAACCTTTTATAAATTGATGTAAAAATATAGCTCCATAAGTCGCGCCACCATAACGGGAATCTTTATTGTGAACATTTGTAAGATCTCCTAGACTACCTTTTATTTCATTTTCATATTCTTCCCACATAGGAAGTCTCCAAACATAATCTCCTGTATATTCTGCTACTTTTTCTATCTTTTTTGAAAGTTCATCATCATCTGTAAAAATAGCTGATGCTCTTTCTCCGAGAGCTACCACTGCTGCACCAGTCAATGTAGCAATATCTATCACAACTTTTGGATTATATTTTTGAGAATAAGTTAACGCATCTGCAAGAATAACTCTACCTTCTGCATCTGTATTTAAAATTTCAATAGTTTTTCCTGACATAGAA
>Ga0172375_10000239_pt1 | contig 86648 bp, 96 predicted proteins | sample LakKiv1m_FD_114537 | JGI IMG/M metagenome (GOLD analysis project Ga0172375, IMG submission 114537) | Freshwater microbial communities from Kabuno Bay, South-Kivu, Congo - kab_092012_11.1m | ecosystem: Environmental > Aquatic > Freshwater > Lake | place: Democratic Republic of the Congo... | reverse complement strand
TTCCAGTTCTACAAGTAGTTCTACAAGTTCTAGTAGTTCTTTTGGTTATAGTTCTTCTAGTTCTACCTCAAGTTCTACTTCCAGTTCTACAAGTAGTTCTACAAGTTCTAGTAGTTCTTTTGGTTATAGTTCTTCTAGTTCTACCTCAAGTTCTACTTCCAGTTCTACAAGTAGTTCTACATCAAGCTCCTCTAGTAGTATTGGCTATAGCAGTAGTTCAAGCAGTTCTAGCTCTAGTTCTACGTCAAGCTCCACATCTAGTAAAGGTTATAGCAGTAGTAGTTCCATTTCTTCAAGCTCTTCTAGTTCACGAATTTATTTAGATAAAATAGATGGTGTTTCTATTAATGATATTGCCAAGATAGATGGTGTTATTGTTGGTAATATTTTAAGTGTTAATGGAGTAGTAATTTGAATACAGGGAAAAACACTATAATTTTGAAATAAAATAGTATGATTATTAAGGCATTAAATACTTTTAGTGGTATATTGGATTTAAGTGCATTAGAAAGACTTCAAGAATCTAATCCATATGAAAAAGGTAATTTTAGACACTACATACGTCCAGGAGAGACAATAGAAGTAGATGATACCTGTTATACATTGACGAGCGTTCAAAATGCGCTTAGATTAGGATATATACAGATAGGAGACATGCCAGATGTTCCAAGTTTGAATTATAAACTGGTAGATCCTTCATATTTTGGAATAACCCTATCTAAAACTGCTGGAGAAAATTTAATTGCTGGTAATTTGGTGTATTTTAGAAATGACGGTAAAGTTTATAAAGCAAAAGCCGATTCTACAGTTACTATGATTTGTATTGGAATTGTTACAACGACAGTTAATATAGATAATTCTGTTACTTTATTAGTAGACGGATTAATACGCAATTCTACCGTTTTTTCTTTTACTGCGGGTGGTCAGGCAAGTAGTCCAACCGCTATTGTGTATGCGAGCGATATAACTTCAGGATTACCAACACAAACACGACCAAATGCTTCTGGCCATATAGTTCAAATTATAGGATATGCTGTTACTACGGATGTTTTGCGATTTAAACTGGATTACACCTATATAGAACTTAAATAATTATCTACTTACATTAGTTCCAATTTCGTCTTCTTCGCTTTTAATTTCAGAAATTACACCATCTAGAATTTGTTTTATTTGGGTTGTTATACTTGCAACATTTATAATGTCGTTATAATATCTATCCTTTAATGCGCTTATTTTTGTTATAATTTCATCATAAGAATTGTCCGCAAATTCTTCTCTATCGTTTGTATAAAAATAGTTTCTTTTAATTAAATATCGTCCCAAATAAGCATCACGCGCATAACAGCTTACCATAAATATCTTTTTGTTATCTTTAGTTATAATATCTTTACTTATATCTATTTGATAGTGAGAGTCTTTAATTGACTTAGACACTATTTTAATTTCATCTTTTCTTTCTTTGCCTATTTTTTTTAACAGAAGATGTTTTATTAATATCGTTATTTTCTGCATTTTTAGATATGTTGTTTAGTATTTCTTTAGCATTTTCTTCATTAATTTTAAGATTCAAAACAGATAGCATTTGAGTGAATAATGTAATTAGATTATTATCAACAGAGGCGGTTTTAATTAGTTTTTGAGGTTGCTTAGTAAGTGATAATATTTTATTTATCTTTTGTATTGCATTGAACTTATACAATACCAAGTCGTCTAATTGATTATCTGGCCTTATAGGAATCATGTTTTATAAATAATTCAATATTTAAGCTATATCTTCCTTTATTAATAACAAAGGAATTAATAATTTAATTTTTGAAAAACAATATAAATATAGGAAAATTTATGTCTTTTACAATAAAACTATCTAAGGCACAATGGGTGGATATAGGTTTGAAAACGGGGTGGTTCAAAGTGGCGAAAAGTGCTATAAACGTATTTGAATTAGACAAACAAGTATTATTTAGAGCACATGAAGATCCTCAAGGTAAGTTTGAATATGCCGATAATGTGATTTATAAAGGCAAAAAAATTAATGATCATGGTTCTTTAGTTGGTAGAAAAGAATTAAGTTATGATTATTTTTTTGTTACTAACGGAACTACCTGCACTTTTTCAGAAAATGATGTATTAAAATCTGAAAGAGTAATTGATAAGGCATCTGAAGAAAAATGGGTAGTTAATGTGTTTTTGAAAGATGAGTTTGACATTAAAAAGTGTATTGGTGAATAATGAAAATAATATTATCTAAGAGCCAGTGGGAATTTATAGGTAAGAAAGCTGGATGGTTTGGAAAATATGACAGATTTGATTTAGATGAAATAAATGATCCCATTAGACATGAAAAATTTAATGCAGATATAGAAAATAATGATGCTCTTTATGAAGATATACCGGTATTAATATCCTATTATATTCAAAAGGGCACGACTCCTACTATGGGTGATGATCCAGATACTGTACACATAAAAGAAATAGTAATATTAACCAATAAAGATGTGTTTTTTAAAGATGAAGTAATTAATCCTTTAGACGTAATGAATTTAGAAGAGATTAAAAGATCTATTTTGGAAGAAGAAAGGTTAGGAGTATGAAAATAACATTATCCAAATCTCAATGGCAGTTTATTGGTGAAAAGGCAGGATGGATAAAAAAAGCGGTTGAACAAATAGGTAGTCAACATAGAGAAAAACTAGAAGAAAGCGATATGGAAATGGCTTATAGAGTAAGTCCTACCGAAGTTATTTTGAAAGACAAGGACGATCCAAGACTACCTCATGAATTGTGGGTGTTAAGAGATGACTTTGCTGGACATGTTATTGAAATAGACGGTAAGGGATACGAATTTGTGTCTCAAGTTAGTGCTCCTCATAGTGGTCCATTAAAACATAAAAAATGGGGTATTTTATAATGAAAATTACACTATCTAAGAGTCAGTGGGAAATAATAGGTAAAAAAGCTGGATGGAAAGTTTCTCAGATTATTCCTTCTGATGGAATCGCTGATGGTGGTGTGCCCTATACCAACGAAGAAATGGATTTAATGGAGCAACAAGATAAAATAAATGCAAAGGTTAAGATAATAAAAGAAGAGATGGTTAAGGCTGTTAGTGAGTTCAATAAAAATCTATTAAGTAAAGAGGGATTCGAGGCAAGACTAAGAGAGCTTATTAATAAAATGTATGAGGCTAGAGGAACTAAGCCCGATCCAAATACACCATAAAAAGACTTAATATGAAGATTACCCGTATAGCTGAAAGAAAGAGAATGAATCCTGATTATGTTCGCTTAATGAATGCAATTACCCAAATAAGCGAAGTGTTTCGTTTATTTCCTTCTGATACATTAATGGAAAAGTATGAGAATTTGAAAGAGGCTAAAAAAAGATTATTAGATGCCCAAAGTTTAATGATCAAAACAGATATTCCTCAATTTCTAGATGTGCCAATACCCGAAAGACAAAAAAGTGTAGAAGAACGGTTAGCAGAAGAGAAATCATTAAAGCGCGAAAAAACTTTGAGTCCTATGGGAGAAGAAGTGAGGAAATATTTGAGACTAGAAAGATAATATGAAAATAACCTTATCTAAATCTCAATGGGAATTTATAGGGGTTAAAACGGGTTGGATAAAAACGGCTAAAGATATGCGCGACCTATATGTATCTTTTATTGATGAATTAATATTTGATGGTAGCGGGGATATTAATTTAAGTATTAAAGAGGGACTTAATCCCAATAATATTTGGATAGTAACTTATGATAATAATTTGATACAAGATAGTTCTTTAGCGCAACATATTTATGATCAAAAGGCAATTAGCAAAGATCCTAAATTTGATTTTTATAAAGAATTTTTTAAAGTATGTGATATTAGAGCCGAATTATATACCAATTCAACCATAAAGAAAAACGCAGAAGAACTTGTTGATATGATAAATAATACTTGTGGTATGGAAATGTTTTTTGATTTTATAAGGCAAAATAGTAATATTTATAATACTGAAAGACAAATTGAAGAACGACAATTAGAGGTGGAAGGATTATAGTCCTAACAAATCTCTTTCTGTTGCCATTTCTTTTGGATCTATTGCATTGCTATCAATCGTAGTTTCTTTAGGTTTGTGTGGGAACATTCTGGTGAACAGTTTATATTCTTCCATCGTATTAAAAGGAAATGCTTCTGGGTTATTTTTCATTATTTTATTCACTCCATCTTCCCATGCATTTAAAACATCTTTGTCTTTTATAAATTCTTGTGATAAAGTAAATATAAACAAAGGGTTATCTCTCAGGGCTGTCATAAGTTCGTTTTTATATTTTGTTTTTATATCTTTTCTCTTCATTAGATACGGTGGCAGGTTGTAATAATAGTTAATTGGTTTTTTATTAAATTTTTCTATCAAGGCTAGTTCGGCGGCATATTTAATTCTATCTAAATTTTTAAAGGGGCACTTTGTTAGAAAAAATCGTATTTCACTCATACTATCCGAATCAATAAATAAGTTCTCCCATCCTTCTATTGCTGCATTGATAAATTCTTGATTGCTTTTAAATTTTTGAGGTAATTCATTAAAATATTGTGGATCGTTTTTTATATGCGCAATTATGGCATTTTTGTAGGTTTTTTGAATTTCTGGCAAGTTTTTTAAATAATTTGGAACTTCTCTATAATATAATAATGGATTTAATCTTATTCTTCGTAGGTGAGTTTCTAAATCAAACTCCGAAGGTTCTGGTACTGCAAATAGTGCGAATTTTCTTAGATTAAAACTTTTCATAACTACTTGAATATTTATTCTTAAAAATAATTAGTAAATCCTATTATATAGGAAATAATAACTAATTTGTAGAAATATATAATATGCTAGAAATCCCTAAAGATTTTAAAGTAAGTAAAAGAGCGCCAACTAAATACGAAATAAATTGGCTTTATAACCTATTGTCTTCTGAAAAATATAATGAATATAAAGGACATAAAATATTAGAGTTTGGATGTGGAGTAACCAGTTTAATACTAAATCAAACTTTAAAACCGGCTGTACACGTATCTGTTGAAAAATATGAACCGTGTATAAATATGTGTAAAAAATTTATTGCTCCTTTTTTTGTAGTTCAATATTGGAACGAAATACCTCAAGATAAATACGATGTTATTTTTGTTGATTCTTCTTCTGGTGCTATTAAAGATAAATATAATTCTTCATTAGGACGAAGATGGCTGTTGAATAAGCGCAAACCGTTCAGAGACGATGCAATAGATTATAGTGTTCATTTTTCTACCAGCAGGACAATATATATTCTGCATGATTGGAATTACAAGTGGTTTTGGTTGTTGCCGCGAGAATATTTGGATAAAAAGGGATATAAGTTGATAGATAGCTGTGATGTGTCTCATGGTTGGGGTATATATCGCAAGGAATAAAATGAAGATCTATAAGATATCTGAAATGGGCGGCGAATGGTGGATTATTGATGGAACCGCTATTTTTGCCGATGCTAATATAGGAGATTATAACCATTCTGGTATTGTTATAGAGCATATTTTAGGTTATCATGACCTAGATCCTTTAGAAGTAAATTTAGATAAAGAAAACGAAGAGTCTTTAAGGCAAAAAGGATTTAATCAAGAAGAAATTAATGCGTTATTAGATAAAACAGATCCCAGAGAATATGGATTAAAACATTTAGGGTGGAAGCGCGTACATGGTAATAATGTTCAAACTCAAACATTAACCAAAAATGACTTAAACGACATAGCCAATGGATTATTTGATATTAATGAAGATTGCGAAAACGAAGCATTTAATATAGAGGTTAGTTCTACTGGTAATTTCTATAAAAACATTCCTTATGCTTATATTTCTGATGGGACGCCTTCGCAACTTGGTAATTTTAAATATGCTATGAACAAATTTGCAATAAATAAAAAGATAGATGTTGGAGGTACATATTGGTTTGAATATCATTGTTATGAGTCTACTGATTCTTGTGATGCTCATTTATGGTTTCGTTCTCATCAAAAAATAAAAGTGTTAAAATGTGTTGAAAAGGGATGTGGTAAGACAGAAGAAGAACGTGCCGCAGAAGGATGTCCAGCAGTGTATAATGTAGAATTTGAAGATGGATTTAAATATGATGTGTTTGAAGATGAAATAATGATGTCTCCTAAAGATTTTTTCAGACCAGATCCGCCTAAAGATAATTTTGTAAAAAGTGATTGCGCTTCTCCTTCAAATATTTATTGTGAATATGATGTGATTCAAAAAAGAAATGATTTGGCACCATCAAGGAGAAGAAGGCGTAAAAAGAGAATTAAGAGCAATATGAACTGGTATAAAAAAGCTCAATTTGATTATCCATATTCCCTATTAGAAGAAATTCAAATGCAAAAAAATCAAGAACTGATTATCTCTACAATGGATTATTATCAACTAAAAAAGGCAAAAGAATTGGAAGAGCATGGATTTATAAAAAAGAAAATTAGTGAAGATAAACATGGTAAATATGCCGTCTATATTATAAATCCAGAAAAATTTAAGCAGATGGGATGGGAAGTGTGAACTGGTATAAAAAAGCACAAAATATTAACGATTTAAATAAATTAAAAAATATCGCAACCCAATTTCGCCAACAAATGGTTAAATGTTATGATGACGATTGTTTGAAGTCGTTATGTCTGCCTATTTCTAGAAAATTAAAAGAATTTCTTATTTCTAAGGGTTTTAATACTGCCATTGTTGTTCAAGGCGTATTTAAAGTAGACAATCCCGATCCTTCTGTTATGGATGATTGGCGGAAAGAAGATTTTGAAAGTCCCGAAGAAATGGAAGAGGCTTCTTATACACCATTGCATTATTGGGTAGAAATAAACAATATAATAATAGATATAACTGCCGATCAATTTAATGATGAATTAGACTCTCCTGTTAGTCCGGTTGAAATTGGGACATATGAACAACTTGAAAGATATACGCCAATACATAAGGACTGGATATAATGAACTGGTATAAAAAATCTTTAAACCGAAATATTATGTATCATAATACACCAAAAAGGTTTGTTCCTATTATCCGACAAGAAGGACTGAAAATAAATAGTCAATATAATAAAAGTCAGGCATCACAATGGTTTATTCCAGAAATATACAAGATAAATCCCATTTTTTTATCATTAAAACCCGAAATATTTAAAGAAATTGGTGATATCACACTAAAAATAGATACAACTGGATTAACGGTGGTTGCCGATATCCCATCTTTGACAAAATATGGAGCTTATTATGATGAGACAGGCGAGGGACTTTGGTTTAAGCGTCAACATTTAGCTCCTAAAAAAATAAGAGACATGGAAGATGAAGATAATATGATTTATTATTGGGACTTATTAGATCCAAATTCCCAAGTAGTTCAAACGTGTATAGAATTAACTCAAACTGCAGCGTGTATGGAAAATATAAAACCTAATAGGATAATATGAACTGGTATAAAAGAGCACAACAGCAATTTAATAGGTGTGATAAGGTCAGGATTTCATTAAAACCTCAATTTCAGGATAGTTCATTTGTTCAGAAATTTTTGGACTCTTATTTTTACATTGATGAAGACGATAGACAATATTATCTAAGTGATAGTTGCGGATTTCACTCTGATAAACGTAGCAGTTTCCAGTACAATAAAAATATGTACGATATTCAAAAGGTATGAACTGGTATAAAAAGTCTATGAATAGTGGCGCACAAAGCAAAGTGTGGCTATGGCTTGATGATGAGAGAGATCCGTCTGATCTTATTATTCAGCAAAAATTTGGTGCTACTGGAAAAGAAGTGTGGGTTACTACAGTAGAAGAAGCTCAAAGATTTATAGAGAATGGTAATGCAATGGGTATTTCGTTTGATAATGATTTAGGAGAGGGAAATAAGGAAGGATATGAGTTAGCTAATTGGATAGAGGAAAAGGCTTATTTCAGAAAGATACCAAGACTACAATGGAGGATACATAGTCAAAATCCAAATCAGAGAGCCAGAATACAACGAGCCATGGAAAATGCTGACAAATTTTGGGATGAAACAGGAAAACAAGAAACACAAGAGAGCAATCGATGAACTGGTATAAAAAAGCTAAAGAACAAGAACTAGATAAAAAATATCCGTTAGTTAATGGCGAGATTGGTGACTTGCAGATTCTTTCTAATATTCCTAATATGTCATCTATAAAATCAAGTATTGGCCAATATAAAATACTCTTTGGAATACGAGAAGTTCCCATGTCTGATTTTACAATTACCGGTAAATCTTATAGTGTATCAGAAAACGAAAGGATTAGAGAATTAGCTGAAAGAATTAAAGTAACGAAAGACATATCTCCTCTTATTGTGGTTGTTGACGAAAAAGGGGCTTATATTTTAGAGGGCGCACATATAATTGATGCGCTTTATTTATTGGGCTATAAGAGTTTTCCTGCTTTGGTGGTTATAGATGAGGATTACTAATGAACTGGTATAAAAAAGCTAATAATGTTCAAGATACAGATCCTACACAATTAAACTTTATTATAGATCCAAAAGCCAAACAAATATCTTTAATGTCGTCTATAAAAAACAAAATAAATAAACAACTTCATGCATTAGGTAATTTGCACGAGATTATTCCTATAAAACAAATAGAAGAGATATTGAGGGGATATGATATTATATTGCTAAATGAAGATGGCACAAAGGGCAGTTTCTTTTTAATAGGTGGGGCAGAATGTGGTAGTGACGAAGCTAAATCTCAAAGAGCTGATATTAATTTAGGTATAAAGGGTCCTGAAGATCGTTATATTATGACTAGAAATATTTTATCATTATCTTGGTGTACTTTTAGGAATGGCAAATACGAAGTGATAATGTACGTTAGCTAAGTCCCATACTGTCTAAATAATATCTTAGTCTTTTTTCTGCTTCTTCTATCGTTATATTTGTTTCGTTTTTATCCAACCAGCTATTCATTTCTTCTGATGCTTTTTCTGATAGGTCTTTAAAACGAGCAAATATACCAGATAAACGTCTAACATCTACACTATCAAAATCAGTTTCTCCAGTAATAGGATTTATCATTGATTTCTTATACCAGTTCATATTTTTTTACCATTTTATTTGACCACTGTAATATAATTCTCATTTGTTTGTTACAAATCCTTTTGGAATTATAGTAATCCAAAATTAAATCTTGAAGATATTTAATTCTAAGCAAGGAATATTGTTTTATAGCCATGGTTTATTGCCCAAACACAATAGTCTTTTATTATTTTTAATTTATTTCGCACTTCGTTTTCGTTATAATTAGATATTGCTTTTCTGCCCGATAAAAACTCTTTCAATTCATCGCTATTTAAATATTCTTCTAATGTTTTACCATTATAGAATTTCGTATCGTCAAAAGCGCCTTCTTCCAATTGTGTCTCGCCTTCAAAGTATTCTATTCTTTTCTTTAATTCAATGGGATCAAAAACGTTATCTTCCCACAAATCTTTATTATATTTTAATATATTATTAAATAAAAAGAAGGCATTATTATTGGCAAGTGTTATTTCGGGCGGGAAGTCTTTTGTTGTATAAGGATTAGATATCACAGGAATTCTAATAACTGGTACACTATACATTTTTGAAGTATCTTTGTATATCTCGCCAGTTTGTATTCTGTTTTGTTGTAAAAAATTAAGTATATTATTTAAGAATAAACTAACTTTTTCAGGATTAATTCCATCTACATAAAAATTGATAGTACCGGTAGGAGAATCGACATCTGTTCCATCTATGGTTATTGTTTCGCTACCAGGAACAGTTCCAAATTCTTTATAATATCCATGATCCAATTTATCCGTCCACATGTTCCACAATAATCTATTAAGTTCGGAGGTAATGTTAAATAGTGTTCTAAAAGTGCCTTGAGGTTCTTCTACATTGAATGATAATGAAGTTTGTTTATTTAATTTAGATTTTTTATACCAATTCATTTATCTCGCCTTTGTTTTCTCTGTTATTTCTATTTTTGCTGTGGGGAAAACGGCGTATGTGTTTTTACCCCTTTCACGACTTTTTATTATATCAAACCCAGAATTGCGTATTGCTTCAAATACCCCATCTCCTTCAAGCCATCTCCATATATCATTATTTATTGTTTTCTTTTGAGATCTTGATGCGTTAAATACACGTATGTCATAATGTCTTCTAAGGTCATTAAATTTCCTTTTAAATTCAAGTCCATTTAAATTTAAAAGTCCTTCTGCGACCTCTTCTGCAGTAAATTTTGGTAGTTTATCGCCGGTTAAATGGGGATATGGAACGGCATAATTTTGATACATAACGGATTGAATTTCACCTACTCTACAAAAATATACCGTATCTGGAGTAATTTTTACAAGTTGATATGATAGGGGATTGTTATATACTTCGTGATCTGGCAACGAATCTCCTGGTTTTTTATTTTTTAAATCGTTATCAGAAAACATAGGCTCTATTATAGATTCTCCTTTTATATAGTACTTCCATTCATCTTGAGATATTTTAGCATCCATACCAAAATCATTATATACGGTAATAGACTTAGGTAAATAGGGCATTATAAAATTGACTTGTGCTTCATTTTCTGGATTAAATACCTTGCCGGATACATATGCAGTTATTACGTGTATATCTGCGTCCATTTGTGCTTCAAACGATTTTTGAGAAGCATAATCATAAGCGAAGTTACGATCATCAGTAAAATATATAACGTTATCTCTGTTATATTTTAGTTCTTGATGTGGGAATTCATAAACGGTTCCATGGTATAGCGGTCCTAGTTTTTCTATTTTTATTTCTTGTGATTTTTTATACCAGTTCATTTTATTTGTTCTATTTTTTTAATTAATATGTTTTTTAAGTTCATTATGGCCATATCATTATCTAATAGTATACTGTCATAACCCATAGATACTAGTTCTGATAAAGTATATTTTTCGTATTCATCCCATCCCGCTATTTTATCAACCTTAATTTCGCATTCATATAGGTAAATAGGTTTTTTTGAATTTATAGAGGCTCCGTGAAGTGTATTAATTAGGTCTTCTTTGTCTTTAGAAAACCATACAATTCCTTGAGGCAAAAACTCTTTATTAAATTTATTGAATTTAAGATTAGAAATATGCCATAATTTTAATGTTTGTGCCTGAGATGTTTTATACCGTCCCGAATGATTGGCATAGGGCATAGATCTTTTAAACGGAGGAACTATTTCTGATTTATTTTTTAATCTTTCATGAGCTATATCTAAACTTCTAGGGATATAAATGAACTCATGAGGATCTCCATAGGTTAATAATTCGTCAGGATATACGTCTAGTTGATATAATTTAAAGTTATTATTTAATACCGTTTTACCATGAAAAATAGCATATCCTTTGGATTCGGTAACATATGCTCCTGGTAAAATTCCACCTGTATTACTAGCTCTATAAACAGTTATCTTATCGCCATTTTTTATCTTATTTATTAAATGTAGAGAGGGTTGCACGTTTTCCCAGTGACTTTCCCATCCTTTACCCAACGCATCATAAAATCTCCATTGGTCTTGATAGGTTGATAAATCTGCCAGTGTTTCAAAATCATTTATATCTCTTTTCTCTAATGCTTTTTTGGGGGTAATGCTGTGTCCCCATTCAGCAGCAGGGAATTCAAAGTTTTTTAATTCTTCTTTAGATAACTCTGAAATATCTTTTTGAGCTTTTTTATACCAGTTCATTTTTTAAACATTTCTATATAACTTGTTCCCTCTTCAAAAATTATAAACCCTAAAGACAAGAATAGATTTTTAAGAACACTACCCATTGTTTCTTGGCTATCTACTAAATTAACAAAAATTGGACTATTTGTTTGATTGACGAAATCTGTTATAATCTGTCTTGCTCGTCCTTGTTGCCTATCTTCTTTAGGAATGTAAATATATGAAATATATACATAATCTTTGACCCCTAAAGATTCGGGTAACGGTAATAGGTCGCCGTCATTTGATTGTAAAAACTCATTATATTTTTTCATATTCTGGCTATGTTCTGTTTCAAAAATTATATTATCTTTTCTTAAAGCTTTTTTATACCAGTTCATATTAACCTCTGAATAACAGATATCCTATATATACACAATAAGTAGACAAAAATATAATTCCATGTTTTTTAGTTAGTTTGTTTCTTTTATTCAATGCGAAAATTAACAGCATTATTGTCGCTATAAACATAACCGCAAAATCATAATTAATTTGTGGTGGTACATTTAAGGGGTTAATTAAGCAAGATACAGATATTACAAGTAAAATATTGAATATATTTGAACCTACAATATTACCTATGGCAATTCCCATTTGTTTTTTAGTTACCGCTACTACTGAAGTCACAAGTTCTGGTAAAGACGTTCCAACCGCAACAATAGTACACGATATAAATAAATCGCTAATACCTATTTGTTTTGCTATTTGAACTGCAGAATTAACAGTTATTTTCCCGCCAATACAAAGCAGTGTTAAACCGCCAATAATCATTATAATTATTTTAAACAAAGACATATTTTTTATTTCAAGTTTTTCTGTTTCTTTTTTTAGTGTCATTGTATAGGTATAGTATAAAAATATCCCAAATAATATTAAAAGAGATATACCGTCAGTTTTGGTTAGACAGTTCTCAGATGTTGCGTTTATAAGTTTTTTATTAGAGAATATAAAAAAAGCGAATGCAGAAAGTAATGCAAATGGAATTTCTATTTTAATTGTAGATTTTTTAAATGGTAATGGGGCAATACAGGCACATATTCCAAGTATTAATAAAATATTACAGATATTGCTTCCTATTATATTCCCAAAGGCTATTTCGGCGTTAGATTGAATAACAGCATATACATTGACTACTGTTTCCGGCAAGGAAGTTCCAAATGCTACAACGGTTAATCCTATAGCCAAACTTGGTATTCCTAATTTTTTAGAACCTGCAGCAGCCCCATCGACTAGAAAATCAGCGCCCTTAGTTAATAAATATAAGCCCAATATTAACAGCATAATTGATATAATAATCATAATATATAATATTTCTATAACATAACAAATATGTCCTATATAAAAGGATATTTGTTTTAATTTTTGAAATCATATTTTGAGGAGAAAAAATATGATTAATTGGTTTGGCAAATATAAGATAACAAACTTTAAGGGTGGATATTTGTTAGAAGATAATACCCCGATATCTGCCAAAGACTTTATTAAAACAGATGAAAGATTTGTAGCTCCACCGGATATAGATCATAGGAGCTTGTGTTTACCTACTAGTAATCAAGGTAGCAATCCGCACTGTGCCGGTTATAGTACTGCCGGATATGTTGAAATTTATAATTGGCGCACAAAACATTATCCTGAACAGGTAGATGGGAGTTTAATTTATAATGAGGCTAAAAAAACAGATGGAAATAGTGGTCCAGGAACATATTTAAAAGACGCAACCAGAGCAGTTATAACATTGGGATTGATGAAGGGTACTCCTAAAAATGTTGTTAGAAGCGCTTTGGATGTTAAATTTGCCATACATGAATATAATGCCTGTATTGTTGGTTTTAGAATTACTAATGAATGGAATATGGTAGAAAAGAAAACCGGTATAATTGTTAATTTACGCGATCAAGCAAAACCACTAGGCGGACATGCAGTATTGTTATGTGGATATAATGCTTTTGGAGTTATTATTCAAAATAGTTGGGATATAACATGGGGATTAAACGGATTCGCGTACCTATCGTGGGAGCAATTTTCTAAGGAATTGATGGACGCCTATGTAATTGTGCCTTAGACGTATTCCCATTTAATTATATATTCTTTTGGGATAGGTTTTTTGGCGACATATTCAAAATTTATTTCCAATAAAAAATCTTCTAATGATTGATTTTGTTCTAATAGTGTGTTAGTATTTTTTATTATGCCTTCATATATAGATTTTAATTCCATTATATCGTGTTGTCCTTCTACCATATTCCACGGTACGTCTATTGTTATAATTATTGGTTTATATTCTTTCTTTTGAATAATATTGTTTTCTTGTCTTTGCCACTCTATTAAGTTACTTATAATTGTATTTTTAAATTCTCCATAGCTTTTATCTGCATATTGTTTGGCTGTTTGTTTTGATGTGGTGAAATATATATGCGAAGTATTTTTTCTGTAATCTAATTCGTATTTCCATATCCATTCAGGAACGTTATCTTTTATGAAGTTATATTCATTTAAAATTTCGTTTATAGCCGTATTAGGATCAAATGGTTTAATATGTCCTTCTTGTAATATTGATTTTAGATTTTGATCGGTGGTGCCATGATAGAGTGTAATTGTATCGCTAAACTCGTACCACAACTCTGCCTTTTTATACCAGTTCATTCTTTTATTTCCTGTGATTCTTCAATTGTGAGTTTATAGGCGGGTAAACTTGTTATATTATTTTCAATAGCTTTTCTGATTCTATGCCAACCATCTATAGGGAAATATCCTTCTTGATTATCATGATCTTTAAAACTAATTAGAATAATGGGTATGTTTAGATCTGCTTTGTCCATATATTTATCAAATGTGGCTATTGCTCCGCTTTTAAATAAATATTCTTAGGATATAAATATTTCCTTCATCGTCTATTTCAATTATCTTGCCTTGATATGATTTTGAGCGAAATGTTGCACTTACAATATCGTCTTCGTGGAACTTGGTGGTTTGTGATTTTTTATACCAGTTCATAATAATTTCCTTATAGCATATTAATTCTATAAAGAGATTATAGGTTCCTTGGTAAAAATAGAACAATAATAGCGATTAGAAGATCTTGTTTATATCAATAGGGTTTTGAGCGTCGTAATTGTTAATCTTCTTTTCAACTTTGCTTTTTAGTTCAGGAGCATTTAGAATCTTTTCGCCTATTTCTAATACTTTATAGTTAGGAGAATGCAAAATTGGATTGATTATGTCTGTTGCCTTGTTAATATTTTGATTTTTTATGTATTCAACTAAAACAGCTACTGCAGCACTTCTACTTACGCCACCAGTACATTGAACTACGAAGTCATTATTATTTTCTTTTATTTTACTTTGTATCCAATTAATTAGGGGCGCAATATTCGATTCGCTTGGCATTATTTCGTTTTTAGATATTTCATTTATGTTTTCAATATCATCAAAATAAACTATAAATATATTTTGAAAATTGGCTCTATCTATTAAATCATATTTTTGTTTAGAATCAATATTGGGCGAAGAATCTCTAATGGATATAAAGTTGGGATTTGTGTGTTTTAAAAATACGATATTATCTGCTGCTGTTTTTAATGGCAAAATAAGAACTTGCATTTTATATACTCTTCTTTTTTTTATTCTTATATTTATTAGTTTTTGGTTGTTCTTCAAGTTGTTGTTCAACCACTTCTTCTTTTTTAATTTCTTTGGGCTGCTTATTTGAATCTCTGATTTTTTCTTTCCATAATTTCTTGGCGCAGAATTTCCATCCAGATTTTACCATTTTATAGGCTTCAGTATCCGATACTCTTTTTATTTCGCCATCATTTGTTATACACTTCATTCATTATTCTCCTGTTTTTGTGAACATATTAATATCTTCATTACACAAAATGTTAAAGAGGTTATTATGATAAAAAATGTTGAACATATAATAATGTCAAACATGTCATCATAGTATTCTTTCTATTATTAATTGTTCCTGTTGAAACTTTAGAAAATTTGTGAAGATGCCAAAGTTGGATCGTCATAGTCTTCTATTTTCGCTTTAACCATGTTCATAAATTTTTGTTTGGGACATGTGAGCGAACTATCTAGAAGTAGTTCAAACTCATATTGATTGTTCATTTTTTTACCCAAAATAATTAGAGCCTGAATCTCTTTTTCAGTAAACATAACACTTTTAATTATGTTACCATCATTTTTTACGAAGAGTATGTTAGAACTAGCCACATGTTTACCTTTAATTTCCTGATATTGTGGAACTATTGGAACTATGGCTCTTAAAGGCTTTGTAATATTATGATATGGTCTTTGATATTCTGTTAGTTCACGATGGTTAATAATGGTAGTATACGCATATATTGTTCTATCAAAGCAAGCCCATGTTAAAACAGTAAATAATATGTACTTTATAAATTGATTATTCATTTTTTAATCCCACCTTATTGCTCCTCTCACATGGCCACCTGGAGAAATTTGTACTTGAGAAGTTATATCTACTTCTTGTTTTTTTGATAATGCCAATGCCAAATCTCTTATTGTTCCAAGACAGGGTTTATAACCTTTGTTTTGATATTTGAATGCACGTCTTAAGGAATCTATTTCGTAGCCTTCTTGAATTTTATGTACTGCTAAATGTTTTCGTGAAACAGAAACTATTGCCTCTATTGTTGAATAAATTTTAGTGCCATCCCATGCGAACTGACAAATCGTAAAGTCAAAACTGTCAAATAAACTTTCTATACTGTCTCTAAATATCTTAATTGTTTGGATTATTTTTTTTGAATTGTTATCTTCATTAAGGATAAAAGTGTCAGTTATTTTGGTAGAAAAAGAGGGTGTTTTTAAACTATTAGTATTTTTAAAATTGTCTAATGCTTCTTGATTTTTGAAAAAAATATCTATGTCGCTCATTTTTTCTCTATCAAACCATGAACGAATTGCTCCGCCAGCCACCCAACAACTATTAACCATTTGTACTTCTGGTTTTTTGCCCAACATTAAGGATTCGTTGATTTCTATAATGTTCATTATATTTCCCTTTTATAATTTCCATTGCTTACATTTTCCAGTACTTCCCAAATAGTATTATGTATTTTATCTTCTTGTTCAGATGTTAAAACTATATTAAATTCTTTGAGTCTGTTTTCTATTAATTTACTGGCTTCAACAGATATTCTAAGCACGTCTTCCATCCACATTTCTCTATTATGATTAGCCTTACTCATTTGGTCTGTCCTAGAAAAATCTTATTTCTAATGTCTTCAAACAGTTTTCTTTGTCTCGTGTAGCGCCCTTCTATTTCTTTCCTTTCTTCTTCGTTGTATATATCTGACATGTTTGCATGGGCTTTTAGTTTTTTCGTTCCCAACTCACCAATGGCAATATCAAATATTTCAGTTAAACAAGCTGATTCTACAGGTGACAAATTAAATTCGTAGTGCATTATTGTAGCCATCCACCCACTATTGGTTGATTAGGGGCATTATTAGTATCAAAAGGACTCCATTGTACTCCATGATTCAGCGGTAATAAATTCATATTATTTTTAATTTCTACATTACCCATAGCAATTAATACGCCTGTAATATTTTTTTGATTTACAGAATTTATATTACCACCAGCAAAAAACACCCCGTATAAATTATTTCTATTATATAGGCTAATATCTTGTCCTGCTAATAGTGCTGGCCAATTAGTATTAAAGGCTGTTTGTTCAAAGTTATTATTAATAGTAATTGTTCCACTAGCAATGATAGTGCCCTTTATAGAACTATTTCCATTAACTATAACGTTTCCACGAACATAAACGATTCCATTATTTGGCATTAGATTCTCGCCTTTTAATGTTAAGTCTGAGGCATAATATAACCCATTAGTTTTTGCCAGCATTTCCCAATCAACAAACGGTCTATAATCAGGAACAGTAATAACATTTGCATTAGAGGACATATTACCAGTACAGTTTATGCTCCCTGTTATTTTTCCAACAGCGGTTAAGGTTCCGTCAATATTAGGTTTTCCTTGTGAACTTAATATGTTTCTATTGGCATGAATGGTTCCAGTAATATTAATTGCACTTGAATCCAAACAAACATCTCCACCAGATATGATAGTACCGTCAACTCCCAAAACCTTATCATAAAGTGACCATATATCTCCTAATACTTCCATTGCTGTTGATATTTCGGCAGTTCTGAATTTGCCCTTTGAAGATAACAAAACGTGTCCATTCGTTAATATTTTTTGATATACAGTATATTGCCCATGTGTCGCAAAATTTTCTATTACGGGACTTGTTACATTATACAATCCCTGTTCGCACATTTTACTTAAAACAGATGCTATACCTGATTCCGAAGTTTCTGTTGCGCATGTTCTGTCGTAAAGTCTTCTATTCGCTCGTGCTAAATTGCTGGTTATAAATATCAAGGATGCAACGGCTAATGCGATTAAAAGTCCACAACATATTACTATTATAAGGGTGCTACCATTTTTGTTTCTCATATCATTATTATACCTCAAAACACAACAGGGACAACTATTAATTTTATAGAATAATCAATATATGGAAGAGATGTACAAAACATTTAACTTAGATAGTTATATATCATTTGGATTTAAGAAGTTATATGAGCTATTTATAGATAGGTGTAGAAAAGAAAAAATAACTAATAAAGATTTACGGATTAAATTTGCTAACGAAAAAATATACATAGGATCTATTAATGTTGATGTCTATATAGATAAAATAATTAAAATTCATGGTTCTCCGAAATATAATGCCCCCTCAGAAATTAATTTTTTTATCGTTAATGGCGTTAATCAAAAATATGAAAACGGCGCTTGTTGGTTTGAAATGACATATAATCCACTACGTCATAATATTGTATATGTAACTTGGGACATTATAAATCCCGAATTAGATATTTCTTTTGATAATGCTATATCCCATGAAACACAACATATTATAAGATCTATGTATAAAAAAATTGAAACCTTCGCTCCGGAAGACGTAAACAAGAATAGGTATTATGTTTCAGATCAGGAAATTGTTGCTACGTGTTATCAAATAATTAAAAGCTCTTTAAACGATATAACGTCTTTTTATCAAGCCAGAATAAAAGATATTAAAGATAAAAATGATATCAAATCTATAATATCTAAAATGGAATTAAATAAAGAACCATTTATTAAGCTCATATTGAATAGTAAAATAAAGAGATTTTTAGATAAAGCACTTATCAAAACTGGTGAAGCATTAACTGAAGAACAAAAGAATAATTACTATGAAATTGCTAGAAAAGGATTTGAAGATCTATATAATGATGTTGTTAATAGGTTTAAGAGGATAGGTTTCTAACTTCAAAGTCGTGATCGTTAGGCTCTTCATTTTTGTTTGATTCATTATTTTCTTCTTGGGCTATTTCTTCTATGGGTTTTGCTGTTTGGATAGATTCGGTTGGTTCATTATCTTTGTTTTTTACGTCGTTTATATCTCCTTCTTTTAATTCCCACGATATATCAAATTTATCGCTTTTATCTATCCATTTTTTATCTTCAAAAGCTTTAACCGACATTTTTCCTGCGCCTGGAGAATATACATAGTCAATTGCCTCATTACCTGACCAGAAATTAGCTGTTATAGTCCCTCGTGCTATATAACTAATTTCTTTTTTAGTTCCACAGAATACAACTATAATTTTTGAACCATTATCTTCAATTTTGCATTCTACTTGTCCATTATAAAAGTTTTTAGTGTTTTCTATAACGGCTTTGGCACCTATAGTTAAATCGGGTTTTTTAAGTCCTGATAAATGGGATAAAGGATCAAATGGCGTAATATCTTCTCCGAAATTTTTAAGACATGTTTCTACTTTTTGTATAATCTTTAAAATCTCTTCATCTGCATCTCTGGCAACACATAAACGGGCTAAATCTTCATACACTTGTTCTAATTCTGTTAAGTCTATTCTTTCTGGCTTATTTTCTTTAACTTCGGCTGTTTGGTTATTTTGCGATTTTGATTCTTTGATTACTTTCTCGCCTTTGAATGCTGCCCAAAAGTTATTTTCCAATAAAGCACGAGTACCTATTTTATCTTCTTTTTCTTCCATAATCAACCTTCTTTTGCATTAGTCTGGGTTCTGTTTATAGCCACAATTAGGGCATCCAGACGGAACTAATAATCCAGATATTATTATACCACAATTAATACAATTCATAACAGGTTGATTATAATTTTTTTTATCTTCTAAGGTTGCTATTAAATTGTCTAGTGCAAATTCGTTTATAGGCCATCCTTTAGGTGTCCTTTGAGATATTATCTCTGCTTTAATAGCAAATATGTTGTCTTTAATTTTCATGGATCTATATGTCATTCTAAAATAACAATAAAAATCCTATATTGAATAGGAAATAATATATTAATATTTGAAATAATAAACATGCGTAACTGGTATAAGAAATCTAAATTATTGGGCAATATAATACCAAAAAAAGAAACAATAGAAGAGATATTGTTTAATATACAGCCCATATATGTAGATTCCAGTTTTATTCAAACATTAAGTTATAATAAAGACTTTAAGATTTTAACAATAAGAATGAAAAATGGCAAAGAATATGTTTATGAGAATGTATCGCCAAAAAGATTTAAAGAACTTATGAGTGCCGATTCTAAAGGCAAGTATTTTAACGAGTATATAAAGCCAAATTATAACGTAATAATAAAATAGTTAATTGCCTTTTGGAATTTTATGTAAATATCCTTCTCCACTACCTTCAATTTCTTCTTGTTCGCCATCTAATATAGACCGTGCATGTTCAATATTGGTATAATTAATACATATAATTGCTTCTGGTTTTTCTTTCCAAAAGTTTAAATCTTCTGTATCGTCATATATTTGTTGTTTTATTTTTGCTCCTGCTGCTACTTCTAATTTTTGAATTTTTGGTACAGGTGAATATCTTTTTTCGGCAAATCCATGTGAAGAATTATCGCTAAAAGACATGGTTTTTACGGGCGAAGTACAACATTTAAACACGTCACGATCTTCTGAATCCGAAATATTATTCGATAAGTTCATATGTTTATATTCTGTCGTACCGTTATATGTCCCATAATCTTGCCACCAATTTTCTTTGTATTCCCAGTTTTTATATAAATCCCACTCATCGTGTTTAGGAATGTAGGGAAAATAAAACGGAGTATTATTAACGGGTTTTGGAGGTTTTTGCTCTTTAGAAATGAAGAAACTTAAACCTATTGCATAAACCCTGTCTTTACCAATAATATTAGATGCTACCCCCCGCATTTTTTCTTGAGTTAATATGTATTGTCTAACTATACCATCTATGCTTCTAAAACCATCAATCCACAAAAGACCCTCTGGAGTGGTTGTAGTAGTTAGATAGTTTTGCTTAGGCCATTTATAATTACATTCTTTACAAAACCTATCTGCGCCAAAAGACATATTGTGTTTTGGACATTTTTCTATATATTGTTCTAATTGGGCGTCTTTGCATGGCATTCCAGTAATTGGGTTTATACCTTGAATTGAAATAACTATTGCTACGTGGTGTGCATGATTGAAATTAGAATTAAAATCCAACCACATTCCATTATTTTCTTCAACAGGCACAAAATAACTCTTAATTATTCCCTCACTACGCAACCATTCTTTTGGGCATAAAGAGTATTTGTCAACTAAGTAGGCAGGTCTTAAAAAATATGGGGGAAGTCCGAATTCATATTCTCCACTTAAAGCTGCGGGAGTGTTTAATGAACACGTAAACCCATTATTGAGCATCATACCAGTTTCATTCATGCACCTTGTTTTTAAAAATGCCAGCTTAAGTTCTAGTTCTTTTAGTTCACTTGCATTACAAATTGTATCGCGCATATTAATCTCCTAATATTTAAATTTTTTAGTAAAAGGGGAGAATAACTAAAATTATTCTCCCCTTTTGTTATTTAATATTTTCTATTATTCACATTAAACGGATTTTGTTTTTTATTTGTTTCTTCCATTGACATCAGAAGTTTAGGCAGATCTCCTTTATGAGCACGTTCCCTGTATTCTAAATCAGCTTCAAGGTAATTTTTCTTTAATTCTTCTATCCCGTTTTTAGCTAATCTAAACAGTTCACCAAGAGCGAATCTGTCATTTAGATCTATCTCTCTTCTTTCAACGATAATACGACAGAATTTTCTTGTGTCCGGTGTTATTTCTGCCCAATTTAATCTGTTTACAATAGAGCGTCCCCTTTTTAATGGGCTTCCTTCAAATAAAGGGTCTTCTTCTACCATTTGATTGGGAACTTGTCCTACGGGATATGTTCTAACTAATCGTCCATTTACTTCAATTGTTTCTTGTTCTGGAAAACCCTGTTCAAGATCTGCAATATAATTAGCTGTTTCTTCTATGTCTACAATTTTGGTATCGGGTTTAAAAACTATAATTGGTTTATCGCCAAATCTCTTTTTTAAAGCAGTAGTAATTGGATGATTGGGTTGTTCAGGATGATAGTGCTCCAGTAATTCAGATGGTTCAACATCTTCCAACTTCATCCTGATACCATACTTGTTTTTTAACGCAATAAGCTCAGGATCAATTGTGTCGGTTTTATTACTGCCTTTTGGTCCGCGTAAATATTTCATTGCCATACGGACTTTGGCAATTGGGATAGAGCCATATATCGGATTTTCGCAAAAAACGGCGCGAATATCTCCAAATGGCGTAATGCTCTCGTCTGAAAGCATTTCTAATCCAGACGGTTCTTTTTCAACGCCAAGACTCTTCAGACCATTTTCTACTGTCTTGGTAGAAAGTCCCATAAACGTTGCGGCAGCTTGAATACGGGATTCCCATGAATCAATTGTTGAACTAATCGTTGAACTTGTGGGGTTTGAATTTACTTCACTGGCGGATGTAGATACTGACATGTTATCTCTCCTTCTTACTCACTCTCCTGAAACCCTCAGGGCGGGGAACATACGATTTGCATGTTCAAATATTACTATACAGAAACAAAATGAGTTGTCAACTAAGAAAATGAAAAGATTAAACTTTGAATAAACCAAATAATTCTTTGGCTTTTAGAAATCTGTGATTGCCTATTGTAATATATGGCCTATGTTGCATTTTGTTTTTATCTAAATATGCCCAAGATGGATTTGCTTTTTGAGGATTATAATAATGATCATATTCAATAGTAGGATTGAAATTGCCACTAACCATCAAATTGGCAATACGTTTACACTCATCCCATATTGGACCTTCAAACTCTTTCATACTTGTCCAATCCTGTTTAGAAGCGCCATTCCAGCAACTGAAATGAAATGGTTTTTGAATTGCACTAATTATTCCTTCTGGTGTTTTGTCGCTACGATTAAAAATAACGGAAGCAACAGCCATTAATCCGTCCTTACTTTCTGATTTAGCTTCTGCATATAATGTTCGTGCTATAATGTTTTCTTGCCACTTTCTAATTTTTGGTTGTGTTTTTTCTTGTTGGTTTTGTTTATTTTGTTCAATTTTGTCTTTTTCAAGTTGTTGTTCAATTTCGGCAGGAGTTCTTTGTTTAATAATCTCTTGAGCTTTGTTTTTAATATATGGGTCTTGAAGTGCTCTTTGTACCTCTTCCACTTGTAAATCTATATCTTTGTTATGTTTAACTTTAGCAATAGCATTGTTTATTGTAGATCCCATTAATACAAGTATAACTGCCATCATCATAGCAATAGCGGTTTTATTTAGTATTCCTGCTTCTTTAATCATATCTTCGCTCTTGCTTTTAATATACCAATTATTATTAGATTTTTTTAATAGTCCTTTTATTATATTTGAAATTCTCTTTTTTTCTTCTTGTTTTAAAGATTCTATTTGTTTGTCTAAATCTTTTAATAATTCTTCTGGAAAGATCGTTTCTGTTGATGTCTTTTCTTCGGTACGTGTTTCGGGTGCTTCAGGAGTTTCGATTGTTTCAAAAGGTTCATTAAGTTTTTGATATATAAGTTTTCTGTCTTCGTCATATAATAAAATGTTTTTAAAGAAATCAAGAGGAAAGGATTCTATTAATGTTTTTTCCGTTGCTTTGTTGTGTAAAAACGAATGCACAATATCTGCTGTTAACTGTTCGTTATTACTAAGCCAATCAACGTTGTTTTTAAATAATTGTAATAGTTGTTTGTTTATTGTATCGTTTGTTTTTGATATTATTGCGGGCATCATAGTAAATAGGTGAATCGTGACTCTTTTATTCATGGTAACACTATCAAAAGTTTTCCAATCAAGTAACTTGTTTATAATTTCGGTTATTATCTCGTTAATAAAATTTTCTGATATTTCATTATTTTTTATAGCGAGTATTAAAGAGTCAATACTGCTCATTAATTGCGATGGACTTTTATTATCGGCAGTTAAGCCCTTTACTATTTGCATTGTTAAAGTATTATTATACGCTACATTCTTCTTCAAAGTTACATTGTTAATATTGTTTGAAGCGTTTATTAAAGCACTGGCCATTTCTACATTGACGTGTTGTTTTGCTACGTTGGTAATAAAAGAATCTAGTGGCTTGTTTTTTAATCTCGTCATAAATATTTTTGAAGAAAATTCGTTATCCCATCCTATTAGTGGCAATAAATTCATCATGTGCATTAAAATACTGTTATTATTGATTCCATATATATAGGGTTCCAATATTAGTTCATTATAGTGGGTTTTTATAATATTTCCAATTATTTGACTAGGAGTTCCCTTACTTAAGAGAGATATTGCTATTATTTCATTACCCTTATTACACGCAACAAAAATTTTGTCTAACGGTATATATTGTAACATTTTTCTTTCATTATTTAATAAGATTGAAATAACTTTTTTAGTGCTTTCATTATCTAGGCTTATTATGGCAGAAATATATATGTTGCCCTTTTCGGGATTATTTAGTAGATCTGGATTTCTTGCTATGAACTCTAAAATTGATAAATCATTTTCTTGAATAGCTTTATTTAAAACGGAATGAAAATTTTGATTGATATTACTTTTTAAATCAAATTCTTTTGTTGTATTCGCCATAGGAAACTCTAATATACTTTTATAATTATATGTATAGTGTTTCTAAAAATTGGATTGATATTCCTGTATGATTGTTTGATTATGATTTTGTGGTGTATAATGAAAGCATGGATATGAAAGTGGAAGACCTGTTTAGTAAAATTAATTATACGAACAAGGAAAGAGATTTTACATACAGGGAAATCTTTTTACGCATAATTTCTACTACCGACTATCAAATTAATATAAAAACTTTTGATGATGATGAGGGCAAAATAGCTTTTTCTGTTTCTGCAGAATGTTTTGGCTTTAATTATGATTACGTTAAGCGGCATCAAAACAAAATATTCTCTAATTTTTTTGCTAATTTTCTAGGTGATTTCCTTGTAAGAGAGAATATAGACAGGTTTGCCAAACTTGTAACTAATATGAATTTTGATAAGTATAATAATGCGGTTAATAGCAGAGAACATAAAAATTTCGGTCTTGATTTCTCTAATAATTCGTTTATTTTAACTTTTCATGTAAGTTTAATACAAAACATACTTTTTGATGAAATTAGACATCAAATGAAGACAATTATGTGATATTATGAATAGTCCAAAAGAAAAAGAACAAGAAGAACAAGAAAATAAAACGATTTCTACGGATGATAAAACGGTTATAGTTTATATACCGGAAAATGCCAAGATTAACGAGAGTAACGGTCCAATGAATCCGCCTGAAACAGAATATGAGAATGTTCGTTGTTCTTTTGACAGAGATGTTGTAAAAACCAAAATTGTTATTGGAGGACGTTACAGTGTCAAAGATGGAGAAGGGCTGGATTGATTTTTCTGAATTTAAAAATGATACTACGGAAGCTTCACAGATAAAATTACGATCAATACGGTTTCACAATTATAAAGTTTTTGATGATTATTATTTGGATTTTTCAGATAATAACTCGTGTAAAAACTTCGCTTGTTTTATAGGTTCTAACGGAAGTGGCAAAACAACGATATTAGATTGTATACAAATGATTTTTTCCAAGTATGATTCCTATGAAGAAAAAAGACTTGTGGCTAAATTAGGACGATCTGTAAGACATACTTCCAAAGATCATAATGGTATTTATGATGATAGCAACTTTCTCATTTCCGCCGATATCATGATGCCAAATAAAAATTATACTGTTGAAATAACTAAAAACGGCTTTATAAAAGATCATCCCCCCGAAGTTAAAGATATAATGCAAAGAATATGTTTTTATGCCAGATTTGATTTTGAATTGCATCAATTTCAATTAAATCGCTCTAAGTGGCTGATGTTCAAAGAGTTATTTGAGTCTGTAACTGGATTTGAAATAGAAGAGAAGTCCAATGTATTTGATTTAAGTCAAGATCCAATACAGGCAAAGTTGTTAAATGATTATGTATTGGGATTTTTTGTTCATAAACCAAATGAAATCATAAGTAATAACGAGTGTAGTGCAGGAGAAAAGAAAATAATAAAATCATTTTCTACTTTGCTTAATAAAGATTATATTCCCCCCATTATTCTTGTAGATAATATAGAAATGCATGTTGAATCTGGCAGACATATTTATTTAATAGAATCAATGAAGAAGTGCTTTCCAAATAGTCAATTGTTTACTACAACTCATAGTTATCAGATATCTAGGAACTTTGGAGACAGATCTCAAATTTATGATTTGCGCTTTATAAATACTAATGAATTGATAAGAAAAGAGCCATGGAGATTATATTTGATAGATGAAGTTAAAGATTATATTTCTAAACTCAAGTCAATCATCGTGTATAAAGAACTGACTGGCAACCTCATAGAACAGGGAGAAAGGATTTTGAAAAAATGTTATGAAGGAATCAATGGTTTAGAAGTTATGCATGAAGCAAAAACATTTATCAATGAAGTTTCGGTTCTTTATTTAAACGATATTGTTATGTATCATAATAAGTAGGACAATTTATGGTGAAAAAATATACAAAAGCAGAGGCGATTGAAAAGAGTACAGAATATTTTAATGGAGATTCACTAGCCGCAGAAGTTTTTGTAAATAAATATGCTCTAAAAGATAGAGAGCAAAATATATTAGAATCAACTCCAGAACAAATGCATAGAAGAATAGCGGCTGAATTTGCAAGAATAGAAAAGAAATATCCCAGCTCTATTAGTGAAGAAGAAATATTTAAGTTGTTGGATAAATTTAGATTTGTAGTCCCTCAAGGCAGTCCAATGTTTGGTATTGGAAATCAATATTACACTACAAGTTTGGCCAACTGTTTTGTACTCGATGTTGTTGATAGTTATGGCGGAATTTGTTGGGCAGATGAAAGAATTGCACAGGTGGCAAAAAGACGCGGGGGAACTGGGGCCGACATATCTTCTTTAAGACCAAAAGGATTGGCAACAAATAATAGCGCATTAACAACGGATGGAATTGTCGTATTTATGGAAAGATTTTCTAATACGTCTAGAGAGGTTGCCCAGTGCATTGCCGAAGATCAAAGGGTCTTAACTAAAAACGGGCTAGTGCCCATTAAAGAAGTAACTCCTAAGGATTATGTGTGGACACGTATTGGGTGGGTTAGGGTTATGGGCAACATGCAAAACATGAAACGTGTTTACAAAGTAGTAACCGGTAGTGGTTATGAAATTAAAACGTCTTTAGATCATATTTTTATGGTTTACGAAAACGATGCTATGAAAGAAAAGAGATTGAAAGACATTAGTATTGACGACGAAGTTGTTTTGTTATGTGGAACAAATACGGCAGGAAAAAATAAAAAAATAAAATTTAAGCAACACTATTACAAAAACTCCAATAATAAACCAAATAACTGCGTGTTGCCAACGGAGCTTAACGAAAATATGGCGTATTTCATTGGCTATAGTTATGGAGACGGGTATGTGGAGAAAAATAAATATGGAGAACCAAGAGTTTTGTCACTAGCTTGTGCGCATAAATATCCAGAGATTGAAAATAAACTTGTTAACATTATAAAAAAAGAATTTCATTATGGCGCTACATCGTTAAAAGGAGACGGAGCACTTAACAAGGTGTCCATACATAATAAATGTGTTGTAGATTTTTTAGATAATAACGGGTTGTTAAAAGAAAAGTCGGGCGACATTGTGTTCCCGCGAAAAATGTTAGGGTCTCCAACCGCCGTATTGTGTTCTTTTATATCGGGATATTTTGATGCTGACGGATATGCTTCTGGTAGAAAGAAGGGATATGCGTTTGCATCTGTAAGTTTAAATTTTCTTAAAGTGATACAGTCGGTTTTAATTTCTTGGGGTATTTTGTCCAAGATACACTCAGAAGACAGAAGCGATATGGGGTGGAAAGATTTACATACTCTTTCTGTAGTTGGTACATATTCAAAAAACATATTTGTAGATATGATGTCTGAATCTATTAAGGTCAAACTAATAAAAGATATAGGTAAAAGTGACAATTGGTTGACGCCATATAGGTCCAAAGACCTTGCCACGAGTCATTGTCAATATGATTTTGTACCCGATAACACACAAAATATTTCCGTGGCATGTTATCAAAAATTGGCGCAATGTAAAAATATTCCAAAGGGGATATTAACCAAAGATTACATTGTTTCTATAGAAGAATGCCAAGAAACAACAACATATGATTTGCAGTTAGAAGAAGAGCATCTGTTTTGGTGTGAAGGTTTTTATGTTCATAATTCCGGACGCAGGGGTGCTTTGATGCTTAGTATCTCTGTTCATCATCCTGAAATACTTAATTTTATTAGAGCTAAAAGAGATTTGCAAAAAGTAACAGGGGCAAATATTTCTGTTAAAATATCTGATGAGTTTATGGACGCTGTTAAAAAAGATAAGACATATGAACTAAGATGGCCTGTTGATTCGGATAAACCTGTTATATCTCAAAAAGTAAAAGCAAAAGAAGTTTGGGACGAACTAATAAAATCTAACTGGTCCGCAGCAGAGCCAGGTGTGCTTTACTGGGATACGATACTTAAGAATAGTCCTGCAGATAGTTATGCAGATGTGGGTTATAGGACTCGTAGCACAAATCCCTGCGGTGAACTTCCCCTTAGTAACAACGCATCTTGTATTTTACTTCTCCAAAATCTCACGTCATTTGTTTTAGATCCCTTTACCGATAAAGCAAAATTTGACGAAGAGAATTTTAAAAAGAATACTCGCATTTCTCAAAGATTAATGGACGACATGGTAGATTTGGAAATAGAAGCTGTTACTAAAATTATTGAAAAAGTAAAATCAGATCCAGAGCCAGATAAAATAAAAGCAAACGAACTGGATTTGTGGGAAGGCATAAATAAAACTGCTAGTGAGTCAAGAAGAACTGGATTAGGAATAACTGGACTTGGCGATTGTTTGGCAATGTTGAATATAAAGTATGGAAGTAAAGAATCAATAAAAATGGTAGAAAAAATTTATACAATAATGAGAGATGAAACTTATAGATCCTCCATAGAGTTGGCAAAGGAACGTGGGGCATTTCCAATTTGGGATCATAAAAAAGAAAAAGATAATGGGTTTTTAAATAGACTGCCTGACGATATTAAATCAGAAATGAAGAAGTATGGACGTAGAAATATTGCCTGTATGACCACTTCTCCTGCTGGTTCTGTATCTACCATAACGCAAACGACTTCTGGATTTGAACCCGTATTTATGGCAGAATATAAACGAAAAAGAAAAATATCTGACAATGAAAAAGAAAAAGCAGATTTTGTAGATTCAATGGGAGATAAATGGAAGGAATATACTGTTGAGCATCACGGATTAAAATTATTTAAAAAGATAACTGGCAAAGAATTCAAAGATAGTCCTTATAATGGTGCACAAGCTCACGAAATTGATTATGAAGCTCGTGTTAAAATGCAAGCCGTAGCAACTTCATATACGGATCATGCAATAAGTTCTTGTTTGGCTACCGGAACATCTTTTATTCAAACCAACAAAGGGCTGTTTGATATATCGGAATTGTGTTCCTCCAGTGGCAAGAAAGGTTTTGTTCCTGTCTTGGTTGACAACATAAAAACAATAAATAGCAACGGCGAACTGGTTAGTATAAAAGAGGGATTTTATAATGGCGTCCAAGAAGTGCTGAAAGTAACTATGGTTGGTGGATATGAAATAATAGGAACGCCAAATCATAAGGTCGTTGTTATAGATAGCAATTATGATTTGCAATGGAAAAGACTGTGCGATTTAAAAAAGGATGATTTTATAGTTGGCAGAAAAGGATTAAAACTAAGTCCTTATGCCTTATATAAAATGAAAATTAATGCCGCCCTAAATAAAAACTTTGATTTTGAACATAAAACAAATAGTAAAAAGATAACCATTCCACAGCACATGTCTCTTGATTTGGCTCTTTTTCTTGGAATTTTATGTTCTGATGGAAGTTTGGGTCCAAACGGAATTAATTTGTGCCAAATTAAAAATAATGTTTGTAACAAGTTTGAGATTCTTGTTCGCAAATTGTTTGGAGTTAAGACTAAATGGCAAAAAGACAACAGATCTGACAATCTTTATAATTTAGTAGTTAATTCAAGAATTTTAATGAGATATATGAGGTGGCTTGGCATTTCCAATCATGATTATATCAGGGTGCCAAAAATAGTTCGTCTTTCTCCTCTGTCTTATGTAAAAAAATTTATAAGTGGTGTTACGCTTGGTGGCTACGTGTCTAAGGATAAACTCTGCGTTTCTACTTCTGTTTCAAAAACCTACCTTCAACAAATTCAAATGTTATTATTAAATATGGGCATAGACTCTGTTTTACTAAAAACGGCAGATTGTGGACTTAGAAAACTTCCCAATAGTAATAAAAAATATAAAACAAAAAAAGCATATGGACTATTTATTTGTAGGTTTGAAGACATTAACACCTTTATGAACGAAATTGGATTTATTGAGGAGAGAAAAAATAACGAGTTTAAAACAAAATTTATAAAAAATAATAGCAACAAACCCATTGGCGAGATTCCAGATTTTGATTTGCGATTAAGATTTAGAAAAGAAATATTGCCAAAAATAAAATCCAAAAGATTATACGAACTCTTTCATTCTATGACCTGTAAAGACAAAAGAGATCGAATGATGAACAGACAAACACTATTAGAATTGTGCGATTTGGGCTTTCAGGTTAAGCCCATTTTAAAAGATAAGTCTTTCGTTTTTAGACAAATTAAGTCTATTCGTAAAACAGGGAAAAAGGTCACGCTAGACTTGTCGGTTCCTCAGGGACATAGTTATATAGCAAATGGATTAATTAGTCATAATACTATAAATTTGCCCAATGATATTTCCTTAAAAACAGTAGATAAAATTTATATGATGGCTTATGATGAGGGCTGTAAGGGCATAACAATTTATCGTGATGGCAGTCGTGAAGGAGTATTAACATCTACGTCAACCAAACATTGTGACGATTGTGAAGAAGCAAGTAAACAACTGGTCAAATTAATTCAAGAGGGCAAAAGACCATCTAAAATAATTCAGGCTTCTGCACCTAAGAGACCTGAAACAGTAGGGTGTGAAATTCATAGAAGTAAAGTTGGTGGTGGAGATTGGCTATTCTTTATTGGATTACTAAATGATATTCCTTATGAAGTGTTCGGCGGAGATAGTGAAAAATTTACCATTCCTCATAAATATAAAGAGGGTTGGATTATCAAAAATGGCGAAGATAAAAATGGAGTGACTCAATATAACCTTATTTTGGGTTCACTAACAGATGAAAATGAAAAACTTGAATTTAAGTGCATATCAAAACACTTTAATAATTATGAATATGGTGCATTTACGAGAGCAATAAGTTTATCTATAAGGCATGGCGTTCCGATTAAATATATATGTGAACAAATTACAAAACCTGGAGTAGAGGGGGATTTATTTAGTTTTCAACGAGCAATGGCAAGAATTCTTAAGAAGTATATTGCTGAAGGTGAATCAAGCCAGCAAAAATGTCCAATTTGTGGCGCAGATATGAAATATGTCGGCGGTTGTCCTAAATGTAAAATCTGTGGTCATTCAAATTGCGCATAAAGGATTTTATCACGATTTTTTAGAATTAATCCTGTATGCTAAAATTATCTTTATATAATAAAAATGACAAGTATTTCTTTGTTTTAAGTTATAATTACCGCAATATATTCAATTCTAGAAATAATTACTATTTGTCATATGGTATTAAACCCAGTTATGACAATATCCGAAGTGCTTATAATGACGCAATTACTATGTATAAAAAGAATCCTGTTTTTATAGAATATTTGATAAAAAATGCACAAGAACCAATAGAAGACATAGAAACAGATATCTCAGCCGAAGAAATGCTAATTAATAAATATTTAGACCTGTATGATTCTTTTGAAGATAGAATGAAGGGCTGTAAAGAAAATAAAGAAGAAGAAACCAAAATAAGAGAAGAATTAAAACTTATATTGAAAGAACTTAATGCCGTATCTGATTCTATTAAAAAAAGAGAAGATAAAATAAAAATTGATACTATTAAAGAGAAATTTGAAGCAATACAGAAGTTTAATTTTGTACAAGATTTTGAAAAGTCACAGGGGGTATTTGGGTATGAGGCACCAACTATTGCCCAAAGTGACTTATCTGTAATTGTAAAAACTGAAAATTTTGATTCAGAAACAGTGGAAGACGTATTAAAAAAATATGCCGAAGATGCTTGCAAAGGAATTGAGTATCTTGATTCCAATATTCTTTATAAAATTGACAATAAAAACAAAATAATAAACATATATGCCGTAAAAGAAGAAAAACAAATACCTGTGCTTACAATAACCGTTAACGATGATTTGTTTGTAGATGGTATATTCCCTAATGAACATATTTATGATTTTTGTCCACTATATTCTTTAGAGTTCTATCAGAAGTATTGGAAAAGAATAGTTGAAAGCATTGGTCATTATTGTTTAAAAGATAAAGATATTATTATTGTTGCAAGTCGTCCATTACCCGATATTCCAAATAATAAAAATGAATCTTGTCAATTAAAAGGCTGGTCAATTGTAAACGGTGAAGAAAAAAACATAGAACTTGTTTTTAGTTCGCCTGATAATACGTGGTTTATAAATCCGATGTGTTCTAATGTGCCGATTGTGCAAAAAGTTGCCTCCAAGTTTCCGGAACAAAAATATTTTAATGCTATCGTGCGCTGTATAGATAAATCATTAGATAAGCTATTTGGAAGAACCGGAATGGTAAATCAAATTGTTCCCCAAAACGACTGTGTATTTCTGGATGTTAATTTTGGACGTGGACTTGGAATAATAAGATTAATGGACGACTTAAAAGATCCTGCCAAAACACAGATAGAACTAATATAATAAGTTGAACTTTAAAGAGGCGCATGAACTACTCATTATTGTTTTTAAAATTAGGCAGTAATTCTGTTATAAATAAAATTAATATTAATTTTAATGAAAATATAATTGATTTTTGTTGTGATGCACAGAATAATTTTTATTTTATTACCTCAAAAAATATAGGATTAATAAAGAATAATAGCATTATTTATCCTTTAAGAGATAAGGATTTAACAGATATCACTTCCTTCTATTTTAATATGGAAATAAAAATGGGCATTATAGTTTGTAAGTTCGGGTCTGATATATATAGGTTTTCTTTAGATAATTATAACCAAAGAAGCATAATAGGTAGTTCTTCTAATCTTAAAATCGTTTTAGATAGATTTTATGATAAGCTTAATATTAAAAACAATACACAATGTGTTTTTTTGAATAATGGACAGGTTTATTTTTTAGTTCCAGACATGCACAGGGGTTTTTTTGTTAATTCGGGTGATTTAATTTATTGGTTGGGAAATGGCAAGGGTAAATATTCTGTTTCTAATTTATTAACCCAAAGTTCTTTTTATACTCCAAATGGGCTTATAAATATTGATAATAATACGTTTTATGTGTATGATGATGGTAATAATTGTATTAGAAAAGTAACTAGTAGTGTTAAACTGGTAAAAAATGATTTAGATTGTGATAAAAGAGGATTGCCACACTGTCATAAGTTACGATATAAAAACAATATTCTTTTTTTTATGAATGATGAAAGCGTCAAGTATTTTTCAGAATCAAACAAGGCAATTGGGACATTATATAAGAATAATAATATTGTATCTTTTGATTTAGATTCAAATAAAAACATTATTATTTTAAATAAATGAAAAGCGAAACAGACATACAACATAGTAGTTTCGCCACCGCTATTGACGAAATAAGGCAATCTACTCCATCTATTCAAAAAGAAGATATTATTGATAAAAATAATGACAAGCTTTTAGATATTATGACTTTTTGTAATGATAAAAAATATTTAAACTTGCCAGGAAACAACTTCCCTTTATATGTTCCTCAAAACATAATATTGAAATCCTTTTATATGGGGACTAAGGGAAATGAAAATCTGAAACTAAATGAGCAAGAATGGAAATGGCTTTATGATAACCAGGAAGACGAAGTAAGAGATGAAACAACTTATCATAAGAATATAAAAGATGTTATTGTTAAGTTGATGGAAAGAGAGAAAAAGGGGTTTATTTTTAATGAGTTAAATTTGGTTTTAGGTCGTCGTGGAACAAAAACCTCTCTATCGTCTATCATATCTGCATACGAGGCATATAAGTTATTAAAAATTAACAACGGAGATCCTCATAGTTATTACAATCTACCTTGGGATGACGAAATAGCAATTATAAACGTTGCGCTATCTCAACAGCAAGCAGGTAAACTATTCGGACAAGTACAGGCAAGATTAAGAAACAGTCCTTTTTTTAGAAATCGTATTGCCAAAGAAACCACATCTGAAATAAGACTATATACTGACAGGGACTTACAAAAAATTAAAGAAAAGCCCTCTTTGGGTGTTCCTGGCTCTATATTGATTTTGTGTGGACATAGCAATCCAGACACTTTACGAGGATTAAACACCATTCTTATATTGTTTGATGAATTGGCGTTCTATGACGAATCTGGCAAAATAACAGGCAGATATTTTTATGATACACTAAAGCCTTCTTTAGCTAAATTTAAATCTCGTGGCGATGGAAGAATGGTTGAGATTTCTTCTCCAAATACTATGAGTGGAGCCTTTTTCGATGTTGCTAATAGGTCTAAAAAAGAAGATAGAATATTGTGTTTTCAACTTCCTACATGGTGTTCTAACCCCGAAATACCATATGAAAGCTTAGAGGATGATAGAAATAGAAATCCCGAAAGATTTGCGATAGAATATGGGGCACAATGGGCAAAAAGCGGCACTTTCTCTAACTATTTTGAAGCTGATTTAATAGGTAGATGTGTTAGAACGGATTTGAAACCACACGTTAGACCTATGCCAGGATTTAATTACCATTTACATATAGATCCCGCCAAAAAAGGACGAAGATATGCTGCCGTTTTAGTAGCAAAAGAAAGATATACTAATCATATGGGTAGAAAACGCTTTAGAATGCAATTAGCAGGAGTTTGGATATTTGAACCAACTCCTGGATTGGGAATTCAATTTCACAAAGTTGATCAGGAAATAATAAAAATATGTTCTATTTTTCATCCTATAACCGTTTCATTTGACCAATATAGTTCTAATCATAGTTTAGAATTATTTCAAAGCCATGGTATCAATTGCAAACAAATGGCTTTTAATAGGGGTATTAAACAGCGTATTTATCAGAATTTAAAGGATTTAATGTTATATGAACCAGTTCCTGAATTATTACTTTATGACGATCCTAGACTGATTTTGGAATTAAAATCTATAAGATATAAGATTATTCAAAGGGGAATAAGTATAGTTCCTGATAAGTATGGAGAAATAGATACTGATGACATATCTGACTGCTTGGCAGGGGCGTGTGCGATGGCTTCAGACAATATAATAAGAACATCTTTGCCAGAACCCGTTGTTGTAAGAATGGGATTTGTTTAGATCAATAAAGGAAATAATTTAAAGTATAAAGAATAAATATAATACGGAAATTAGTATTAGGGAGACCATATGAAATTTAATCTTAAGTCCTATCAGAAAATAGATGGCGACGAGCACATTGATAGACGGTTACAAAAACAGCATGAAGACGTGGTTCACTCTATCAATGAGAAACAATTAGAAAATGTTCGCGCAGGTGAATCTATCGATTTGACAGAGAAAATGTTGGACAAAAATAGAACTGGTTCTGCCGACGCTCTTCCAGAAAAAAGAATGGAAGAATCCAAATCAAAATTAGCAACTCATAGAAATTCAGAAGCCTTTACTGGAGATTTAAACAAGTTAGAAGAAAAAAGATTAAAAAATGATCCTGTTGAAAAAGAAAAGTATGAACGCAGTTCGGAAATATCAAAAGACTTAAGGTGGTGGGAAGCTCCAGCGGGTAAAGATGGATTAAAACTAGCTCAAAAAAAAACAGTAAGTAAAACCGCCGCAGAGGGATTAGATTTTAGCGAAGAAAGCAGATGGGGAAGGGTAGAGGAAGAACAAGAAGAACCCGAAGAAGTAGACGATGAATTTCTAATAAACGAAGTTGAAAAGAATATCCAAAAGCAAGAAGATCCCGAAGAAAAAGAAGAAGATTTTGATATTGAAGAATCTGAAAAAAGAATGTTGATAACAAAAAAAGATTATAATGTGGCTGCTGGCGTTCCCTATGTTTATTTTTCAATAGATTATAGAATAGATGATTTTATTGGCGAAGAAGATGTCAAGAAAGCTGCATTGGCTAAAATAATAGAAGAGGACGGTAGATTTTTGGGACTTGTTGACGAAAACGATTTAATTGTTAAAAATGAAGGCACTATCAGGGGTGTTGGTACTGTTACTTTGAGAGGTACTGGAGAGAAGTTTAGAGCTATTATTGACGAACCCAACCCCGTAATGGAAGAAGCAGGAGCAGTAATGGAAGAGGTTTCTTTTGTAGAAGAAGAAATAAACGGAACGCCCATGGTAACTGGTATTATTAAGATAGATACAGAAATAAATGATGAAAACAAGGAAGGTATTGTTTTTGACGTTATAGATTTTATTGAAAGAAAACATCCTGATCTGATTATAAATGAAGAATCTCTGGACTTATCTAAATTACACGAGGGTAGAGTAGCGTATACTATCGAAGACGTAGTAATAGGAGGAGAGGACGATTTTGGTGTAGAAGAGTCCCCAGAAGGACCAGAAGGACCAGAAGGACCAGAAGGACCAGAATTGCCTGAAGAATCAGCTACTCCAGTTGCCGAAACTACGGTTCCTGTTGCATTGCCTGTTACAACGCCGCCAACACAAGAACCGCCAAAACAAATAGCTTAATATAATGCCAGATATTTATGTTAAAGCTGAAGTTTCTTTATCTACGCAATTAAAAGATCTGCGTCCGTTCTCTTATGGGGCTAAATTCGGAACCGTAGAACAAGTTTGCAAACAATATGGCATAAAACACGAAACGAAAGATAATTATATTGTATTTCATGCTCCAAAATCTCGTTTAATATATTTTGTTGAAAAATTACACTTTGCTGGTTGTATTTATGGCGAAATTAGAGAACCTAAAAAATGCAAATAATTCAATTAGAACATCCATTGACCTTAGAAGAATTATCACTGTTGAATAGTGTTGTTAAGAAAATTATTGGTGGCAAAAAGGATTGGACATCGCAAGAACTTCAAATTCAGCAAAATTATCCAAAAATCATAGAACAACTATTGAAGAATAAATATCAACAATTGCATTATAACAGATAATTAAATCTTGTACAATTATTATAGTAATCAAAAATAAATTGGAGGTTTTTTCATGAAGGTAGATATTATTGGTTTGACCGAAAGGGTTCTAAGATTTAATGCTCTCAACATAGTAATTCACGGCAAGCAAACGGCGAAGAATATAGAAATCGCTAATCCTGCACATAAACACGAAGTAAATGAATTGGAAAGAATGCAACTTATCAAGACGATAATAATTGATGATAAAAATAAAATAACCAGTGCCACCCCTGTTAAGAAGGCTGGAAGACCTAAAAGAATTGTAAGGGTTGAGGAAAAATCAGAAAAAGAACCAGAAAAAACAGTAGAAAAGACAACAGAAAATCCAGCAGAAAAAACAGTAGAAAAGACAGAAGCGCAAACCGAAAAACCAGCACCTAGAAAGCGCGGAAGACCCAAGAAAGTAGTCCCGCCAAATGAAGAAATGGGTGGAATAGCCGTTATTGGTACTGGTGGCAAGCCTATTAAGAAAAGAATGGTTAAAAGTATTGTTCCAGATGTAAATAACGCCGAAGGACCATTTATTGACGAAAAGGAAAACGAAGAAAAAGATAAGAGGGTCAAAGAAGACAACATATTTATTGACGAACAAAATGAAGAGCCAAATAAAGTTGATGATGACGGAACTGGCGAAAATAAAGACGACGATTTGCTCGAATAAATATTGAATTCTCTATAAAGGAAAATCAATATTTTTCTTAGAAATATTCTGTAAGTATGAAAATAAAAGCTTACAGAACAACTATGCCATTTGATACGCAACCAGGAACTAACACTTCGCTTTCTCCTACTACTGAAAAATCAATAATGCCATTTAATAACGTTGTAACTATTCAGGACGTATTAGATGGTCGTAAATATAGACTTCCTGATGCTGGTGGTGATTGGGGAAAAGGTGACGAAGAATATACCTCCTATAAAGAAGAAGGCGATGATTATAAAAGAGTAGAACGTGATTTAAAGATTTTTCAGGATATGTCTAAAAATCCCGATAAATCACAAGAAAAATGGATTGTTGTAACGCCCACACAGGTTTTTAATTTGTTTTCTTTACAAGCTGTCCAAGAACAAATTAAAAAACTAAAAGCACTGGATCAGCCTGTTAAATTTGTTTCTAAAGTAGCTCAATCTTTGGTTAATTCTATTTATGAGTCTATTAATAGTTGTGTTATGGTAGAATCTTTAAATTTTGAAAATAGAACCAAAGAAACCGGTTCTGCTTTTTGTATCGCCCCTAATTTATTTTTGACGTGCGCCCATGTCGTTAAAAAATACGACAAGAGAAAATCTAAAAATATTGAATATTCTAATGCGAATATAAGGCTTGTTCAAAATGGCAGTTTTTATAATGCAAAAGTTGTGAATATAGACTGGTATTTAGATTTGGCTTTAATTTCATCTGATTTAAATGTTGATGTTTTATCCATTGGAGATCAAAAGCCAATAGGAGAAGAAATAATTGTAATAGGATCGCCCCATGGATTTGAAAATAATATAACTCATGGAATAATCAGTTCAGATAATAGAAAAGTATATAATTATGAAGGAGCGCCCAAATATTTCTTTGTTGATGCAGATATTTTTGAAGGCAATAGTGGCGGACCAGTTATAAGTGCCAACGATAATAAAGTAATTGGGGTAGTTACTTTAATAATATCTTCTAGAAATTCGGGTTATGGATTAAATGCCTGTTTACAAACAAAATATATTAAGGATTTTTTAAATAAAAGGAGATAACATGAGCCATTGGAAATCGGGAAAATTAAAACTTATATGTTCTGAAGAAGAACTATTAAATGGATTATATAATTTAGTAGGTGAGGATTGGGCTAATAGATGGAAAAAACTACGTGAATCGGGAGGAATAAAAATAAGTCCTAAAGGCGGTTTGACAGCAATGGAATATAAGGGCAATACTATAAACAATGCCAACATAGTGATACCTCATGGACGCGATTCTGGTTTAAATTATAGTGATATGGCAATTATTAAAAAAGCTGGTGGCGAATGGGAAATAGTTTATGACTCTCCGCTTCCAGGGAGCAATATCACGGGCTCAGCAACTCTTAATAGTAAATTAAAAATGGCTGTTGCAAAGGCTAAAGCGGACAAATTTACTTCTAGCAATAAACAGCATAGAAAGATTCATGAAGAAGGAGATATCCAAAAAACGGGCAAAGTAAAAATGCAATTTATTTCCAAGGTGCAACAAATAGACGCACAACAACTTAAACAAAAATTAAGCGTATAGATAAGGATGTAAAATGAAAATATATAAAATGGCTAAAATATATAAAATGGCGGGATTTAACTTGGCACCCGATGAAATTGCATGGGAAATAGAAATAAGTGACGAGGGCGTTAGATGCGAAATTTTGGAACATGGAAGTGGAACCGGTTGCAGCGATAAAGATGCCGACTTTGTATTATATCAATTATTATTAGCTTTTGGACCCATGATTGAAATTGTTGGTGGCGGACATACTAAAGAATGGTGGGATAAACAGTATCAACACGCCATGAAGGGATTGAATAAAAAAGAAAAAGAGATAGTAAAAGAAAAAGGTAAAAAGAAAATTCTGCCTCCACAGCAGCAAGTTGAAAGACAAATGCAAAAAATTTAATAATGAAACTGTATAAAATATCTGAAGAGAAAGAAAATAACAGTCCGTTGTTTTCTGAATCTATTGTTAACGACGTATATTATAAAGGCTTAATTGACAATAAAGACAAAATAATTTGGAATGTAGAACTCAATAAATCATGGAAAGCATTTGAAAACAACATATATGCTTTAGATATTTTTGGATTTAATAAGTCTGTTCAAACAAGTGGCAGATGGTGGTTTAAATGTACTATTACCTGCAAAAGCAAACATGCGGACAATATAGATAGTCAAAATATTACTTTGGAATATGTGGAAATAACAGTATATCTCAATGTTGAAGATGGAAGAAGACAGGAGCCAGTTATTACATGGAGAATGACCGATCCGGTTGATGTTGCATTAATTAAACGAGACATACTGCTAAACAAATTGAATATTAAAAACATTATTTTTATTAATGAAATAAAGGGCGCTAAAGTTATTAATGGCAGACAAGTTATAGATGCAATAAGATTAACAAGAATAAGACTTGATAAGGATAAGCCCGCAGTATCGTTGTTATTGTACTATTTTAAACGAGAATCAAATTTTATTTTAGAATATGTTATTTTTGATATTGAACACGACAAAATGATTTCGTGTAAAAGTATTGGCACATTTGATACGCAGAATAATGTAAAAATTGCATTTGACAACCAGATTGAACGCGCTATTGCTAATGGATACACAACTAATAAATCCGTCAACTATATTCCCATTAATGCTAATTTAAGCAATTGGGATTTTATAAATAATATTCCTAAAACCGAAACAGATGTTATAGAAACACCAATTGAGCCAGAATCGGCTCCTGTTGAAAAAGAAATGCCCAAAGCTGAACCGTCAAAGGCTGACATGTCTAAATACTTGGGCGAAGATGTTCAAATAACTGAAGAAGATTTAATGAATTTCGCAAAGGGAATTAAAAAAGAAGCACAGGCGTATCATGATCCAGAAGGATTTTTTAGTGGCAATATTCCCGATTATGCTTTAAGATTTTTGGGTACTACATCGGTGGATTCATCCCAAATACAGTCTATGTTTGGACGTACAAATGAAGCAGTTACTTTGGTTAATCAATTTAACTCTTCTTTGTTATTGAACATCTCTTTTATCTTTAATTTTTCTAAAGGCGGAGCGTATGGAGTATATTTGTCTGAATTAGATAGAGCAATAAAAACCAAAGCTTTGCAAAAAGAACTGGAGAGTAAAGGCTATATTGTACGACCCAATGAAAAGGGCATGTTGTTTGCTTATTCAAAAAATCCAGAAGGTAACGAGCAAGAAACACAAAAAGATATTGACCTTCTCTATTCTCAACTTCAGCAAAAGGGCGGATCTGCATTTGGCATTAATATGAACTCAATATTAAATGCCGCAAAACAAGATGCTGCAAACATTCAATCAGAAGATCCTAATTTGTGGGAGTGGATTGCGGTTGTTCATTTGGGAGCAACGATTGTACATGAAGCAATACACGCAAAGGGAAATAATGACGAAGGACCATCAGAACAGGCAGAACAGTCCTTTATTGCATGGGCTTTACCAAAAGTAAATGAAATGTATCAGAAAAACCTAATGGCACAAGGCAAAGCAGAATTATTTGTACCCTTAATTGTGACAGATCAAACACGACATGCTAAAAAACAAACGTGGTATAAAAAAGCACAAAGTTATTTTCCTCTTCAAATGTTAAATAAGCCAACAGGTTCCGACTTAATTGGTAGATTTCCAAGAGATATATCAAAAAATTATGGTGAAACTTTAGGGCTAGGATTAATATTAAATAAAAATATGTCGTTGCCAATTGAAAAGAGATTAAGTAAACAGTTTATGACCGAATTACCTCCAGATTTAAATCAAGAACACGATATATTGGAATTACAGTTAAGAAAGAATACCAGAGGAGAAAGACGAATTCCAAGTAATAAACATATAGAAGAAGTGTTATCAGAAGATCATAACGATACCAATTCTTATAAAATAACAGAAGAAATACTTGATGATAACAGACCCAAACCAATTTTAAAAACCATTAATAATAAAATAGCAAGTAATATGCAAAAAACAGCTACCGTATTTGGTTGGTATAACAATTTAGCCATAAGCGATCAGTCTACCATTCCTGGATTGGGCGATAGAGTTATGTTATGGGACGACAGGGATGAAGATTTTTCACAGGAAGAAGATTGGATACGAAGTCAACCACGATACAATCCCGAATATGATATAAAAGGTATTTATTATAGATGGATTGAACCCAGATTTACACCGCAATTATTTGACGACATGACAAGAGATTTATCCAATACCAGTCCTGCTAAAAGATTTGCAGCAACAGTTGATTATAACGACTATAGTAAAATTGTATTTATATTAAAAACTGCCATAAATAAAATTAAAGATAAATCGATCAAATCAACCCGCTTTTTAATATCCGGTGATTTATTACCGCTTTTCTATAAGGTTCTTTCAAATTTAGATGTGTGTAAAGTCAAACATAATTATATAACCAAACATAACGACGACGATCTGTATTCATTATGGCTTTATAGCAAAGATGTAGAAGATGAGGTTATAGAAGATATAGAAAATAAGATACAGAATAAAAACCTGGATGATGAAACCTATAATATGTTTTTAAAACCATCATTAAATTTAGAAGATGTCAAATTAAAAATAGTGGAATTGTGTAAGCGTTATAACTTGAGTGATTTTTCTGTTGAATCTGTTGTTGGGGATAATGCATTAATGATTTATTCTCCTATTGGTGACTCAATATTTAAAATAGGCGAATTATTAGCAAAGCAATTAAAAGTGTCAAAAGTTAAATTTGTTCCAAAACAAAAAATTATGTACTATTTATATAATGGTGTTAAAATAATCTTTGAACAAAAATAACAAAGGAATTAACGGTATTTTTATAGAATTTTAATGTGTATGAAAATAGTAATTTCAAAATCTGATTGGGAACACATGAGAATAACAAAAATCGCACAGGTTTCTAATCCGGCATTAACAGAAGATCAATCAATAAATTATTATGTATATGATATGGCTGCAAGAGAAGGTATAAATGATAATTGCATTCTTTATGGCATTATTGAAAAGGATATAGAAGGAGCACGAAATTTAGCGAGACAGCGTGGTGGCGGAGTAATATATTCCATAGTTTATAGATTTAATGGACAGAGACTTGGAGATGTTAAAAAAGAAGAAGTTATTAATATAGGACAATAAAATGCCAATTCCGGTTAAAAGATGTGATAATGTATCAAGCATGGATTCAATAGATTTTTCTGCACTTTTAAACAGTTTTAATACTACTTTAGAACAAACAGACAGTTCTAAGTTAAATATAGTTGCCAGTAATAGAGATGCAGATTTATTAATGGATATATGGGAAAATTCTGAGTGCAAAAATGACGACTTGGTAATTAAACCAGGATATGAGGTTGATAATTCTGATATTATAAGACTTAAAACCAGTGGATTATTAACCGGCGATTCTGCGCAAATAAGTTTAACCAAAAGAGGCAAAAAAATCATTACGGTTATGTTGTTAGGCGAACCGAATAATTTTGAAAAAAACAGACAGACTAAAAAATTTAATGAAATATTGGCAAGTATAAACAAAAGAGGAAAAGCCGGATACAGAATACCCCGATAACCATGACATCTTTTTATTCAGAATTCACACCAAAAATGAAAAGAAATAAAGCCGATATAAACTTCTTTAATTCTCTTACTGAAAATAACAATATAGAAGTAACCATTAAAAGAAATGCATGTAATATAGAGTGTCCGGACGATGTTAGTGATAGTGTAATTGAATTTTTTGAACAGAACGGCATGGCATGGCAACAGTACTAAAAAAGATATTTGTTGAAGTAGCGGCATCAAACTTAAAAAGACATTATGGTTTGATGAATAGACATTCTTTGGCTAAAAACGATGGAATGCTTTTTAAGTTTGATAAACCTGATAATCTTAATTTCTGGATGCAAAATACGTATATTCCATTAGACATAGCGTTTATAGACGATAATGGGCAAATTCTTCAAATTGAATCAATGAAGCCACTATCTACAAGACATATTACTTCTAAAAACAAATGTCGCTATGCATTAGAGGTCAATCGAGACTGGTTTAAAAACAATGAAATAAATGTAGGACAATTTATAAACTCGTCTAACAATATAAAAAGACATGGCGTATCTTTAAATCCCGTTAATGCCGATGTTCAAATTGATTTAAATAATAAAGAAAAAATTAAAAATGCCAATTTAAAAGATATTGGACTTATTATTATTTACGTGACAAAAGATGGACAGACCTTACCACCAAAAAGAATTGTTCCACCATTTAATTTAGAGCGCGATGAAAACGGCAAAAACGATGCAATATTAAAGGCATGGGACGATCAAACGGCATCGTGGAAAAGCTTTATAATTGACAATATAATTAGTGTGGAAGAGGATGTGGAAAATAAAAAGGATATTAATAATTAAATTAGAAATATATAAATAAGGAAAATTTTTATGAAAACATTTAATTTACAATCTTATTTAAAGAAAACAGCATTTTACGATGATGGACGCGGATATATGTTAGGATTAACAAGGGCCTTTTCTAATTGCTATAAAGAAAAAGTAAAAACCATGAGTCCTCAAAAGGCATGGGATAGTTGTAAAGAAGAATTTCAAAAACCTATGGATAGTAAAAATAAGTGGACTACCAATCATTGTTCTACTGATAAGTGCGATGCTAGACCCGAAACAGACGCTAAAACACCTGCTGCCAAGAAGATAAAATAAAAAAGGGTTTATTTAAAAATTTAGGAATAATTAAAATTAAGGGTTGGTATAGGTAATTAAAATTAGGAGATATAAAAATGACAAGGATAATGCCAGTTGGTAATTCATCTAATTGGACGGAAAAAACTGCTGAGACGGAAAGTGAACTGTTTACGGCAGCTAAAAATTATATAAGCAAGAAAGTAGAAGCAAAAGTAGAGACAAAGCCAGAAGAGAAGAAAGAAGAAGTCAAAACCGCTGCCATAGAAGAGAAAAAGGAAGAAAAGAAAATGTGCGAAACTTGTAAGTGCGATCCTTGTACTTGCAAAGCCGCTGCTCCTTGCGCTACGCCAGCAGTTGACGCTTCTGTTGCCCCTGTTGCAGAAAAAGCAGATACAGCAGTAGAAGAAGTTAAAGAAGCCGTTGATGAAGCAAAAGTAGCGTTAGAAAAAGTAGAAACCAAAGTAGAAGAGGCTACCGGAGTTGCACCTACGGGTAAAGAAGACGTGGCAAAGGAAGTTGACGAAGTAACGATTGAAATTGAAGATGACAAGCCAGAAGATATTATTGTTGAGTCTACACCTTCTATTACGCCTGTTGCTAAGTCCGACGTTAAGACAGAGAAAACAGCAGCAGTTGAAGAAGAGTTCTTGAAGTTCTCTGCTATTAGTCCAAAGAATCGTGCAAAACTGAAGAGTTATTGGGGCAAGGATCTTGGTTTTCCTGCCGATTACGTTGCATTGTTAGTTAAAGACTACGAGAAGTAATTCTAATTAGATAATTGAAATAAGGGGTCGTTTAAACGACCCCTTATTTTTTGTATAATAAAAATGTGAAAAAAGACTACGTTTATTTAGTAAATAATAGTCCCAAATTCATTAAATTAAAAGAAGACTGTATAGAATCTGTAAAGCACTCATCTACTGGAATAATCAATTTTGTTTGTAATTATGAAGATCCTTATTTAGTTGAAACGTTTATTAAAAATTGTTTTGCGGCAGAAGAAATTTATCAATGTAATTATGAATTAGACGCTATTGAACTACAAAGAGGACAAATTAATAGTAATATTTGTATAAATTTTTTAGACGAATATGTATTTGGAACTTATAAAAAAGATAAAGAAGATAATTTTGTAATAGATCCAAATACAGGAATAAGAGAACGCAATAAAGATGGCTTTGTTAATAGAAAACAAGTAAATGAAGACAAGTTATTAATTATTAAAAACATAGACTACTGTGCCGATTTCTGCAATAAGATTCCTGGTAAAATAGAACCACAGGCGCTTTATATTTTTGATAGTTTTAGAAATCCTAATATACGTAAAGGACATAAGTTTTTATTAATTTCTAATATTAAAATAGAAATGCCGTTTAAAATACGAACTATAGAAATAGGTCCAATTGATGAATATGAGGCGCAACATGTATATCTGAATGTAATTGAACAATATAAAGCAAAGAATATAACTATAGACATAGATGATAATCAAAAAATACACATAATAAACAAGATTTGCGGGTTGACCTATACAGAAGCAATAGACGTTTTATTTAAATCTACAAGTCTTTCTATTGTTGACAATTATATAGACGCTAAAGTGTTATTAAAGAAATTAAGAAAAGCTATTAATTCTGATATTATTAATAGTTCTTTTGGCATTACAAGATTAGAATCAAAACCATGGGAAGACTATATATGCCCAAAATCTAGTTCTTTTACATATGATGTTTCAAAAATACTTAGAGATTTAAACGAAATTAATAGGTTAAAAAAAATAGAACAAGATAGTATTCAAATGGAAGAAAACAAAAATGATATAATACACAATATTGAAGCATTACAATCCAGAATACCTCATATTATATTGCTATATGGAAGGGGCGGAACGGGTAAAAGCGCATTTCCAATTCATTTTGCTGGACTACTTGATTTTGATATTTGGGACTTCAATATTAATGCAATTCATAGTAAGTGGGTGGGCGAAAGTGGAGAAAGAATCAGGACCTCTTTAGTACAAATAGAAAAAGCTTCGCATTTAGTTGTCAGAATTGATGAATATGACAGGGCAGTTGGTAGTAATGTTGAACATGAAATGCACTCAGCACACCAACAAGTAGAAGTGGAAATAATGAACTGGTTGCAAAACAAACAGGAAGATAATTTCTTTGTTAAAAATAATGTATTTATAATTTTAACCACCAACAATAAAGATAGAATAACCGGACCCATGCTTAGATCTGGCAGAATAGATTTGGTAATAGATATTAATAAGTTTGATAAAGAAAGTATAGTTCAAGCATTTTTCTCAGCACCTTCCAGAATACAAAATAGAGGAATATTGGTTCCATATTTTGTTAACGGTGTAGATTTCGCAAAGGCAATAAATAAAATTGATTTGAGTAAAATTGCTGAAATATGCGAGAATAAGGGGTTCACCGTTAGAGACATAGATACATTATTGATAGAAATGGCAACGCATTTATATTTCTATAATAAGAATAAAAAAGGTATTGATTGGACCACAGATAATTTTGTAGAAATAGTAAGCAAAAGTACTGGCTCTGCTTTGAATACACAAACTAATGAATTTATTCTGGGCGACAGGTTCATTAGTCCAAAAACAACAATAATTAATTAATAATATTCTAAAGGAATATTATCTTTTATTATTGAAATAAAGAAGTAATTATAAGTTTAATTAGGAGCGTATATTCTATATGAGTAATGATAATTTTTTAAATGAAAAATTGACTGTTAATCTTCGTAGGATGACCAAAACAGCGACCAGTTATTATCAGTCCATTGAGGGTTTGGAAGATATTAAATCAATTTCTCAACTTGCTTATCAAATGTTAAAAGCACCCAAGTATAAAGATCTAAAAAACAGAATTAAAAATGGACATGGTGTAATTAATTTTGTAACGCGAGAGCAGTTCCCAACTTTAATTGAAATGATATTTAAAGTTTCTTTACCAGAATCTTCCATTTATAGTTTTGGTACGGATAAAGAAGCTGGTTCAATTTCCGTGGATAGCAGAGAAATGTTTGGTACTGGACTGAACAAAATGGAAGATACTTATAAGGTTGCAGTACGAACACTAGACGAACAAATTAATGGTACAAAACAACTTATAACTTTTGATAAATTTAAAAATAATTTTGATCCCAAAACACTTGAGGCTATTTTTGGTAAACCGTCACAAGAAGAGGAAGAAACACAAGGTCCATTTACAGGCTACATGCAAAAAATGTTGATATATGAAGGTAGTTTCAAAGCTCTTGAACAGGTTAAAGCCGAAATAGATGCTTGTGACAGAATAATTGAAAATAATCAAAACAAGCTTAATAGAACAAATATAATTAAAGAAGATAATAGGAAAATCAAAGACGATATAAACAAGGAAAAAGAAAAGAAAAAGGAAAAACAAAAGTGTTATCTAAAGTTGCAGACACAATTAAAGGCAATGGGCGCTGATCTGGAAGCCCAAAGTGCATTCCCTACAGGCAAAGATATAAGAGAACAAAATGGTTTTATTCATTATAATCCACATTCTGATTTAATTAGTCAGTTTGAATCTTTAAATGAAGAATTGAATAAAGACACTTTAAATATGCCCCTTCTTTCTGGCAGGGTTTCTAATTTTATACAAAAAATGTTTTCTTTTGTTTCTTCGGCTTTGGATAAAAATATCGTAGAGAAAAAAAAGAAGTTAATGAGCTTCTTATCAATTTCTGCTAATGATAATTTGAAGGACGATACGTTTATAAGTAGCCGAAGAGATGATTTTTTAAATCGTATTTTAAGAAATAAAAGAACATTTCTGCGGTTAGTAGAAAATATTATTGGAGATGTTAATTCCAGAGGCAAAGCACTTATATTTGATAATTTCAATGAATGCATTTTAACACAAGAAGGCAATCCAAATAGTAAGGGCGTCAAAGATAAGTCTGTCAGCGATGATGGTATTCTTGAAAAATTTAATGCTCTTTGTAGAGTTAATGAAGACAAAAACAGAAATCTTAGACAGTTTGGCTACCCTATTGGCAAAAAGATGATTATATTAAAGTCTAAAGAACCGTTATTGGGTTTTGATTTTACCGATGTTGTTGATATGAACGATTTTAGAGTTGATTTAGACGAAGCAAAATTAATATTAGATCACATAATGGACAAGTATATAAGCGGATTAGTTCATGAAAAATGGAACGATTTTGTTGAGGCTTCTGAAAGAGAACTGGACGTAATTGAAACTACTGCTTTAAATTATGGTATTGAATCTATTCCTGAAAACAATGACCTTGTTAAAAAATATAAGACTATATTGTTTCAAATAAGAAATAAAGTTAAAAATGCTAAAGGAACAGAAGAAGATGTTAAAGAGGCAATAATGTCTTTCATGACGCAACAAAGAGATAGATTTAAGAATATGCTTGGTAGTTTCCAGCAAGATTTAATTAATTTAGGCAATCCTAATCAAGATGATCTGGAACGAATAGAACAAACGGTGGTTAAACTAACACAAAACGAAGCAATAGACATAATTACTAAAATGGTTAAAAAATATGCCAAGTACGAAGGAAACGCATTAAAATTTGATTCTCATAATATGTTGCGCGATACTGTAGAAATGGTTAATAATAGCGCTACGTGCACTTCTAGAGCACTAAAAGCCAGATTGCCATATGTTAAATTTGAAGAATATGCATACGGTAAGGGCGAAACTCCTGCAGAAAAAGCATGGTCGGGATTTGTTGGCGATGTAAAAGACAAGTCCGAAATGAGTAAGTTAATGAATGATAAACTAAGACAATATTATAACCAAATGAGAGCCATTAATAGCGAATTAAGAGTGGGCAAAATAAGAGATGATAAAGGAGAACTTGTTACTTTGACTCCCGAAATGAGAGAAAAAAGAAATGCGATGTTGGCATTTCTAGAAAAACAAATAATAGAAGAAAAAGCTAAAAAATCAATTTTGTCCTATGGAATGCCACACGTTTATTTGTTATATGGAGATCCAGGTGTTGGCAAAACTGTTTGGGCAGAAGTGCTTGCAAATGAATTTAATATGTCGTTAAGTGCATTTAATATTCAAAATGCATTGGAAAAATGGGTTGGATCTTCAGAAGAAAATACTAGAAAAATGCTCGCAGACATTCTTTCAACCAAAAATTGTGTTTATATTGCGGATGAGTTTGATAGACAGTTAATGAGTAAGGGCGGAACAAGTCAAGGCGATTCGGGAACAAGCGCACATCAAACACAGCAAATATTTGAATTCTTCCAACAACCAGAAACAGAAGAATATTGCAGAAAAAATAATGTGTTTTTTGTTTTTACCACAAACTATTTAAAAGAAATAGATTCTGCATTATTAAGTAGGTTCAAGAAATCGTTTTTTGTTCCTCCGCCTAAAGAACCACATGAATTTAAAAAATTTTTAGATGGGTTTTATAATATGCAAGAAAGCCAATTCAAAGAAACTCCACTATATAAAAAATTGGGCGGAGCAACAATGCCAGCAGATTGTTGGAAAGAAATTAAGCAACTGTATATGAAGAATTTAAATATGGAAGAAATTGCACAAAAACTGTCCGAACACGTTAAAAAAGGACACAAAATATTTTATAGAGATATTGGTTTTATTATGGAAGATTTATTGTCCTCTCATTATTTTTATGATTTAACCGAAGCAGAACGTAAAAATGGCATTAGAAAAACTCCTTCTGGACTTAAAATGACCACTAATAACATATTGAATATGATAGAGGTCGCTAACGCTGCCAGATTAAAAACACGACAAACCGATACACAGGCAATGGAGTCACAACTGAGACAGTCGGTAGACGCTTATAAGGCTATGCAGCAAGAAGCATTAGACGATTATATTAAGAAATTTGAAATATCACATCCCAATGAAAAATTTGACTATACCAAAGATTTACCAAAAGAAATGCAGGATGTAATTGATGGTATTAACGTTCCAGGTATAAATCAAATTATAAAACCCGAAGTAAAACCACCGGAAGTAGAGGTTTTTGATGACACGGCTACTGGTGGCGGTAGGGGTTTAAGAGCAATTACACCACCAGTAACTCCACCAGCAGAAGTAAAAGGGAAACCAGAAGAGTCCAAACCAGTTACTCCTAAACCAGAAGAAGAAAATCTGTTTGAAGAAATAAAGGATGAGACCGAAGAAAAAGACAAAAAAGATGAAAAGAAACCAAAAGTTACTTCAACAGAATACCTGTATAACTATTTAATTAAAAAAGGATTTATTACCCCTTATAAAGAAATAGTAGAAAAACGCGGACAATCATCCGGAATACCAGTTCAGGATGATTATAATGATGAGAATGGTTGTTTCAGATTTTCTCATCCTTCTAGCGGCATGAACTGGATGTTTATAGGTCCAAAATCAGCAGAGGTTAAAAGAAGAGCTTGGTACGAAATAGTAAAAAGGAATGATGGGGGCGTAAGATAATGAAAATATATAAGATAGGAACTTTAGAAAGCTGTCCTGAATGGTTAAAATCAGACGGCGAAAAAATAACAGTATCCAAAGACCTGCATGATCGTATTACAAAAATAGCAAGCATTTCCGTTGATGTTACCGAAGAATGCGAAAATATTGAAAATTGCGCCAAATCTAAAACGCCATATCTTTATAATCAAAAGTGGTCAAATGATGTAAAAAAAGAACTAAAAGAATATGCTTCTGTTTGTAATTTAGATAGTAATAATTTTAAAGAAATAGATCCTGATTTTATGCTTTCTCAAATTTCGCACATAGTAGAAGCGGCAGAAAACAAATCAAGCATTATCAAATTGGCGTCCGTAGAAAATCCCACCATATTAGATACCGCAAAAGAAATTATAGCAGATCCTTTCAAACTATCTAATATAAAAGATAGAGTAAAAGAACCAAATTGGCAAAATGTTGCAAAACAATCAATATTGACAGATAAACCTTCTATTTTATCAAATAGTATAAAGGCTGTTAGGGCAGATGAAAATTGTTGTTTAAATATTGATACGAAAGTAGCTAGGGGCACTAACAGTATTGCAGATCCCGATGCTATTAAAAAATTAACAGAAAGTAATGAAAAACAACCAGGAGAGATAGTAAAAGAACGCAAAGAAGCAGCTATACAGGAAAAAATACAAGAAAAGAAAAATCAAAACATAGAATGGCAAAACGAAATATTAAAGGCTGCGGGTGATATTGGTATTATTCCAAAAGGTAAAGTTTTTAAAACAGAATCTTGTGTTTTCAAGCAGGGTTATGGAACAGAAGATCAGCCAAAAATGGGAGCTTTTAAAACAGTAGATCCCGATTCAATGCCTGATAAAACGATGGGAGAAACAATAAGTGAATTTAATAAGGCTAAAAAAGAAGCTAAAAAGCATATATTTGAAGTTAAAAAAGAATGTGCGGCTTCTATTTCGGATGAATTTGCGCAATCATTAAAGAAATATGCGCAAAAAACATGAGGATAATTAAGATAGCGGCAAATGCAACAGATTATGAAACTTTATATAAGCATATATCTGATGCATGGGAATATTTAGATAAAAATTATGTTGGACTAGCTAAAGTAGAGTTAAAAAGGGCTAAAAGGAAAATTTGTGAAATGAGACCAGACTTAAAAAATATAGGGAGAAGATATAATGGATTTTTGGCGTAATGAACAAGATTTAATGGGTTGGATTATTCATCAAAAATCACCTGAAATCGCCGCGCATAAAATTATTGATATAATAGGCAAAGGTAAAGAAAATGAAAACGAAGTTATTATGACGTGTAAAAATATTATAGATAAAAATGATAATAGTTCTGCCAACATATTATTTCGTGCTCTTGCCAAATATAATCTTACAACTATAAAAGAGGGTAGTAATATGAAAGATAAAATTATTAAGGAAGCTCAAGCAGTAATGAGAAGCGATTCTTTGTATGGCAATTTACCGATGCGAATTTGTCCTAAACTTCCCGTTACCAGTGCAGGACAGCGTTTAATAAGCACATATAATTGCCGCCATTATTGCTTGGATAGTATGGTTTTTGACGACGATCCTGAAAGAGTATATTGCGCAGAAGCTTTATGGCGCAGACACGTAATGGATAAGTTTTCAAGAGAATTCAAAGACAAAGATGGTAAATGGGTTGGCGGATATATTAATGAGCGTTTCCAAGTAATTCAAGATGATGGTGGAAATCAAATGCAACTGGCTCATGGTGAAAGATCTAGAAAGCCACGCCCACACCAATATTCAACAGAAAGAAGATTGTCAGAAGCTCGTGGTGAAAAAACATATGATATTACAGCGTCTATAGAAAGTGACGGATTAATTAAAACAGCTTCCGGAAATGTTGATCAGTCTGATAAGAAAAATGTTTATAGTATATTTGACGATATTGTTGATATGAGAGAAGCAGGATTAAAAGAAGAAGATATATTAATTAAAGTAGCAGAACACTATAATAGTAATATAGAAGATGTGGCTAAAATTGCACGAATAGCTAAAACACAAACAATCATACATAACGGCAACCAATATATCTTTGAAAAAAAAAATTCAGCAGTAAATAGCTATCCGAACAGATCTACTTTAATTTCTAATCAAGATGTTCCTATTAGTTTATTAGATGGTAAAAAAGATGTTCTTCCAAGTAAAACCGAAGTAATAATTGATAATACAAATGCTTTAAATCCTGTTTTTACTACTTCAAATAATGTTAAATTCACTATTGATCCTAAAGAAGTCCCTAATTTAGCCCATATTTTTACTACCTTGGAATCAGATGGAATGCCGTTAATTCAAGAAGCAGCAGATGAAGTAGGGTTAAACGAAGAGAATCAACAACCAGCACCAGTAGCAACTCCAGCGGCACCAGTAGAAGTAACAGAAGAATTTGAAGTTCAAGAAAAATAAGAAAATAATTAAAATATTATTGTAATTTTGTATAATTGTATTGAGAGGATTTTAAATGGCAGATGATATTATCCAATCCAATAATCTTGATGCTACTTTCAAAGCTCTAAAAAATAAGAATATAATTATTCCTGAATCACGACAAGCAATTATTCGTAATCAGAATTATGCCCCAATCACTTCTGTAAATACGGGTAGTTGGGGTACTGGAAATAATAGAGTTATAACTGCTTCTAATTCCGGAATTATCTATGGGCAACCTCAATTTTTCTCTCCTGTACATACACCGATAAATTGGCAAATTCCGTCCAAGCGTAAGGAAATTTCGCAATGGATGTTTCTACCTAATACACAGGTCCTTACGCCAGATTTTACATATATTAATATAGAAGACTTGCCCTTTGATTGTAAGGATATTATTGAAGACAGTATAACTAATGGATTTATCTTTGAAATGAATAACCCTCCTAATATATTAAATTCAGAGGGAATATTTAATCAGCCTCTACGTATTAGTATGAGAGATTGTGAAAATAAACGATGCTTTAATATTAGTACTATTGGTAATTATAAGTCAATTAGTGTTTCTGAAGAGCATGGACTATACATTTTAGATGGCGAATTATATCGTGAAAATTACGACTGTTCTAATCAAAAATTAATTAAAAAAATTGAAGCCAAAGATGTTAAAAAAGATGATTTCTTATTGACTCCTATTCCTAAAGTAGGCGATTCAACCCTTGATAAAGACATGGCATGGTTAATTGGTTTTTGTGTAGCTGACGGGTGTATTTATCATGGCGAAGGTAGTTATTATGGGGTTAGATTCACTGGTCGAAAAGACGAAAAGGCCCTAATGCGTTGTAAGAGTATTTTGGAGGCTAATTTTAAAGGAACAGTATCTTCGGGACAACATGGTACAGGTTTGGGATGGAGAGTCTCTGTAACAACAAAAGAAGCTTATAGTTTCTTTAGAAAATATATCGTAAACAAGAGTATAAATAAAAAATTCTCATCGGAAATATTTAATTTTGATAAAGAAACACGATTAAACATTCTAGCTGGTTATTTTGATGGTGACGGCTGTTTTAGTAAAAAAGAGAAAAAACTTGTGTCTAGTAGTTATTCAAAAAATTTGGCAAATCAAATTTATTGGTTGTTACTTTCTTGTGGAATAGTTTGTTCGATTAGTAAAGTCAAATTAAGTGGAACGCATTATCCAACCAGTTCAACCTGTACTTACATGGTATATGTTCCCAGTTCTAAAGTGAATAGTCTTGTTCCCTATATGCGGGGCGATAAGGTTCCTCCTTCTTTTGTGCCTAAAAAAGAAAGACAATTAAAGTTTTTATACGTAAATGGCGAAGACACTTACTTGGCTCAACCGATAAATAAAATAGAAGAATTTTTATACACTGGAAAAGGCTTTGATATAGAAATGCCTAATGATAAAAAAGCATTAACAGCTAATGGATATGTGTGTTCTAATTGCCGCTTCTTTTATACCTCAGAACCCAAGGTAGCTTCTGCAATAGATTTTTATAGTTACTTCCCAATTAATGATTATGAACACGAATGCAAAGATAGAAGCGTTAAAAAATATTTTGATAAACTGAAGAAGAGATTAGATTTAAATAGATGGCTTAGATTGATGAGCCACGAAATTCATTTACTTGGAGATTGTTTTCCTTTTGTTGAAATTCAATGCGATCAATGTAACGGCATAGGCAAAACAGGTGATGAAATTTGTAATCATGAAGGTGGCACAATAAGAAGAATGGTTATTTTAAATCCTGACTTTGTAGAGGTTTATACCACTCCAATAAGTCCAGAACCTTTACTTGCCTTATTGCCCGATGAAGAATTAATCAATATGGTTCAAAGAAAAACTCCAGGATTTGAAAAATTATCTCCTGATGTCATAAAGTTAATAAGTGCCGGACAACCTATTAGACTAGATAATAGAAATGTAAGTCACTTGAAATATGGCGAAGGCGGATATGATAAATTTGGCACAGGAATGGTAAGAAGATTATTCCCTATTTTGGCTTATAAAACTAAATTAATGGTTGCTCAATGGCTTGTAGCAGAAAGACTTATAATTCCAATTAAGGTTGTTAAAGTAGGTAGCGATGAACGTCCAGCAGGTCCAGCAGATATAGCGGCAGTTCAACAACAATTAGCACAAACAGCAAACGATCCCAATTTAACTTTAGTAACTCACCATGCATTTGAGATCGACTGGGTTGGATCGGCTGGGAAAGTTCTAACATTATCTAACGAATTTGAATTTATTAATCAGGAAATACTAGATGGATTAATGATAAATAATGCTCTATTAAATGGCGAAGGACCTACGTTTGCTAATGCAGCCGTAGGTATTGAAGCCATGATAGAGCGTTTACAATCCTTTAGAAAAGAATTATCAACATGGGTAGAAGAGAAGATATATTTACCTGAAGCAATGCGCCAAGGATTTTTTGAAAAAGACAAAGATACTGGAGAAAATGAATATATTTACCCGAAAATCAAATGGAATCCAATGCATTTACGTGACCAGCAACAGGATAAACAATTTGCATTACAATTATATGAAAAGGGATTATTAAGTGCTCAAACATTACTTGAAGTGTTTGGTTATAATCCTGATATGGAAATAGAACGAAAGAGATTTGATGCTGTTCAGATGGCGGCTTTGGGTGGTACTGGTGGAATGGGTGGTGGAGAAGCTGGTGGCGGTATGGGCGGTTTAGGCGGCATGGGTGGTGGATTTGGTGGTGGTGGGCCTACTGCTCCTGGTGGTGAATTAGGCGGTGGAATGGCTGCACCTACTCCTGGTGGTGAATTAGGCGGTATGGGTGGAGCGCCTATTGCAGCAGGAGGGGTGGGTGGGGCAGCAGGTGGAGCGCCAGCAGCAGCACCGGCGATGGCGAGTTCTTTAAATACGATATCCTCTAATTTACAACCCGCAGATCCTTCTCAATTTGGCGGTAAAATTTTAAAAGAAAAAACCAGAGAAAAATTACTAAGAGAAAAAGAAAAAGTATATAATAAACAAAATAAAGCGGTTCAAGCAATTAAAGAACAGGGCGGTATTTTGGGAACTGGTGTAAGAGATGAAAAGGGACGAATAATATATACCAAGCCAGAAATGGAATTAATAAAGAGTATGGTTCAATATCGCAATAATAACATCATTAAATATCCCATAGTTTCTCAATTTGAAATAAAATATGGCAGTCAGATATATTTAACTGATTTTGCTATAGTTAGTTTAAAAATAGCAATAGAAGCAGATGGCGAAGCGTTTCATAGTTCCGAAAAGCAATTGCAGCATGATAAAGAGCGAGATATGAAATTAGCTCAAATTGGATGGACAGTATTGAGATTTAAAGACTCAGAAATAGAAAATAATGTTGAAGCCGTAATGCAGACCATAATAAAAACAATAATGCAAAAAGAATTAGTCATTCAAAATCAGGCAAAAAAGTTAAAAGAAGATCACCAAGAAATCCAACAGAATACGACTCAGACACAATTGTAATTAAATAAAGGGAAAAGACTATTTTTTCTTGAATTATTTTTAAGAATAATAGTCTTTTTTATTTATATGAAAATATTCGCCAGAGAAAAACTTGCTGAAAAAAATATAAAATGGGTTGAAGCATATACCCCTAAGACTTCATTTCTAAAAGAGCAATTTAATGATGTTATAGGCAGTGGTAGTTATTTCCGTTTTGAAGGTGTAAATTTAGACAATGGCGATGAGTATTATTGTGTTTTATCACCCGCAAATATTCATAAACCAAGAGCCAAGTTTTTTGCCGGTGTGAGAAAATTACCTGCCACTTATTCTGCCGGTGGAAAATATTTTGATAGTATGGATAGAGCTGCGGAATATGCTCGTGAAACATGGGGCATTAGTGTTCCAGATAATTTAAAACCATATACTTCTGCTCATTTATATGGAATATCGGGCAAAGTACATAAATGGAAAATTAAACACGAACACGAACAAGAGAATAAGGAAGATATAAAAAAATCTAAAAAGGATAAGAATATGATAATCTTTAATGCGTATGAGAATATGCTTGAAAAAGAGGCAATGGGAAAAACGTGGATGCATGGAACCGAACCACGACAAACAGGCAGAGACGCTTCGCGTTTATTTGATTTTAATATTGTTCAAAAATATATGAATGCGCCACCTGATAAAAAACTAGATCCTGATTATTATGGCGAATATTTTCCAGTTATTCAAGAGTGGGACGAGATAGTTAAACAGAATCCCTTTGTAAAAACAGCATATAGAGAGGCAAGAAATAAAATAACATCTAATTTGGAATATTTACGAACAGCATATGGAATTCCTCAAACTGAAGGCAAAAATTTCATGAAAAACTATATTGCCTATAATCCTATGCATGGTTTTCATATTGTGTATGTTGCGCCATATATAAGTAGTGGAGAGAGACATGGAACATCTGCCATTGTTACTCCTGCTATAAATAAATTTGTTGTATCTACCAAGCATTTTGACTCAGCTACTCCAGAGCAGATTTTGGCATCAGTAAGTAAACAAATTTCAGAATATACAGAGAATTTCGGCATAACATTTGAACCTTCAGATTTTGGATTATCAGTAAAAAGTCAATCAGAAGAAATAGATCCTACACGTAAAAAACAAAAAAGAGAAGCAGTTAATTATGAAAACGTAGATCCCGATAGCAAAGAAGGCAATCAACTATATTCACAAAAACCATTATTAGGCACAGGTAGTTCATTTTATATTAATAGAAATGGGATGAAAAAAATAATTGAATCATTTGCCAGAAAGAGTCCTGCATGGAAAGAAGTATTGGACAATATTTTAACAGAACAGGCAAAAGCATCTAATGGCAATATGGATAATATTAAAAAATTATTGGCTATAGATACTAATTTTATGAAAACCGTATATGATGAATTAAAGAAAAAATACGAATCTATGCCTAAAGAACAAGCTGCAATAATGGGACTTGTACCTCCGCCTAAATGGAAGATGGAAAGAGGCGTAGTAGGACAGCAAAGTGGAACAAAACCCCAAGGACCAAGAGTTGAATACGGTGATGTTAAATTACGCTTGGAAATATTGAATTTGTTAAGAGCAGGGATTGAGGAAGAAGCAAATAAGACAAATATTCCACTAGTTGACAAAATACAAGAAAATTTAAATAAAAATCCAAAAAGAAAATTGGCTAAATTTTTAATACCCAAAGAAGAAGTGCAGAAAATGTTAGATCAGATAAAACTTGATATTATTGTAAAAAAACCAGATGGTACAACACAAAATAAGACATACGATGAATTATTTAGTGAATATTCAGATAAGCGTGATGATATAAAAAGAGCTATTGATTTTCTACATCCACGACCAGGAACTACACCAGATATAAACTCATTAACGGGAAACTCTGCCAACTATATAGGTTATAACAATTTGGAAGACGCTCTTAAAGCCGCCATGTTGCATTTTTCAGGACAGCCGGTAGATCCTGGTTCCAGAGCATTATTGGGAGTAGCACATAGTCAGTTAGGTGGAATAGAAATAGATAAGCCTGATTATTTTGTCAATACTAATATTAATAATTTAGTGTCATTTAAACAAAAAATGGAAGAAAAAGGCGAACCACCTGCTCCAGAAGCAACGGCAAAAGAACTAGGTGTTGATATTGGATTTATAGAACCTACAAAAACACAAGAAATACCAGCGCCAGAAGTAACAGAAAAAGTGGAAGAAGTAAAACCATTAGAAGCAGTAGAAGAAACAGCAATAACACCCGAAATAAAACCAGAAGATGTTCGAATATCAGAAGAAGATTTAATGGGATTTGTTAAAGAAAAAGACAAAGATAAAACTATTGCAACAACGGTTAATAATCTTATAAAAATAGCAGAAGAATTAGATAATGAAGGAAAATACAATTCTTCTGAAGAAGTACATAAGATAATTAGGAAATATGTGTCACAAATTCCAAAAGTGATAAAGGGATAATTGTTTATGATTACAAAAACAGCTACTTTATCAGACATATTAGAAATATCATATAGTAATAACGATCAAATTATTAAATTGGCTTCTTCTAATTCTAAAATAACTATTGAACCAGGATCTGATAAACTAAAAGTAATTGAAGCAGAAATTAAAAAACATCCAACCGCACTATTTTTTCGCGCAAAAGCTATAAAGGCAAATGAACCAAATTCTAATGGTGATTATTTCTCTGTAGAAGAATTGTTAAAGTCATATAAAACATTTGAGGGCGTTCCATTTTTTACCAATCATGATAATCAAAATATTGAAAATGCCAAAGGTAAAGTTATTTTTGCGGAGTGGGATGAAAAAGAAAAGGCGATATATGTAATTGCATTTGTTGATAGAGAAGCATTCCCACATATTTGCAGGGGTATTTCTCAAAGATATGTGTCTGGTGTCAGTATGGGTGCAAGTGTAGAGTATAGTCTTTGCAATATCTGTGGAAACCGTGCCGAACGACCTGAAAATTTTTGCAGCCATATACGTAATAGAAAAGGAAGAAAATTCACAGGAACTGCTAAAAATGTTGTAACTGGAGATATAAAAGATTTTAAAGATGAATTAGTATTTGAATATAACTATGGTGTTAAATTTATTGAATTAAGCGCAGTAGTAGATCCGGCATGTGCTACCTGTCATATAGAAGATATAATTCAAAATGACGAATATCTAAAGAAAGTTGCTAATTTCCAAAATGGTATTTATATGGTTAAAACATCGGAAATGTATAAGCAATCTAGTAAAGAAGAAATGGATCAACTTAATCAGACATTAAAGACATTAGAAGATATTGCAATTAAATTGATTAAAAATAGAAATCAAGTCGAAGTGGAATTTGCCAGCGATTTAGTAAACATATTATCGGAATTACAGACTTTTGTTGACGAATTATCTGGCGCAGGATATGGAAATGTTGGTGGAGGAGCTATACCAGGAATTCCAGAACAAACACAGGCACCAACAGATATTACTGGTTTATCTCCAGAATTACCGGCAACACCAGCAGCACCAGGATCGCAACCTTTAGAATCGGCTCCAAGTGCAATGCCAGTAGCTCAAGAAACACCAATGGCAGGAACAATGACAGGAAATCCAGCGAAATCATTAGTTTCTATGCCTAATTTACCAATTACTGCTCCAATTAAACCACGAGCATCAATTAATGATAAAATACAAAAAATATCCAGTATAATTAATAATTTGAACGATAAATTAAATAAAATGGGGGATGAAGAGATGGCAAAAAGAAGAACAAAATCAGAGAAAGACGTTCAAACAGAAACTGCCAAAGAAATTTTATCAAAATCGTGGAAGGAAAAACAATTATTTTTAGAGTATATAAATAAAGTACCGAATATAGAAAGCGGAGATATAAAACTGTCAGTCAAGAGTAAAAATGATTCGGCTATAATTGTCGCTGAAAATAAGAATGATAAAACAAGTAGAGTGTGGACATATGATGACATGTCCGAAGATGAGAGGAATACAATTAGGGAAGATCCTCTCACAGCGGCAAAATATTTTTTAAATAATTTTGCTAAAGAGAATATAAATATACAAAAAGAAGGAGATAGTGTAATGACAAAAGATATTAAAGAAGCTGGTGCTCAAACTGTTAATAAGCAACCAGAAGTGATTACGGAAGCACAACTGCAAGCTAAAGACTCCTATCATGCCAGAACTAATGATATGGTAAATGTTAGTACGCAGAAACAGTTGGAAAGCAAGCGAACTGGAGAACAGGAAGTTCTTACAGAAGCGCAAATGGATACTAATTTGAAATTACATCCTCGTACCGAAACTAAGCCAGATCAGGTTACACAGGCTCAGTTGTCGGAACTCAGGAATGAAGCCGAACCGGATCAGATTACTCAAGCTCAATTGGAAAATAACAGGGTTGATGCCGATAAAGAAACAATTACCGAAAGACAGCTTGACGTTGTTGACACTCCATGGGCTAGGGCTGCAAAGGCTGGAAAAGCTTATAAGACAGCCGGTGAACATATGGGTGTTGTTGTTGATGTTCTTGCAGATAGCGTAATTTCTACTGGCGCGACTCCTGAAGAAATTGTTAAAGTAGCTGGTTCTTTAATTGCATCTACAAAGGATCGTTCACAGTTTATTACTGCAATGGCTGAAAAAGTTGCGGATTCTGAAAACATTGATTATCGTAAACGTTTGGCATATTGGGGTTCTAAGAATGTTAAAGTAGCAGGATTGGCAAGTAAAGAAATTGCAGAAACTATTATTGATGGTTTAAGAAAGGTTATTGCTGCTGACGGCACATATCATCCCGATACGGTTATTGATGCGTTAGACGTTGTTTCCGAAGGTAAAGATGGCGTTGTTGCTATTGGCGATAATGTAGATAAGAAATTAGCTGCTGTTAAAAATGAAGAAGTTAAAGTCAGTAAGAAAGATGAATTGCGCAATGCTTTAAAGAAAGCTGATACTGAAAAGGTAAAAAGGGATGAGGAAAGAAAAGAAGTTCTCGCAGCCGTAGAAAAGAAAGAAGTACGAGAATCTGAAAGAAAAACATGGACAAAAGCCGATACAATGATTGAAACCAATTTTGAAGAAATGGGTATTGCCAAGGATCAAACGGATATTAAGGGCAAAGAATTCAAGAGCCAATTAAAGACATTTGCAAAAGGCGCATTGGCAAGCAAAAACGTTAAGCTTGCTGCTATTACAAATGTTACAATTGATGGAAATACGATTCAGATAGCGGTTCAGACCGATTCTGGCGAACAATCTGTTGAAATTCCAATAGGTGAAGGCGCTCCCGATATAAATCCACAAGAAACTCTTCCAGAAGGTGATATGGCTGGAGAAAATCTGGAACAAGGTCTTCCTGTAGCTGCCGCATCAGATAAAAAAATGGTAAAAACGGCTCAAACTCCTGCCGGTGCCGGTGTTGGTCCTGCTGGTGGTGTAGCTGGTGGTCCAGGTGCTCCTGAAGCTGGATTGCCCACAAATATGCCAACAGATGCTGCTGTTGGGGCATTGACAACCGAAGGTCCAAAAGAAGAAATTCCAACGGCTGGTGAAAAGAAAATGCCTTATACGATATGTCCTGAGTGCAATAGTGACGACGTAGATGTTACTTCTGAAGATGATGGCGATATTAACTGCAAGTGTAACAGTTGTGGAGCAGAATATGAGGCATTAATTAAGAAAGAAATTGAATTTATAATTAAGAAGCCCACAACCAGTGTAGGCGAAAAGGGCGAAGAAATACCAGAAGCACCAGAAGTTCCTGCACTTCCTGTTGCCGCACAGACAAACTTAAATAAAGATACTATTGTTAGAATTGCAAATAATCTTAAAAAGCATGGACATGTTTGCCCTGCTTGTGGTATGACACGTTGCAAAGCTTCTAAGGACGAAAATAGTCACATTGAATATACCTGCCCTGCTTGCAAAACAGATGTAACCAAAGATATACTGGTTAACGTAAACGATCCTTCTAAGAACCTATTAAGAGTAAGATGGGATTTAGTACCTGATGCAAAATGCAAAGGATGTGAAAAAACTGCTAAGAAATTAGCTTCAATTGTCAAAGTACAAAAGATGATTAAGAATGCTTCAAATAGTAAGTTTCCTATGGCTAATTGCATTGAAAGAGTAGCTAGGAAATATGGCGGAAATTCTGTTGCTACTTATGGTCCATGCAAAGGTAAAGCATTAGCAGAATGTGTATGTGGTCAGTTGGAAAAACTAGGACTAACTAAGGTTAAGTATTTGACAAAATTAGCTAATTCGTCTACTCAAAAAGACCCTATGGAAGAATGTCTAGAAGAGCAGATGAAGAAAATGAAGAGTGAAGGTTCTGAACCAGATATTAAACAGGCTAAAACCATATGCAATTGTTTGAAGAAAAAGAACTTCTCTGCCGTTGATACAAATATATTCCTAGAAGCATTTGGTGGAGATCCTGATTTCAACGAAGAAGATTTAGATGCCATGAACGACGAGTTTGGTCCAACTGAAGATGCTGTGCCCGAAGAAGATATCGTTGTGGATGAGGGAGAAATTGATATTTCTGAACCTCTTCCTGAATCTGAACCTAAAGTTGAAGAAACGGTTACAATAGAGGTTAGTGAAGAAACTGCAAAGGAATTAGCCGATGCCGCAACTGAAGCTACTGTAAAAGAAGAAGCTAAAGAACCAGAAATTAAAGAAGAAATAGCAAAGACTGAAGAAATTGTTGAAAAAGTTCCCGAAGTTCCAGCAGTTCCTGAAGCAGCAAAAGTACCAGAAATTCCAGAGGCAGTTGAAACGTTAGAAGGAGAAAAAGAAATGGCTATGTCTATGCAGACTCATAAGTTGAGAAGAGTTGGTGAAACAGTAATTAAATTAGCTGCTACACCCAAAGTAATAGAAACAGTAGAAAAGGATGTAGAAGCTGGGGTACCACGTAGTAAGGGTACTATTGGTAAAGAAGGTCCAGGAAACATTGATGTTCCTATGAAAAAGCCTGAAATTCCAAGGGGCAATGCGGAAATGGGTAAAGAAGGTCCAAATAACATCAATAAACCTGCCGGATTACCAAATATTCCTGTAGATACTGCACATATGGGTGTTGAAAAGGAAGTTCAAAAAGATATGCCAGGAATTAATAATGAGATTAAAGGAACAGTTATCGCTGGATCTAATAAGAATATCAAAGAAGCAAAGAAAATGAAGGAAGTAGATACTGTTGAAAAAGACGTAGATGCCGGTGTTCCAAGAGGCAAGGCTACATTGGGTAAAGAAGGTCCGGATAATATTGATGTAAAAGAAAATAAACCCGAAGTTCCAAGGGCTAATGCAGAAATGGGTAATGAAGGCGCAGACAATATCAATCCAAAAGCCGATGGTCCAGAAGTTCCAATAGATAATGCACATATGGGACATGAAAAAGAAGTTCAGAAAGATATGCCAGGAATTAATGACGAAATGCTTAAGAATGTTGCCAGTAAGCGCGAAATACAACTTGAAAGAATTGCCAATGCCAGAAAAATAGAAGCTATTAAAGTTGCTGCTAAATTACTTGCAACCAGCAGAATAGACGAAAATGCTTATGATAATGTTGTAGAGGCGCTTTCTAAGTTTGAACTAGATCAAATTAGTAAGGTTGCAGACAGCATGTATCCAAAGCAGATTAAAACTGCTAGCAAAGAAACTACTGATGTTGGACATGGTGTACCTGCCATTGTTATAGCGTCACAGAATATTGATGAAAAAGCCAACTTCGTAACAAAATTAAGTAGTGCTTTCACAGTTGGTAGTAAAGCTTTTAATGAAAATTTGAAAAGATTTGAAGAATAATTAATATAATAAAGATTATTAATAAAGGGGTGATTAAATATCACCCCTTTATTTTTTTAAAATAAATAAAGGATTTTTATTTATTTTATAGAATAAGAAATACCAGATAAAACGATATAACTTATTGGGTAACAAAAGGTAACTCAAGAAGAGAAATAAAAGATATAAAGATAGAAGAAAATATGAGCCATAAAGAAGAAATAAAGGTGAATATAAAATTCATTAGGAGGAATTAAAAATGGCACTTGTTGAGAAATTTCATGTGGTTGCTGCGGAAAGAACAGTTGCCACTGGTCAAACGATTAAGGAAGGTCAAGTTGTTTCTCTGAATACATCTGGCGAAGTTGTAATTCAGGGCGCTGCTTTCCCTACCCCTTATGGTATTGCCGGTGACACGAAGAATACTACTCAGTCGTACATGCCTGGTGTTTCTAGTGGTTGGCAGAACAGGGCATCCGATTATTATGATGAAACGAAAGCTTCCAGCAAAATGACCGTATACCATTCCGGTGGCGAATTCGCTACCGATATGTTTGCGGCTAACGTTGCTGCTGCTTCGCCTTATGCTACCTTGTATGCAAAGAGTGGTTTACTTGATACCGATAACGCTCAGAGCACAGTTATTGTTGGTTATTTGACCCAAGCTGATGCTGCGTATCCTTCCGGAGTTCCTGGCACGGATACAACTTATGGCGATATGGCATTGTCTAGCGATAGCTATACGAATGCTGCTGTAAGCAACGTTTATATCGAATTCAAGCTGGTAATATAAGGAAAATAAAGGTTTATTTTATAGGCAATTCCCTATAAAACAATCAAATAGGAGAGATAATTAAAATGACACTTGAAAAGAAATCAGTAAATGCGGAAAAAGAAGCACTTATTTCCCAAGTTCTAGATACTCCAGAGGGTCGCGTGGCTCTGGCTCAGGCAATGGTTGAACCCATTCGCAGAGCACTTGAGTATCAGGCTGTCGGACGTAAACTTCTTATGGTTGACGAACTTCCTCAGGGCGCATATGCTCGTTACGAAAAAGACGTAAGGGCAACGGCATGGGTTATTTCCCGCAGGGGAGCTGTGCCGGATATGATTATTGAAGGTGAAGAAATTCTAGTTCCATTGTTTGAAATTGCTACGAACCCTAGCATTCGTCTATCTGAAGTAAAAGCTCGTAGGTTCTATATTGTTGACCGTGCGCAGATTAAGGCAAAAGAAGCTATCCAGAAGGAAGAGGATACGAACATTCTGGAAGCAGTTCATGCTGCTCCGCCTACGGCTAACCAAGTTATATCAACTGGTGGTGCGTTGTCCCTTAACGCATTGAACCAAGCATTCGCTACGATTGAACAGCACGACCTTACGGTTGGCAAGATTGTTTGCCACGCACTACGTTATGCAGATATCCGTAACTTTGGTAAGACCGTATATGACGAAGCTACACAAAAAGAAGTATTGACAACTGGTTTATTTGGACATCTGTTCACAGCAGATATTCACGTAACTTCCCGTTGCCGTACTGCCTATGTGTATCTGTTAGCTCCTGCTGAATATGTTGGTGCATTCCCTATTCGACAGGACATTACGGTTCTTCCAGCAGACGACCCTAAGAAACTACGCCTAGGTTGGGTTATCTATGAAGAAGTTGGTGTAACGATCATCAATAGTTACGCTATTGCTCGTATTCAAGTAACGGCTGGATCGTAATCGATAATATAGATTGAAAAACCAAAAGACCCCTGATGCAAATCAGGGGTCTTTTTTTATCTGTATAATTGGTATGTGAGCAAATACCGCTTAATACTTAAAAATTGCTATTTAATCCAAAAGATGTCTACTACTGCTATTTCTGCACAAAGTAAGCAATTATTTGGGTTTTATGTTAGTCCTGCCACAGTTTATAATGACCTAATTAAATATAATATACCAGTCAGATCTAAGTCGGAAAGTGTTTCATTAGTTACCAGACCTATTAATTATAATAAAACTTATCTAAATAGCGCAATGATAGAGTGGATAGATGGATTCTTATTGGGCGACGGGAGTATACGATTTTCAACAAATAAATATAGAAAAACCAAGAATCCAGGTTATTGTCGATTTTCTGTGGCATCTGTAAAAAAGCAATGGATGCGGTATGCTATTTCTAAATTTAAAGTATATAATATAAAACACGAGCATAAAAAACGCTATAACAATGAAAGAAACCCTAATACTTTATGGATAAACAGAACCAATGGACATCCAGATATAACCAAACAAGCTATTCGGTGGTATCCTCATCCAGAATGCATAAAAAGAGTACCCAAAGATATTGTAATAACTCCAACCAGTGTATTATTATGGTATTTAGGTGATGGATCTTTAGTTAATAATCAAAATATTAAACTAGCTACATGTGCATTCAGTGATGTAGAAATACAAAAATATTTAATTCCCAAATTAGAAGCGCATGGAATTAGGTGTTATATATCTCACTGGAAAAAATATCCTTATATAATAATCAGACGTAATTCTGTTGGGCGTTTCTTTTTTTTTATTGGCAAGAAATCACCTGTATCCTGTTACGACTATAAATTTAAATATAAAAAATGGTATGATTATAAACGCCTTTCCGATATAATTAAAAATAAAAAAGATAAGTGGAGAGCCATATATTACTATAAAGTTGGCAAATTAAAATGTTTCAAAAGTCCTGGTAATAAGTTCTTGTTATTTAATTCTGCGCAGGAAGTTCAATTAAAAAACATATTGAAAAGCAGTAGAAACCATATATAATACTATCATGTCATATAGTTTTTTACATAACAATTTATCTTGGAAATCATTTTTGTCCAGTATGGCGCGTGATATAAATGAACATGATGGTATATTTTCCTGGTCTATATACAGTAAATATCAAATAGCTTTTTCTCGTCATGTTAAAGAAAGTGATTTGATATATTTGAATAATTTTGATAAATTCACTTCTTTTTATTTAGATTTAGCGGACATAGATATTCTTTCTAAACAATATAAAATAACTAAATCACGCGATGACGATATAATTATTCCAATAGAAAATTTCAGTTTAAAAGGCAATAAATATATAAAAATAAGAACTTGTATAAATAATAATCAAAAGAGAAATTTTACAATAGAAAATAATTACAGAGATTACAATGATGTGCTTGAATTTTTAAAGCGTTGGGATGATACCTGTGGAGAGCGTCATTTTCAATCTAGAACAGGTAAAAATAAATATTTCTTTAAACATAACTTCCATTTAGAGGGTATATCTGTTTTTATATATGATGCAAATAAATTAATCGCTTTTGGGGTATTATCATGTCCTGTTGATGGTAAAAGCGCATACGTAATAGGTAAGGCGTTATCATTGGATTATAAAGGATTGTCTGAATATTGTGATGTGTTATTATATGAAAAAGCGCGGTTATTGAATGTTAAAGAAGTTAATTTGGGTGGTGGAGATAAGGGTGTAGTATTCTATAAAATGAAGTTCCCAAATGCTTATAGGAGAGAGAGTTATGACATCAAAGCAATGCGGATATAAAGAGACAATAGAGATAGATGGTAATAAATTAACACGTTCTTATATTGCTGGATTGACTAAAGAACAACGTATAGAATTAGCTTCAAAACTATTCAAATATTTACGTGATTTAGGTTGGATGTACCCTGATTTTGATGAAGATTATAAAAAGTCTTATCAGAAAGTTATAGATTATATACCCGATATTAATAAAAACGATATATATAACAATGTATCTTTAGGAACCGATATATGTCAATATTTCTGTCGCAAATCATATTTCAATACCACTGAGAAAATTAGAAATAAAATTAACCCATCATTTATAGACAACTTCAATAATGACGACGTATTAAAAAAGATATGTTTAAATAGAATGGGATTAAGTTGGTTTGAAAATGAACCGTTAGAGACATTTAATTTAACTCCTAAAATGATTATGTATCAAGCTCAACGTTCTATGAGATTAGTTCCAAGTATCAGTTTTTTTAAACCAGGAATAGCAAAATACATATATCTTAAATACAGTAATGAAAAAGATGTAGTATATGATTTCAGTGCTGGATTTGGCGCTCGTGCTTTAGGGGCATTAAGTTGTGATAGAAAATATATAGGCATAGATCCCTTAACTATTCCAGAAATAGAAGAAATGTTAAAGTTTCTGAATATAGATAAAAATAACTACTGTTTAATAAATGATATGTCGGAGAATTATAATTTTAATGGAGAAGTAGATTTAGTATTCAGTTCGCCGCCTTATTATGATCAGGAATATTATTCGTCCGATATAACACAGGCATATAATAAGGGCGAACAATATTTCTATGATGTATACTGGACAAATACAATTATTAATTCTAAAAAAATATTGAAAAAAGATAAATATATGGTAATAAATTTATCCGACAGATATCCTAAAATGCTGGAAATAGTTGTAAAAATTATGGGTAACTATGTGGACAAAGTATTTCTAAGAACAGTAAGATCTCATTTAAATAAAACGAGCAAAGAAGATGCTACGAAATATGAACCAATATATGTGTTTAAGCATCAATGAGTTATAGAACTACGCCGACACCGCTTTTCCAACCTTCGTAGTCGCTATCTAGATCAATTATTTTTACCAGTTTATCTTTAAAGTTATATTTCTTTATTTTTGCTCTACCCCAATCAGCATAGGTTTTTTCATTCATTTGAGCAAACATTTTTTTATCTTTATTAACAAATAATCGTACTCCGCCGTTTTTTATTACAAGAAATATTAAATGGTTAGGGGATAACGACAGATACTGTTGAATAAGCATTTGACCTATATCTAATAGTGAATTGACCAAATGCGAATTCTGTTTGATTATTGAAAAATGATTGATACCACTTAGAAGAATGCCGTTGTTTAATAGCCAATAGTTTCCCATTAATGTTTCTTTGGCTGTTTGTGTTTTAATTTGATCATTTATTTCTTTACCCGTTATAGCTTTCCATAAATAATTAGCTGTTTCGTATAATACCCCACATTCGGCATTGGAGAATTCTTTTAATTTTTCTGGGGCGGGTAGCGAAGTAACCAGTTCAATTAATTCATCGTTTTTTATCTTTTTTTGTTTATTGAACAGTTTTAATGAACGGATATAAAGAGATAAATCATCGGGATTAACAACGCACAACTGAGATATTTTACTTAATTTCATATATAGTTATTCTATATTTTGTATGTTTTTGCCTGTATTATATTTTTGTTTTATTAAAGTAGTTGCTTCTTCTTTAGTGATATTTGGGTTCTCATCCATTAATTCTAATATATATTCTTTTATTTCTTTTATTAATGGTCCTTGTTTAATATTTAGAATAGACATTATTTCGTTACCATCTAAAATAGGTTTAATTTTAGGTTGTGTGGGTAATATATTTGTTGTTGATAAAGCTTCTTGTAAATTATTTTTTAAACCATTATATTCTGCAATTGTATTATTATCAACAACATCGCTTTTAGAGTATGCGTCTGCGGCAGCTAAATTAAAAACATCAAGCCAGTTTAATGATTCTTCTCCCATTTTTCTAATAAAGCGTCTTAAAGATCTCATTCCGCCTTTATCCCTTAATAAATTATGTGGAAGCATGTGATATTTAGCTAATTTTGATACTTCTTGCATATATGGTTCCATTTTCAAGTATCTCAATATCAATTCTATTAATTTTGAACTTTCGTCTTCGTGACCGTGATAAGATCTGCTTCCAGGATGACTTTTGCTTTCTCCCCATATTTTAGAATATAATTTGCCTAAATCATGCATTAAAGCAGCCAATGTTAATACTATTTTTCTTTCTGGTTCTGCTTCTTTATATTGAACTAAAGTGTTATTTATCGTTTGTAAAGTATGATTCCATAGATTTAATTTATGATTTGGGTTTTCTTGAGACATATCTAAATTGGATAGTTTGTTTTCATATTCAGTACCTCTAACTGCTTCAGAGATTATATTTTGAAACAATCCAGTATCTTTTAATATTTTTATAGCATAATCGGCATTTGGGGACTGTAAAATTTTAGTTAGTTCTTGACCCATTCTTTCTTTAGATACTTTGGTATTTAAATCATGTATTAGTGAAGGATCTTTCATTGCTTCATAAGTGGCGGGATCTATTGTTCCATTATATTTAGCAGCAAATCTTATTGTGCGAAAAATTCTTAAAGGATCGTCTTTGAATGTTTTTAAGGGGTCTTCTGGTGTTCTTATAGTTCCTGTAATTAAATCTTTTATTCCCATTCCAGTAAAATCAACTATTTTATTATTATTGATGTCATACATTATCGTGTTAATAGTAATATCTCTGCGATAGGCATCCTCCTCTGGCGTAGCAGATTTAGTCTTTGGTATTCTAGAGTTTTCTCTGTAAATATCAGATCTAGCCTGAGCGATGTCTATTTCTTGAATACCATAATTGGTGGGTAAATAAATTTTGGATGTACTTATAAACTTAGATTTGTCGGGGTTTTCTTTTATAATATGGGGGTCTTTAATGTTTAGATATTTGGTTATTAATTTGGCAAAATCTTCTGCTTTTATGGGTGAAACCATTACATCCATATCATATGCCGGTAAATTTAGTAATCGATCCCTAATTAGTCCTCCAACAATAAAGGCCCTTACGAAAGGCGCGTATTCGGATATAACATTTTTAATTATTGATATAGCTTCCAATTCTTGTGGCAAAAACTTAATATTAATATCTATTACATTATTCATATTATATGTGTTTATTTCGTTTTTTTTTAGAAAAAATCCTATAAAGAAGTTCTATAATAAAAATAGAGGAATCTAATGCGTATTTTCATAAGTATATATTGGTATAGCTTATATATACCAGATAATTATGAAAAAATATGGACTTTATATAAAATTAACTCCTTATGAAAATGATATTATAGTTAATATTAGAAAAAAATATTCTATGAATCTTTCTCAATATCTTAGGAAACAGATAGTAAAACTATATAAAAAATTACAAAATAAATTAGGAAACGAACTATGAAAGATAAAAAGGATAAAAGAAAGCATAGTGTTAACGATAATTTCTTTAAAAAATGGTCCCATAATATGGCATATATTTTAGGTTTTTGGTGGACAGATGGATGGATAGAAAGAGATAAAAGGTTTGGAATATGTCAAAACACCAAAGATGTTTATTTATTAAAGCTAATTTCTTCGTATATGGATTCAAAACTATCCTATTGAGATACATGGAAAAAGAAACATAGCTCAAATACGTATAAGATCTGACATTATAATAGAGGACCTATTAAAATTGGGAGCTGGTTATAATAAATCATTGACCAGTATATTCCCTAAAGTTCCCGCTAAATATTTACCTGATTATATAAGAGGGCTGTGGGATGGTGATGGCTGTATATATTTTAATAATCATCAGAAAAGTTTTCAATCAGTATTTGTTAGTGGAAGTCGTATTTTTATAAAAAAACTATTACTTTGTTTAAAAAATAATATTGTTGGATTTAGAGGGGAAAAATCATTATAAAAATTAAAAAAAAGGGCGACATAGTATGTAATAGACGACTATTAAAAAAATCCACATCTTTTCGTTTTGCTCTTGGTGCGAACGATACTAGGCGGCTGAAAAATTTCATGTATCAAAATAAAAACGCCATAAAAATGCTAAGAAAATGGAAAAAGTTTAAGCGGGTTGGAGATATAAATTTATGTACTGTAGATAAACGGTTCTTGCCTTATAAAAAAGCTAAAATAATTATAAATAAAATTAACAAACTTAATAATGTTAACAGTATAAAAAAATGGAATATGTTTAGTAAGTCTGGTAAAAGACCATATAGTATTCCCTCTATGCCATATAAAATTTATAAAAACAAAGGATGGACAAATTGGTATGACTGGTTTGGTGTGAAAAAATCCTATCCGGCGTAGTCAAAGTACCACTTGTATTTTATTAATCCTGTTTCCAAAGTATTATTTAAAGGAAGATTTAAAAACAGATATACATAATCTGAAGTATAAGAATCCCTGTTGTCAATTGATATGTTATAAGCATTAGAAGGTAAATCGTCTATATTTATGCCTTGAAAATATTGTGTTGGGGCGTTGTAAGTTGTTAGTATAGAAGACTTTGTAACACCAAAAATATTGTTAGCGAAAACTATGCCTCCAGTATTTCTAAGAGCCAGTTTTATATTTCCTATTGAACGTGCTTTTGGTACTCTTAAAAATATTATGTGTGCGGTAGAAAGTTGTCCTGGTCCTATTGCTCCGAAACTGAAAGATTTAGCAAATGGAGTGTTGATGGTATTTGCATTATCGCTAGCATCGGTAATTTCCAGTTCATTTCCATCAATATCTGTTCTAACCACTTCTACTACTGATATGGGCAAATAAGTAGTAGTTGTGGTAGTAGTTGTTGGCGTAGTAGTTGTGGTGGTGGTAGTCATATTACTTTTCAATTTCTATAGAAATATCGTTAGTCTTCTCATCTATTCTTACTTTTATTATGATATTTCCCAACTCGCAACCGATATACCTACTCTCTATTTTAACATTATTTTGTCCTAGATCTGCACTGGCGGTTTTAGCACATATATATTTATCCATATTTTCAGGTAAAGTTATTTTTTGCCCATTATTATTGAAAATTAATTGTTTAATGTCGTTTTTCACTTCATTCCACGGTTTTTGTCCTTCAATTATTGTTTCTTTATTTGTTTTGATTATCCAATTTTTCATATTATTATTGTACAGTTTCTGTATAATATTTAAGGTGAAAAATGTGTTAAAATCAGCACATGAGTTAGCAAGTGAAAGAATAATTGCGCCCTCTATTACACATTATGAAGAAGAGACGATTTTTAATGAGAAAAAATGGGACTTTATACCCATACCTGAATTTGAAAACAAAGAGGATGTAGTAATAGAATCAGACAATATAAAAAGAGTTTCAAATAATACAAGCATAGAAAGTGATATAAAGGTAGAGAATTCAAAAACATATCATTATGGAGATAAAATGTTAGAAGTATATTGGAATGGACAATTTTTAGATTATGGTGGTTTTGCGCGTATGAACAGGATGATGGTTTTTGGACTTAGTAATAAAAATGTAAAAGTCAAAGTAGAAATGCAGCCCTTTTTAACCCATGTAAATAAGGCAACCCAAGAAGAATTAAAAATGCTTGAAAGAAATATAATAAGCGAAGATGCTCCAAGAGTATATGGCGCAACTGTTCCTTCTGCTATAAGTAATACCGGTAAAAAAATTGTTTATTCCATGATAGAAACATCCGAAAAATCCCATGTTGATTATGTTGGAAAACTTAACTTGGCAAATGAAATATGGACGCCTACAAATTATGGTAAGAAAATACTTGAAAATAGCGGCATACATGTTCCCGTTTTTGTTATGCCACTAGGAGTAGATGTTGATAGATACTGCCCTCAGAAGAGCACTTTTGACTTTTTAAATTTATCAGAAGAAACAACCGACTATCTAAATAATTCGTTTGTATTTATAAGTGTTTTTAGATGGAGCTATAGAAAGGGATATGATATATTATTGAAGGCTTTTATGGAAGAGTTCGGCTCTCAGGATAATGTATCGTTACTTATTGTTTCTAGGGCGGTGGAATGTGCAGAAGAATTAGGACCGCAAAAAATAGCAGAAGATTTCAATGCTATTAAAACATCAATAAACAAAAGCGATGACGAATTGCCCTATGTTGCATTATATACAAGCCCAATACGCGAAAAAGATATGCCGAAACTATATAATGCATCAGACGCTTTTGTATTGATTTCTCGTGGCGAAGGTTACGGTTTAATTTTTCTAGAATCATCTGCCTGTGGACTTCCTGTAATAGCAAGTAATTGTACCGGTCAAACAGACTTTTTAAATGACTCTAATTCTTATTTAGTAAATCCCGAAAATTATGTTAAAGCAGAGGTAAATGGTCAACTATCTGGAATGGCTAAATTATGTCGTTTCTATGAGGGGCAATTATTTCCTGAATTTGGGCAACAATCTATAGAAAAAACAAAAGAACATATGAGATACGTATATGAAAATTATGAAGAAGCCAAAGATAAAAACGATATTTTACGCAAAAAAATAAATTCTAGTTTAACATGGGATATGGCAGTAAATAGAGTGTATGAGCGATTATTAGAAATTAACTCAAAAAAGGAGTAAAATGAAATCTATCAGAATAGAATGCGATGTTTCTTTAAGTAAGAAGTTAAGGAAAGTAATAGATGTAGATGGAGTGTCTATTTCTTTAAATTGCGATAACTTAAAAAATGGAGTGGGCAAAGGAGTTTTATCTATAAATTCAGACGTTATAAATGATGATGTTTTAGATAAATCAGAAACATGTATAATTTTAACTCCCACTTCAATAGAGGATAATACTGCCCCTTCAACATCTGTAGGCAATTTATTTACAAGTCAATTAAGTGATAAAGAGCCAAATAAAGTAGTTGAAAAAATAGCAGAAACGAATCCACCTAAAAATGTACAAGAATTAAAAGAAAGAACTAAAAAAAGAGTTAAAACACCTAAAGAATTAAATGTAGTTAATAATCCTAATTTTATAAAGTTTGTATCAAGTTTTGAAGAGTTAATGAGAGAAGTAAAAAAGGCTCAAACCAAGAAAATAGAAGATATTGATTTGTCTACTATTACAGATATACGTCAAAGAGCATTAATGGAAGAAAGATTAAATAAAGAAGAGGGATTAGATGTTCCAGCTTATATAGTTAATAAAAAATATGGTGTTTTATCTGTTAATGATATAAAACTGGATTTAAATCTTAATTCTCCATTAAATTTGGCGAATATACCGGCTAAAAGGATAGATTCCAGTAATGAACTAAAAAAACTTATAAAAGATGGTATTGTTGAGTTTATATCGCCCGAAGAAGCAGATAGGTTATTAAATAGTCTTGATGGAGAAGAATCTACTGCCCCCGTTTATAATAATCATAAAGAAGCTTTAGAGGCAGCGGGTTCTTTGGAAGAAAACGATGTTAATGAGAATGAAACAACAGAAACTGAAAATATCATTAATTTAACCGGCATACCCCAAAAGAAGGCGGCAACTTCAAATAATAATAGAATTACACAGCACAGACCACAAAGCAATCCGGATAAAAAACCAGATTTTAAGCCAATAACACGAATAGAATAATTATTAATTATTCTATAATTGTTCCTTTTTCAATCTAAAAAGAAAAAGGGATAAATATTATCTTTATTGAATTAAATAACGAATTGTATCACTTTACAATTGTTTAGTGAAATGGAGATAATGTATGGCTATTAAATATTACCCAAATAGGATTCAGAAAAAAGATGTTCCTTCCATAGATAGAGTTATTGCTAAAAGGCGAATTAAGACGCTAAGTGGATTCAAAGATGTTGCCGCCACACCTTTAAATGTTATCTTAAGCTGTAACACTGACTGGATTATAGATTCGGTATTATTAGATTTTAGTTCTGCTGGTCCTAGAGATTATTCTGCTGCAATATTAAATGGAAGAAAAATATTAACCGATTTAAACGACGCTATGTGGATACAAACATCTGCTGGGGGACCGCAAAGAATTACATTAGATCCTACCTTCTTCTATTCTACTACTACGATGTGTAATACTTTAAAAGCAGAATTGGATGGTAATGCTTTTTTTGCAGCACAAGGTATTACTTTTACTGTAACATTTGATGCAACAACGGGTAAATTTACAATTACTCCAAGTGCTGGACAAATACGATATCTAAACGAAACAGATGTTGCTACAACTTTATACAGGGATAGTATTGGTGGACACATTTTTGGATTTAATGTAGATACTGCTTGGGGCGCTTCTGCAACTTCTGATACTGCTGTGTGGAATGTAGGCGCAGAAGCTAATTTTATAACTGCAACCGCTTCTACTGTATTAAGTCACTATCACGATGATATTCATAATTTAAACGTGGATCAGGCACTTCATTTAAGGGTGGAATTAGCAGGAGTGACTGTTAATTATACTATTGCTTATGAGGAGATTATATAAATGAGAGAGTCTGATTTTATTGATCAAAGAAGTAAATTGATTAAAGAAACATTTGCCCGTCCTTTTTCAGAAGAACAATCAAAAGAACTGGCAGAACAGGGAGCCTATAGTGTTCCTGATATTGGCACTTATCCTAAACCTAAAAGTGGCGTAAAAGCTTATGAAAAAATTCTAGAAGAAACCGGTGCTGGTCAATTATTTCAAACAAACAGTCCTAAAGTAAGACGTATTTATTTTCCCAAAGCTAAAAATATTGTTTTAATAAATAATCAAGAATATTTTTTAGTAGACGTAGACGAGGCGAAAGAAGTTGGTAGAGGAAGTAATAAATCATGGTATCCTGGTAAAGTAACAGTATTAGGTCCGATTGTTAGGGATAACGAAGGCAAAATAAACTGGAGAGAAACAACGCCACGTCATAAAGAATTTACATATGACGAAGTAGGCGCACAAATACAAAGATCTCCACTTGTCATTAAAAAGCAATTACAAGAATTTAACGACGAAATTAAGGATTATAATGAGTTTATAGATAGCTTGCAAAAGCGTTCAGATAAAACAGGAACGGTTACTGTACTTCCTTTGCAAATTGAACGCGCAGAAAGAAAAATACAGAAAAGATTAAACGATATAGAGGGTATGCAAAGTTCTGTTTCTGAAGGACATGCGATAGATGAGTTTAGAGGCAAATCAGTAGCGTTAAAATTAGATGAATTAATGGAGGGAGTAAGAACGGGTAAAATAACCGATATTAGTCCTCAAGATTATGCCATTTTATTGCTTGAAAGAAAATTCCATAGTATTAGTACATTGAACGAGTTAAAACAAGAAATAGTAAATGAAAAAATGCCATTTGATGAAGCAACCAATACCATTATTAAAAACTTTGTAAATAGAATTATAGATTGGCAAATACAAGAACGTCAAAAAGAAATGTCTAAAGAAGAAAAAGCTACAGAAGAAAGAGAAATTAGAAAAGAAGAAAATGACTTGCCGGAAATGAAGGATTTGGCACTTAAGAAGATAAAAGAAATAACGGAACTGCCTGGAAAATATGAAAAAGCTCAAGGATTAAGTTCCGCATATTCTCCAATGCAACAGGAACACCAAATAGATAGGTCGTTAGCATTGGATTATTCTGAACTTTCTTCTGTACAAAATACTTTAAATAGAGCTAGACAATCAGTTATTAGTTTGCCTCAAAAAACTAAAGAATCACTATTAGCAGATCCCTTAGCACTAACTCAAATAAAAGAGTTTGTTAATGCCGCTCAAATGTTTACGAATAGATATAAAATAGAACCTTTTATTGAAGAAGGTGATGAATTAGTAGTAAATCAAAAGTTATTTGGCAGAGCTGGTACATTGGGGAATTCTGCTATTGCCGCTATTTTAAGAAGAATTATTGCCAGTGTTAATAGTGAATTAAGTAGAATTGGTGTTACTGCTCCACAAGTACCAGCACCATCAATTCCTCCAACTACTGAAGAAAAAGCACCACCTGCACCAGTTACCCCAGTTCCACCAGTTACGGCAAATACAAAGCCAGATATTAATAAAATCAGTTCATATTTATGGGAAGCGTTTCAAAAAAGAATGCATCTATAATGAAAACAAAATCCTATAATGCTTCAAAAATGATTAAAAAAACTAAAATGGGTGGATATTTGGAAAACTCTAAATTATGGAAAGAATGGAGAGCTAAATATTCTTCTTTAATAAACTCTAATCCCAAGGCGATATCACCACAAATTATTAAATCATTTGTTGAGGGAATGATTACGATTTATCACTTGGGTCAATACGAGTTTATGCCACAAGAAAAAGATTATGAGTTTTTAAGGAAAAGGATGGACAATGTGATATCTGAACTTAATACAAATAAAGATTATGTTAAAGCAGCTCAAGATATTCAAACAATTATATTAACTACAGAAGATATTTATCCTGTAAAAAAAGCACATACTTTTAATTTGAAACAAACTAAAATTGCTAAAATAGGTACTTCAGATGTAGAACAGATCTTACAACATGTTAAAGATATATGGGTATTAATGGATAATTTACAAGGTATATATAAGTTTGTGCCAGAGAGAAACTTACTAAGACAGTTCCAAACAAATATGCAAAAAATGTTAGGTTATTCAGAAAGGTAACATGAAAATAACATTATCAAAAAGTCAGTGGGAATTTATTGGTAAAAAGGCTGGCTGGATGAAAAGGGCACAAGGCGATGCTTATGATCCTAGTTATGATAATCTGAGCAACTTTTTTTCTGAAATGGGTTTTTCTGAGAGCGATAGGATAGGATTTCAAGAAAGAAAAGAAAAAGAGTACCTGAAGGAAATAAAATTCCATGTCGGAGAAAAAGTAAAATGGTATAATGCGCCAGAATTTGGAATTGGAACCATAAAAAACATTCACAAGGATGATAGGGGTTATGCTGTATATCGTGTTGATGTAGATCCGTCAGTGGGTGCAACTGGTAATTATATTTTGGCAAGAAATTTTGAAATTGAAGCTGCTACAGAACAACCCTTAACTTCACAATCTGATAGCAAAACGGGGATATAATATGAAAATAACATTATCAAAAAGTCAATGGCAATTTATAGGTAAAAAAGCTGGTTGGACTGACTTTTTTAAACCAGAAGCCACTTTAGATGATGGAAAACCACTAGTGTTTAGATTTATGAAAGAAAATAATAGAATGCCAACTATTGAAGAAGTTATTCCTATGATTAAAGAATTATATAAGGGTGAAGAAGGACTATTAAGAAATGTTGCTTCTATCGGAATTGACTATTGGTATCAGTTGGGTGGAATGAAGATATTTGAAAAGAAAACAGCGGCGATGATTAATACTTCGCCCGATGAAATGATTGCTAGAGATATTGTTAAAGATTATTATGGCGTACATAATCATAAGTGGCCGACAGTTCTAGAAGTAGTACAATTAATGAAAAATAATAAAGAAATAAATGCTAAAGATGATAAGGAATTAGAAAATATAGCCAACGAAGCAATTCATTATTGGCAAATGATGTTAATGAAATCTAGAGTTAGATAAGGAGACAATATGAAAATAACATTAAGTAAAAGTCAGTGGCAGTTTATAGGTAAAAAAGCTGGATGGATGAAAATTGCTACCGATCCTAAACTAAAATTATTAAAATTAATTAATAAAGGTGGATATAACGTTTGTCAAGATTGTGGAGGGTTGGTGCATACTAACTATGAATGGTTAGGAGAAAATAAAGATGGTGTTGGTAAAACCAGACATATTAATCAATGTGAAGGTTGTGGCAGATGGTCGGACGAAATAATATCGGGTGGCTAAAATAGTTAGGAGATATATGAAAATAACATTATCAAAATCTCAATGGGAATTTATAGGTCAAAAAACGGGTTGGTTAAATATTGAAGCTAAAAAGAAAAAGAAGTGGAACCCTAATCCTTGGGCAGTTTGTACAAAATCAGTTGGACGAGAAGATAAAGAGAAATATGAAAAGTGCGTAATGGATGTTAAAAAACAACAAAAATAATTTATGGCAGTACAAAACAGAACTAATGCGCTACAAAATGAAATAGTCCGCTTATATTGCGACTTTTTCAGCAATGGACGACTATGTAATCCCGCCGCCCAACCAACTGTAGAAATACTTGATGCAGATGGCGTTACTATATTGGCTACTGTAAGACCTACTGCAGAATTTACAGGTAGATATTATGCAGATTGGTATGTTCCTGCTACTCTTCCCGTAGGTACTTATTACGATAGATGGACCTTTCAATGGGATGCAACAGGCGGAATCAAAGAACTAACATTCACTTTTGAAGTATTCTCGCTAGAATCATACATTACCTTTATAAAGCCTACTGTCAGTCATTTCTATAGCAGTAGAGTGTTTCAGCTAATGCAAGACCTTTCTAACGAATTTATATATGAAGCAATGCATATCCCAATATACTTTGAGCAGGGAATGAAGGTCCAACAGGATAATCAACAAAAGAGAATAAAAGGCTATTATTATTTTGTACTAGATGCAGATAAATATCATGTAGTAGAAGATGCAATTTATACCAATAATAGCCAGAGATTTACGGTAACTCAAACCCTAACCCCCTTATATTCAAGTAGTTCTAGCAGTAGTGGTAATAGTAATAGCTCTACTTCCGGTAGCACTTCAAGTTCTAGCACTCAAACATCTACAAGTTCTTCAAGTACTACATCTCTATCAAGTGAATCAGAAGGTAATGTTTCCAGTTCTTCAAGTTCAGAATATATCGTAACTACCACTACAACAACTACATGGATATATAAACCAATTTTAACATGTGTAGGAACAGGATTGCCACAAGATTCAGGAACACTAACAAAAGTATCAGGCACCGGACCAACTACTATTGAATACACCTCCTATACTACAAAAACAAGTAGATTCTCAACTATATTTTCATTGGCTTATCAAAATTGGAATATGGACCCACGACCTTTAGTAAGAGTAAATAGTCAATTGGTAGATGATGGATGGACAACAGATTGGAATGGCAGGATTTATTTTGATGGATTAATGGCACCCGAAGATAATATTAATGTCGCCTATAATTTCAGATATTTTAATGAAGAAGAAATATTGTCATTTTTGAATTTAGGATTGCAAATGATGAATACTATTCCTCCTGCAAGTTGGAATTATAGCTCACTAACAACTATGCCAGCAGTATGGAATGCAGGAGTATTACTATTTGCAGCTATAACGGCACTAAGAAGATTAATATTCGGGCTAAATTTCCAAGAAAAATATATAATTTTTAATAGACCTGATTCACTTGATAGTACCGATAAAGTTATACAGAATTTTAAAGATTTATTAACTGATTATATGAATCTATGGACGGAAATATCTAAAAATATTAAGAAACAATTACCCAGTATTGCTTTGTCAGTAACCCCTGAATACACCCTACCCGGTGGTAGGTCGCGCTGGTTTAGATATCTCTATAAGACTAATTGATAGTTTTTCTAGGTATCTCTGTTCGTCTATTTTGTACAATAAGTCGGAGTGACAATACGGACGAATTATCTTGTGCAAGAGCATGGAGCTTTTAGTGGTAAACGCTAGTCTACGATGAGGGTTTACAATTGAGTCTAAATTATATTTGTCTTTTAAAATTTTACTTAGTCTTAGATTGTCTTGATAAGAAAAACATTCTGTACATAAAGTAGATTGTGGATTTGCGCCACTGGATATTTTTTTACCATGTCGGTACTGCCAATCTGTTTTCCCATCATCCATAAACCATACCGCCAACGCCATATTACTAATTAAATCTGCAAAGTTTTTGGGTATTATTTTTTCGCTTTTACCACTTTCATTATCGTCCTTATAAAACAGACTCCTAATTTCACATAAAAAACTATGAGTGGTGGTTCTAAATGTGTGTGTCTTAATTAGGCTTCCAGATCTGTCATCTATATATTCAAAATAATTCCACGATTTATTTGTTGTTATTGACTTTAAGAATGAAGCTTTCCATTTTAAATATTCGTATTGTTTGGGAGAGTGCTTTTCAGAAAGATATCCCGCAGGAGAAATATGTCCATCTCCTAATGCAGAACCAATTAATATATCTTTTGCGGTTTGGGTTAGTGGCACTTCGTTTTTTAATCTTTTTATAAATGTAGCGCCCTTTCTTTTAACTCCAAAATATTCCCTTAAATAAGTTATATGTTCTCTTGGGATATTGTATTTTTGTGATATTTGATTTAATGATATTCCATTATCATATTCTATTAAAAATTGTTCCTTAGAAATGTTGATTCGCCCCTTTACCAATGCTGTATAAAAAGAAACGAGATGTTTGGAGTATATCGCGCAAAGTTCATCTATTGTCTTTTTATTTTCTATATGGGTCTTATATTCTTCAAAAGAACACCATGGCTTTTTTCTATGAGATGGTATAGCTAATTGAATATCGCTTTGTTTTGGGATTATGTTTGAAGAAATTGCATTTAATATGACCGTATTGCTTTTATCATTTTTAGTTTTAGATATCTTTTCTTTTTGTTCTATATCCATAATAATCTCCTTGTCTTACCTTATTATACACTATCTGTAACATTTGTCAATATTATTTTTATCCAACCAAAAATGTATAATAAATCTATGGACAACACGGTTTTTAAAATAGACGACAAATATAGTTTTTTGACAAAAGATTTATTAATAAAAGAATATACTAAAAATAAACTTACCGATAGACAAATAGCAAAAAAGTACAACGTAAAAAGCAAAACCATTATTTGGAATCGTAGAAAATTTTATAATATCCAAAATAATTTCCCGAATAAATCAAATAACACTACTCATAAAAATAAAAATTTTAATATTGCCAAAGAAGAAGTCCTACAATATCTTTCAAATGGATTTACTTATTTAGACATAGCTAGTAGAATTGGTTGTAGCAGAATAGTTGCATACAGAAGAATGAAAGAATTAGGAATAATAAAAAATCAATATAAAACAATCAATAAATTGAGATGGCATGAACCACTAAGTGACACACAGAAAAATTTTTTATTGGGCTGTATGTTAGGTGATGGCAACATAACATCTGGTGGTATGTTTCAATGCAACCACTCTTCTAAACAACTAGAATATATAAAATATAAAAAGGAACTACTCTCTAATCTCATTGCTCCAAAATTTAACTTAGTTTCGCACGCCGTAAAAAACAATCAAAACGGTAAAACTTATTATGCCTATTATTTACGAACGATGAATAACGAAAATATAAAAAATCTATATGGTGTTTTTTATATAAATAAAACAAAAATATTTCCCTATGACTATTTATTAAATTCCTCTTTTAATGCTTATAGTTTGGCAATTTGGTATATGGACGATGGCAGTAGAAATAATAATTCTGTCATGTTGCATACTTTGGGATATAAACTTGATGGTAATTTAAAGATACTGGATTTTCTATATGAAAAATTTGATATTGTTGGTAAAATTCTAGAGGCAAAAAGAAGTAAATCTGATAATAGATGGTATTTAATGTTAAATGTAGAAAATTCAAATAAATTTTATTCTTTGATTTCTCCTTATATTTTGCCTTGTTTTCAATATAAACTTCCTGAAAGATTTAGATCTATTTAATTTTTCTTTCCAATTCCATTAAAGTTCTGTATATATATTAATAACACACATAAATCTACCAGAAAGAATATGACAACTGGTAGCGTGATAAGTCGAGCCTGAAACATGGAACGTCGGCAAGGCACGTTAAAATAAATCCGATGAGGGGGCGTTAGAATATATAGTGGCAAATAATATATTCAACTAAACCTGACCGCTGTGCTTTTAGAGCATATTATAGGAAGTAGTGGTTTACAGGACAACCGGAACCCAGCTATATTCAAGCAATTTCCTATCTTGAGAGTTTTTCAAGACTGTTAGAGACGGTGATTTTCTAGTTATTTTGACTAGGGTATCACTGTCTCTATATAGGATTATAAATAACTAATAACACTATAGTAACTATAGTAACTATAGAAATTATAAAAAATTATAATGATCTATATAAGGGCCATATATAAAGGTCTATAATAGATCTATATAGGAAGCGAATATATATTTTTTGTATAAAGTTTTTAGAAATCAATAGTGTTTAAATTAATACATTTTAAATATTCTAGTATTAAAATTTACTGATTGGAAATGGCGTATTAAATCTAATCCTAATGTAGCTCCCATATTCCTAGCCTCTTCCTGATGTTCCTTAATCCATTGTTCTATATTATGTGTATTGTCTGGTAATTGATGAATAATATTAGGATTTTGTAATATCTGATTTTTAATTAATTCATTTCTTTCTATATAAGGAATCCAATTATCACGATTATTGGCATAAAACATATCCTTTAATGTTTCCCATGATAATCCCTTTTCTTCCCTATCTTCTTTTTTGTAATATTGCCCACGAATCTTTAAATAACTATTGATACAATCAGTCTGTATCTCATTAATAACCCACTGAGTTCTGGAAACCTTACTAATTAAAGCAAATCCCAATACATCAGATCCAAAATGCTGCGATCGAGATAATAATAAAGACCAAAACTTCAATAAAACAGGATCATTTGCTATTAAATCTTGAGACTCTTTGGGTATTTTTTGAAGTACAACATTCTCAGTCACAGTTTCTTCAAACCGCTGCCCTCCCGACCATTCACGACTTTCCCAATCATAATAAAACTTGGGTATTGATTTTTTCTGACGCTTTTCCACAATATCTATGATTTGCTTAATCTCTTCATTAGTATAAAATGGTTTTCTCCCAATAATTCCTATAAATGCACCTTGATACTTTTTGGGTATATCTTGTAAAGAAATGTCAGCAGTTTTAAATAAATGTAAAATGCTAGTAGCCAATTTTTTGTTTAAATCATATGCCCATAAAGATTCTTTTTTGCCACGTAATTTAACCTCTTGAAGCTTAAATCCCAATAAAGGCGGCAAACGTTCATAAAAATAATCTAATTTCATCTCTTGTGTTGCACCAGATGATATGGTTTGACTCGTATTCATATAAACAGTATGTACGCCTTGTTTCATAGCAATAGATAAAATATGCTGAATAAGATGTTTGGCCCAATCAAAAACAATATGTCCCATATTTTTATCAATATGAGATATCTCTTCAGGTGTAAATAATGGTTTTTCTTTTTCGTCCATATAATAATATTCTTTATGTTTTTAAGAAATCCTTTGTAGGACTATACTATGGTATTATTGAATAAGGTAAAGGATGAAAATTTATCAAATAAACAAAACTGCTCAATCTTGGTATACAGAAGAAATAGCAAGAAATACCAAAGACCCTAAAATATTAACAGAAATACTTAAAAGAAATAAAAACGATTATGTTTCTTATTGTGCAGCAGAAAATCTAAATACACCTCCTGAAGCTTTAACAGAAGTACTTAGAAGAAATAAAGATGATAGTGTTTCTCAATATGCAGCAGAAAATCTAAATACACCTCCTGAAGCTTTAACAGAAGTACTTAGAAGAAATAAAGATGATAGTGTTTCTTGTTGTGCAGCTAGAAGTCCTAATACACCTCCAGA